>MDTA01062801.1_pt1 | contig 77232 bp, 71 predicted proteins | sample 811151 | NCBI WGS metagenome assembly MDTA01 (sample SAMN05326648, study PRJNA326480) | marine metagenome | isolation source: seawater | place: Indian Ocean: South | collected 2010 | reverse complement strand
GATTGGTGGAATCAACCTGGGGTAGACTGGGCAGCTGTGGGTGAAACTATAATGTGGGCAGCCCAACCCATAACCGTGCCAGCAGGCTGGGCATGGGAGTATGCAGGAAGTCCTGCTATGCAATTTGCAAACGACTGGGTTGTGCAACCTGGGTTAGCGTTTGGGGACTTCATGTTACAGGCGACCTTAAATGAACTCTACTTTGCTGGAGTAGGTATCAAAAATACAGCCGAAGACCTTTATGACTGGGCAATGGATGTTGAAGGCTGGGTGGATTGGTGGAATCAGCCTGGGGTAGACTGGGCAGCTGTGGGTGAAAACATATCGTGGGCTTGGAGTTATACGGGCGGGCCTGTAGTTGGGCTTGCAAATGACTGGGTCGTGCAACCTGGGTTAGCGTTTGGGGACTTCATGTTGCAAGCGACCTTAAATGAACTCTACTTTGCTGGAGTAGGTATTAAGAATACAGCCGAAGACCTTTATGACTGGGCAACAGATGTTGAAGGCTGGGTGGATTGGTGGAATCAACCTGGGGTAGACTGGGCAGCTGTGGGTGAAACTATAATGTGGGCAGCCCAACCCATAACCGTGCCATCGAAGTTTTATTGGGATATGCAATGGCAGATATTGCAGATGGAATGGGATTACATAGGGAGCCCTGTTGTACAATTTGCAAATGACTGGGTCGTGCAACCTGCCTATCATTGGGCAACGGATGTTGAGGGTTGGGTGGATTGGTGGAATCAACCTGGGGTAGACTGGGCAGCTGTAGCTTCTAACCCTAAAGAGGCATTTAAAAGCTTTGTTGATGTTAGTGGTAGAGATCTTATCGAGGGATTTGCAGGCGGAGTTAAAGAATTTACAGTTGGAGTTGTATCTGACTTAGTTCCAGGTGGCGGTCCTGTTCTCAAATTCCTCCTTGGATTCGCTAGTTCTAAAGTTGCGATAAAGGCGGGGGAGGAAGCTGGGCCACATATTTACAATGCTCTTTTTTCAGAAGATCAGATAGACAATATTGAGTTGGATGAGTTTGATCAGGAGCTCGTCGATCAAATGCTGGGTGAAGGGCGTTCAGATTTAAATATAGATCCTAAGGGGCCTCTTTTTGGGGTGGATCATGTTGATGTTATTGAGGCTGATCATGAGGGTGTTATTGAAGGTCAGTTTGATGCTGAGTTTGCTGGATCTGGCTACAGTGATGGGCAGATAAGTGATGCCGAAAATCTTTTGCCGTACTTTGATCAGTTTGCTGAGCAGCAGAACGTGGTAGATTTAGATTACTAAAATTTGGGCTACCTGGGTGGTAGCTAAGCCCAAGAGGAGAGTTTGAGTTTCTTTGGGTCTAGCTCTTCTGTGTTTTCTGCAGCGTATACAAGCATGCGAAAAGCCCAAAGAATGTGGATGGGCGCATCCGGCTTTTTTATTTTATGCGCTTCAAAAAGAACTTCTGGGGATCGGCCAGAGAGTTGGTAAGTTTCAGAGAAGCCAAGGTCTAAAAGGGCACGTGCAGCAAGAACATCCATGCCGGGAATGCGCATAAATGCAGACCCGAGGGCCTCATAGTCAACCTTCTTCTTTTTTTTGATATGGGCCATTAAGCTTCGATCTTCAGAAATGTACGTTTGCCCGCTCGAATGATAAAAGGCGCTTGGTCTTGTGCTAGCTCATAACGAATATCATTGCAGCGTTCTTCATTGCTATGGACAGCACCTTGTTCGACTAATCGACGAATTTCTTTTTTGCTTGGGAACAGATCTGTTGCGGCAAGTAAGTCTATAAGGTTTGCTGAGGGTGCTTTGGTAAGCTTGCTCCAAGGGAATGTTGGCATGTCGTCAGGCAGCTCACGTTGAGAAAATACCTGTTCGAATTGTTGGCGTTCGTAGTCAGCTGCCTCATCTCCATGGAAGCGTGCTAGGAGGGTTTGTGCTAAGTGTTTTTTAGCGTCCATGGGATGCTTTTCCTTCCATTCAGTGATAGCGGCATCATCCCACTCTAAAAGATATTGATAGTAATCCCACATGGCGGTGTCACTGATGGACATGATTTTTCCGAACATGTTTTTAGCTGTATCGCTGAATGCAATGTAATTGTCTTGGCTTTTGGACATTTTTTTGACCCCGTCTAGCCCGACGAGCAATGGCATTGTAATGACGATTTGTTCGGGTTGCTCAGCGTCCTTTTGAAGGGTTCGCCCTACGAGTAGGTTGAAGAGTTGGTCTGTTCCGCCGAGCTCCACGTCAGCCTTGATGTGGACGGAGTCGTAGCCTTGAAGTAGTGGATAGAGAAACTCGACGATGGAGATGGGGGTGTTGGCCGCATGACGTTTGCTAAAGTCATCGCGTTCGAGCATTTGGGCAACGGTCATTTTGCGAGCAAGATTAAGGCAGTCCTCAAAGCGCATTTGCATAAACCACTCACTATTATGGTAGACTGTAGTTTTGTTTTTATCAAGAATGCGAAATGCTTGATCTAAGTAGGTGCTTGCATTTTGCTCAATCTCTTCTCGGGTGAGGACAGGCCTTGTTGAAGATCTTCCTGAAGGATCGCCAATTAACGTAGTGTAATCGCCAATGATTAGGATAGCCTCATGCCCCAGCTCTTGAAACTGGCGCAATTTGTTGAAGACGACCATATGCCCGAAAGTGAGATCAGGCCGGGTGGGGTCGACGCCTAGTTTGACGCGAAGGCGTTTGCCGGACTTTAGGCGTTCTTCGAGTGATGCTTGGCCGATGATGGTGTCTGTGTTGCGTTCAATAGCTTTTAATGCGTCCATAATTTTAACTATAGCATGTAGGCGGGATGCCAAATCCGTAAAGAAAAAATCTTTAATCTTGAGGGAAAAGCGATTGAAAATGCCCATAAGTCGTGATAAAGTTGGGCGATTATGGCACTTACAATTAATTCTAAAGCTCCTGACTTCACCCTAAAGCAAAAAACAGAATCTGGTCTCAGAGATATTCGCTTAAGCGAGCGATTTGGTAAGCGAAGCACGATTTTGCTCTTTTTCCCCTTTGCTTTTACGGGTGTTTGTACGGATGAAATGTGCACGGTTTCGCAGGGTATAGATGCTTATGCCGCTTTAGATGCGGATGTTTTTGCCATTAGCGTGGATAGCCCGTTTGCTCAAGAAGCGTGGGCTAATGCTCATAATATTGCCATTCCTCTGCTAAGTGACTTCAATAAGTGTGTTTCTGGGGCTTATGATGTTCTCTACGAAGATTTTGCGGGTTTTAAGGAGGTGGCAAAGCGTTCGGCTTTTGTCATTGGCAAAGATGGCGTAATCCGGTATTCTTGGTCGAGTGAAGATCCTAAGGATCTTCCAGACTTTGAAGTGGTTAGAGCTGCTATTTAGTTGTTTTTATGATGAGTACGTCCTTAGCAAACCCCTTTAATAGCCTGCAGGTTTTAGCAGTGCAGGGAGGCAAGCAAGGGTATTATTATTCTCTTCCTGCTCTTGAGGCAGCGGGGTTAGGTGCTATTAGTCGTTTGCCTGTTAGTATTCGTATTGTTCTTGAATCCGTTTTGCGCAATTGTGACGGTGAGACAATTACTGAGCAGGATGTGCGCCGACTTGCAGCGTGGAATGCAACAAAACCAGCCCTCGATGAGATTCCATTTGTTGTTTCGCGAATTCTCCTTCAAGATTTTACAGGGGTCCCACTGTTGGTTGACCTTGCGGCAATGCGTGATGCCGTGCATGCTGTTGGAGGGGATCCTGCCTTGATTGAGCCATTGGTTCCCGTGGATCTTGTCGTTGATCACTCAATTCAGGTGGATCGAGCAGGTAGTCCTGAGGCCTTTTTATATAACTTAGAGCGTGAGTTTGAGCGCAATTATGAGCGTTACGAGTTTTTGAAATGGGGCCAAAGTGCTTTTAAGACGTTAAGTGTTGTCCCTCCAGCCATTGGGATTGTTCACCAGGTAAATCTTGAGCATTTAGCTAGGCTTGTTTTTGAGAAAAAAATAAACGACGAGCTTCTTTTTTATCCGGACACTCTTGTCGGAACAGATTCTCACACCACTATGATTAATGGTTTGGGGATTGTTGGTTGGGGTGTAGGGGGTATTGAAGCTGAAGCTGGAATGCTTGGCCAGCCTGTTTATATTCAAACGCCGGAAGTTATTGGTGTTCATTTGACGGGTTCTTTGCAAGAGGGTGTTACAGCTACAGATCTTACGCTGCGAATTACAGAATTACTCCGCAGAGAAAAAGTTGTCGGGAAATTTGTTGAGTTTTTTGGTGAAGGTGCAGCCTCTCTTGCCGTAGCCGATCGGGCGACTATTAGTAATATGGCTCCTGAGTATGGTGCAACGATTGGCTACTTCCCTGTTGATGAAAAAAGCTTAGAGTATTTGTTGAGTACAGGTCGTTCTGAAGAGCACGTTGCTTTAGTGCGTGCTTACTTGAAGGCTCAAGGGCTTTTTGAGATTCCACGTGAAGGTGATGTCGACTATACACATGTGTTGGAGCTTGATATGGCGACCGTTGTTCCTTGTGTCGCGGGTCCAAAACGTCCTCAAGATCGTGTTGATTTACCTAATCTTAAAAGTCGTTTTGAGGAGCTTTTTACTGAAGAACCTGCATCGGGTGGCTTTGGTAAAAGGCCAAATGAACGAAAGGCAAAAGTTGCCGTCGCCTCCGAAAAGAATGCAGAGCTTGAACATGGGTCTGTTGTTATTGCAGCTATTACTAGTTGTACGAATACATCTAATCCTTCAGTGATGGTTGCTGCAGGTCTTGTTGCAAAAAAAGCTGTTGAATATGGACTCATGCTTAAGCCGACGGTCAAGGCTAGTCTTGCGCCAGGATCTCGTGTTGTTACTGACTATTTAGAGGAGACAGGTCTTCAGCCGTACTTGGATAAGCTTGGTTTCAATCTTGTTGGTTATGGGTGTACGACATGTATTGGGAATAGCGGACCTTTAGATCCTGTAATCGATGCTGCCATTAAAGACGGAGATTTGATTGTAGCGAGTGTACTCTCTGGGAATCGTAATTTTGAGGCGCGCGTGCATGCTTCAACTAAGGCGAATTTTCTTATGTCACCGCCTCTTGTTGTTTTATTTGCTCTAGCAGGTAGGGTGGATATTGATTTTTCGAATGAGCCTATAGGGCTTTCTAACGATGGGGAATCTGTTTATATGCAGGATTTGTGGCCATCTTTGGAAGAAGTGCAGGCTTATATTCAGCGTGGGCTTAAGCCGGAGATGTTTATTGCGAAATATGAAAGTATTGCAGGTGCTACTCCACGTTGGGATGAAATCCCTGTTCATGGTAGTACGCGTTATGGCTGGAGTGATGCTTCTACGTATATTCAGTTGCCTCCTTATTTTGAGAATTTTTCTCTCGAGTTACCTTCTCGACCTTCTTTTGAAGGTATGCGTCCGCTTGCTGTTTTTGGAGATTCTGTCACGACAGACCATATTTCTCCTGCTGGCTATATTCCGCCGAGTGGGCCAGCTGGTCAATACTTGCAGTCTCACGGCGTTGAGCCGGGCAATTTCAACTCCTTTGGTTCGAGGCGTGGCAATGATCGCGTCATGACCCGAGGCACTTTTGCTAATGTGCGTATTCGTAATCGCATGGCAGATGGCCGCGAAGGTGGGTGGACTCGGCACGAACCCAGTGGCAAAATTATGACCATTTTTGATGCAGCCCAGCGCTATAGAAAGGAGCAAGTCCCCTTAATTGTTTTTGCCGGAGAAGACTATGGAATGGGAAGCTCTCGAGATTGGGCTGCAAAAGGAACAACACTCCTTGGTGTCCGAGCCGTTGTTTCTAAAAGCTTTGAACGTATCCATCGTAGTAATCTTATAGGGATGGGAGTTCTTCCTTTGCAATTTCAGTCAGGAGATGTGGATGCTCTTCACTTAACTGGTCAAGAAATATTCACTTTGCATGGAGATTTGGTTCCCCGAGGTGAGTTGAAGCTTGAGATTAAACGTCCCAGTGGGGAGAAGGATATGATTCCTTTACTCGTTCGCATTGATACTGCTATTGAGCTCGATTACTACAATCATGGGGGGATTTTGCCCTACGTGTTGAGGAAACTTCTTAACAGCTAGGTTGGTGATGACTACGGATAGTGCGCCAGTTTACCTCGTCAATGCGTATATGGATCCTATCCTGCTTAAGATTCAGGGACGAGCCAATTATCTGAATTGCACAGCGCTCCGTAAGCTTTTTAAAACTTTAATTGATCGAGGCTCGCATCATTTTGTTATTGATTTTTCGCAATGCTCTGGAATGGATAGCACTTTCCTTGGTATTTTGGCTGGGAGTATTTTAGAGCTTCGTAAAAAAAATCCACCAGGCTCGATCACTCTTTGCCACTTGGGTACACGAAATTTAGAATTAATTCGCAACGTTGGCCTTCATCGTCTTCTAACGGTTGAGTCTGGAGATTTCCCTATGTCTTTTGATTTCAGGGAATTAGAAGATGTTCAGTCCGAACAAGGGAAGGCAGATAGCTACTTGATATTAGAAGCACACCAGAGTCTTGTTGAGGCGGACTCATCTAATTTAAATAAATTTCAGGATGTTATTTCCTTCTTGAAGAAAGAATTAGAAGGTGAAAGCTCAGAAGCATGATATAGCCCTGTTTTAATGTATGGCATACTTCGTTGTTGGTATTTTATTAGGGGCTTTGCTTGTTGCCTTTTTTTATCTCGCTTTGCGTCGAGAGATTTTAGAGCTCGATGAAGATCGGCAGTATCTGAAGCAAGAAAAGCAGATTGTGGTTGAATTTATGCACAATCTTGTTGAGTCCATTGGCGAGGGTGTTGGCCGCGAGGAGCTCTTTCAGCGTATTGTACATGCTGCAGTTTTAAGCACAGGGGCTCTTAGTGCTTGTATCTTTGAGCGTACGGAAGAGGATGATCTAAGAGGAGTTGCTTCTGAAGGGCTTTTCCCTCCGCACAGGCCTTTACCTCCAAATACACGTGGAAAGCTTTCAACACGAGCTAAGTTTATTGAACAAATATTAAAATCTGAAGTGTTTGCTATGGGTGAAGGTATTGTTGGGTCTGTGGCAAAGACCGGGCAAGCTGTTTTGATTGAAGATGCAACTAAGGATCCTCGCATTATTAAACATGAAGATCCTGCTCTTGAAGTTCGTTCAATTATTGTTGCACCTATTCTTTTTCGTAAAAAAGTGTTAGGCGCGTTAGCTGTGGTTAATCCTGCTGATGGGAGTGCTTTTTCTGAGACGGATTTTTCACTGGTTCAGTCTCTTGCAGAGCAGGCCGGTATGGCTATTCATAATTCAGACTTGATGAGTTTTCAGATAGAAAAAAGCAAGTTAGATATGGATTTGAGCCTTGCAAGTAGCATTCAAGGGATGTTGCTTCCTCAGGCCTTTCCTAATCTTCCTGAGCTTGATATTGATGCAACCTATTCACCGGCCCAAAAAGTAGGGGGGGACCTTTATGATGTTTTTTTACTTGGTGAGGGGCGTTTGGGCGTTGCTATTGCAGATGTTTCAGGCAAGGGGATACCGGCTTCCTTGCTGATGGCTATTTGCCAAACTAATCTTCGCCATTTTGCTCGTCTGCTAAATTCCCCAGCGGAAGTCCTGTGTGCATTGAATCGTGAAATGAGTGCTGAGATGCGTGAGGATATGTTTATTACTATCATCTATGCTATCATCGACACAAAAAAGCAGACGCTAACGCTTGCTCGTGCAGGCCATGAGCTGCCCTTGTTGATCCATTCAAGTGATGCTACCAGTGTAGTGCCTGTTGCCTCTGAGGGTATGGCCCTCGGAATGGTCCCCAGTGAGATTTTTGACGCTGTGATTGCTGACGGTACAGTGCCTTTTGGCTCTGGTGATGTTTTGTTAATGTATACCGATGGGCTTACAGAGTCTATGAATGCTGAAGGGATTGAATTTTCCACTCAACGCCTTATGAAGGCTATGCTTACTTTGCGAAATCGTTCAGCAAGAGACTTAAACAAGGGTATATTGGAGACTTTGGAGCGTTTTACAGGTGATTCGCGTCCTGAAGACGATATCACCTTGACTACTATAAAATATCGTTAACCTGAGAGTATGAGTGCATATCAAGATCCGCTTTTGTTGCCGGATAAGCGAGGTTATTTTGGAGAATATGGAGGTCAGTTTGTTCCGGAAATTTTAGTTCCTGCTCTTTCAGAGCTTAATGATGCCTATGAAGATGCGCGTAATGATGCATCTTTTAATCAAGAATTGAAATCTCTTTTGACCTCCTATGCAGGTCGGCCTACACCGTTATACTTTGCAAAACATTTGAGTGATTATATCGGTGGGGCGCGTATTTATTTAAAGCGTGAAGATTGCACGCATACAGGCTCACACAAGATTAATAATTGCTTAGGTCAAGTACTGCTTGCAAAACGCATGGGGAAAAAGCGTATCATTGCGGAGACGGGGGCAGGTCAGCATGGTATTGCTACGGCTTCTGTTTGCGCACGTTTTGGGGTTGAGTGTATTATTTACATGGGTGCTAAAGACATGGAGCGGCAATCACTGAATGTGTATCGTATGCGCCTTTGTGGGGCAGAAGTACGCAGTGTTAATGCTGGTCAGAAAACTTTAAAAGACGCTGTCAATGAGGCGATGCGTGACTGGGTCACTAATATTCAAACAACGCATTATGTTTTAGGATCTGCACTCGGTGCTCATCCGTATCCTAAGATGGTTCGTGAGTTTCATCGAGTTATTGGTCAAGAAGCGCGCACACAGATTTTAGCTGAAAGAGGCTGTCTTCCTGACGAGCTTATTGCTTGTGTTGGTGGAGGCAGCAATGCCATTGGTTTTTTCTTTGAATTTTTAAGTGATCAAGATGTTCGATTGACAGGAGTGGAGGCTGGAGGAACTGGGATTGAGCCTCACCAGCATGCTGCTCGTTTTGCTGGAGGGCGTATGGGTGTGCTTCAAGGATCAAAGACATACATTCTTCAAGATCCTGAGGGGCAAATAGACCCTACACATTCCGTGTCTGCAGGGTTGGATTATGCAGCTGTGGGTCCTGAGCACGCTTTTTATAGGGAGCAGGGTCGTATTCAATATGTTTATGCTAAAGACAGCGAGGCTTTAGAGGCTTTTCAACTTCTTTCTAGGAAAGAGGGGATTATTCCCGCTCTTGAATCTTCGCACGGAATTGCTTATGCCATTAAACGTGCTCAAGAAACAGATAGAGATTATGTTTTAATCGCTAATCTTAGTGGAAGGGGTGACAAGGATGTGCAGCAGGCTGAGTCTATGATGGAGCTTTTACCAGGGTAAGATTATGAGAAGTATGACAGGTTATGGCAGTGCCCAGTGTTCTGTTGAAGGCTTAGAGTTGTCGCTTGAGATTTTTTCAGTGAATCGAAAGAGTATAGAGGTTAATTGCTCACTTCCTCGAGAGTGGCAAGGCGCAGAGCGTTTACTTCAAGAGATTATTCGAAAATTTGTTTTTCGTGGAAAGTTGAATGTCTTTTTAAGAGTTAAGCAATCCTCAGATGAAGAAGGTTTAGTTGTTTCTGAGGAGGCTATGCAGCAAACACTTAATCGGATGCAATCGTTTGCTGCCTCATCTAAAATAGATTTTAATCCTGATGCAGATTGTATTTTACGATTGATGATCGCTCTTAGAGATGTTGGTGGAGAGTTGCCTGCTTTTGAGCGTTATGAGGACGCACTAGTTTCTTTGGCTGAGAATGCGTTAGGTTCTTTAATTGCTATGCGCGAAACGGAGGGCGCTATGCTTGTTCAAGACTTAGAAGTTCGCATTGATTTGCTTCTTAAGTTTGTGGAGAGCATAGCCCAGTATAGTGTCGGCACTGTAAGTCGTTACCAGAGCCAATTGATGGATCGTTTAGAACAGTCTGGTATGGAGCTTGATTTAAACGATGATCGTATTCTTAAGGAAATAGCATTATTTGCTGATCGGTGTGATGTTAGTGAAGAGATTACACGTTTGAATAGTCATTTAAGGCAGATGATAGAGTGCCTTTCTGCTCAAGAGCCTATTGGGCGTAAGATGGACTTTCTGTGCCAAGAAGCCTTTCGAGAGTTTAATACTATTGGTAGTAAGGCTAATTCTCTTGATATTACCAAGTGTATTATCGAGTGTAAGAACGAGCTCGAGCGTGTTCGTGAGCAAGTTCAAAATTTAGAATGATTATTCGTCATCCAAGAAACTTTGCTGTAATGATGCATCGATTACTGGTATTGCTCTCATGACTGCTTTAGGTGGGCCTTGAACATGAATAATGAGGAGTTCATCACTTGGGAACAATAAGTAATCCTTCGCAAGAAAAGTTTCATTTTCTTGAGTTTCTATTTCATACTCTACTACCTTGTAAGAGGCTCCTGCAATGGGAAAGCTCTTATAGGGTGTAAAGTTGCCTTCATTGAGTATTTTAATGTTTCCACGATCTAGCTCTTTAAGGCCTGCAACATAGCCTTTTAGCGTTTCATCTTCAATGTCTGGAAGGAATTCATTTTGTTTGAAAATGCTGAATGTGAGTATGAGGGATGGGTAGTTTGTGTAGACAAGTCGTAGAGAGTCTTTATCTGTGGGTGTGGTTATTGTCCATTGCATTAAGGGTGGCATGCTAATTTTTAAATCCCCTTGCTTGAGTGTAAGTTGCTCAAATTCCATTCCGTCAAAATCGACAGTTTCATGTTGTGCTTGAATTGTGGGCCTTTTTTGATTGGGCCATAAGTAGAGTGCTTCTCGCTGGCTTTGACCTAGACCATTAAGTGGGTATAGCACAGCGAAAATAATCCATGAATGGAAAAAGCAATGAATGAATATTCGGTGCATAGAGAGTATTAGAGGCTGTTAGTTTCTTTATCGAACACGTCTTTAGGGAGAAATTTAAAGCCTCTAGAGTAGAACGAGCGAACATTAGGTGTCGCTGGTGGATAGATGCCCTCTTCAAAGGACTCGTAGAATCCCCAATCTCGAGTTGGTGCAGAGTAAAAGCTGAGGCTAATCGGATTATTAGCAATTTCACTTTCAAAGAGTGCAACCATAGATCCTCGGTAACGAAAAGTGGTTCCGCGCCAGTTCTCTAAAAAGCGAGGGAAGTTGTGATTTCCTCCGCTTTTTCCATTTCCTCCACCTTTTGCTGTTGGATAAATGCCTGTTAAGAACGCAGCGTTGACTTCTGTAAAGGTGGCTTTGCGTTTGTTTTTAGATTGTTTGGTTTTAGTGTAATCAAAATTGTTTGAAAGGACGTAGATGGCGTCGGCAGCTAGAGAACTTGAGGGTTCAGGGTTTTTCGATGAATCAGATTTTTGTGCACTTCCTGTTTTGGCGTTTCCGTCTGCGTTGAAGTGCCCTTTGATGTAAAGAACATTGTTGGTTGCAAGGGTGAATCCAGGCTTTGGAGGGTTCGTTTGAGTGAATCGTGGGTTAGGAACTTGTTTAGCATCTGTAAGAATAAGTCCGGTATTGTTGATACTTTTGTATATTTTATCTTTTCCTGGTTTTGTTGTGCGGTCTATAGGAAATTCAACATATACAACATTATTGTAATCTTTTGTAGGGTTATAGCTTTTTTCCCATATTTTTGTGTTATAGTTACTTGATGTATTATCGACTGTATTTCTGAATGCTTCTATGTTGAGCTCGACAATGTCAATAGGGCGTTGACGTCTCAGGTCATAGAAGCCTGATGTGGGTTTCCCTTTTTTGTCTTCGTTATATTCTTGGACGGACAGAATTTTAGAGACTTCTTCACTCTTTACTTCGATGGGGATTTCTTGGACGTTACCACTTGTGATAATGGGTGCACTTGAAGCGTTGCTGGCATCTTCTCTTGCAAGTTTATTAAAGGAAACGTAATAGTTTTTACTCAATTCGATGGCATGTTTAGGTAATTTTTTAGATAGACTTGTTTTATAAATGCGAATGATGAGTCCTGCTTGTTGAGCATATTTTAAAGATTCTCCTTCGCCCTTATGGTTTACGTTTTTGTTCGATAGGTTAGGCTCTATTATGGCATAGGGATGGTTGAGAGCATCATCGGTGGTTGCGGTATCGGGATCGTCGCGCTTGTATGCTTCAAAGCCTATGGCGTTTTTTTGTGAGATGCTATGTTCTTGACTCTGTACATTGCCATCCCATCGATTCGATGCAATGCTTTGCCAGTCTTTATCCCGACTGTCATAATAGCTTGATTCAGACTTGCGATTGCCTTTTCCCTTGTAGGTTGAGAGCCATTTCCCAGAGTCATTTTGAATGAGCACATCTCCTGTTTGTGTTGATCCCCAGCGCTCTGGAATCTTCATAAACCCCTGGTAAAAATTTTTATGAGCCGTTACTGTTGAGTGAAAATAGAGCGCGCGAGCTGCCGAGACCCATGCATTGCCGTTCGTGTGAACTGGGCCGTAGATGTGCATGGTTGGCCCTGGGCTGAATTCTACATCCATATTGTAGAAAACTGCATGAGAGAAGAGAGGGGTGTCTCTGATTTCGAGGATTTCTTTAGCGTAAAGATTTATCGTTGTGTTGCTTTGAGGGCTTTTTGCTTTGACTTTTACATAAAGAGGTACGTCTCTTTTTGAGATAACTTTTCCTTTTTCTGGATCAAACTGATTAGAGGGATCCGTTGGGTCGATATAGATTTGGGTTTCATCCGTTAAAAAGCCACCTAGGATTTTGGTTTCTTTACCTATGATATTGCTGTTGCTTCCTTCAAGAAATGTAATGAAAGTTTGATCAAGTTGAATGGGTTGTTTGATCAATTCGTCTTTTTGGAAATTCATTTGAGTTGCCCACCGTTTATTGAGTGTTGCCATTCCATAATTCATGGTCGATTCTGCAGCATTTTGTGCTTCTAGACGAAGATATTGACGATGGCTCAATCGCATTTCTGTATTGGTCCAATGCATCAGTGCTGCAACAATAACACTGAGTGCACCTGTTAGGACTAAGACCATTATTAGGGCGGAGCCACGTTTTTGTGGATGCGCTCTTTGAATGAAACCGTATTGCTTGTTGAGTTGCATTACTCTCGTGGTGACAGCGTAAAATAGAAATTGTGTGAATATTGCTTTGTTTCATTACCGGATGAGAGGCTCATATCTATAATGACATTGCGGTTGTTTAAGTTATAAAATGCTTGGTCGTTCGCCAATCCGCGTGCTTGATGAACAAGTATTTTTGTGTTCTGGGGCTCGCTTTTAGGAATTAAGTCCTCTGGGCTATTATAAGTCCCTTTGGGGTATTCAATTAAAAATCGTTTGAAAGGGCCTGGTTTGTTGGTTTCTTTGGAGCTTAAGTAATAGCCTATAAGTTTTTTAATAGGTCTTTTATTGGAGAGTCCTTGTTGATTTGTGGGTTCACCTTGAATTACAAGAAGTAGAAAATTTCCCGTTTTTCCTTCAAATAATCGATCATCCGTATTTTTATGGTCGTTTGGTGCAAAGCTTTTATAAAGTAAGATATAGTCAGCTTGCCTAGATTGTGCTGAAAAGTCTGCCATAAGGGCTCGAATGCTTCGATTAAGCTCATTTTTTTGTTCCTGTTCAAATGTTCCTGTTAGCATTTCATTGAAAAAGCTTAGGGTCATGGCAATAACCACGCCTAAAATTGCCAAAGCTACCATCAGCTCAGCTAATGATAGTCCGCGATTAAGGCTTGATTTGCTTTTATCCATTACTCAGCTAGGTTAATTTTGTAAAAGCGTAGGCTGCCCTTCCGGGTGGAAGTGCCGCGAAGGTGTCGAGCCTCATATTCAAAATCGAGCACAATTTCATAGGCATTCATTGCTGGTTTGAGATCTGTAATACGAGGCGTTAAGTAGAGATTCATTGTACGATTCTTGGTCTTTCCGTCTTTTGTTTCGCTTTCAATAATAATGGTCTTTTGGTTGCGTTGTTTAAGATAAAGTGGGTCTTCTTTCACAATGTTCTCTTTGGCGTCTTCTGAGATACCTCGCGTGGGTAGGGGATATTTTTTGCTGTTATTGATGGATTGATTAAGGGTGCCTGCAGGCATAAGGCGTATTTGGTCGAGATAGCTTTGGGCAATGGTGTAGGCAGAGGTTCTTATAAGGTTTTCTGTAGCAAGTTTTTGTGAAAGTATTAAGCTCCCTGTAAACCCGAAAGCGACAATTCCTAATACAAGCATAGCAATCATGACTTCGGGAAGTGAAAACCCAAGTGATAGATGTCTTTGCCGCTTTTTATTTATTGCATTCATTGTAGGGTAAGGAGCTCAGGCAGTCTAAAGATACTGGCTGCTATATAAGGTAGTAGGGGATTGGGGGTTTTTAAAGAGAAGGCTAAGCTTTTTAAGATTTTTTACAAATTATTGATAAGAATTTAAGTATTCTTATCTATTTTTTGTTTTTAAAGTATTTATTTGGGCGTGGTCGACCACGTTTTAGGTGCTTTTTTTGCCTTTTCGAAATAGATCACTGATAGAAATAATGACATAGAGAGTTACCCCAACAGTGATACCGCAATCAGCAACATTGAATGCGGGCCAGCGATAGCCAGGAAGATGGACATCAAGAAAATCAATAACGTGCCCATAGGCGATGCGATCATAGATGTTGCCTATGATGCCGCCACATAAAAGACCGATAGCACACTGAACGCTTGCTCGATGGAGTTCTAACTCTTTTCTTAGCAGGTAAATACATATCAGTGCTAGGGCGCCAAATGCGGCAAGCCATGATCCGTACCCAGAAAATAGGCCCCAGGCAGCACCTTCATTGTAGATGTGCACCAAGTAAAAGAAACCGGGGATAATTGGAATGGGAGTTGGGTCGTAGTAGGTGTACTCTGGAATTCTTATTTGAATCCAAAGTTTAGTTAGTAAGTCTGCAAGAAAAAGCCCTATTGTCGTGATATAGAAGCGCTTATACTTAACGATGCGTGCTAAGCGAGACATAGAAGGAGCGCTGGAGGCCTAGTCTTCAGTGTCTTCGTCGGAAAATGAAGCGACATCTTCTCCAGAAAGTTCGCCAAAAATCCCTCCACGCTCTGCTTTTCGACTATGGATGCGTTCTTGCTCGCGTTGCCCTTCAAGAGAGTAACGGGTAAATGGAACTGCGGCAAGTCGCTGGCGAGGGATGGGTTTACCGGTAATTTCGCAAATACCATAGCTTCCATCAAAGATGCGCTGGATGGCTTCATCAATTTCGTAAAGAAGGTCTTGTTCGCTAGATACGAGGCTTAAGGCAAAGTCGCGGTCGAATGTGTCTGTCCCCGCGTCTGCCATGTGCTGGCTGTAGCTGGAGAGATCTCCAGAGTCCTCTTTACTTGAGCGTTTAAGTGTTTCTTTGGCGTGATAATCGAGACCTTGCTGGACTTGTTCCCGCAGTCTTAGGAGATCTTTGTAGCTTTTGAGTAGCTTTTTGGGGACACGCGATTCGTCCATGCTTTGCCAGCTCTGTTTTTTCTTTGGGTTAAAGCCTAGGATGTCTGTAATTGAGGCAGCTCCCAATACGCGCTTTTTGGCAGAAGTTGCCTTTTTCTTCGTGCTGCCGGCTTTTGTGGCTTTTTTTTGTGTCGCAGGTTTAGCTTTCGTTGTTTCTGTCTTTCGTTTTTGGATGATGTCTTGAACATCTTCTAAGCTAAATACAATCGGAGTGTTTTTGCGAGTGCGCACGCGAACAAAGGCTGGCGTTTGAGTGCGGTTTCGTCGATTGAGCAAAATGCGTGCTTGCGAAGGACTCGTTGTTTCTTTTTTTGTTGATGCTTTTTTGGCTGGCGCTTTTGTGCCCATAGCTTTGGATGCAGCTTTTTTAGTAGCAGAGGATTTTACTTTTGTTTTTTGAGTTACTTTCTTTGTTGTCGCTTTTTTCGCAGTCTTCTTTGAGGCCGTCTTTTTCGTTGTGCTTTTAGTCGCCGTTTTTTTAACGGTGGCCTTAGGAGAGGGTTTTTTCGCAGTTTTCTTTGGGGCTTTTTTCTTTTTCATCATTCAGTAAAGGAGGATGGTTGACTATTTAAGCACAGGTTGGGAGGAAAGGCGATCTAAAAGCGCGTCTCTGCTGCGTGGTGATACACAGACACCTGGGATGGAGTCGACAGGAACAAGCTTGGGTACCCAGCGCCAGCTGTGTGGACAACGCTCACCAGTAGCAGGCTCAATCGTGACGTTTAATGTGTCGTTTTTGCATGTATCTGATTCGACGAGCTCTACTTGTGATGCAATAAAAAGTTCTGGGAGACTTGCTTCGTGTTTTTTGAGTGTTTTGTAGAGTAGGTCGTCTTTGTTTCCTTCAATCGAAATGCGGGCATCGAGTGATTGACCAATAGTCTTGGCTTGCCGAGCTTCCTCGAGCTTCTCATGGACTTTGTTTCTTGAATTTAGAATAAGGTCAAGTTCGTCGACTGTTTTTATGTCGTACCAATTTGAGTCAATTTTGGGCCAAGAGGTGCAGTGGATTGAATTTTCTGTATAATCTTCGCCTGTTAAGGCGTATGCATAAGCTTCATCTGAGGTGAAGGTCAAAATAGGAGCTAATATTTTGGTAAGTGTGTCAAAAATGACTCGAATTGCTGTTTGTGATGACCGGCGAACTTTCCAGTTTGGTCCTGAGGTGTAGAGTCGATCTTTGAGGATGTCGTGGTAAATGGCAGATAGCGTGACTGTACAGAAACGGTTGATGTGTTGGTAAACACGATGAAATGCGTATTCTTCGTAAGCCTTAGTGACTGTTTCGAGCATATGGGATGTTTGCTTGATTGCCCATTGGTCGAGGGGGGTGAGTTCGCCGGGCTTTACAGTATCCTTGTTTGAGTCAAAGTCGTACAGGTTCCCGAGTTGAAACCGCAAAGTATTGCGAATGGTACGATACGTTTGGGTGATTTGCTTGAGGATATCGTCAGAAAGCGGAATATCTCCGTGGTAGTCTTCCGAGGCTATCCATAAGCGCACAATGTCCGCTCCAAACTGCTGTACATACATGTCTGCTGTTTGAGGTTTTTCGCCACTTTTAGATATTTTACGCCGGTTTTCATCAACGACAAAGCCATGCGTAATGACTTGTTTGTAGGGGGCTTTCCCTTCTGTAATGGTACCTGTCCACAAAGAAGAGAGGAACCAGCCGCGGTGTTGGTCTGTGCCTTCTAGATAGAGATCTGCAGGCCATGTGAGGTCTGGATTGCGTTTTAGGACGGCTTTATGGCTTGCTCCTGACTCTATCCAAACATCGATGGTTTCTATGCCTTGGGTGAGCGTCTTGCCTTTCCAAGATGCGGGTAGATCAATGCCGCTTAAAAGCTCTTCACCACTTTGGGAGAACCAAATGTCTGTACCGTATTTTTCAATTTTATCAGCTAATTGGCGGACGACGCTGGCGTCTAGATAAGCTTGTTTGTCTTCATCGTATAAGACAGGAAGAGGAACTCCCCAGGTGCGCTGGCGGCTGATGCACCAATCTGGTCGAGATTCTACAGCAGAACGAATACGTGTTTCTCCCCAGCTTGGAACCCAGTCTACATCTTGCAGTGCCCTTACGACTCGTTCTCTGAGCCCATCCTTGTTGAGCGCAACAAACCATTGATCCATGGCACGGAAGATGACCGGTGTTTTAGAGCGCCAACAGAATGGGTAGGAGTGTTCGAGGCGCTCCTTATGTAGGAGTGCATTGTGTTCGCTTAAGAGTTTAAGTACGCCAATGTTAGCAGGGTTTTTGCCGTTGGTTTCGCCGACCGTGAGGCCTACCAAACTCGCAGGAATTTCTCCATCGTCGATGTAGCACCCACCATCATCAATTGGAGAGTAGATGGGGAGTTTGTATTGAAGCCCTACGATGTAATCATCAGGGCCATGACCTGGCGCACAGTGAACGCAGCCAGTTCCTGAGTCTGTTGTTACGAAGTCTGCAAGGATGATAGGGACTTTTCGGTTGATGAAAGGGTGTTGTGCTTTCCACCCTTCTAGGTCCTTGCCTTGAAAATGTTGACTGAGGATAGCCCCTTCAAGCTTACATTGTGCGATGAAGGATTCTGCAAGGGCTTCGGCTACAAGATAGGTAGAACCTTCGTGTTCAATAGAGACATACTGCAGCTCTGGGTGGACAGCGAGAGCTTGATTGGCAGGGAGTGTCCATGGAGTGGTTGTCCATATTACACAATATGTGTCTTCCGGAAGGCCATGCTTTGATGTTTCCCGAAGCTTAAACGTAACCCATATAGATGGGCTTACGTGGTCTTTATATTCCACTTCAAGCTCCGCCAGTGCTGTTTGGCAGGGGATGGACCAATAGACAGGTTTTTTGCTTTGATAGACAAGGTCTTGGTCGATGAAGCTTGCCAGGGTGCGTAGAATATCAGCTTCGTAGGCAGGATCCATCGTGCGATATTCTTGAGCCCAGTCGGCCATGATTCCAAGTCTGCAGAATTGCCCCCGCTGCTTTTCAATGAAACTTTCTGAAAATTGAGTGCAGGCTTTGCGAATTTCGATAGGGTTGAGCTCTTTTTCCTGGCCTTTGAGCTCTTTCATTACTTTGTGCTCAATGGGAAGCCCATGGCAGTCCCATCCTGGGATGTAAGGGCTGCGAAACCCTTTCATCGACTTGTAACGGACAAGGATGTCTTTTAGGATTTTATTGAGAGCTGTTCCGATGTGCACATCTCCATTGGTAAAGGGAGGGCCATCATGGAGAATGAACGGTGTTCCCGTGCTGTTTTTTTCTTGGATTTTGTGATAGAGGTGCGAAGCATCGCGCTTTTTAATCCATTCAGGCTCACGCTTTACCAGATTTGCCCGCATAGGGAAATCTGTTTTGGGAAGATTGAGCATGTCTTTCAAGTCTTGAGCCATGATTTTATTGGTTGCATGATGCCGTGGAAGAGCTCCTTTTTATGCGCAAAGTCAGGCGGAAAAAGCTCTTGGGTTTCCGTCTTTGAGTCAAGCGTATAAAGGGTGTTTAAAGGAAGAGAGTTGTCTTTCAACCCTTGAAATACTCCTTTACTGGCTTGCTTAATGAGAACGATTATGTTATCAACAAAGCCTGTACGTCCTTTTTCATGAATGGTTTTTTAGATATGGAGATCTTATGCTTGGGGTTTATCCCTTGGCATAGCCTTTCTGGCGTTTGGCTTGGAGTGCTATTTTTAGTGGGGCTCAGTTTTCTTTGCTTGGGGGGAGATTGGCTCGTTCGAGGGGCTGCGAGTATGGCGTTGCGGCTGAAGGTGAGTCCTGTCGTTGTCGGCCTTACTATTGTCTCTATTGGTACGTCTTTGCCAGAGTTTTTAACAACGGCTTTTAGTGCGTATAGGGGTAATGTCGATATTGCCATCGGCACAATTGTCGGGAGTAACTTATGCAATATTGGTCTTATTTTAGGTGTTTGTGCCTTGGTGTCGCCATTGATTGTTGAGTTGCGCTTGATTCGCCAAGAAGTTCCAGGGCTTGTCGTTTTAACTGCTGTATTTATGTTGTTTTCTTGGGGTGGGGCTATCAATCGTATTGAGGGCGTGTGTCTCGTTTTTGGAGCTATTACGTATGTCTGTTTGATTTTTTATCAAACAAGAAAGGTAGACCATGCGATTGAGGAAGAGTTTATTGATGAAATAAAGCACCCCATCCATTCTTATGGCCTATGCGGTGTGCTGATGGGGTGTGGTATAGTGTGTTTGGCCTTTGGTGCCGATTGGCTCGTTAATTCATCTGTAGAGATTGCCAGTCGCCTTGGTGTTAGTGAGCTCATTGTCGGGCTTACTATAGTGGCTGTTGGGACAAGCCTACCTGAATTAGCTACTTCTATTGTTGCTGCCGTGCGAGGTCAGAGTGATATTTGCGCTGGCAATATTGTCGGTTCAAATATTTTTAATATTTTATTGATTGGGGGTAGTGTTTCTACGATTCGGCCTTTGCCCGTTAATCAAGAGCTCTTGAAGCTAGAGTTTCCAGCCATGATGGGGTTTACTCTCCTTTTATGGCTCTTTTTTCTGACAGGTCGCCGAGTCACTCGACTGGAAGGTGCTTTGCTCGTCACCCTTTACTTAGGTGTCATGTTTGTCTCGGTATTAGCTTCTAGAGATGTGATGTGACTTTGTGTATGTTCAGGTGAGCTAGGAGTGATGCCAAAGTTTTCGCTCTTTGATGACCTTAGCGACTTCAGGTGGAACTAGTTCTTCCCACGCATTGTTGCCCGCTTGAATGTCTTCTAGTACTTTAGGGGAGAAAATATTGAGGAAATTACCATTGTAACCTGTGACTGACTGAATGAAATTATTTCTCATCAAGAAATTATAAAGATCCCTGAAATTGTCTTTAACCATCAGGTTGTTTGCATCAATGATGAAATCTGAATCGAGTTTATTAGCGATATAACCGGGGTTATCTTCTTTGCGCAACTTGGTGTAAGTTTTGTATCCTCGGCCTGTCATAGGGTAGGCGTACAGTCGGATTCTTTCCTTAAATAGACGACCACAAGCCTCGAGCAAGCCTCCATCGAGATTTTTATAGAAATGCTCGTTAAATATTTGAAGCAGCGTGTTAATCCCAAGAACGATGCCAACCATCTTGTCTGTAAATTGACGTAAATAAGAGACAACCTTATAAAACTCAAAATGATTGGAAATGAGAGTGTTGTGCCCTATCGAAGCGATGATGTCTACACGTGCTAAAAAGTCATTATAGTCAATAGTGCCTGTTGCCTTAAGGGCTTTCATGGTGATTTCAAGGAGGATGACGACACTTTCATTGCGTACAAGTTCTTCCTGCAAAAATTGAGCTCCAGCGCAGTTGAGCATGTCTAGATTGACATTGGTAAACGGCCTAAAGCTGCCACGTTGGACAAGTACAGCCTTTTTGTAGAGCACTTCTGAGGGCTGAAGTACTTGGCGGTTTGGGCCGAACATGACAGCAGGGGTAAAGCCGTGCTCAACAAGTTGGAGGCTGAGAATACGGTTATCGATGCCTTGAAAATCGGGGCCGTGAAATTCGACCATGTCTACCTCGACTCTTTCAAGGCCGAGGTTGTCAGCTAGTGATCGAATAAATTGAACGGAGTCATTCGAATAGTAAAAAGAGCCATACAGAAGATTAACTCCAAAAATACCGAGAGCATCTTGTTGACTGACATTAGTTGTGTCGCGCATGCGCACATGGACGATGATTTCATTCGGAGGGCTCTTGGGTGTAGATTGAAAACGGACGCCCATCCAGCCATGGCATTCATTAGTTCCTGTATAGTTCCGTGCACTGACTGTATTTGCAAAAACAAAGAAATTAGTGTTGTCCCCCCGCGTTTTGCCTAGCCGCTGATCAAGTAGTGCGTATTCACGCTCAAGCATTTGATGTAAGCGCTTTCGGGAAACGTAACGGTCTGCCTTGCCGTAAATAGCATCACTAAAGAGCATGTCATAGGCGGACATGCTTTTGGCGATGGTTCCAGCAGCGCCTCCTGCCTGAAAAAAGTGCCGTGCGACTTCTTGCCCAGCTCCAATTTCGGCAAAAGTACCGTATTTTGCCTCGTCCAAATTAATGGTTAAGGCTTTGCGGTTGGTCGTGAGCTTTGTGCTGACGGTCATGGTGCTGCAAGGAGGGTGTCCAGATTATAATAAATACAATCTTCTCAGCGTCAATTACTTAACCGAGCTGTCTAGACTTTTGACGGCAGGTAATTGGGGAGCGCTTGTTCAATAATGTCAGGCCGCGCTTGGAGCTTTTCTAAAATCACAGGCAATGGATCTGGAGCACGATGCTCAAAGCGGATGAGAAATACTCCTGGTTCGCGAGTAGAGTCTATCCAGCAGTTATGCTCTTCAAGTAAAGGCTCAAGCTCTGTTTCGGACACCCCTTGTTGGATGCGAATAATGGCTGTTTTAGGGTCCATTACGCGGCGTGAAATGAGACGATCTCGCCCGCTAATAGTTGTCTCAAAAGTCTCTTCGAAACGGATGGGTGCTTTGAGGCCTGGGTCCTGAATGATACGAACGCGTTTTTTAAAGGGTTGATCCCCCTGGGGAAGCGCTTTGGTATAAAGGATGGGCCCATGCCAAGGCGCAACAGCATCTTTAGGGTTTGATTCCTTTTTGGTATATTTTCTGTGTAAGTTAAATGCAACCACTGAGCAGCCGATTAAGGCGCCGCAAATAAAAAGCGTAATTTTCTCCTTCTTGTTCATCCCAATGTGTTGTTAATTAGTGGCTTAAAAGGTTTTTCTGGGAGGCTTTTGTTTGCGTTGGGTCCTGTAGCCTTGCATGAAGCAAAGAACGATTGCTAGCCCGCCTGCCCATACACTTGCAAACCGTGTGCCTAGCGAAAGGCCGTTTTCCATGAGCTGGATAACACCCAGTTCAGGATGGGTAAAATGTCCGACGATAGGGCTTAAGAAAGCACCTAGAAATGCGCCTAAGGCTATAATTACCAAGCAGTAAGCTAGGAATGAAAGTAGCCAGAATAGAGATTTCTTGAGCATCTTGGTATTTCTAGGGTTTATCGTCTGAATAACAACTAAAATTTTCGTTTCAATTGGATCACATGGCTATTATTAGCCTTTATTGAATATAATTAATTATTCTTATGTGAGTCGATAATGTCGATAGATTTTCTCTTTTTCTAGGAGCATAATAGATCACAAAAAAACCTTAAAAAACACGGCAAATCTAGCAAGTGCGGGTGTTAGTATTCAGTAGGGGCTCGACTTGTTGAGGTTGTGTAGATTACTGTGCCACTGGTTTATGATTGAATCAAAGACAACGCTTCGGGTGCGCTATGCAGAAACAGATGGCATGGGAATTGTTTATCACGGCAATTATCTCACCTGGTTTGACGTCGCTCGCATCGAAATGCTGGATAACATCGGGGCGCCCTATCGAACGCTAGAGCTCGAAGGCTATCAGTTGCCAGTTATTGAAGCACAGATCAGCTATAAGCGCCCCGCTATGTTTGACGATCGTATTACGGTGCATACTACAATTAGAGAGTGCCCTGCGGTGCGCATCGAGGTCGATTATTCCGTTCAGCGCGGAGAGGTTCTATTGGCAACGGGCAAGACCTCGCATGCTTTCATTAGCTCTGAAGGGTACCCGGTTAAGCCTCCGCCTCACTTCATGGATGTTGTTCGGAAGTATTTTTCGTAAACAGTATTAGGATATCTTAGGCTTAAACCCGGGGCTTTGTTCTTGATAGAAGCGCTCTACGTGGGTAACGACATCTTGGATGCTGCGTTGATCCGTAAGGATGGCTGTGTGAGCTCCGAGATAACTGTCCATGCGCTCTTTTAGCAGCGCTTCAATGCGTTCTCGGGGGTTATCTACTTGAAGTAATGGCCTCCGATCATTGCGTCCCGTGCGTTCAAGGAGTGTGTCGATGCTGGCAAATAGAGCAACAACGAGCCCTCTAGCTTTAAGTTTTTCAAGGGTACCTGGAGTTGTGATGATGCCTCCTCCACAAGAGATAACGCATCTGTCTTTAGGATGTCCTGATTCAATAAAGGTCTGCTCGCATTGGCGAAAATAGGGGAGGCCTTTTTGTTTAATGATGTCTTTTGCTGCGCAGCCTTCGTCTTTTTCAATAGCTTTGTCTGAGTCGATAAATCTATAGTGTAACTTTTTGGCCAAGCATCGTCCAACGGTGGTTTTCCCCGTTCCCATAAAGCCAATGAGATAGATATTGGGCCCTGACATGCTACCTCTAGCAAAGGTCTTTTAAATGACCTTGTCAACGTACTCTTCAGAGCCTTTCAGTCCTCGATCCGTTTGATGTATTTACGAACGAGCCTGCGTGCTAGTGCCTCCCAGTGTTGAAGCCTCATGGGGTCAAAAGCTCCGTAATGCATGCGATTGAGTTTTTCAAAGATGCGATCGCAACGAGCATTCCAATAGAGTCTCCGAGGGTGCTTAAGGGGAAAGTGCATTTTTGAGTCGCTTAAGTTTAGTGGGTGATGCTCTATTTTTGTGTGTGTGCCCTGAGGGCCAAGGCCGATATTTTTAATCATGTTCTGAGCCGGCAAGATGCATAGTCCTTGTTGTTTCATGACGGCATAGATCCAGGCGGCTGCCCACACATTATCTTCTTTGGTGTAAAGGCGTTCCCAGTCTCCTTGACGGCGCTTTTTTTCCGATCTATAGTGAATGCGTTTGTAGAGTTCACGTTTATTTTGCCAGGTAGTCCAGTCTTGCATGTCCCAGTCGAAGTGCTTCCAAGCGCGTTTCCAGGTGGCCCAACCCCATACGAGTGCATAGGTTGAAAATGTATATGAATACTCCTTAAAGTGGTGTGCCTTACAAGGCCATCTTGAGCCGCCTATATGCATCACATGTTCGTTGTAGCGGTAAAACTCAAGCAGATCCGTTGCATATTGAAAGAAGCTTGTATTTGCAAGGCAATCGTCTTCAAGGATAATTGCTTCTTCTGCTTGCTCAAAGACAGCATTGAGTCCACTCGAGATGCGCTTTCCGCAGCCCATGTGTTGGGGGGCATAGTCTTTGATAAGGTCGCAAGGCCAGTCAATAGCTTCTTCAATGGTTTGTCTGACAGCTTCAACCTGTGCAGCATTATGCTTATCTTCTGGCTTAGCGCTATCACTGATGATGAAAAGCTGTTTAGGCCTTGCCTCCCGTATTCTCGCAAAGGTTTGCCGAACGAGATCAGGTCGATTAAAGACGAGGTAGGCAATGGGAGCGACGTCCATAGCGTATGTTTAGGCTAAAAGAATAAGCATCAAGTATCAACCTCAGAGTCTCGATTGCTGAATTTTATTTGCACTTGAGGTCGTGTGGTTTTGTTAAATAATAAGGGAAAGCCTTCTTTATAATGTCATGCCCCAAGTTCCTCAGCTATCTGTTGTGCTCCCTGTTCGCAATGGGGAGCGCTATGTTGCCTCGGCCATAGATAGCATCCTCGCTCAAACGTTTAAGGAGTTTGAATGCATTGTTGTTAATGATGGTTCTACAGATAAAACGGCGGCTATTTTAGATGAATACACGCACCAAGACCCTCGTATTCGTATTTTAAACCTAAATGCGTGTGGTATCAGTGATGCTCTCAATGCAGGTATTGCAGCTTCGAGGGCCTCCTTTATTGCGCGAATGGATGCTGATGACATGGCTTACCCTGAGCGCTTTTGCAAACAGCTTGCTTATTTGGATAAACACCCTGATTGTATTGCTCTGGGTACTTGGGTGCGTTTTATTGATGAAGCGGGTTTGCCTATTTACACGTATAAAACGACGACAGATAGTAAAGGTATTAAAGCCCAAGTTCTTGAGGGTAATGGTGGGGCTTTAGTGCACCCGAGTATTATTTTTCGCAAGGAAGCTTTACTTGCAGTGGGTGCTTATCGTAAAGAAGCAACGTATGTTGAGGATCTAGACCTTTTTCTTCGTCTACTCAATTTGGGTGAGTTTTATAATCTCCCCGAGGTGCTGCTTGACTATCGGCAGCACGCTAAGAGCTCTCAGTTCTTTTTAGACAAACCACGGTCTCTCCGTATATCTTTGGTAAACAGTGTTCGTGTTGAGCGTGGTCTCAATCCTTTGCCTGAGTCTATTTTCACGCAGGAGCCCCCCTTGCTTTACACGACTTACCACACTTGGGCCCAGTGGGCTTTATACGAGGGTTACTCAGAGACTGCCCTTAAGTATGCAAGAAAGGCCTTAATGCGAGCTCCCTGGAAGATTCACTCATGGCGGTTCTTGAAGATGGTGTACGCGCATCTGAAGCATGCTACTTAAGCTTGTCATACTTATTTGCTTGGAATACCTTGAAGACCTCTTTTGCACTATAACCCTCACCCCTTGTTGCTATGCGCTATTTTTTTCGTGTTGTTTGTGTCTTGTTTGTTGCTGAAGTATGGCTGCTTCCATTGTTTGCTTTGGCATCTTCAGCAGATGCTCCTTTTCAATATCCTGAAGAGCGCTTTGAAGATCTCCTTCAATTGGGGAATTCCTATAATGCCAAGGGACTCTACGCAATGCCTACGGCTGAAGAACGCGTTTATATTGCGGCCCTTTACACTGCTAAGCTTCAGGAATTGGTTGATGCAGGCTATGACCGTTTTGATCATGCCCCGTGTGAGCCCAGTGGAGAGCGTTTACAGATTGCAGATGATATGCTCTTGAGTGCTTACTTTTACAGTTATGCGGCATGGCGCTACTTAGCAGATGATTCGATCAGCTATGAGCACCTTATACAGGGGGCAGGGAATACGCCTCGGCGAGTTGGCTTTTTAGACGGCATGTTTATTGGCTTTACGGTTGCTCGGAATATTTATCTCGACAATTGTGAGCACGGGCCTGCCACCCATGCAGATAATGCAGCTCGTTTCATTGAAGCATATGAACAATGGATAGAGTGCTTAGGCTCTTCTTGTGAGTTTAAAAAAGAAGATCCTCAAACTGAAGAGCACTTAGTAGTCTTGGAGCATGTGCTCAATCTTGTTGCAGATCATGGCTTAATTGCTCTTTGGCAGACTGGCCGCTTTGAAGACTTTGTTCAGGAGATGTTGCCTCATGTTGCACCTGAAGACCTTGATTCGGCTCTTAATAGCCGACGATTAGAACTCATGGGTGAAGATGACGATGATGATCGTGTGCGTGATGAGTTGTAATTTGTTTGTCTAGAGTCGCTTACGTTAATTTAAGAAAAGCCTCTTCCTGTGCCTCAGGTAGGGGTTTTTTGTTTTTAATTCATTTATGCATAATGAGTTAAGAGTTTTTTGAAAAATAAATAATTTATTGATTGATTTATAAATAGTTTTACCTATTCATAGTGTTTATGTATTTAAATTATTACTATAAATTAAGTTTAAGGCGAGCAGCTGTTTTTGCCTGTTCATGGGTGTTATGGATTGCGGGTGCGACTTTTAGCGTAGGCGCTGAAGATGATGAGAATTATTTCGAGGCTATGTTCAATCGTGTTGTGCAAGACATGAGTCAAAGACTCGATCGAGTTGATCAAGAGGTTCAAGTGATCGTTCACGGGGGTTTGTTCAACTTTTTTTGTGATACTTATCAAATGACACCCGATGAATTTCTTCAGCAGCACTTAAATGGTGATTCATGGGATAGTAATATGATCGTAGAGTCGATTCGTGCAGGAGGTGATGTTAATACGATTGATAATAGGGGAAATCCTCTCATTATTCGTGCTGTTATGGCAGGGGACATCGATGTCCTGGGTGTCTTAATTGAGCATGGTGTAAACTTAAATGCAAGGCGTACTGTCGATCAATATACAGCTCTCCATCAAGCAATAGGGGTGGGTGCTAACGGACGGGTTCATGGCAATGTTGATATCATACACAGGTTGCTGGCTGCAGGTGCCCGAGTGGATCTTGAAGATAATACTTATTATGCGGATAATACTGTTAATCATAATACACCTTTAGCTTTATACCTGCATGGAAATTTATGGAATAGTGATGTAATTGTAGATTTTATTCGTGCAGGAGGTGATGTTAATACGATTGATAATAGGGGAAATCCTCTCATTGTTCGTGCTGTTATGGCAGGAGACACCGATGTCCTGGGTGTCTTAATTGAGCATGGTGTAAACTTAAATGCAAGGCGCACTGTGAATCAATATACAGCTCTCCATCAGGCAGTCAGAATGGATGCCAACGGGCGATTTAATGCTAATGCTGACGTTGTGCGTATGTTGCTGGAAGCAGGTGCCTATGTGGATCTTAGAGATGATAACGGTAATACTCCTTTAGCTTTGCTCATGATTAACTTTCCTAGACCCGCTGAAGTTGAAGCTGAAGGCGATGCTGGAGTTGAAAGGCAAGACAGAGCTAGAGAGATGGCTGCGTTGTTGATTGATCGTGGTGCTGAAGTGAATGTGCGCAATTACGACAATAACACACCTCTTCATCAAGTTGCTGAGTACAATGGAAACCCGGTTGCAGCGCGGGTCTTAGTTGATAATCAAGCAGAGTTATTGGCGGTTAATAACTTAGGGTTGACGCCGCACCGTGTTGTTGGAGTTCGTGGTGGTGGCCAGGACCTTAGATCTTTGCTTCGTGTAGGTCTCATTGCTTATGCTCAGTTTCTGTTGGAGAGGTATCGCGCAATGCCTGGCAATGTTTACAATGCGGCTTGCTTTAATGCGCCTATGTAAGACCTTATAGGCTTTGAAAGGCTGAAACTCTTTGAGTTTCAGCCTTTTTATGTGCTATGGTTTTGACTTGCTAGGGTCTTCTACATTAAGGTTTAATACACATTACATATGGAAGATGACGTTTTAGAGCTAACTATCCTGGGGCTCGTTCCAACGAGCGATGGAGTTGCTATGTTTCTTCGTGGCGAGAAGAAGACTTTCGTCATCTACATAGATCCTGCCATGGGTAATGTCATTTCCATGGCTATCAACAAGGTGAAGAAAGAGCGCCCACTCACTCATGACCTCATTAAAAACATCCTCACAGGATTTGGGGCTTCGATTGATCGCGTGGTTATCAACCACGCCTCCAATGGCACGTTTTTTGCACGCCTCATTTTATCGATGCACAATGAGGTGTCTACAAAAGTCCTTGAGGTGGATGCTCGCCCGAGTGATTGCATCGCACTTGCCATACAAGCTGAGCGGCCAATCTATGGGGCACGCGCTGTGGTAGACTCTGTTGAAGATGTTTCAGAAGTGTGGGAGCGTATAGCCAAAGACCAACAAGAGACTTAGCGAGTAGCAGGGGGGATGTCAGGGGAAATAAAAATTACGAATCGGATTTTGCCTGAGGGCCTTGTTCCGGGTGCTCCTATCACCGCTTTGGCTCCCATGCAAGATGTTACAACGCTTCCATTTATGAAGGTAGTTGCTGCTTGCGGTGCTCCAGACTATTTCTTTACCGAGTATTTCCGTGTCCATGAGCACTCACGGCTTGAGCCTCATATCCTTGAGTCCATTACAGAAAACCCATCAGAGCGCCCTGTTTTTGCACAGATGATTGGCGAAAGCCTACCAGACCTTGGTCGTACCGTGCGTGATCTGCTAAAGTATCCGGTTGCTGGGGTAGATTTAAATATGGGCTGTCCTGCACCCAAGGTGTACAAGAAAAATGTCGGTGGTGGCCTTTTGCGCGACCCCAAAAGGGTCGATGCTGTTTTGGGCTTTCTGCGCGAGCATATTTCAGGGCTTTTTACTGTCAAAATGCGGATAGGTTTTGATTCGACAGAGCATTTTGATGCATTACTGGATCTCATTAATAAACATAAAGTTGACTTGCTGAGCCTGCACGGGCGCACGGTGAAAGAGATGTACCGCAGCGAAGTCCACTACGATTTTATCCAGCATGCTGCAGAACGAGCAGAGTGTCCCGTTTTAGCCAATGGCAACATCACTTCTGCAGAAAAAGCACGCACGGTCCTTAATGAAACAGGCGCTTGGGGGGTGATGATTGGCCGTAGCGCTATTCGCAACCCGTGGATTTTTAGGCAGTTTCGTGAATTGATGGCAGGGGAGGAGGCCGTTTTTGCGCCTACGCTTGCTGATGTTCGGGCCTATGTTGAGCTTCTTCGTGAAGCGACAAATGGGCCTACTATGAATGATATGCGCCATGCTAGTCGCATGAAAAAACTCCTTAACTTTGTTGGTCAAGGTGTTGATGCTGAAGGTCTTTTCTTAAAAGCAATGCGCAGAGCACAGTCCCTATGTGAGCTTTTAAAGATCTGCGATACACATTTGCTTCAGGAGCCATCGATTCCTTTCGCAAGTGAGCCCTTCTTAGGCGTTGTGGCTCGGCCTAACTGTGAATGCTAAGTTTTAGAGACCCAAGGTCTTACGGGCTTCTGCCGAAATCATGTGTGGGTTCCAGGCAGGGTCCCACACAATCTCTACCTCGGCAGATTCCACGGCTGGCAAACTTTCAATTTTTGCTTTAGCATCCGCAGCGATCGTTGGGCCCATGCCGCAGCCTTGAGCGGTGAGGGTCATCTTTACAAGGACTCGCTGTTTCCCAGAATCGGTAGGCTCGACTTGAAGGTCATAGATCAGCCCAAGGTCAACAATATTGACGGGAATTTCAGGGTCAAAACAGGCTTTAAGCCTTTCCCAAACGTGGTCTACCACAAAGGGGGCATCCGCATCTTGTTCTTGTTCAATATCTTTTCCTGAAAATAGCCCTAGGGCCTCTTCGCCAAGTGCAGAAAGGTGCTCTGGGGCAATTCGAAATAATCCAAGGGGCGTCCGGACGGTAACGGACCCTCCTAGTGCCTGGGTAACGGTGACTAAAGTACCCGCTTCAAGAGTTATCATATCGCCGGCTGGGATGAGGGTTGCTGGGCAGTCTTGAACTAGGTTAAACTCTTGGTGGACGGTCGTCATGATTCTGTGACCGTTACCGAAAGGGGTGTTTCTGTCAACTGCTTAGGCTTTGTCGGCGTTTCCATACTGCAAATAAGACTGCGCCCAGGCCAATCAAGAGGGCATAGGTGCTTGGTTCGGGGACAAGGGCAATCTCCCGAGCACCCTGAGCGGGCGTTCCTGGGGTGCTGCTGTCAATCAGGCTTACAATGCCTGTACCGTCGAGGTTAGCTCGGTTAATAGAGCTATTAGTTGGTGTTGAAAAATCTGTAATGGAATAATATATATGGTCATTGGGAACATCGAGTGCTATGCCGTAGGCCCAGGCTAGACCACTGATTAAGGTTTCGACACTGGATCCATCTAGATTAGAACGTTTGATGGTTCCATCAGATCCACCATTGGTGCCACTTGTCCAGTAGAGTTTGCTGTTGGTTAAATCAATCGCAATGTCATTGAGGCTTGTTGTATCTGTAAATAAAAGCGTGTCGTTATTTCCGTCAAAGTCGATCCGTCTTACCTGCATAATATCTTGCTCAACATAGTATATGTGCTGATTGGCAATGTCTAAGGTTAGACCCTCCGGGTCTAGGCCGTTGGATTTAATGACAGCTAAGTTGGAACCATCTAGGTCTGCGCGTCGGATGCCAAAGCTTTGCTGAGTGAAGTACATATGATTGCTTGTTAGGTCTAGTGCAATCGACTGAAGGTCTGGGAATGTTGAGACCAGGTTCGTTACATTGCTTCCGTCAAGGTCAGCGCGTTTAACAATACCGTTTGACCATTCGGTCCAATATACATGGTTGTTGGGGACATCGAGGTCAATTCCCCGTACGCGTGTACTTTCATTGACAATTTGGGTTGCATCGCTCCCGTCAAGATTGGCGGTGTTGACGCCTTGCAGCGTGCCAAACTCATTCGTATAGTACATTTGCCCTTGGAGTGTAAGTGACAATGCAAGCATGGCCCCTATTGCTAAGCCCGATAGTAAAATATAATTTCTCTTCATCATCCTTTAATGTACCATTCATGGGGTGTTTTTTCCACTTTTCTGGGTATTTTTTTTAATTTTTATTTTAAGTTACTGTTTATTAGTTTTTTATATTTATTTGAAAAGTGTTGGCAACGGATGAAGTCTGTGGGGGTAATGCTCTATCTTTTCAAGGCCCATTTTGAGAGCCTTAGGGTCAATGATAAAGACTTTTATGTTGGGGTGGTGCATGGTAGGTCTGGAGGTTTGTGTGGTAGGGCACAGGGAGGCTCGTGTGGTCTACCACGATGGTGGTTTATTTAAGTGTTTATTGGTAAATGGTTTGAAGTTTTTGGTGAGTGTGGTCTACCACGCTTGAGCGGGTGGCCGAGGTGTGGTCTACCACGCGGGTTTTGCCTGTGGTAGGAATGTGGTAGGACACAGGGTGGAGGGTTGGCTTTGGGTTCTTTGGGCCGGCCCTTTTAATAATGTATGGAAGGATAATATATTTCATAATGGTGGTTTTGGTGTTTATATACCGGTATATACATAAGGTTCGTTATAGTGAATGGTTGGTGGTACTCGAGCTTGGGGAATGAAGGATGTTTATTTCCTTCGGAACTCGTTACGAGAAGGGTCCATTATACCATAATATTTTATCTTGTCAATAGTTACGTTTGTTGGGTTTGTTGCGTTGGGATCTTTTTTTCAAAAAATTGCACTTTTTTGGGGAAATCGGAGGTATTTGGAGTCGAAGAGGTCGATTTTGCGTGCTTGGGTTTATTTTTGAGTGGGAAATGAGGTGTGTTTTGAAGGGTGTTTTGTTTTGTAGGTGATTGAAGGTGAGTTGGATGTGGGATTGTTTTTGTTGAGATTTTGGGGCGTTTTTGGTGGAGAGAGTTTTGGGAGGTTTTGAGAAATTGTTGTGTTAAGTGTTGTTTATGAGTAGGTTAAGGGATTGAGGTTTTTGGTTGGGAGGACTGATGAAAGGAGGTTGGGTGGACGCCTTTACACCAGGCCGTGATGGAGGGGGATGTGATCAAGGTAACCTCATTATTGAGAAGTGGTGCCGATGTAAATGTGAAAGGTAATGAAGGTCAGACGCCTTTGGATTTGGCTGATATAGAGAATTATGAGACAGCCGTACGTCTTTTGGGGTATATGGGGGAATATGATGTTATTAGGTTAGGGCAAGGGCCTACGACTGAAGAGGTCGAAAGTAACGCGAGAGTCGAGCTCTTGCCAGGGGATGATGTTGATGTCTCTGGCAATGAGAAGGGGAGTAGATTAGGTTTATTGAGGCTTGGATGTATTTCACGGGATTTTAGTCTTCTTTAGCACCTCTTTGGAAAAGCGCCTTGGCTGAGTAGTCAGGGCGTTCTTTTTTATTTTTGGAAGGGGTAGGTGGCGGGTGCTTAAGTAAGTGTTTAATTTGGGGAACCTTTTGTGTGTTTTGATGTCTATAAAGATGTGTGCTCCTAGCTATTCTGGGAATTGTGTTTTTTAAAGTGAATCAAAAATAAGCAATTATTGATGAGGCAAAGTGTATGTATAAAATCTTGGGTGTTCTGTGGCTTGGTTTTGCTGGGGGCCTGTGTATCTGTTTTCGGTGAAGATAAGATTGAAGCAATGAAGCAGTGTGCTGCTAAATCCGAGTGGATTCGTAAGTTTTGTACAAAAGATTATGGTGTAGATCCATTGATAGCGGTTTTTCATGAATGCTGGAAAGGTGAATCAGATACTCTTGAGAATATTTATAGTGAGTGTAGGCGTGTATATGAGAATCACGCATTGATGAACGTATCGGAGGCTTGTCCTCTGGTAAGGGATGTGATTCGTGAATATGCTGATCTTAGCGTTTATGATGAAGATCAAGTGACTGCGGCTTTTGAAGCATGCCTGGAGGGTGATTGGGATCCTCTTTGGGATGTTTATCATGAGTGCATGAAGGAAATGTTTGCTGCTATTGTTTTGATGGAGCCCCATAATAGGGTGCCTGATTGGCTACGGGTTTATATTGACGCTCTTACGTATTTTGTTTTCGGGGTGGACGCTTTTACTGTGAAAGAGTGTTTTGAGGACATCTTTGATGGAAATATAAGTTCTCAGAAAATTGCTATTGTTGCCATGAGATTGATTGCAACTCAGAGTGCTTTCGTTTATTATAATTCCATGCACTACGGGTACCTTCAAAGGGGACTGAATTTTGCAGATATCCTTTGACCGGTGATAATAGCTGGATGTTCTTTTGCTTGCCCTGACGAACAACGCTTAGCTTGTGCCGTCATGGCACATTCCCACACGAGATACTCTATGTTTTAGATGTCAAACTGCTTTTTAATTGATTTCAAGCTCGTAGGGGAGGCGTGTATAGAGACCCTTGGGATCGTCAAAAGTTTTTAGGTAGCTCAAGCTTTCTTGTGTCAGTTTGAGTAGCTTGCCAACAGGGCTTTGCTGTGTGACAGGAAAAATACGCTTTTCTCCAAAAAGCTCGCTGAAAGCATCGGAGACATTTTTGCTCTCAGGAAAATGAGAGAGTGTCCATTCATCGATCGAAGCCAGTTCAGCGGCATGTGCAATGGCTTCTTTCAGTCCGCCGAGTGTATCGACAAGGCCGAGTGCTTGCGCTTGTTTTCCTGACCATGCACGCCCTTCGGCAATGTTGTTTACAAAGTCAATCTCAAGCCCGCGACCTTGGGCGACTTTTTCAATAAATTTTTTATCGACGAAATCATTGGCGGCTTTGAATTGTGCTAGCTCTTTAGCATTGAGTGGTTTTGTTCCAGAGAAGGGATTGGCAAGGGGGCTTGTTTGTGTGCCGTCCCAATGGATGCCGTGATCGTTGGCAATTTTTTGAAGGTTGAAGGCCATGCCAAATGAGCCAATAGAGCCTGTGATTGAGTTAGGGTCTGCAAAGATGGCATCTGCAAGAGCAGCTATCCAGTAGCCGCCTGATGCTGCAACACTACCAAAAGAGGCAACGACGGGTTTGTCTTTTTGGACTAGTTGTACTTCTCGAGCGATCATTTCGGCAGCTGTTGCGCTGCCGCCAGGACTATTGATACGAAGGACAACCGCTTTGATCGTATCATCTTGGCGAATGTCGCGTAAAGTGCGGGCGAGGCGCTCTCCGCTAACTTCGTGGTATTCGCCCTTGCCCATGACTATGGGACCTTCGGCATAGACAATGGCAATTTCTTCTGCAGTGCGACTTACTGTTTCTTCATAGTAACGCTTGTAGATGTACTCGCGAAGATTAATTTGATAGAAAGCACCTATAGACTCATTGCGTCCTACGCGTGACTCTAGTTCATCTAGGAGGGTGTCAAAAGGAGCGGCTGCATCACCAAAACCATGCTTAATGATTTCATTACCGTCGAGGAAGGCATACTCTTCGCTAAGCTTTCGGATCGTTTGAGGGGAGAGGAGGTCTTCTTTGCTGATGTCATTAAGGAGGGTGTCATAGAGGCTTTCCATGAGTGAGGTGAGCTGTTTGCGTGAGTCAGCGCTCATGGAGTTTTCAGTGAAAGGCTCGGTTGCTGACTTAAAGTCACCGCTGCGCACCGCTTGGACGCCAATACCGTAGCGTTTTAGTGCATCGCCGTAATAGGTGGTCTCGAAAGCAAGCGCTGGGACAAAGAGCATGCCATAAGGATTGAAGTAAAGAGTATCTGCTGTTGAGAGGAGGTAATAGTCGCGCAAGGTTGGGAAGGTGGTATAGGCGTATACGGGCTTGCCGCTTGATTTAAACTTGTGGATCGCATTGCGCACTTCGCGCAAGGCACCAAAGCCCGAACCAAAATACCTTGGGTTGAGGCTCCCGTGCAGGTAGAGTGCGTTGATGTTTGGATCTTCGGCAGCAGCCTCGATAGATTCGATGACGGGCCATAGTGGAAGTGTTTGGATGCTTCGGCCTAGGAGTTCTTCGACAACAAGCGTGGGGGTGCTTGCTGGAGCTCCATCAACGATATTTGTGTTGAGGTCAAAAACAAGGATGCTGGGTTGCTTTAAGGGGGCGGGTTTTGGTGTAAAAGCTGAGAAAATGATGGCAATGATGGCAAAGAGCAGGATGAGGCTTGTAACGAGAGCAAAGCTGAGGGTAAAGAAGGCTTTTAGAAGGAATTTTATGAGTTTTTTCATGGTTGTATGAGCAATAAAGAGAGCCTTGACTAGGCTTGTGTCTTGGTATGCAATAATGTCGTTGTGTTAACTACTGAAAACTTTGTACATCAATGACTGCAAAAATAAAGGAATTTTTTAATAAGCCCAATTTTGGGATTTTGTTGTTTCGTGTGTTGATGGGCGCGCTGATGATGGGGCATGGTATCTTTCTCCTTATGGGTGGGAAGTCAACGTGGGTGCATGTTGGTAAGGCTATGGCTCATTTTGGTATCGTTTCGTATCCCATGTTCTGGGGTGTTGCTGCAGCTCTCGTGCAAACGGTTTGCGGTCTCTTTTTTGCTCTGGGTTTATTTTTTAGGATTTCTTGCTTTTTGCTTTTGGGGACCATGTTCGTTGCCTTCATGAGCCATTGGTATGCGCATGATCCTTTTTTTACCGTTACATCGCATTCCCTAAAGCTGGTAATTGCTTTTGCCGCATTCCTCTTTATTGGTCCGGGTGATTATGCGGTTCGAGATTGATGCGGTGGCTTTTTTGTGCTTCGCGCGCAATCGCATTGATTAAGTCGCTAAAAATCTTTTTGTGGATAGGGTATAGTAAGTACCAATAGAGGGGGCCACCTATGCCTTTGGGGGCAAAGAGTGCGGACTGAACAAGGCGGCATCCATCGTTTTCAGGGAAGGTCTTCCAGTAGAGCCAAGCCTTTCCTGGGACTTTCATTTCTGCCCGCAGTAGGAGTTTGTATGGTGGCTCAACAGCTTCAATGCGCCAAAAGTCAATCGCTTCTCCGGTGATTAAGGTGTTTGCTCCGCGCCTACCTCGTCTAAGTCCTGGACCGCCTAGTAAGCGGTCAAAAAAACCTCGGAGCCTCCAAGCCCAATTCCATGTTAGCCATCCTCGTTCGCCACCGAGTTCACTGAATATCGCAAACACCGCATCTGGAGGTGCTTTGATGTGACGTGTTTGCTCTTCAACAATCATGCCCTTCCAGTCGGTTAATTCGTATGTTGACCCAGTTCCCAGTGCGCTACACCAACGTGTTTCAACAGTGTGTGCATCGATTTTTTCTAGGGCTCTTTTGACAGCGATTTCGTAAGAGCTCGTTTGAATGTGTGGAAAATGTAGTTCAGCTTTTTTTGTGTGAGCAAGCACGGGGTGCACGATCCCTTGAATAAGGGGTGTCGCTAGACGATTTGGAATGGGTGTTACAAGGCCTACCCAGAGAGAAGCTAATCGTGGAGTGAGGACAGGTACACGGAAAATGTGCCGCTTGAGGTTCTGTATTTTCGCATAGCGGAGCATCATGTCCTTGAATGTGAGCCGTTCGCCGCCAATATCGATAGCTCCTAAGGCGGGTTTTTCAAGGGCCTCTATGAGGTAGGTAAGGACATCTCGAATTGCAATGGGTTGAACGGTATGAAGAATCCATTTTGGGGCAACCATGATGGGTAAACGTTCGGTCAGGTAACGGACCATCTCAAAAGAGGTAGAGCCTGCCCCGATAATTGGACCTGCACGAAATTCAGTAACTGGGCTATATTGAGCTAAAATCTCACCGGTACGAGCGCGACTTGAAAGGTGCGTTGAAATAGACTCTGACTGAGGTAGTAACCCTCCTAAGTATATGATTTTCTGTATATTGCGTGCTGCTTTTCCAAAATTGTGAGCTGCTTGAGCGTCTAGTTCATCAAAGGATTTCCCTGATTTCATTGAGTGGATCAGGTAATAGGCAGCATCTATATGTTTTAATGAGGCTCTCCATAAAGGATTTCTTTCAAGTATATCTCCCTCAATAACAGTGACCTGTGGAAACCAAGGGCGTTGTTGAATTCGGCGAGTATCTCGAACTAAAACAGTGACTTGATGGCCTAAGGAGATCAGTTGGGGGACAAGCCTTCCTCCAACGTAGCCAGTTGCACCTGTAACGAGAATCTGCATGAGCTTGTTTATCTGGGGTATATGTGGTGCCCGGGGAGGGACTCGAACCCTCACGCTCTTTCGAGCAAGGGATTTTAAGTCCCCAGCGTCTACCATTCCGCCACCCGGGCAAGGCGTTTAGCGAGCAAATGCGCTTGTTGCTGGGATGTCAAGATAAGAGCCTGTGTTCTTGTTCATTTTACGGATATTCTTGAGCCGGTGTAATTAGCCTTGTTTAGGCCCTCAAATTATTTCTTGAAGAGGACTTGACAGGGGGAATGTGCCTTTCTAACTTTAGGCCCTAAATATTGTTACAAGCTCCCGACGAGTGGGTCTTGCGCCTGCTTTTTTTTTACTTATTTTACAACACATCTCATGAGCAACGAAATTTTGTCAGTCCTAGAATACATGGAGAAGGAGAAGGGGATTGGTCGCGAAGATATGATCTCTACGATCGTTGCAGCCATTCATAATGCAGCTTCTAAGGGCGTTAATGCTGGGCAAGAGCTTAAAGTTGAGATTAATCCTAAAACAGGCTCTTTGCAGGCTTGGGCGGTCCTACATGTCGTCGATTCTGTGAGCGATCCTGTTATGGAAATCCATATCGAAAAGGCCCGCCAGTATGATGCCAATGCAGAGGTTGGAGGTACTGTCCTTAAAGAGATTGATCCTTCGTATTTAGGCCGTATTGCAGCTCAAACAGCACGCCAAGCTATTATGCAGCGCGTTCGCCAGTTTGAGAAGGAGCGTATTTTTGACGATTATAAGGATGTCGTAGGGGACATCGTTTCGGGAACAGTTCGTCACCGAGATCGCGGAGATCTCATTATTGACCTTGGAAAGGCAGAGGCCGTCCTTCCCAATCGCGAACGTATTCCCGGTGAAGATTACTCCCCAGGGGAACGGATTCGTTGCCTTTTGCTTAAGATTGACAGCTCCAATCGCGGCCCTGAGCTAATATTAAGCAGGTCTACACCAAAGTTTGTCCGCCGTCTCCTCGAGCTTGAAGTTGCTGAAATCGCTGATGGTACAGTTAGCATTCAGGGGGTTGCTCGTGAGCCTGGTTATAGGACAAAAGTTTGCGTTGACAGTAAAGACTCCAAGGTAGATCCCGTAGGTGCTTGTGTCGGTGCTAGAGGGGCTCGCGTTAAGAGTATTGTTCGAGAACTAGGCGGTGAAAAGGTGGATATCGTCCGCTATTATGAGGCTCCGGAGCAAATGCTCGAGGAGGCTATGAAGCCTGCAGTTCCTCAAAATATCCGCATTGATGAGGCGAATCGCCGTATCTACTTCGAAGTTGCCGATAAGGATCTTTCTATCGCTATTGGTCGTCGCGGGCAGAATGCCAAACTCACCTCAAAGTTGATGGGTTGGAAGTTAGACATCAGTAAGGAAAAGAAGGAAGAAGCTGGGTTTGATGTTCGTATTCAAAAGGCTGTTGAAGGTATTAGTCACATTCCTGGCATTACAGACAGCCTTGCGCAGCAATTAGTTTCTATTGGTATTACAAGCCCTGATGCCTTTGAAGGTGTCACGATTGCGGATCTCTGTGATGCAGGTTTTTCTCAAGAGGACGCAACCGAGGTTATTCAAAAGGTTGAGGAGTATCGTGCTTCTCAAGACTCTCAAGGGGCGGAGTCATAATCTTTTTAAGAAGCATTATTGTCGTTTTTGTATATAGGTATTTTTAAAGGTAGTCGTTTATGAGTGTTCGCATATATCAGCTTTCTAAGCAGCTTAACATGACCAACAAAGAGCTCATTGCTCTTTTGCAAGAGCGTGGCCTGAAGGTTGATAGTCCATCGAATACCATACCTAACATCTACGCGGATGATTTGGTTAATGAATTGGTGGGTAAGTCAGGCACTGAAAGCGAATCGAGCGCTCCTGCCAAAACACTTGAGTCTCCTAAAGAGACAGAAAAGCCCAAAAAGCCTAGTCTGCCGCGCGGGGCTGTCGTCAAGTCTGCTGCTGATGTGGCCGCAGAGCGTGAGGCTAAAGAGAATAGCGCCAAACCCCAAGTTTCGGCTAATGAGGCGTCTGTAGAGCCGCAAGAAGCGCCTGTTGCCAAAGAAGCACCCAAGCCTCCACCGTCTCCTTCAAAAGCAGCCCCTAAAGTCCCTGTTCGTCCTGCTGCTAAATCGCCGACACCACCACCTTTTCCTGTTCGTCCAGTATCAGCTTCTCCAAAGGAGTCTCCTTCTCAAAACGTCTCCTCTAAAACTGAAGAAGCGGAAGTTCCTGCGAGTGCTGGTGGCAAAGTCATTCAATGCAAGCCCCCTATTGTTGTTCGGGATTTTGCGGGCCTCTTAGATATGAAGCCTTTCCGCCTTATTTCTGAGTTGATGGAAATGGGCATTTTCGCCTCGATGAACCAGGTTATCGAGGAAGAGGTTGCGCAGCAGCTGGCAGAGCGTCATGGCTTCGTCCTTGAGATTCGCCATCGTGGAGAATCTCAACCAGAGCCATCCAAGAAGAAAGAACCTGTAAAAGAAATTGATGAATCAGCACTTCTTGAGCCTCGCCCCCCGGTGATTTGTGTGCTTGGCCATGTTGACCACGGGAAGACGACCCTTCTAGACACAATCCGTAAAGCCAATGTTGTCAAAGGCGAAGCGGGTGGCATCACTCAGCATATTGGTGCTTATCAAGTCAACCACAACGACCACTTGATTACATTTCTGGATACACCGGGCCACGCAGCCTTTTCTAAAATGCGCGAGCGTGGTGCTAATTTAACAGATATCGCTATTCTTGTCGTTGCAGCAGATGATGCCTTTATGCCTCAGACGGATGAAGCGCTCAAGTTCGCTCAAAAGGCGAATGTACCTGTTGTTGTCGCTATTAATAAGGCTGATGCACGTGGTGCTAATATTGACCAGGTCAAGCAGCAGATGCAACAACGTGGTATTGCCTCAGAAGATTGGGGTGGTGAAGTTTTAGCTGCTCCTGTTTCTGCGCTTAAGGGCGAGGGTATCAGTGAGCTGCTAGACTTAATCCTCCTTCAAACCGAAATGCTTGAGCTTAAGGCTAACCCTAAATGTCCTGCTGAGGGTATTGTGGTTGAGTCGCAGGTAGAGCAAGGGCGTGGTTCCACCGCGACGGTTATTATCCAAAAGGGCACTTTAAAGACTGGTGATGCACTTGCCTGTGGGGGTGTTTATTGCAAGGTCCGTGCAATGATGGATGACCACGGAAGGCAGCTTAAAAAAGCAGGTCCATCAACACCTGTTAAAATAATTGGCTGGTCCGATGCTCCTGAAGCCGGTGCAGCTTTTAAAGTTGTTAAAAATGACCGTGAAGCTAAGCGCCTTGCTGAGGATAATCGTCAACTCGAAAAGGCCGTTGCTGTTGAAGGTGCATCTGCTAAGCAGCCTGCAGACCTGGACGCTCTCTTTGCTGCAATTAACGACGCGCAGCAAAAAGTCCTTAAAGTAGTCATTAAGGGTGATGTCCATGGTAGTGTTGAAGCTTTGGTTGATTGCTTAGAAGGCATCGAAAGTGATAAGGTTAAGCTTGAAGTCATCGAGGCAGGGGTCGGCCCTATCAGTCAAAACGATGTTGTCCTTGCCGCAACTTCAGATGCAGCCGTGGTTGGTTTCAATGTTAAGATGGAGCAGGGCGTTCAAGCGAAAGCTAAGCACCACAACACATCGATTATTCAGCACAACATTATTTATGAGCTTATTGATCGCGTTAAAGATGCCATGGCAGACCTTCTGGATCCTGAGCTTAACGAGGTCAAGTTGGGTGCTGCTGAGGTTCGTCAAACGTTTCCTGTGGGTCGTGGTGTTGTCGCGGGCTGTATGGTTACCGAAGGGCGTATTACGCGAAATGGCTTGGCACGTATTCTCCGCAAGGGAGAGGTTGTCTTCCAGAGCCGCATAGACACGCTTAAGCGCTTTAAAGATGATGCTAATGAAGTGCGCGCTGGCTACGAGTGTGGCATTCACTTGCAGGGTTCTGAAGATTATCAGGCTGGTGATATTGTTGAGTGTTTTGAGATGCACGAAGTGCGCCCTTCGTTGTAGTGTTATTTGATTTTGAGGCTATGGGTCAGCGTTCTGTGCGAGTTAATGAGCTGGTGAAGCGTGAAATCAGCGACATTCTCCATACGGACTACAAGGATGACATGGTTTGTGTAACTATTACAGAGGTTGATGTTTCTCCTGATTTGCGCTATGCTCGCATCTACTATTCTCTTTTTGTTGAAGGCGAAAAGGCCCGGCATGCCCATCGGTTTTTTAAGAAGCATGGGTCAACTATCCGTCGCAAGCTGAGTAAACGCATTGTATTGAAATACCTTCCTGCATTAGAGTTCATACAAGACCACTCTTTGAAGCGCGGTGCGGAGATGGTCGATAAGATGGATGATCTTGGCTTAGATCACCAAGACGGCTGATGGCAAGCAATACTGAGGATAATATTCGTTTCAAGGCCCTGGTTAAAGAGCTTTCTGGGAAGCGGGTAGTGGTTCTTGGGCACCGCAGGCCTGATGGAGACTGTATCGGCTCTCAAGTTGCTCTTACACGCTTTTTAGTAGTGCAAGGAGTCCATGCTGAAGCTTTTAATTCAGATCCTGTTCCTCGCAAGCTTCAGTTTTTAACGAGAGAAACGAGTGTTTTCACGCCAGATGCCTTACCCAAAGATTGGGATGCTATTCTTTGTGTTGATTGTTCGGATGTCGATCGCCTAGGACCTGATTTTAAGGATAAGCTAACAACAGCCTTTGCCTCCTTTGATCATCACGTTAGCAATACGCACTTTGCTAAGCATAATTTTGTAAGGACGGATGCGGCAGCCACTGCAGAAATCTTAGCGGATCTTTTTTTTGATTTTGGTTTTGAGATGGATCCTGTCACGGCCCAAGCCCTTTATGTCGGTCTGGTGACAGATACAGGTCAATTCCAATACGGGACGACAACAGCCCATGTTTTCCAACTAGCAGCTAAGCTTGTTGAGCTAGGCGCATGTCCAGGAGATGCCTCTGAGGAGCTTTACGAAAACACGAGTTTTGAACGTATGGCCCTTATTCAATCTTTTCTTCAGTCTTTGTCTCTTGAGTTTGATGGTAAGGTCTGTATTGGTACTTTACCTCAAGGTGTTTTTGAGTCGACGCAGGCAAGCGGCGAAGACGTTGAAGGTTTGGTTGAGTATACGCGTTCCCTAGCAGGTGTTGAAATAGGTATTCTTTTAGAGGAGCTCCCTAATGGAGAGCTTAAAGGGAGCCTTCGGTCTAAGCGTAAAGAATATCGGGTGGATCGTTTGGCTGGCATATTTGGAGGAGGAGGGCACGTTTGTGCTTCGGGTTTTCGTATTTCTGGGGTAATTGCTGAAGTCTATCCTCGTTTGATAGAGGCATTAAGAGATCATTTAGCATTCGTTCAATCAACACTCTAATTTGAGGGATTATGATGGCATCATCATCGAATACTTTCGAGGGTATCTTACTTGTAGACAAGCCAAGCGGCTGCACATCCCATGATGTTGTCGCTCGTTTAAGGCGCAAACTAAAGATGAAGCGCATCGGCCACGCGGGGACATTAGATCCTTTGGCTACAGGCCTTCTGGTCATTCTTCTGGGTAAAGCTACGAAGACTTCGCAGTATTTAATGAGTCTTGGCAAGGTATACACGGGTGTGATGAAGCTCGGCGAAGAGACAGATTCGCAAGACAGTGATGGCAGTATCATTGCTACACATGCTGTACCTCTATTGAGTCAGGATGATCTCGATAGTTGTGCAAAAGGCTTCTTGGGTGACCAATACCAAATTCCTCCCATGTTTTCTGCAAAAAAGGTAGATGGGGTTCCTTTGTACAAGCTTGCACGCAAGGGCCAAGAGGTAGAGCGCAAGCCACGCTTTATCCACATTAAAAATTTTTCGATTGATCATGTAGATCTGCCGTCGATCCGCTTTACAGTTGCTTGCTCTAAGGGGACTTACATTCGTACTATTGCTCACGATTTTGGCCAAAAGTTAGGTTGTGGAGCCCATTTGACCGAACTCCGCCGGCTTGCTTCAGATCAACTCAATGTTGAAAAAGCACTTTCAGTCGATGCTATTGAGGCTCTTTCAGTGGCAGAGCTTAAGGAGGCCATTTTGCCGGTTTATCAGGTTGTGCCTAGCCACGTTTTATAATAAGATCTAGGGTGTAATGAATGATTACCCTAATATAGTTGTCGATAGTTTTGATAAAGTTAAATTGCCTGAAGGGCCTTTGCACTTAGCCCTTGGTATGTTTGATGGTGTGCATCTGGGGCATCAAGCAGTTATTGAGGCTGCCGTTCACTCAGCAAGGCGTGAGGGAGGGGTTGCGGCCGTGTTGACGTTTTGGCCTCACCCAAGCGTGATTTTACAGCCTAATTCTCCTAAGATGATGATTATTCCTCTAGATCTTAAAGAACGCCTGCTCAAAGATTACGGGATTGATCACGTCATTGTTCGTCGCTTTGACCGGGATCTTGCCTCTATTACCGCAGAAACATTTATCCCTTTGCTTAAGAAATCATTTCCCACACTGAAGACGCTCTATGTCGGCGACAACTTTCGCTTTGGTAAAGGGCGAGTAGGTGACGTTTCCTATTTGCTTGAACAAAGCCAAGAGTATCGGTTTTCGGTGATTAGTGTTCCTCGGCTTAAATACAATGGTGAGCGCATTAGTAGTACACGTATCCGCAATATTTTAGAGGAGGGTGATGTTCGGCTTGCCAATGCATTGCTTGGCTATACTTATTTTGTTGCTGGGACCGTTGTTGAAGGTGCTAAACGTGGCCGTACTATTGGTTTTCCAACAATTAACATCCCGTGGGACGCTCAGCTTCAATTGCGCTATGGTGTGTATTCAGTTTTCCTTAAAGTAGAAAAAGGAACCCAACTTTTACCTGGGGTTGCTAATTTTGGCCTTAGACCAACGGTCGGTGATGTTGAGCATCCTTTACTTGAGGTGCATCTTTTTGAAAAACCTGAAAATATTGAGCCTAAAGCTAAGGTCCAAGTTCAGTTTTTTCAGTTTATTCGCCCTGAGGAGAAATTCGCGTCTTTAAATGAGCTGAAAACACAGATAGGCTTTGATAAAGAACGAGCTACAAAATTCTTTAAAACTCAGAAAATTGCTTGCGTTGTCTAACGCCCTTCAGATCCTTGAGGTTGTATTTATGATTACGTTAACTGAGCGCGCCGCAAAACAGATAAGCACACTTCAAAGCGACCTTAATGATGGTACCAAGGTCTTACGTATTTTTGTTGAGTCGGGTGGGTGCTCTGGGATGCAGTATGGTATGTCCTTTGATGAACCCTCAGTAGAGGATACCGTTATCGAGTGTCATGGGGTCAAAGTCTTAATGGATCCTAAGAGTCTTGAGGTGCTTAAAGACGTAACCATTGATTTTGATGACGGCCTTCACGGAAAGGGCTTTGAGATTAAAAACCCAAATGCTAAAAACTCTTGCGGTTGCGGGCGTTCGTTTAATTAGTGCTCCCTACACCATAGCTTCGTGCACGGCCACGATTGAGCCTGTTAACCCTGCTGCTTGAACGGAACTAAACCCTGCATGCAGTATTTCTTCGCAGAGTTTCCCCTTATTAGGGAATTGCTCGATAGATCCGGCTAAGTAGTGGTAGGCACTAGCATTTCTGGTCGTCATCGAGGCCAGGGAGGGCAGAATATATTTTAAGTAGGTATAATAGAATGGGCGTAACCAGCGATCTGGTTGGGAAAATTCGAGTATTAGGAGGGCTCCATGTTCTTTGCGCAGTACCCGACGTATTTCAGCAAGGCCTTGGGCGCGGTCTTCAAGATTGCGTAGGCCAAAAGCGATGGTTACGACATCCACGGAGTTGTCATCAAAAGGCAAACTTAAGCAATCAGCTAAGCTGAAAGAAACTTTGCTATCTGGTTGCTTGTTTCGCTGTTTGTGTTCGGCAATCTCAAGCATTGGCTGGCAGAAGTCAGCCCCCTTTACATCGACCTGTTTGCCAAGGCGTTTTTTAAGGGCAAAAGCTAAATCTCCACTGCCTGTTGCAAGATCAAGAACACGCTTGGGGTGGTAGGTTGCTACACGCTTGGTGACAAAACGACGCCAGGCAAAGTCCATCCCAAAGCTGAGTATATGGTTTGCCCGATCATAGCGTTTGGCAATGCCACCAAACATAGTATTAATCTGTGTTGCTTCTGGCATGAAGCCTATGAGGTTGGCGAACTTTACGTAAAAAGCAATCCTAGCCTGCAGTGTTTTCTTCGCTTGTAGTATCGTCGTGTTTGAAACTTTCGACAATCCACTGCGAGAGCGTTTCATCAGGGTTGTTTACCGCTGCAAGATCTATTTCAAAGGAAAGCTTCCCTTGGTTGCGTGCGACAATTTGTAGCCCATGCTGATAGTCCTTAAATTTCAATTCACAGAGTGCCCGAATTGTTTTGTCTTCTTGTTGAGCTTCTTTAATAAGCATCTTAACTGCTTCTTGAGTAAAAGCTAACGTGATATCATGCTCGTTTTTGAAGCTTTCAACGAAGCGTTCTAGATCCTTAGCCAGAACCTCTTCTTGCAGGTGTTTATTGTCTTTGAGTAGTTGGGCTAGCTGAGCGTCTGGGTTGCTAATGGTTTCTGCGCTAACATCGAAGGTTTTGATTGCCGTTGAGGGTAGTTCGAACTTGAAGTCGCGAAAGGTTTTTTCAAGGACGGTGACAAGGCCGCGTGCACCCGTTAACTCACCATGGGCTCGCTTGGCAACTTCTTGAATGGCTTCAGGTGTAATGTTAAAGTCGATACCGTAACCTTGGAAGTCATTATGGTATTGTCTGAGTATGCTGCCTTCTGAGGAAGTGAGGATGCGTGCAAGATCTCCTTTGGCTAATGCTTCGCATGCGACACGTACGGGTAGCCGTCCAACAAATTCTGGCTCAAACCCATACTTGATGAAGTCTTTAGTTTCAGCGAATTTCAAGTATTTGTAGCTATTTTCATCCCGAGTGCGTGGGTCATGGGCAAAGCCAATACTTGCTTTTTCCATACGCTTTTCAATAGTTTCAGCAAGCTCATCGAAAGCTCCGCTGACAATGAATAGAATATGCCGTGTGTTGATGGTTTTCTTTTTAGGTTTTCCATCTCGGGGCATTTCCATCATGGAGCGCATTTGGGCCATGATATCTGTTGGGCTGAAGAGACTTACCTCAGTTTCTTCCATTAGTTTGAGGAGATTGATTTGTACTCCACGTCCGGATACATCGGGCCCTCCATTTTTGGATGCTGAACGGGCTATTTTGTCGATTTCATCGATGTAGACGATTCCGTATTGAGCGAGCTCTATGTTGCCATGGGCTGCCCGGACGAGGTCTCGAACCAAGTCTTCGACGTCGTTGCCTACGTAGCCAGTTTCTGAGAATTTAGTCGCATCTGCCTTAACAAACGGAACACCAATGAGTTGTGCGATATTTCGCATAAGGTAGGTCTTGCCAACTCCCGTTGGGCCAAGAATAAGGATATTGGGTTTAGCATACTCTTTGTTTGTAAGTTCTTTATTATCAATACATTGCCTGATATGATTATAGTGGTCACAAATGGCCACTGAAAGAACTTTCTTAGCTTCTTGCTGTTGGATAACAAAACGATTGAGATAATCGCGAATTTCCTTAGGCTTAAGGTTGAATTCACGGATACGCTTCAGGGTTTCTTGTTGTTTTTGTTCGTTTGCTTCTTGTTCATGCTTATGACCTTTTGCACTTTCAGCTTTAAAATGGCTCGTTGGCGCGATGTTCGGCCTGAGCGGAGCATTATGCAAAAGCTCTTGAATATGCTGCTGTAATTCTTCGAGTGGGTTCTTCGGTTCGTCGTTTGACATAATTTATTGTTTGACTTGTTTTCAAATTTACGGAAGTATCACAGAATAAATAACTTATTTTCCTGTTAAACATCTAGTATTAAAAATCATGGCTGCAAATCTAACAAAAAGAGACATTGTTTTAGACATTTACGAAAAGACGGGTTTCCCCCAAAAAGAAGTTCGGGAAACTGTGCAGATGACGCTCGACGTTATCGCAAAAGCATTGGCCCAAGGTCGTAATGTTGAATTGCGCAATTTCGGTGTTTTTGAAGTTCAGGTGAGAAAGGCTCGCATCGGACGTAATCCGAACAAGCCCGAGAAGGATGTCGTTATTCCAAAGCGTGCTGTCATCAAATTCAAAGCAGGGAAAGAACTCAAGGGCGAATTGAAAAAATTAGATCTCGAGCAGCTCTAATTTTTATTTCGCGACGTCAGCCTCACATTTTTCATTGAGATGACAAATCCTGTAAGGTCTTGCCTTGCAGGATTTGTTTGTTTCACTTAGTGAGAGAGTTTTGCTCCATCAATACGCTTATTTTATGATTCAAAGTTTACCGGGTTTTCGTGAGTTTTATCCTGCTGAGTGCTCTTTGCGCAACCACATCTTTCGCGTTTGGCGCGGTGCGGTAGCTGCCTATGGTTTTGTTGAGTACGATACCCCCCTGTTGGAACCTTTAGAGCTCTTTACAGAAAAATCAGGAGATGAAATTGTCAGTCAGCTCTTCAATTTTGAGGATAAGGGCGGTCGTGCTGTCGCTTTACGCCCAGAGATGACGCCGTCGCTAGTTCGCCTTGTAGGTGCCCGTGTTAATAGCCTTAGGCGCCCTATTAAGTGGTTTAGTATTGGGGAGCAGTTCCGTTTTGAGCGTCCACAAAAGGGTCGTTTGCGCTCTTTCTATCAGTTTAATGCAGATATTTTAGGTGTTGAGGGTCCAGGTGCTGATGCGGAGGCTATCGCATTGCTTATTCACATCTTGTGTGCCTTTGGCTTTAAGGCCGAAGATTTCCAGTTACGCTTGAGTGATCGCGACTTATGGATGTACTATCTTGAGGCTTGGAGCATTGCAGAGGAGGATCGTATCGCCGTCCTTGGCATTATCGACAAAATGGCCCGTCGTGATCGTGAGGAGACAGCGAAAAACCTTAAGCCCTTTCTTGCTGACGCCGTTGATGATTTCCTTAGCGAGGTTGAGGGCTTGGTTGCTATTCGTTCGCTTGCTGAGCTTGAGGCTTTTATGCAAAAAGCACGCCTTCAAAAGCGTGATTTGATTGAAGAGCGTCTCGCTACCTGGCGCGAGTTATTGGCAACGCTCAGCGCCATGGGTCTTGATCCTTATTTCCATATTGACCTTAGCATCGTCCGTGGTCTTGCCTATTATACGGGCTTTGTTTTTGAAGCTTTCGAAGTTTCAGGCGAGTCACGGGCTTTAGCGGGTGGTGGCCGCTATGACACCTTAATGGAAAAGATCACCGGTCAAGCACTGCCTGCCCTTGGGTTTGCCATGGGGGATGTCACTTTGATCGACCTTCTCTCTGAAAAAGGTCTTTTGCCAAAGTACGTCGAAGCACTGGATGTTTACGTGGTCACTTCGGGGGAAGAGCCTCGAAATGCCGCCTTAAAGGACATTGCAGCTCTCCGTGCACAAGGCGTTCAGGTTGAGTATGCTTTAAAACCTGCAGGCTTTAATAAGCAGTTCAAGCAGGCCGATCAACTCGGCGCTCGCTATGCTCTTATTTACGGGGAGGAGGAGCTTGCGCGTGGTGAAGTCACCATCCGGGATTGCTCCAAAAAGGCCTCTTTTGCCTGCCCGCATAAAGATTTAGGCAATGTCCTCAAAGCCATCCTTGAGGAGGGCTACTGGCCTGAATAACTGCGTTAGACTTTCGCCACTTTAATCTTCACGCCGGATAGAGCATGCTGGTGCTTTTTTTCTGAAGATCCACCCGTTGATGCGTGATAGCAGCGTCCTGTTGTTGGCAACTCGCCTATAACTCCATTCCGTGATGCCCGCAAAGAGTTTACTCTTTTGGTAAAGACGGTACGAGCGACTCCCACGAGGTCCGTAGTTCAAGCATTGAAAGACAGCTTCTGCTCCGCGCGTTATGCTTCCATCTTCGTTAATTAAGTGCACAGCCGCCTCAAGGTCTCTTTCTGAAATCTTAGGACCACTTTCTGAGGGGTCTGCTAGATAGGCCTGGTAGGTCATATAGCGGACAGCGCCGTGGGTGTATTTTCCCCAGCGAGCAATCCAGAAGGCGCAAAAACTGCAGTCGCCATCGTAGAGCATGAGTGGCCGATCGTTCATTGACTGATATATTTTTGAACAATGGGTATGCGCCTGCCAATCCCAAAGGCAAGGGGTGTGATTTTTATTCCCGGTGGCGCTTGCTTGCGCTTGTATTCATTTCGGTCAATTTTGCTAATCACGTCTCGGACAACAGTAGCATCGTGGCCAGACTCAATAATTTCTGTTGAGGACTTCCCTTCGACAACGTATTTATCAATGATATCGTCGAGCACTTCATAGGGCGGGAGCGAGTCGCTGTCGATTTGATTATCGGAAAGTTCAGCTGAGGGAGGCTTTTCAATGGTATTGTTTGGAATGACCTCTCTATTCCGATTGATGTAGCGAGCTAGTGCGTAAACTTTGGTTTTTAGGACGTCGGAAAGGGCAGCTAAGCCGCCCGCCATGTCTCCATATAGTGTACAATAACCCACAGCCATTTCGCTCTTGTTTCCTGTAGACAAGAGTATGGCATGAAATTTGTTCGAAATCGCCATGAGGAGGAGCCCTCGTGCACGCGCCTGAATATTTTCTTCGGTGACGTCTCGGGGCAGTCCTTTGAACAGGGGAGCTAGAGACTGTTCAGCACTGGAAATCATATTGGTTATGGGCAGCGTGTGTAGTGCTGGTATACCCAGGTTTTTGGCAAGAGCCTCGGCATCATCTAGGCTGTGTTGGCTAGAGTATTGTGACGGCAAACGAACTCCGATGACATTCTCTGGGCCAAAGACGTCTACAGCAAGGGCTGCCATGACAGCCGAGTCAAGCCCTCCGCTGAGCCCAATCACGGCTTTTTCAAAGCCGGTTTTTGATGCATAATCTCGAATGCCCAGGGTTAGCGCATCATAGATGTCTGCCATGGGCTCTTGGTCAAAGTTTTCGGCAATGTAGGGGACTGGTGCTTTTATGTCGATGACTTTGAGCTCTTCTTGAAAACCGTTAAGTCCGGCAATACGCGTTCCATCGGCCAAGAGGATTTGGCTGTGCCCATCAAAGACAATTTCGTCGTTGCCACCCACAAGGTTGCAGTAGACAAAGGGCGCTTTGCATCGTTCGGCAACACTGGCAAGGACTTGTTTGCGCACAGGGCGTTTTTTATAGTGCCAGGGGCTTGCAGATATATTGAGTACTAGATCGACGTCCTGTTTGGCAAGTTCAGCAATCGGGTCAATTTTGTAATAGCCCTCACTAGGAATTTCTGAGCGGTTCCAAATGTCTTCGCAGATGGCAATGCCGATACGCAGGCCTGCATGGTCGACGCATATCGGTGCTTCAGCTGCTTGAAAGTACCGTTTTTCGTTAAATACATTATAAGAGGGAAGTAGGCATTTGTGTGCGGTGGCTTGGATTTTTCCTTGGATGCACCATGCTCCGGCATTGTGAAGCAAGCGTTTGCCTGTGCCCGGATCTATTGTGCTGTCTATGAAGCCAATCAGCGCTGGTACCTTCCCAACGGCTTGAGCGACCTGTTCCATAGCTGCCTCATTGTTTGCGACAAAGTGGCTTTTAAAAATGAGGTCTCCCGGTGAGTAGCCACAGATGGTGAGTTCAGGGAAAACAATGATCTCTGCGCCCTCGCTGCACAGATGCTGGTATGCTGCGATGATTTTTTGGCTGTTACCGTCTAGGTCTCCTACCGTTGTGTTGATCTGTGCAATGCCGATTTTCATTCTTGTAAACAGTTTTTTATTAAATCGTTATGTTTTCTAGGGGCATTGGCCTTATCTGTTTAAAAAGGCTTTTAGCCAGCCAGACAAGCTTTAATATACTATAATATAAGCCATTCATTGTCAATATCCGCCCCAGTTAGGGCCTTAAAGGCACTATTTTTTGGAAAAAAGTGAATGAATGCGTCTTTGTTGCTCGATCCTGAGAGCCTATTTGCTTAGCTATCTTATACCATGCGTCGTTTTTATTGTATAGGATGCCTTGCGTGCTTGATTGCAGCTTCACTTTTTGCGGACAATGTCGTCCGGCAAGCCGATAGTGACCTCAATGGATTGATCGATATGCAACCCTCCGAGGAAGCTTTACAAAGTGTTTTAGGCATTGAGGTCAAACAGGTCGAAAAAAATGCAGAGCACTTCGACCTTGCCAAAACGTTTGACCGCGTCCAGTCGGAAAATTTTACCGTCCTACTCAATCGTCAAGTGGTCGAAGAGTCTCTGCAAAGAGCATATATGGAGCGTTCAAGGCTCTTTCCTCAGTTTAACCTCGAACTTAAGCAAATACGCAATCAAATCGATAACGTTGGCCGAGGTCTGGGTCCCTTAGGCGATATTGAGTTCCCTCCCGCCAATCGTTTTGACGGTATTATTGCAGGTACCATGTCCATTTTTGATTTGAGGAAAATCGCCGACTACAAGCTCGCCCGCAAAGGCTATAAGATTTCGGATGCTTCCTATGAAAATATTTTGCAAGATGTCCTCGCTATCGCCGGTAACGCTTATCTTGATTATTTAAGAGATTTAACTCGCCTTGAGGTTATTCGATCTAACATTTATCGAGATCGTGTGCTCCTCGAGCTTGCGCAGGCTCAGTTTGAGGGGGGTGTAGCCATGAGGCTCGATGTCACCCGTGCTGAGGTGCGCGTTGCAGAAGATATTAAGCAACGCCTTCAACAGGAAACACGCGTTCTGACAAGCTCTCTTAACTTTAAGCGGCTTCTTAATATTGACCTCGATGCTTCGGTCAACCTTTCGGATGATAGAGCCTATATGAAGCCTAAAGATTATGATGTTCCTTTGGCTGAGGTGCTCGCTCAGCGTGCAGACTACCGAGCAGCTTCGATGGAGGTCGAAAAGGCAAAGCTTGAGCGCAAGGCTGCAGGCTGGGAGCATTTGCCCAAAGTCGATATCTTTGGTAATTATGGCTACGCCTCTGAAGACGCCTTTAACTCCAAAAAGGACAATGTTTGGTTGGTTGGTGTTCAGCTCGATGTCCCTGTTTTTGAAGGCTTTCGTATTCGCTCCAATAAACTAAGAACAGATGCCGTTATTCGTGAAAAACAGTACGCCCTTAAAGATCTCGAGCTTGTTATTAATGAGGAGTACAAAGTCGTCGCTCAAGATATGCAGTCTCGTTACGATCAGATCATTATTACAGAAAAGAAGGTGAAGCTTGCCCAAGAGGAGCTCGAACTCGCTCAAGACCGTTTTGAAAAAGGGGTTGCTGATAATCGCGATTTGGTAGATGCTCAAAACAGTCTCGCTGTTTCTCAGGATGAGTACATCGATGCTGTTTATCAGTACAATCTTTCACGGATTAAATTCGCTCGTGTACTTGGGGATGTCCGCTTGGTTCTTAAGGCTAATGAGCATGCTGAGGCATTACTATCAAAGATAACTAGTTAAGGTATTATGCGGTCGATCCTTTTAGCCTCTGCATCACCGCGCCGCAGGGATTTGCTTGAGTCTCTAGGGCTTGAATTTTCCTGTGTTCCAGCTCCCGTTGAGGAGCATTTAGGCGATGGTATTAAGCCGGAAGTTATGGTGCTCCACAATGCTGAGCTCAAGGCTGATTGGGTGGCTGCACAGCACCCAGCATCTTTGGTTATTGCTGCAGATACAACGGTTGCCTTGGGTGGCTACATTTTAAATAAGCCTGTCGATATGGATGATGCTAGGTCCATGTTACGCATGCTTTCTGGAAAAACACATGCGGTGCACACAGGGATTTCGTTGGTTGATTTAGGTCTAGGTATTCGTAAGAGCCATATTGAAACAAGCCGTGTTACCTTTAAAGTGCTTGATGAGCCAACGATTGACGCTTACTGCGCCTGTGCTTCACCGCTTGAGCGTGCCGGCGCTTGCAGTATTCTCGAGGGTTCAGAGTATGTGCTCGATCATTATGAGGGCTCGCATAGCAATATCGTTGGGCTGCCTCTAGAGTGGCTTCAAGGAGAACTCATTTCCCTAGGGTTGATGTCTCAAGCCTTATAGAGTAGCTTAATGGTCCAGTGAAGACGCGTCCGAGAACATCAAGAGTGCAAGGCCAAGGTAAGCGCCCATGGCCTACGTACATACTCGGTCAAGTTCAATGGCGGCGTGAGCATACGATCCTTGTTCTTATTGCCTTTATTATCTCCCTCTGGGTGAATGTTATCTTTATCCTAGGGGCTCCTTTTTACTTTAAGCAAGTAGCCCAGGTCCAGGAAGAGAATGCTCTAGAGGTCGAAATCTTAGATCCTATCCAGCAATTTGTTGAAGTGAATCCTAGCATTGAAGAGCAAGAGCCAGAAGAGAGTCATTATTTTTCATTTCGTGGTCAAAAAGCTGCACAGCCTGATGTTCCTGATGAGGTCAAGGATGCAGATCCACTCCTTAAGGGCGATATGGTAGAAGCACACAAGATCGTTCAAGGCAATGTCGAGCAAGTAGCTGCCTCTGCCCAGCAGACAACAATGCCACAGGTGCAGCAGCACTCTGAGCGAAAAGAGCTGATGCAGGATGAAGGTGATACCACGATTCAGCCTCCTGAGCAAACAAAGCCCTGGCAAGAGGTTGCCCAAGAGCAGCGCCCACGCCCACGCGTTGTTGAGACAACGGTAATGGGCCCACTTAAGACTTCAGCGACAGGGGTCCATAACGTCGGTGTGCTCGCTGTGAATGCAAAGTTCAGCGAATTTGGGGCTTATTTGCAGCGCATGAATGAAGTCATTGCCTCCCAGTGGACGCGGCTTGTTGGTCAGTTTCGTCTACCTTTGTCCGACCGGGGCACTTATGTCTTTATCGCTTTCAAAATTAATGCTGAAGGTGAAGTTGTTGAGCTCGATGTTCTGGAAGCAACGGCAAGTTCGCCGGCCGTGCTCGCCTGTAAGGATGCTATTTTGTCTCGAGCCCCCTACGGCCCTTGGACCGAATCTATGCGAAGCACGCTCGAAGAGCCTGAGGCCTTGCGTGTAAAGTTTCACTACTTATAATATTGGGTTACACAATACTATGATGTGGACGCTCGAAGCATGGACAAACGCCTTACCTTTAAATAAGGGTGTGCGCATTCTTGCACTGGATGCCTTCGGCCTCCTTGCTTTTGAAAAGCCAGCAGGCACGATGACGCACCCCAATAAAGAGGGACACATTTCATCAGGTAGTTTACTTGCAGCTCCCTATGATCTAAAAGCAGAGCATTACACGCTTGAGGACGCATTGCCCGGTGGCGATAAACGCCTCTTTATCCTGAATCGGATCGACTCGCCCACTTCAGGTATCGTGCTTGCCGCCTGGAAAGAGGAAGCTGCGAAGTCAGTGCGTCTAGCCTTCAAGTCAGAGAAAGTTAAGAAAACTTATTATGCGATTGTCAAAGGGATGCCTCCTTCGGCAGCGCATTTATGGGTTGATCGTCTCAAGGTTGTTCGCAAGCAAGGCAAACACGTTCGTGCTCAAGCAGGCGGGGGTGTCCTTGCGCGCACACAGGTACAGCTCATTCGTCCCGATGCCAACAAACTCGGGCTTTCGCTCCTTAAAATGTATCCTTTAACGGGGCGCACGCATCAATTGCGCATTCAATCCTCGCTTCGTCACTGTCCTATCCTCGGTGATCGCACTTATGGTGATTTTAATTTTAATCGCCACATCCAAAAACTCATCGGCACAAAACGTATGTTTCTTCATGCCGCAGAGCTCGAGGTGCCTACGCCACAGGGGTCTTTTCGAGTAAGCTCCCTGTTGCCGGAATCTTTTAATAAAGTCATGGATGTCAATCCCGACATCAAACATGCTTTTGCACACCCCTTGGTGCAGCCAAAAAACACTTCGCGCCGTGCTTGATTTGGTTTTTGGGAAATATAATGCTAAGTTTTTGTATGAGATGGGTTGTTGCAGTGCTTGTAGGAGGTTGGGTTTCCTTGCAAACGTGCTCGCTCGCTCAGAGTGTTCATCCTGCTGAAGTTTGGGATTACATTGAGTCTCATGCCGAGAGTTATCGTTTGCCGACAGGCTTTGTGTATGCAATTGCCTGGGCTGAGAGCAGTCTCAATGCAAATGCTACTACAGAGCGTGCCCGAGGGATGATGCAGCTTACGCGTCCTGCTTGGGCCACCGTCACGCGCCTTTCTTATGACGATGCTTGGGACTGGCGGATTAATATCATTATGGGCATGCGCTACCTTGCTTATTGTCGTGAGTTTTTAATCAAAAACAAGGCCTTCTCTTACGTTCGCTTAGCTGCTTGTTATCGCTATGGGATGCATCGCTTAAAGCATCGCGGTTTTGATGTTGAGCGCTTGCCCGAGCCAAGCAACCTTATTTATCGAGAACTGTTAGGTGGAAACTTAAGTCCCATTCCTCGCCCTGGGGAGTAAAGTGGTGGAGACGATCGGGATCGAACCGACGACCTCCACAATGCCATTGTGGCGCTCTTCCAACTGAGCTACGTCCCCACTTTAGGTACATATTTACTGAAGAAGTTCGGTTTTAGCGTCAACCTAAAATATACATATTAGCTAAAGCTCACTTGATAGGTGCCTGCGCGGCCGCCAGGAGGTGGCCCTGCATTTCCGATTTTGCTAAAAGCCTGCTGGATAGAGCTGTCAAAGAGGGGATTTCCCGATCTACGAATGACTTGTACATTTCGGATATCGCCTGAGTGAGTGACTGAAAATTGGACCGTAGCTTTAAGGTTTTCATCGTCGCCAGGTTTCTCCCAGACAAGGTCAATTTTTTGGCGGAGCTTACGATTGTAAGCGTCAATAGCGGCTAGATCACTTGAGTTGAGCTTTTTTGGTGGCTCATTTGAGTTTGATGTGAGGACGACGCGTAGTTCTTGAGTGATGGATTGAGTATTGATCTTCGGGGCTTTTCGGGGTGCAGCTTTGGGTTTTGGTTTGGGTGCCTTGGGCTTGCCTTCTTTTTTTACAAACTCTGCATAGCTCATTTTTTTAGGCGCGGGAGCAGGGGGTGCTTCTTTTGAGGGAAGAGGCTTAGGTTTTTGTTTAGGTTTGGGAGCTTCTGCTTGTTTGGGTGTAGGTTTGGCCTGCTCTGAGGGTGGAGCCACAACAGAGAAAACATGAATTTCAGGTTGTTTTTGGCAGCTCTGAGGAATAGCTGCAATGATAAGACCTGCGAAGAAGAGCCCATGAAGAGCCGCCGAAAGGCGAAATGCTTTGCGCTGCTCTGTTGTTTCCATTTAAGGAACCTGCGTATCGAGGCTGATTTTGCTCAAGTTTTCTTGTTTGATCATGTCAACGACAGTCACGACAGACTGGTAAGGAAGTGAGCGCTCCGCACGAAGGTTGATGACTGGTGGATCAGATTCTTCGGCAATGTGCTGGAGGTGTGTTCGAAGCTGCGTTGTGTCGACAAGATCGCTTCCCCAATAGTATTCGCCTTTTTTATCAATGGAGATCGTTTGGTAGCGAATTTCTTGAGCATCCTGTGGCTTAACTGCCTCTTGAGGGAGGTTGATTGCAATGGTTTGCTCGAGCAGGGGTGCTGTGATCATGAAGATGATGAGCAGCGTGAAAGCGAGATCAATGAGTGGTGTCATGTTGATCTCCGAGAGGGCGTTCAGCCGGTCTCGTCTGTGAAAGCGGCGGGCCATTATCCTTCGAGCTCAAGTTCTATGCGGTCTGCAAGGCGGCTTGCGAAATTTTCAAGCTCGGTGACCATGATCTTCGTGCGTGTGAGGAGGAAATTGTACCCGAATACTGAGGGGATCGCAACGAGGAGGGCGGCAACGGTGGTGAGGAGCGCCCCGGAGACGCCGGGTGCTAAGGTTTGCAGGCTGGCAGAATTTTGCAGGCCAACGGAGCCAAAAGCATCCATGACACCCCAGACGGTTCCGAGAAGCCCCATGAAGGGAGCGCCCGTAACAATGGAGGCAAGGAAGACCATTTTAGATTCGTAGCGGGTGGTAAGTTCAGCAACTCCGCGCTGGAGGGCATTTTCAACGTGATTAATGCCTGCACCCGCTGAAGAGCAGACTTCCGTTGCGTCTCCGAGGAGACTTGCGTAGGGCCCAAAACGTGAGACAGGTGATGGGATGTGAATGGCGGTGATGCTGCTTGCCTCTTTAAGTTTTGCCTCTAGAGAGGTGTTGAGCGATTGGAGGCGCTTGAGGTCGAGGTACTTACCGATCATCACTGTCCAGGCCATGAGGCTGAAGACGATGAGGGCAAGGACGATGATTTTGCCAGCGAAGTTCGAGTCGGTAAAATAGGCAAAGATGCTTGGGCTCTGAGTTTGAGCGATCATGAGTGGGAATGAAAAGGCTTCCATGCGCTGTTTTTAAAAGATACTTTAAGCCGAAGCAAACTTGATTTTGGACCTTTTGAGCGTGGTCGACCACACCTTCAATAGGGCTTTAAGGTGTGGTAGGACACAGGGCGTGCGCCGTCCGGGTTGAGAGCGCCCGATGTGGTAGAACACACTGGGCGATTTTGTAAGTGATTGTTTATTAGTTGATTCATGTTTTGTGCTTGTGTGGTCGACCACGGGTAGGGTTGTGTCCGCACTGTGTCCTACCACACTTTTTGACCTCGTGTCCGGCCTGTGGTAGGACACGTTTTGACAGAGCCTCTGAAGCTGGGTTTTTAGAGATCTGTGGTTTCCTGTAAAAGTTGATTGTAGTGTATGGGTTCTTATTGATAATATTATATTATCCATGGAAGTGTTATGGGTTTGAAGGTTCGTTGCAAAGGGAATTCATTATATTGTAATGTTTTATTTTGTCAAGGGTGTTTTTCTCTTTTTTTAAGAGAGAATAGTCAGATTTACTGGTTAGGGCAGTGGAATTAGTAGGAAATATCGTTATCTTGCTTATTTAAAGTAGCTTGTGCGGTATTTTTTGAATGAAAAGTCCGTTTTTTGGTGTTCATTGGAACTATTTTTATAATGAGATGTCTTTTATGAATTTGTAAGTAGTGGTTGTGCAGCCTCTATTTATTTTAAGATACGTTGATTGAGTATATTGGTTATGGGAAAAAATATAATGAGAACGTTACTTTTGATAGGATTCACCTTTGTATTATTGCAAGGGTATTTGAATGCCGCGTGCTTGTTGTCAGGAGTAGACAAGCATGCATCTGCTAAAAAAGCACTCGAAGTGACCAGTGCAGTAGGTATTGAACTTGATGGTGCTATTATTGGGTCTGGAGTTCTTATCCGTTCGGATTTTGTTTTAACTGTTGCCCATGTGGCTAAATCTTTGAGTCCGATGGATAGTCGGAGTACAGTTCTATTAACTGATAATCAGGGTGAGAGCGAACATGTCTCTATTGAAAGCGTTTACATGCATCCTGATTATGTTACTGATGAGGCAACCAATGATATTGCACTCATCAAGCTCTCAACAGCTGTTGATACGAGCAAGTATGTGCCCGCAACTTTGTATCGAGGCTTGCTCACAGAGTTAGAGAACCAATATTTTTATAAGGTTGGCTATGGATTATGCCCGCTTGAAGAAGAGGATGATATGGTTAAGCATCAAAAGCTTTATTATGAGAATCGATACTCCTCAGCTTATGACAAGAGTGTGCTGCCCAATTTCGTGGCGGTGGATCCGTTAAGTAGTGAAACTCTTAACTGCCATTACTGGCCTGAGCCTGGAGCCCCCCTGGGTGTTCAAAAGCATTACGATGATAATCGGGCTTTAAAGTTTCAGGGGGTCATCTTTCATGGAGATTCGGGTAGCCCAGATTTTAATGATAAAAATGAAGTCGTTGGCATTGCTTCAAGTGCTCTAAGCGTTGGTAAAGGCTATAATGATGCTGCTGGGATGCAACAACGGATCGAAGCAATATATTTGGCTATTTATTTAGAATATAATAGTCTGCACCTTCTTGTAGGTCTAGATGTTATAGATTTTCAACTTCTTAATTCTGATCTTGAAGTCATTCAATCAAGTGAAAAATATACATTTTTCAAAAGACATTTCTTTGAAGACTATCTCCCTTTTCTCCAAACATTATTGGCTGAATTTGATTTATATTACGATGGTACAGATGCATATCTAAGGTCTACTATTGATAAATTGAATAAATTAATACTTTTGTTGATAACATTGAATCATCATGACCATGTTTGGTTTTATGGTCGTAGTGTTCCTATCTGTAATTATTTAGAGTGGGTAGATTCTACGATTGATTATGTGACCAGGGTTAATTCATCGGGTCGTGGCTATTTCTCAAATCCGCTATCTCAATCCGCTTCTTATTGGCTTATTTATTGTTTGTCTTCGTATATGGGGTCCAAGATGTGGTCTCGTTAAAATATTAAAGGGTCTAGGCTAAAAAGGGAATGCAGTATGTGTATTCCCTTTTAACTTATGAATGCCATGAGTCTTAGGCTTGTATGTCATTAGGCTTTTTTTACTGTGTTTCAATGCATGCTACACCCAGTTCCCAAGAGAAAGTTTTTGAAATTGAAGTCTTGCAGGGTAAGGACTTGCGCGATGAAGCATATTTGAGGTCCTTTGCGGATCTGCGGATACGCGTATTTCGCGAGTACCCCTACCTCTATGAGGGTGATTTTGACTACGAGAAAAATTACCTCAAACGCTATGCTGAGTCTTCAGATGCAGTGTTTGTCGTTGTTCGAGATGCCACAACCGGGGAGATCGTTGGTGCCTCAACGGCGAATCATCTCAGTCAAGAGATGGACGAGGTAAAGACGGTCTTTCTTAACGCTGGGTTTGGCATCGATGAGGTTTACTATTTTGGGGAATCTGTTCTTTTGCCTGAGTGGCGAGGAATGGGGATTGGGAAGCGCTTTTTTGAAGAGCGTGAACAGGCAGCTAAGCGCAGCCCTAAGGTGCGCTGGATGACCTTTTGTGCTGTGGATCGTTCGGGCTCTGAAATTCCTATTCCGGAAGATTATCGCTCACCCGAGTATTTGTGGGGTAAACAGGGTTTTGAAAAGCATCCTGAGCTGGTAACGTACTTTTCCTGGAAGGAGATAGGTGCTACTGAAGAGACAAAAAAACCGATGACATTTTGGCTTAAAAAAATAGAATAAGCTCATGAAGGTTGCTTTGCTTCAGTATCAGCCGAAGACCTTTACTTGCTGGAAGGATTTTACACATGGCTATGCCCAAAGATTGAAAACTGCTCGAGATGCGGGTGCAGAGCTTGTGTGTTTTGCTGAGTATAGTGGCCTTGAGCTCTTGTCGCTCTTTTCAGGTGGGCTTAAGGCACAGCTCAAGGAGTTACAGGCTTTAATGGATGACTATATTGAGTTTTTCCAGGCACAAGCCAACGAGCTGGGTGTCTACATCCAGCCAGGAACTTTGCTTGAAGCAAGGGATGCTGGACGCTATCGAAACCGGGCATATTTTTTCGCACCCCAGTGCGAGAAGCTTCTTTTTCAAGATAAACTCCAACTCACAGCTTACGAAAAAGCTGTTCGTATTGTTGAGCCGGGCAATGCGTTATGTGTTTTTAAAACAAAGGCAGCAACCTTTGGAATTAACATATGCTATGATGTCGAGTTCCCTCTCTATGCTTTGAAAATGGCACACCACGGGGCGGATGTTTTGATCGTGCCCAGTTGCACCGATACCAGGCAGGGCTTTCATCGTGTGCACACCTGCGCTCGTGCGCGAGCCATTGAAAACCAGCTCTTCGTGCTCAATACCTGCACCGTCGGAGCGTGTGATCGTTGTGATTTTATCGATGTTAATATCGGTGCATCGGCCATTATGGGTCCTGTAGAGGAGGCTGATTCGGTGGATTATACGATAGGTATGGCTCCTTTTAATGAAGACGCAGAGCTTTTAAGAGAGCTTGATTTTGCTTACATGAAGCGCTATCGGGAGCGTGGTGCTGTGCGAAACTTTAAAGACCATCAAATCTTGATGGATGGGTTAGCAGGTATGCCTGTCAAGGTGCATACTCTTGAATAGAACTTCTGTGTCCTCGTGCATTGATTTTTAGGGAGATGTGCACTAAGCTCTTCGTGTGGATGATACTCCTCAAGAGCGTTTGATGCGCACCCTCTCTGACGAGTTTGATGTGCTTGGCAGCCGCTTGGGCCTGCCCGGTCTAGATCCTGATATTCTCAATGCCTTGAGAACAGTGCCCAGGGATGCTTTTGTTTCTAAAGAGCTTCAAGAGCACGCTTGGGAGAATCATCCGCTCTCAATCGGCCATGGGCAGACGATTTCACAGCCTTTTATTGTCGCGCTGATGACAGCCCTTATTCAGCCCCAAAAGTCAAGCCGAGTACTTGAGGTAGGCACTGGCTGTGGCTATCAAGCGGCTGTGCTCTCGGTGCTTGTCGATGAGGTTTATACGATTGAGCGTATTGCCCCTTTGGCCGATGAGGCAAAGGCGCGCTTGAAGGCTCTCGGGTACTCGAATGTTCATGTCCTGTGTGCCGATGGTTATGCCGGTTGGCCTGAGCATGCTCCCTATGATGCGATGCTCGTTACAGCGGGTGCTCTATCCATGCCACCGCCGCTCCTCGAGCAGTTGAAAGGCCCAGGGAGGTGTGTTATCCCGATTGAAGAAAGGTATGGTCGGATGGATCTTCGGTTGATTGAAAAGACAAAAACCGGTAAGCTAAATGAAATAAGTACGATTCCTGTTTCCTTTGTCCCCTTTATCCATACAAATGATGATACCCCATGAGTTCTGATTTTCTAAAGCATTGTTATGAGCGCGCAAGCCGTTTGGCGAGTAAACAAGTGCTCGTTGGCCTAGATGGGTTTGTCGATAGGATTGTTGCTGCTGTCGATAAGCGCTCGGGCCCAGGAGAGCAATTTGAAGCCATTAAAACCTTGAAGGATTTGGGTGAGCGTATCACGAGTGCTGCAGGTCAGAGTACGAATGTAGAGCTCTTTCTTAAGAGGGAAAAAATCGGTGGTAATGGTCCTATCTTTGCCCATGCGCTTTTAAAGTCGAATATTCACATAAAAGCATTGGGTGCGTTTGGGGAGGGTGCTGTGCATCCGCTCTTCGAGGACTTTGCTCGCAAGACCGAAGCGGTCTCACTCTGCGATCCTGGGCTTACGCATGCTATCGAGTGTGACGATGGGAAGCTCATGCTTGGGATGATGTCTCACTTTGAGCGTATTACCTATGAGCATATATTAAAAGTCATGGGTGAGGGGTCCTTGATCGACGCTATTTCTCGCGCTGATTTGATTGCCTTTCTTAACTGGACGATGGTCCCACACGGCACGTCGATACTTGCCTCACTGGTCGATAAAGTCCTTCCAAATTTAGGCCCCCGGGATAGGCGAGTGTTTTTGTTTGATCCTGCAGACCCTGAGAAGCGTTCAGATGCAGACTTTCTTGCCTACCTAAAGCAACTCACTCGATTTCATGCATTTGGGCGCGTTGTGCTGAGTGTGAATCTCAAGGAGGCAGGTGCTGTAGCGCGCGTGCTTGGTCTGAGGGCTATGGATGGCAGTAAAGAAGCCTTGCTCCAAGGGGTCACTGAAATCCGCCGAGCCATCGATATTGAGTGTATGGTTATACACACAGCCCGTGGGGCAGTCTGCGCAAGCCGGAGTGACGCCTACTGGGTTCCTGTTGCCTACTGCGACGCGCCCCTTATCAGTACCGGTGGTGGAGATCATTTTAATGCGGGCTTTGCTTTGGGTGAACTTTTAGAACTACCTCCCCAGGAATGCCTTGAGCTTGCTGTTGCCTATGCAGGTTTTTACATACGCAAGGGGAAAAGCCCTGCATTGAGCGATATCGAAGCTTTCCTTGCATCAGAATTTTCGTTAGAGTTTTAAACAACAAAGTTCCTACTTTTATTATGCGTAAAGAAAATCAAGATTCATCGTCGAGCGAACGCGGTATATTTATTTCCTTTGAGGGTTCTGAGGGCAGCGGGAAGACAACCCAGATTAGTCGCATTGCAGAGCGTTTCGAAAAAGAAAAATTTGAAGTTGTTGTAACGCGTGAGCCCGGGGGGACTGCTATTGGCGAATCTATCCGCCATTTGCTTAAGCACGATGACTCGGGTGATGCAATGTTCCCAGAGACGGAGCTTCTGCTCTTTGCGGCAGCACGTGCTCAGCTTGTTCGTGAGGTGATTGTGCCTGCCCTTGAAGCGGGGAAGATCATCCTTTCAGACCGTTATTTAGACTCAACAACCGTCTACCAAGGGGTTGCACGCCAGATTTCTTCAGAGCCCGTGCAGGCGATTAATAATTTTGCAGCAGGTGAGCTCATGCCAGATTTGACAATCATTCTAGATGTTCCCGTCGAAACTGGGTTTTCTCGAGTAAAGCACCGCGTTTCAGATTTGCCTGATCGCATGGAGCTTGAGAGTGTGGAGTTTTACGAGCAGGTTCGTAAGGGCTATCTCTTGCTTGCTGAGTCCATGCCCGACCGCTTTGTCGTCATTGACGGCACGGAGCCTCGCGAGAAAATTGAGCAACGTATTTGGGATGAGCTTCGTCTCCGGTTTAGCTAAATCTCTCCAAGAGGCACGCGTTGTTAAGGTCCTCGAGGATGCTTTTGAGTCGGGGCGCTTAGCCCATGCTATCTTGCTCCAAGGCCTCGAGCTTAATGTTTTGGCCGAGGTTGCCCACGCCCTTGCAGGTGCTTTGCTCGATGTGAGAGAAGGGTTTTCAGTCGCTGCGCATCCAGACTTTTTCACCCTTCGCCCGAGTAACAAAATGAGGCAAATTGGTGTGGATGATACACGAGCGCTCATTCGTGCTTTGCAGCATACAGCACACCAGGGGAGTCGTAAAGTTGCTGTTATTTACGAAGCTGACCGCATGAATACAGCAGCGGCCAATGCTTTTTTAAAGACCCTTGAAGAGCCTGCTGAAGGGACGATCGTGCTCCTTTTAACCGTGCGCCCTTATGACTTGCTTTCAACGATACGCAGCCGTTGTTTGCATTTTAAAGTCCCCGCAGCAGCTGAGCGTGTTCAGGATGAAGCCTGGCAAGCGTGGCTCGGTGATTATGAGGCTTGGCTGGATGGTATTGTTTTTGATCGCTATGGGGCGGAGCGCAAAGTAGAGCTTACGATGCGCCTTTATGGCTTGCTTCATCAATTTGGAGCATTGCTCGAGGATTTAGCAAAGCTTGCCTGGGAGAGTGAGAAAGCAACGCTTCCCGATACGCTAACAGAAGACGAGGCGGTTGCGATGGAGGCGGGAAGTTATAAACGCGTGCGTAGACGGCTTTTTGCCGAGATCGCACAAGCAACGCGTGATTTTGCACTCATTCGTTCTGAGGAGCCCGAGACAACACGCTTTGCGCTGACTCAAGCGCTGACGGCTCTTGAGCGTAGTGCGGGCCTTTTAGAGGTGAATTTTAATGAGGTCGCTGCTCTCGAGGCATTCTTGCTCAAGTCCCTTAGGATTTGGTCAAACTTAAAAGATGCTTCTTAGTCTTTGGGGAGTGCAGGCTCGATGAAGTACTTGAAGGTTGTTTCATCAAGAATATGAAACCACAGCCCTTCTTGTAAGCGGTTGGTTTTTACTTCAGAAACTCTGGCAAGGATGGCAATGAGTTGCCATGAGTCGTCTTCTGTTTGAATGAAAACAGGGCCGCCTTCGTTGCCAAGGAAGTCGTGAGCGAAAAAGGTTTCTGAGTTCGTTGTTAGCTCAATCCATGGGTTGTATCTATTAGGATATTTAGGTATCAGTGGAGCTGTTCCAAGGCTTGTTTGTTGCATGGCACGTAATAAGGGGGACATAGTTTTGAGCGTGTTATTTCCTGGGCCGCCTTGGGGGTAGCCAATGAGTATTGTTTGACCCTTATGAGGTATGTACTTTGTTTTTGGAGGCTCAGCGACATCCCTTGGCCCGCCAAGATCTTCGTAACTTTGAAGTAAAGCTAGGTCATCACCGGCTTTAGGCAGTCCTAGGAATTCTTTATGAAACATTGCGTAGCCTCGGGCATTGGTAAAGCGCCATAGGGCTCTCAGAGGAATACGAACATCCTTTCTTTTATAGGGAGAGACTTCGCCTTCATTCCATTTTCCATACCAGTAATAATCAGGATGCTTGGTGCGTAGTAATTGCTGTTCTGTGGTGATGACAGTTCGCTGGCTTCCTATAAGGCAGCCAGTAGTAAAGCGTCCTTGGCCTTCAATCAGCCCGACGGTGTTAAAAGGGTATTTGTCGACGTTATCAATGGGTTCGGGAATAAGGTCGATATTTTTGCCATCACTTCCGAATATGGCAAGCGGGGTGAGCGTTGATGCGATGAGGATGGTTAAGCAGTATTTGAGTGAAAAGTGCTTCATGGCTTTGACGGTCGATAGGTTACTATGCAGAAAATACTCAATGGCCTAAGTCTAATACATAAATTGCGTTTTTTCAAATAGGAGAAAACGCTTAGTGTATCTTGGGATCTTAATATTAAGTGCGGTTGAGGAAGCTATAAACAGCCTTAAGGCAGGCCTCTTTAGCCTCGATATGGGGGTTATGGCCTGCTTTGGGGATCGTAGTCATCGTGGCCTTCGGGAAGAAGCGGGTGATGAGGGCTTTGTCCGTATCGCACATAAAGTCAGAATCTTCGCCGCGGATGAATAGTGTGGGCTTTATAAAGCGATCTTTTCCCTCTAGGGGGTTGATCGATAATTTAGGGAGCTCTTGGGTGAGCGTGGGTAAGTTTACCTGCCAGGCAAAGCTTTGGTCTTCATTTCGAATGAGGTTGGTAAGGAGAAATTGGCGCAAGGCCCAGTCTTGAATAGTTTTTGCCATGTGCTCCTCAGCTTCCTTGCGACTAGTGAGTGTACTTAGGTCCAGTGAATGCATGGCTGCGAAGGCCTCTCTATGGTGGGGTGAGTAGGCCTTAGGGGCAATGTCAACAACGATGAGTTTCTCGATACGTTCTGGCTCTGAGCAGGCTAACCGCATGGCGACTTTCCCTCCCATGCTGTGGCCGATGAGCGTGGCTGGTTCAATGCTCTGAGTATCTATCCATGAGGCTACATCTTCTGCCATGGCCTCATAGTCCATGTTATTTGCGTGGGGGGACTGCCCATGGTTGCGTTGGTCTAGGGCGTAAACGCAGTAGTGCTGCCCTAGGGCTTTGCCAAAGCTTGCCCAGTTGCGCGAGGAGCCTAACATCCCGTGCAAGATAATGATAGGAGGGGCTTTAGCTTCCCCGAACTGTGTGAAATAAAGCTCGATGGCTGGATTTGTATCGACTTTGGAAGTTCTGTTGCAAGCCTATTTGCTATGAGTATTTTCCTGATTGCATGGCAGGGTTCTGTCGGATGATGATTTTTAGCTAAAAAGAATACGAATAATGAGCGTACAGACTAAAGGGCAGGGGGCCACCCCTATGATGCAGCAATACTATGAAATGCGTGGGAAGCTTTCTGGCGATACATTGCTACTGTTCCGCTTGGGGGACTTTTACGAGATGTTTGACAATGATGCCTATGTGGGGGCTGCTATTTTAGGGATTACACTGACCCGCAGGCATGATATTCCCATGGCTGGGATTCCTTACCATGCCGCAGATAACTATGTCGGGAAATTGCTTAAAGCCGGTAAAAAAGTGGCCATGTGCGAACAAATGGAAGCGCCCAAGCCCGGCAAGCTTGTCAAGCGAGCGATCACCCGTATTTTGACGGCCGGCACAGTGCTCGAAGGCAGTGAGCTTGAAGCATGTAAGAATAACTATTTGCTTGCCCTTGATTATGGCAAGAAAGGCCTTCAGGCTGCATGGCTTGATTTGTCAACAGGTACTTTTGAAATAGCCTCTGAAGACTGCCCCCAGGCGCTGCTTCCCGTTTTAAGTGCACTTGATGCGAGGGAGATCATCCTTATAGAAGGTTCCTTAGAGCTTTGGCGTTCGGAGCCTGTTTATGCCTCCTGGCTTGCTTCATTTCTTTCAATGAAGGGAGATCGCCCTATATCTGAGGTGCCCCGTTTTAATTTTGATTTTGAGAATGGCTACAAGGTTGTCACCGAAACCTTAGGGGTTTTAAATCTCGATGGTTTTGGCATTGCTCGTGGTGTTCCTGCAATCGGAGCTGCAGGGGCTGTTCTGCTCTACGTGCAAGAAACTCTTTGCCAAAAGCCTGAGAATATTGTCCGCATTCGCCAATACGATAGCCGTGAGGCTCTATTGTTGGATCCTGCTACACTGCGCAACCTTGAGATTTTTCAATCAGCTGGGGCCGTGCGTGAGGGCTCTTTGATCGCTGCTATGGACCGCACGGTGACGGCCGCAGGAGCTCGCCAGCTCGAACGTTATTTGGCTGAGCCCCTGCTTGATCTTGACGAGCTTGAGCGCCGTCAGTCGCTTGTCGGGTCTTTTATTAAAGCGTTTACCCATGCGGAAGCTGTTCAGACAGAGCTTAAGTCTGTTCGTGATATTACCCGCATATTGAGTCGACTTCAAAATCGACTGCGCAGTCCGCGTGAGGTCGGTGCTATTCGTGATACACTCGATAAGCTCCCCGCCATCCGGGAGGCTCTTATGCATATGAAAGACCCTAATGTCGATGCTCTGCTCGGATCGATTCACATCTTTGAGGATCTTTGTCATTTGCTGAATTCTGCACTCGAAGAAGAGTTGCCAGCAAACTTGCTTGAGAGTGGGTATATGGCTTCCGGTTATGATGCAGAGCTGGATCGTCTTCGTTCGCTCACTCGCGAAAATCAAAACTGGATCACCGATCTTGAGCGCGCCGAACAAGCTAAGACAGGGATTAAGAATTTGAAAATCAAATACAATGGCTCTTTTGGCTATTTTATTGAGGTTACCAAGGCCAATACGCATCTAGTTCCGGAGACTTACATTCGCAAGCAAACGATGACGAATGCAGAGCGCTACTATACAGATGCGCTCAAAGAAAAAGAACGCGAGATTTTGCATGCCGATGAGCGTGCCCTTGAGCGTGAGCAAGTACTATTTCGAGACCTTGTGAGTGCTGTGCTCAAGGAGGCAGATGACCTTCGAGAGACAGCCCAAGCCCTTGCTGAGGTCGATATTTTTATTGGTTGGGCACAGCTCGCACGTGATTGGGACTATTGCAAGCCAAAGCTCGATAATAGTGAAGTTCTTTCTATCGAACAAGGGCGACATCCTGTCGTAGAGCAAATGCTTCGCCAGGATCCTATTCACGACAACGCTTCTTTTGTTCCTAATGACACTCAGCTCAGCTGTGACGAAAATCAAATCGCGTTGATTACGGGCCCCAATATGGCGGGTAAGTCGACGTATATTCGCCAAGTAGCCTTGATTGTTTTGATGGCGCAAGTGGGCTCTTGGGTGCCTGCAGCGTCGTGTCACGTTGGCTTGGTGGATCGTATTTTTTCTCGCATTGGTGCAAGTGACGAGCTAGCCCGAGGCAATTCAACCTTCATGGTCGAGATGAATGAAACGGCTAATATCCTCAATAATGCAACCGACCGCAGTCTCATCATCTTGGATGAAATTGGTCGTGGTACGAGCACTTATGATGGGCTCAGTATCGCATGGGCCGTTTTAGAGCACTTGCACGGTGAAGGAAGTCACGGGCCACGGACTTTGTTTGCTACGCATTACCATGAGCTCACTCAGCTGGAGGAGCCTCTTGCTCGCCTGCAGAACTATTGCGTGCTAGTGAAGGAGTGGAACGATACGGTTATTTTTGTCCGTCAAGTGGTTCCTGGTTCTGCGGATCGCTCTTACGGGATTCAAGTTGCTCGTTTAGCAGGGCTTCCTGACAGTGTGATTGCTCGAGCTAACACTATTCTCTCAGAGCTGGAAAGCCAGGGCCAGGCGATAGACCCCGTGCTCATGCGTCGCGAGAGGAGTTCATCTCAACGCCCTAAAAACCGTCTTGCTCAGGCAAATCCCTCACCACCTCAGCTACAACTTTTTTCCTAAAGGGTTATGATAGATTTTAAAGTTTTAGGGGCTGACACCTGACATTAAAATTGTTAGGACAAATTAGTGTACGTAAAGCATTGCAAGCTAAGCAGAAACAAGCAATTAGAGCTCATGAAATACTTCGTTGCAGGTTCGACAGCTCGAACTGCAGCTGAATTAGCGGGGATTCACCGCAATACTAGCATACGGTTTTTCCATAAGCTCAGAGAGAAAATTGCGGCTAAACAGCAAAGCCGCAGTGAGCCGTTTTGTGGGAAGATTGAGCTCGATGAGAGCTACTTTGGTGGCGTTCGAAAGGGCAAGCGAGGACGAGGAGCAGCTGGAAAAATAGCAGTATTTGGCCTATTGAAACGTGGAGGGAAGGTGTACACACAGATCATCTTAGATGCTCAATCTCAGACGCTGATGCCGATTATTAGGGAGAAGATAGAGCCAGACAGCATTGTTTATACAGATTGCTGGCGTGCCTATAATGCCCTGGATGTATCGGAGTTTAAGCACTACAGAATCAATCACAGCAAGCTCTTTGCTAAGAAGCATAATCACATCAATGGGATTGAGAACTTCTGGAATCAAGCCAAACGGCACATGCGCAAGTTCAATGGCATCCCAAGACAACACTTTAATCTGTTCCTTAAGGAATGTGAATGGCGCTTTAATATGGGGTCACCTAAAGACTTGCTAAACGACCTCAAAAAGATACTTAAAGAACTTTATTAGGTGTCAGCCCCAAGTTTTATTTACATATTTTTTACATTTTTAGGGCTTTTCATTACTTGAGCCCTTATATAGTATTACTCGTCAGTACTTCTTTAAGTGCTTCACCTGCCCCTAGTTTAACCTCGTGCAGAGCCTTTTTTTAAAGCATTATGAGTAATTCCGTGGAGTCGCGATTTAGCAAACGTGCACTCTTTTCTTTAAGTCCTTTTCTGTTTGGTTTATTTGCTGGCCTAGGGGTCTTTGTGGCCGCTCTTTTGGGTGTTGGATGGCTCTACGTTAAGTCTTATAAAGCCCAATTTCGCGAGCTCAATGAGACTATCAGTAAGGTAAGTCAAATGGTTGCTCTTCAAATGGATGGTGATATCCATCATTTGATTGGCCAAATGGGTAACCCTGAGGATGAAAAGTACAAGTTTGCACTGGAGCAGCTCCTTAAGATTCAAAATGCAATGCCACAAGTGTTTCGCTTGTATACGATGGATTTTCAAGATGGTGCTTTCAAAATACTCCTCGATACGGCAGAGCATTCTGCTGAGCTCAGAGATGGCCATCCGCTAAAAAAATCCGGTGTTTTAAATAGCTACGAATATGGCAGTAATGAAGGAACTCGCATGCGTAGCAGCATTTTGCGTGGAAAGTCCTATGTCTTTGAAAATTCCTTTAAGGACGATTCGGGTAGTTTTATGACTGGGGCAGCTCCTTTTTATAACTCAGAGCAAAAACTAGCAGGGCTCGTAGGTGTAGACTTTTATATCGATAATTACCACGAAAGCTTATACGGGATTCACAAGGCCGCGCTTACATCGGCGTTTATTTCGGCCCTTGTTGCACTGGTTACGGGTGTTGGTTTCTATCGCATCCGTTTGAGTTCCCTTCGCATGGAGCGCATTGAGCAGCAAGCTCAGGAGGACGTTCGCAAGGCGGAGGAAATGTTCCGTAATATGGCTGAGAATGTTCCCGGAGTCATTTACAAGTGGTATACGCGGCCTTCAGGTAAGCATGGGTTTTACTACATGAGCCCTCGTTGTGAGAGTCTATTTGGCTTTACTGTGGATGATGCACTGAAAATGGGCTCCATACCCAATATTCATGAAGAAGATCGTGAGCCTTTTCTCGCATCAATTCGAAAAGCTATTGAGACCAAGCGGGACTGGTCTTTTGAAGGTCGTCTTATTCAACCTACTGGAGAGATAGCCTGGTTTCAGGGGCTCGCTAAGCTAATACAGGGCGAAGCGGATGAAGTTGTCTTTACGGGTGTTTTGGTTGACCTTACCGAGCGCAAAGAGTTTGAGGCTAAGCTCGAAGCTGCTAGAGAAGAGGCTGAGGCAGCAAACAAAGCCAAGAGTGACTTTTTAGCCAACATGAGTCATGAGATTCGCACGCCTATGAATGGTGTTCTTGGTATGGCGACTATTTTAGAAGACACTAAGCTCGATGATGAGCAGCGTGAATGTACTTCTGTCATTAAAAGTAGCGGGGAGCTCTTGATATCTATTATTAATGACATTTTAGATCTTTCAAAGATTGAGTCTGGCAATATGGATTTGGAGAAGCATCCCTTCAGCCTTCGCGAATCTCTTGGCTCGATCATCAATCTTCTTCAGCGCAAGGCGAGTGAGAAGAATATTTATCTTGAGCTGAAGATGCCTCCAGAGGAAGAGCTTCCCGATATTTACATGGGCGATTCTGCCCGCATTAAGCAAGTTTTTCTTAATTTGGTGGGCAATGCTGTTAAGTTCACGCCCAAGGGTCGCATTGAGATTGTCGCATCGGGTCGAGCTAAAAAGAAAGATCCTAAATCCTGGTATGTTGACGTTGTTATCCGAGACGAGGGTATTGGCATTTCTTCAGAGAAGCTTCCTCTTATTTTTGAGCCCTTTAAGCAAGCTGCTGTCTATACAACGCGTAAATATGGAGGCTCAGGTCTTGGGCTCGCTATTTGTAATCGCCTCATTATGCTTATGGGTGGCACCATTATGGTAGCCAGTGAGGAGGGTAAGGGTTCTGAGTTTCGCGTACGTATTTTCCTAAAGCAGACGGATGCCTCCAAGATTAAAACCAATACGACTACAGGTGGTTTTGAGAATCTAGCCCAAGAGCACCCTATGAGTATCCTTCTTGCGGAGGATAATTTTGTAAATCAAAAGGTAGCACTCAAAATTTTGAGTAAACTAGGCTATACGGCAGATGTTGTCAATAATGGCAAAGAAGCTGTCGAGGCAGTTCAGCATAAACGTTACGATCTCATTTTAATGGATGTTCAAATGCCCGAAATGGACGGCCTTGAGGCTACTCGAGAAATATGCCGCATCTTAGGCGATAGCCGCCCTGAGATCGTCGCTCTCACAGCCCACGCCATGTCCGAGCAGTTGACTGAATGTACCGCCGCGGGTATGGACGGTTACCTGACGAAGCCTATACGCCTTGAGGCTTTCAAGGCTCAGATCAAGAAGGGACGTTCTCGATTTATTTTCGATGAACCTACTATGGCGGATCGTCTTGCAAGTTCAGTTGCCCAAAAAACGGCAGACCCTGATGTTGAAAAACTGGCTGCTGCGGCCTCTCATGTTAAGGCCGGTGGCGGCGTGAAGAGCTCCACTGATTCTACAAACTAACGCGCTTTAGCCTAAGAGCGTTTCCTATTACAGAGAGTGAGCTAAGGCTCATAGCAGCACTTGCAATCATTGGGCTGAGCAGGATGCCAAAATGAGGATAGAGGACCCCAGCTGCAATAGGAATACCAAGTCCATTATAAATGAATGCAAAGAATAAATTTTGGCGAATGTTGCTGAGTGTTTTTCGGCTCAATCGAATTGCTTTTTCAATGCTCCTGAGGTCTCCCTGTAATAGAGTGACAGCGGCGCTTTCTATGGCGACATCGGTTCCCGTGCCCATGGCGATACCAACGTCTGCTTGAGCGAGGGCAGGGGCATCATTAATGCCGTCCCCGGCCATGGCGACACGTTCACCTTGTTCTTGAATGCTTTGGACGATGGCATGTTTGTCCTCAGGTTGCACTTCAGCTTTGATGTCATCGATATGGAGCTCTTCCCCAATAGCTTTCGCTGTGTAGCGATTGTCTCCTGTGACCATAATAATGCGCAGCCCAAGAGCATGTAATCCTTGGATAGCTTTAGGCGTGCTTGCTTTGATGGGATCAGCAATGGCTAAGATGCCAAGGAATGAACCTTCTTCGGCAAGCAATACAGTCGTTTTGCTCGCTGCATTCAGTGTGTTTATTTGCTCTTCTGTTTCTTGAGTTATGGTAATCCCTTGAGTCTCTAAAAAAGCGATGGTTCCTAGAAATACTTTTTTGCCGTTAAGCTCCCCAGATATGCCTTTGCCTGGGTGTGCTTGAAAGGACTGTACGGTTTTGAGCGTTAGGTTTTTCTTGTGTGCTGCATCGAGGATGGCTGCTGCAAGTGGGTGTTCGCTAGCGCTTTCTAAAGAGGCTGCTTGTTGAAGTAGGGTTTCTTGGCTATGGTTCGCTTGAGGGATAATATCGATGAGCCTAGGTTTCCCTTCGGTGAGGGTTCCCGTTTTGTCTACGACCAATGTTGTGATGTTGCCGAGTATTTCGAGTGCCTCAGCGTCTTTAATGAGCACTCCATTCTGCGCCCCGCGGCCAACACCAACCATGATGGATACAGGCGTCGCTAGACCTAGTGCACAGGGACATGCAATGATCAGTACAGCAACGGCATTGATGAGCCCGTGGCTAAGCCGCGGTTCGCTGCCCCAGAGTGCCCAGATGAGAAAGGTGAGAAGCGCTGCGATCATGACTGCCGGAACAAAAATGCCAGAAACCCGATCGGCTGTTTTTTGAATAGGCGCTTTGCTTTGTTGGGCATTTTTTACGAGATCAATGATTTGGGATAAGAGCATGTCAGAGCCTACTTTTTCAGCACGCATGATGAAGGTTCCATGCTGATTTAGGGTGCCACCGGTAACGGGATCTTGAGGCTTTTTCCCTACAGGCATGGGCTCACCACTGATCATGGATTCATCGATGTCACTGGACCCTTCCAGTATAGTGCCATCTACAGGGACTTTTGATCCCGGTTGTACGCGCAGGGTGTCTCCTTGTTGTACGGCGTGCAAGGGGATGGTCTGATCACCACCTGGTTCTATGCGGAGGGCCGTTTTAGGGGTTTGATCCATGAGTGCACGGAGTGCTTGACCTGTTTTTGTGTGGGCACGTGTTTCGAGAACTTGCCCAAGCAGAATTAGGGTGATGATGACGGCCGCAGATTCGAAATAGACATGCCCATGGCCTCCCGCGTTCTTGAAGGACTCAGGAAAGGCTTCGGGGAATAGTATTGCCACGAGGCTGTAACCGTAGGCAGCACCTGTCCCAAGTGAGATCAAGGTGAACATGTTAAATGTTCTTTTGATAAGGGACTGCCATCCTGCCTTGAAAAATAGAGAGCCTCCCCAGGAGACAACGGGGGTTGCGAGGACGGCTTGGATCCATGCGTTGAGTGTTGGCGTTGGCCAGCTTCCGAGCCCCTGCAGGGGTGGGATCATGTCTCCCATAGAGAGGAAGAGTAGCGGGATGGATAACGCAAGGGAGACCCAAAAACGAATGCTTAGGTCTCTGAGTTGGTTGTCGCTATGACGGTGACAACGGTCTTCATGAGTATCATGGCATGGCATGACAATGAGGATAAGTACTTCGTAGACAGAAGGCTAGTTAAAAATGCTCGAATATTTATTTGGGATACTAAAAGGAATAGTATAAGGTTCCCTCCTGGGGGCTTTGAGGAATTTCCTTGACAAAACATGCCTAATAATCTATTGCTGAGCGACTTGTAGCTGTAGATGTTCTTGTCTGCAGCAGCGCTATCAGCGCAAAGCTCATTCCGATCAGCATGAAAAAGAAAGTAGTTGTCCCACGTAAGTTTATCAAGCCTTCTTTTGTCTACTTAATTGAAAAAAAACGCGACGGTGGAGAGTTTACCGAAGACGAAATTCGTTATGTTGTAGATTCTATTTTAGACGAAGAAATGCCTGAGTATCAACTTGCCGCATTAGCCATGGCTATTTACTTCCAGGGCATGTCCGCCCAGGAGACAGCCATTTTCGCCGAAGAGATGATGCTTTGTGGCGAAGTTGTTGACCTCTCTAAGATTTCAAAGCCCAAGGTGGACAAGTATTCTACCGGGGGCGTCGGTGATAAGACATCACTCGTCCTTCCTCCCTTGGCGGCTGCCTGCGGTGTGGTTATGCCCACGATGGTCGGTCCCGATGAAGACTTTGTCATTGGAGACCTCGAGAAGATGTCTATTATTCCAGGCTTTAAAGCAGATTTCACTATTAAGGACTTTGTCAGTCAGCTGAACCGTATCGGTTGTGCTATGGTCCATCAAGCTAAGGAAATCGCGCCCGTTAGCACATCTCTTTACAATCTCCGCAAGAACACCGCGACGATCCCCAGCCTCCAGCTCATTACAGGCAGTGTGTTGAGCAAAAAGCTCGCTGAGGGTGCTGAGGGTTTAGTGGTTGATGTCAAATGGGGCAATGGCTCCTTCATTAAAGATTTAGAGCAGGCCAAACAGCTCGCCCGCTCTTTGACTCGGGTTGCCCGCAGCATGAAGCGCCGCTGTGTTGCTCTCGTTACAGACATGAATCAACCCCTGGGAGACACGGTGGGTACTGGGCTTGAGCTTGCAGAGGCTGTTGCTCTCCTCAAGGGTGAAGGGCCTGAGGATCTCCAAGACCTCGTTCTCAAGTTAGGCATGGAGGTCGTTCGTCTTGCAGGTGTTGCAGGTTCCACACTGTCTGCAAAGCAAACCGTTCAGCGCCACTTAAAGGACGGGTCTGCTCTCGAAAAGTTCAAAGAGATGATTGCAGCCCAAGGCGGCAAGACAGACTTTATAGACAACCCCGAGATGTTCACAGCAGCCAAATACATTCGCAAGCTGCCCGCTCCTAAGCGCGGTTATGTCCACACGATTAACGCAGGCATGATTGCCCGAGGCGTTCAAATCTTAGCGACAGACAAGAAAGGCAAGATTGATCCTATGGTGGGTGTTTCTGAAATCAAAAAAGTGGGTGCCCAGGTAAAGCAGGGTGAGCCTTTAATGATGATCCACTATAATGATGAGGCGCGCCTTGAGAGTGCTTTAGAGTATCTGCGCTCAGCTTATCGTCTTGCACCAAAGCGCCCAGCAACGCCAGAGCTTATTGTTGAGCGCGTTGCTTAGTGTATGCAGTCTTTTATAAAGATTTAATAGCAAATGACTAAGGCCCGAGGGACAGTCCTCGGGCCTTGTTTTAAAAGTGGGGTCTACCACGCCTGATGCCTTCGTTTTAGGCTCGGCTTAGGTAGGATCCATCATCGGTGCTCACGCGGATGATTTCATCTTGTTTGATAAATAAGGGCACTTGAACGATGAGCCCGCTTTCCGTCGTGACAGGTTTTTGGACATTGCCTGCAGTGTCTCCACGGATAGCTTCAGGAGCCTCTGTCACTTTCATTTCGACAGCAGCAGGAAGCTGCACTTCGATGGACTTTCCGTCGACAAAGAGAATGTCATAGGCATTGTTCTCGACGAGAAATTTTTTGATGGGATCGACCGTTTCGAGTGGAAGTACTATATCATCAAAGGTTTCTGGATCCATGAAGTGGTAGCCAATTTCATCAACGTAAGAAAACTCAAGCTTTTGAGTTTCGGTATGGCAGAATTCTATATTGTCTGTTGAGCGGAACTTCGTTGTTGTTGAAGAGCCTGTATGGATGTTGCGCAGGGTTGTTTGAACAAAGCCTGCCTGACGTCCCTGGGTTCGGTGCATCATATCGAGTACAAGATGCGGGGTTCCCTGGTATTGAATGACGCGTCCTTTGCGAATATCAGTTGGTGATGCCATAAATATAAGATGAAAAACGTTGAAGGCCTTCACTTAGAGCAGAGTTTTTTAGGAGATTCAAGCCCATTTACTTTTTCCAAGAGGAGGGAGTCTCCTGCATCATAGCCGTTGTAGTTTCGTAGTTGGATTGTTTAGGGACCTTGTTCCTTGGCCGATTTAGCGATGCTGAGCCAATAGAGCTATACATAGAGTATTATGGCGAATACTATAGCGTCTATTTAATCCCTCTCAAACCCATACACCCAGGGCCCTTTCATCAGTCCTCCCAACCCGAAAACACAACCTCCACAACTCACTCATAAACAATACCTAACACAACATTTTTTCAAAACCCCCTAAAACTCTCCCCACCAAAAACACCCCAAAATCCCAACAAAAACAATCCCACAACCAACTACCCGCCAACTATTTACAAAACAAAGCACCTCTCAAAACACGCCTCATTTCTCACCCCAAAACAACTTTGAATAGTCAAAATCGACCCCCTCGACCCCAAATACCTTCGATTTCCCCAAAAAAGTGCATTTTTTTGAAAAAAGATCCCAATGCAACAAACGTAACAAACGCAACAATTGACAGGATAAAATATTATGG
>MDTA01198125.1_pt1 | contig 77450 bp, 76 predicted proteins | sample 811151 | NCBI WGS metagenome assembly MDTA01 (sample SAMN05326648, study PRJNA326480) | marine metagenome | isolation source: seawater | place: Indian Ocean: South | collected 2010 | reverse complement strand
GTCATCAACGGCCACCGCATCAGCATCCACGGCAACCTGCACAACGACCAGCTGGTGCTGTTCTACGAAGGCGACACCTTCAACTGCACCGTGTACAAGGAAAGCTACGGCTTCGAGGAAATGGCCGGCGAAGGCAGCCTGGCCGCACCCATGAACGGCGCCATCGTGGCCGTGCAGGCCAAGGTGGGTGACAAGGTCACCGCCGGCCAGAGCCTGGTGATCATGGAAGCCATGAAGATGGAACACGCCATCAAGGCCCCGGCCGACGGCGTGGTTACCGACATCTTCTTCGCCGAAGGCGACCAGGTGTCCGAAGGTGCCGAACTGATTGCCATTGAAGTAGATGAAGAGGAGGCAGGCTGATGGCCTTTCCCAAACAGGTTCGCCTGGTTGAGATGAGCCCCCGGGACGGACTCCAGAACGAGCCCGGCCCGGTGATCGCCACCGCCATCAAAACCGGGCTGATCGACCGCCTGGCAGACAGCGGCCTGAGCCACATCGAGGCCGCCAGCTTCGTGTCCCCTAAATGGGTGCCACAGATGGGCGATGCCGCCGAAGTAATGGCCAGCATCAACCGCAAGGCCGGCGTTCGCTACTCTGCCCTGACCCCGAACCTGAAAGGGTTTGAGGGGGCACTGGCGGCGAAGGCCGACGAGGTCGCCGTCTTCGGCGCCGCGTCCGAATCCTTCACCAAAAAGAACATCAACTGCACCATCACCGAAAGCCTTGAGCGCTTCGCCCCGGTGGTGGAAGAAGCCCGCAAGCACGGCATCCCCGTGCGCGGTTACGTTTCCACCGTGATGGGTTGCCCGTACGAAGGCGACATCGCACCCGAACAGGTGGCCACCGTGGCCAAAGCCCTTTACAACATGGGCTGCCACGAAATCTCCCTGGGCGACACCATCGGCGTCGGCACGCCGCTGAAAGCCAAACGCATGCTCGAAGCCGTCGCCGCCCACGTACCCATGGAAAAACTGGCCGCCCACTTCCACGACACCTACGGTCAGGCGCTTGCGAACCTTTATGCGGTGCTGGAAGAGGGGGTGTCAGTGATTGATGCCTCAGTAGCTGGCCTCGGCGGCTGCCCCTACGCCAAAGGTGCCTCGGGCAACGTCGCCACCGAAGACGTGCTATACCTGCTGAACGGTCTGGGCATCGAAACGGGTGTTGATCTGGACAAACTGGTCGCCACCGGCGACTGGATCTGCGGCCAACTGAACCGCCACAACGGTTCCAAGGTCGGCCAGGCACTGGGCGGTAACTGTTAAAACCAGGAGTAGTCATGAGCAACAAGAATGTGGTCGCACTGGATCTGCCAATTCCCGAGATCAGCGACATGCCGGAAGACACCCAGAAGTACTTCCAGATCTGCCAGGAAAAGCTGGGCATGATCCCGAACGTACTCACCGCCTATAGCCAGAACCTGAAGCAGCTGGAAGGCTTCACCCGCCTGTACAACGAGCTTATGCTCGGCGAAGGTGAACTCTCCAAACTGGAGCGGGAAATGGTCGCCGTGGTTGTCTCCTCCGAGAACAAATGCTTCTACTGCCTGGTAGCCCACGGCGCCGCCGTACGCGTCCTGAGCGGTGATCCCCAGTTGGGTGAGCACATGGTGATGAACTACCGCAGTGCCAAACTCGACAAGCGCCAGCGGGCCATGCTGGATTTTGCGTCCCACCTGACCCGCTCGCCGGCCACTGTTACCGAGGACGACATCCAGGCCCTGCGGGATGCCGGGCTAAGCGACCGCGGCATCTGGGATCTCAGTAACCTGATCGGTTTCTACAACATGTCGAACCGCGTGGCGATTGCCAGCGATATGCAACCTAACCCCGAATATCACAGTCAGAGTCGCTAGCAGGTACACCACCCTGCTCGCCCTCGAATACAAAAACAATGGAGGCAGAGATATGAGCAAGACTCTACCAAGCTATACCAGCGGAACCGCGGAAGTGCCCCTTCTTGGTATGACCATCGGTGAAATGCTCGACCGCACCGCCGAGAAGTACCCGGACAACGAGGCCCTGGTGTGCCTGCACCAGGACATTCGCTGGACCTACAAAGAGTTTGTTGAAAAGGTCGACGAAGCCGCCCGTGCCTTCATAGCCATTGGCGTAAAACGCGGCGACCGAGTGGGCATCTGGTCCCCCAACCGCTACGAGTGGACCGTTACCCAGTTCGCTACTGCCAAAGTCGGCGCCATCCTGGTAAACATCAACCCGGCTTACGGCGTGCACGAACTGCAATACGCCCTGAACCTGGCCGGAATCACCGTGCTGGTCACCGCTGACAGCTTCAAGGCCTCCAACTACCGTGAAATGATCTACGAGCTGGCCCCGGAACTGAAGCGTAGCGCCCCGGGCAAACTCAAAGCCGACCACGTTCCGGAACTGCGTGCCGTGATCAACGTTCACGAAGACAAACACGATGGCATGTGGACCTGGAAAGAATTCCTCGGCTTCGCAAGCGAAGTCTCCCAGGAAGATCTGGTGAAGCGCCAGGGCGAACTGCAATTCGATGATCCCATCAATATCCAGTTCACCTCCGGCACCACCGGTAACCCGAAAGGCGCCACCCTCACCCATCACAACATCCTGAACAACGGGTATTTCGTGGCCGAAAGCCAGCTGTTCACCGAGAAAGATCGCCTGGTGATTCCGGTGCCCCTGTACCACTGCTTCGGTATGGTCATGGGCAACCTGGGCTGCATCACCCACGGCTCCACCATGATCTATCCGGGCGAAGGCTTCGAGCCCAAGTCCGTGCTGCAGGCCGTGCACCAGGAAAAGGCTACCGCGCTGTACGGTGTACCCACCATGTTCATCGCCGAACTGGCCGAGCCCGAGTTCGAGACCTACGATCTCTCCACCTTGCGCACCGGCATCATGGCCGGCTCCATCTGCCCGGCCGAGGTGATGAAGAAGGTCAACGGCAAGATGAACATGAAAGAGGTTCAGATTGCCTACGGCATGACCGAAACCAGCCCGGTTTCCACCCAGACCAGCTCCCTCGACCCGTTCGAGAAGCAGGTCACCACCGTGGGCCGCACCCAGCCGCACCTGGAAACCAAGATTGTGGATCCGGGCACCGGCAACGTGGTCCCGCGCGGTGAGATCGGTGAGCTGTGCACCCGTGGCTACAGCGTGATGCTGAAGTACTGGAACAACGAAGAGAAAACCCGCGAAGCCATCGACGATACCGGCTGGATGCACACCGGCGACCTGGCCACCATGGACGAAGAGGGCTACATCCAGATCGTTGGCCGCATCAAGGACATGGTCATCCGCGGTGGTGAGAACATCTACCCGAAAGAAATCGAAGAGTTCCTCTACACCCATCCGGCCATCGAAGAAGTGCAGGTAACCGGCATTCCCGATGACAAATACGGCGAAGAGCTGATTGCCTGGGTGAAGCTGGCACCGGAAGCGGCGCCCGTCACCGCAGAGGACCTTCAGGCCTTCTGCAAAGGCAAGATTGCCCACTTCAAGATCCCCAAGAACTACAAGTTCGTGGATGAATTCCCGATGACCGTCACCGGGAAGATCCAGAAGTTCAAGATGCGGGAGATTTCAATCGAGGAGATGGGACTGAAGAAATAATCAGCCTTTCTTCCTGGTTGAATTCACAGACCCCGGCTCCGCGCCGGGGTTTGTTGTTAACAGCACCAGCAAAAGCGGGCCGAATCCGTGCTTGTCAGCGCTCCATCGCCATGCTTCACTTCTCTGATTAGCATGCAACCGGAGACGCCTCTATGCCCAGACCCGCTACCGACTTCCCGAAGACACAAACCAGCATCCAGCGTTTCTGGTTGTTATTGTTTGCCACTGTGCTGCTGGGCGGGTGTTCCACGGTGTACTACAAAACCATGGAAAAATTAGGGTATGAAAAGCGGGACATACTGGTAGATCGGGTCGAAGATGCCCGGGACAGCCAGAACGACGCCCAGGAAACCTTCCGTTCTTCGCTTGAGCGTTTCCAGAGTGTGGTGGACACGCCTGACACCGAGCTCAAGGAACAATATGCCGAAATCAGCGATGCCTACGAAGACAGCCTGGCGAGTGCCGAAGAGGTTAGAGACCGGATCGACAAGGTGGAAGAAGTCGCCGAGGACCTGTTTGATGAATGGGAAGACGAGCTCAGCCTCTACGAGAGCGCCTCACTGCGCCGCAGCAGTGAGCAGCAACTGAAGGATACCCGTGTTCAGTACAGCCAGCTGATCAGCCGAATGCACGATGCCGAGGATCGTATGGAGCCGGTGTTACAGGCATTTGAAGACCAGGTGCTGTATCTTAAACACAACCTGAACGCCCAGGCGATCGGCTCACTGGAAAACGAACTGGTGAGTATCCGGCAGGATGTGGATTCCCTGATTCGCAATATGGAACAGTCAATCGCGGAGTCTGAAGCCTTTATCCAACGCTTTCGTCAGGGCGGATAAAACCGCAAGGGAGCCAACGCTATGGAGCGCCAAGACCCAGATCCTGCGCTCAAGCCGGCACTGATGCAGTTTGATATGGCGCTGGCAGAGTTTGCCCGCGCCCGCCGCGCCGATCCGAAGGCGTCCAGTCTTGGCGTACTGGAGCGTTCCAGACTGCTGATGACCCTGCCCGGCGGGTTCGACGCCCTGTACCGCAGGGTTCGCTCACTGGAATCCGCCGGTATTTTCGGAACCAGTGACTGGGCCCGGCCAGCCCTGTTGCAACCCGCCCTGGCAAAACATTCGCTTCGGGCGGCCGGTGCGGTCACCACCATCGTCGAGGCGCTCAGCGAGCTGCGCATGCTGGCCGTTACCCGGGGCGACTATTTCCATCCCGGTATCTCTGCGGAGCAGGCGAGGCACTTCCTCACCCAGGTGATGGCCCTGAACCTGGATCTGCTGTCTGGCCAACTCACCGAAGCCGATCGGGAACGTCCGAAGCAACTCGGCACCATCGTCCTCGAACTCTATCGCTATCTGGTCTCTCACCTCGGCTACGAGAGCCTGCTGGACAGCCTGGTGGCTGAAGTGTGGCGATTGCTGGACCAGGGGCCAGTGCAAGTGGACAGCATCTGCGAGATGATCGGGCAGATTGCCAAGTGCCTGTATGACCCCGAGATGAAAACCCGGGGGAGTTCCGACGCCACCCGGCTGGTGAGAGCACTGTTTGCCCCTCCCCCCGCCAGTGCGGAGGACCCGGGCCTTGCGGTTTACGAGCAACGCCTGAAAGATATGGATGACCTGGCGCTGTCCTCCGAAGCCAGCAGTTTTGCCCGCAGCATGTTCGATACAGGCCTGGCCTCCCCCTACCATGCGGTGATGCTCAGGTTTCTCCGCGATACCGGCCAGGACGAACTGATCCCCAACACCCTGGGCCTGACCATGACCGGCCTGGACGATCTTTACTGCTACACCGAGCTGGTTCATGCCCTGATTGACGAGGCCATTTACCCGGAAACCTGCCAGGCCGTGTATGGCCTGACCATGATGCTGGAGCGCGGGTCGCTGTTTACCCCCTCCGTGGCCCAGGCGTTATGGCGGCAAATCAAGCTCCAGCCGTCTGCCGAAACCAACCAGGCCCTGGCAGAGACATTCGGCGATGCGCGGCCGCCGCGGGTTTTCCTGCTCGCCGGTGTTATCAATCTTCTGGGACAGCCACTGGGTGTTGGCCAGGGCAACACCCCCACCTGCCAGTCTGCCATTGGCCTTTCCATGTGGGCATCGAACGAGGCGGATTACCTGCTGCAGGTTCTGGCCTGGGCGGCTCGGGACAATGAGGTACTCAGTCGATTCGAGGGCCAGGAGGTATCATCCCGGGATCTGGAGCCGGGGCTTGTCAAAGGAACGCCCGTGGATGTCGACCCGGTTTCGCTGGTTCTCATCCCCCATCTGGACCGCCTTTACGGCGAAATGTGGCGCCGCTGTGAGAACCGGGATGAGGATGCCCACCGCTGGATCAACCCGGAATTCTACGGCTGGTGGGTGAGCCATGGTTTCCGCGCGGTCACCGATGTAAAAACCGGTGAGGTGCACGACTATGAAGGTTTTATCCGGCATTTTTACGCCAGTTATCACCCTTTCTACAACGGCAACATCCCGGTGATTCACGCCCAGCCCGCCGGCATTGCTGTTACCGACAGCGCCGCCCGATTCGTCGGCCGCCACGCCATTAACATACTGCGGGTTGCCCTGAGCCCAAAAAACGAAATGCGGGTCTATTTCTTCAACCCAAACAACGACAGCGGCCAGAACTGGGGCCAGGGCATTACCTGCTCAACCCACGGCAACGGCGAATTTCGAGGCGAAGCTTCCCTGCCTATTGCCGAGTTCCCCTCCCGCCTCTATGCCTTCCACTTCGACCCCCTGGAGCTTGGCGACCTTTCGGCCATACCGGATGAGGAAGTCGCCCGCGTTATGGACCTTGGCTATACCAGCTGGGCAGCGCCCACCGACGGGTCCCCGGGCTAGCCCCTGAAGCGGCGCAGCCTAGTAGCTCTCAGTCTTACCTGTAACCGGCGAGTAGGGTTCGCCTTCCTCGTCCTGAAGCTGGTAGTCATAGGCGGCCTGCAGACCGGTATCTTCTTCAGTCTCCTCCTCCGGCTCATATTCGAGATACCGCGGATAAAAGGGAGACAGCATGGCCACAACTATGCCGATAGAGCAGAACATGGCAAAGGCATCGGCGTAACCCACACCGCCGACCAGCATACCAACCACTGGCGAGCCAGCCGCCTGGCCCAGGGATACGGCGATAAATGGCAGCACCGGCCCCATGGACAGCCGCCCCGGCAACAGGCGAATGCCGGTCATCAGATACAGGCCGGTCAGACTCATATAGGCCAGGCCAAAAACCAGTGCAGAAAACGCCGAAATCACCAGGTTGTCCGGGCTGGCTGCCAGCAACGCCAGGCTCGCAGCCAATGTCATCAACATCAGGGCCTGGGTAACCGGCGGATTGTTCCGGTCTGCCAGATCGGCCACCACCGCACCGCCCAGACCTGCGAAGCCAACACCCAACCACAGCCAGCCGGTGGCATCGGAGGGCATGGATCCGAGGTTAACCACAAGGTCCGGCGCGAAAATCCAGAAGGCGGCAGACACAAACCCCATCATGAAGGCGAACAAAGAGAGCCGGAGCAGTCGCCACCACTGATCCCCAGTGATTGGCTGCACGGGCGCCGCATTGGCGGGAACCACACGCGAAACCGAGGGAATGAAGAACCAGGTGGCAATCACGCCAATAACCGCCAGCACCGCAAAGAACGCGTAGGCATAGCGCCAGGCACCGGCCAGGAAAAGAATAGTTGGTACAGCGACCATGACACCCACACTCGTGCCCGCGTTCATCACCGAGCTGACCCGGCCGTGGAGGGAGCGTCTGACCAGCGCCTGCATGGCGGCGGTGAGCGCTGGCATCATCAGGCCCGTACAGATACCACACAGGACAACGCCAATGCCCAGGGACATTGCGCCCGCGGCCTGGCTAATCAGGGCCAGGCCAACAACACCAAAAATACCGGAGGCCATGGCGGTATTGCGGGCGCCAAGCCGATTCGCGGAGAGCGGCGCAACCATAGTCGCGAAAACGAAACTGATCAGCGGCAGCGCACCGATGATACCTATCACATCCGGTGCCAGATCCAGATCGTCCCGAATAGGGGGCACAAACAAACCAAACGCGAAACGCGCAAGCCCGTAACTGATCGCGATCAGTGCTGCGCCGAGGAGTGCAAATGATGTGCTCGAGGGAAACTTCATTCCGCTGTGCTCCTTGCGCTGTGCCTCTCCGTCAGCCTAGACATGCACGCAAGGTTTTTAAAGCCGTGAGCGTATAGTGCGAACGGTTTCAGCCTGCAGCCTGGGGCAGAAATCGGCGATCCCAGACTCGCTCTGCTGCTTCAAACAGGCTATCCACGGTGAGCGCCAGGAGCCCAATCAGAATCGCACCCTGCAGCACGTAGGCCGTGTTGCCATTCACCAGACCGGCAATCACCGGATCACCCAGAGTTCGGGCCCCGATGGTTGAGCCGATGGCAGCGGTGGCGATATTGATGGTCACCGAGGTTCGGATGCCGGCCAGGATCACCCTGCCCGCCAGCGGCAGCTCCACCTGCAACAGCACCTGAAACGGTGACATACCCATCCCCAACGCTGCCTGCCTCACGGTGGCATCCACACCTTCCAGGCCCGCCAGGGTGTTGCGGAGAATGGGCAGCAAGCCATACAGAATCAACGCCACGAGAATCGGCGCCTCACCGAATCCAAGAACCGGCACCGCCAGGGCCAGAACGGCGACGGGAGGGAAGGTCTGGCCAATGGATGCAATCTGGCTAACCAGCGGCAGAAAGTCCCGGCCCGAAGGGCGGGTAGCAAAGATACCGCCGGCAACCGCAGCAACGGTTCCAATCAACGCAGAAATCACCACCAGCATCAAATGGTTCTGAAGCAGGAACAGGAAGCTTTCCCGCTCGTAAATCACATTCTGCTTGTCCGGCTGAACCCATTGAAACAGCGGCTCCAGCGCCGGCATGCCCACGCTCAGGGCGCCCAGAAGCGCAGTCAGCAAGACAGGTGGCAGCCAGCTTCGCATCAGGCACCTTCCTGGATAATGCGTTCGCGGGTGATGGTTCCGGTTTCCTGGCCCTTGGTATTGAATACCGGCACCTGGTTCCAGTTCTGCCAGAGCATGATCGAGAGGGCCACTCTGAGGCTGTCGTCTTCCTTCAGGCCGTCGGCGCCGGGTTCGGGCTGCCTTGGCTGGGAGTACGCGTCCATCAGATCCCGCACAGTGTGCAGGCTCATCAGCTTTAGGCCCCGGTCCTGCTTGCCCACGAGATTCTCTACAAAATCGGAAGCGGGCCGCCGGAGAATGTTCTCCGGCGTGTCGTGCTGGATGATCCGGCCCCGATCCATCACGGCAATCCGGGTCGCCAGCCTCAGGGCCTCGTCGATATCGTGGGTCACGAACACCGTGGTTTTTTTCAACTGTCTCTGGATGCGCAGCATTTCCAGCTGCAGATTTTCGCGCGTGATGGCATCCAGCGCACCGAAGGGTTCGTCCATCAGCAGAATATTAGGATTGGCCGCCAGTGCCCTGGCAACCCCCACCCGTTGGGCCTGGCCGCCGGACAGTTGCTGGGGATACTTGTTGGCATGGACGGCCGGGTCAAGGTCCAGCAGCGTCAACAGCTCATGAACACGTTCGTCGATCTGCTCCCGTGGCCATTTCAGAAGCTGGGGCACCATGGCTATGTTGCGGGCCACCGTCCAGTGCGGAAACAGCCCGGTGCCCTGGATGACATACCCCATGTTCAACCGCAGTTGCTCCGGGTTCATGGCGGTCACATCCTTGCCGTCCACCAGAATCTCGCCCTCGCTGTGGGGCAGCAACTGGTTGATCATCCGCAAGGTGGTGGACTTGCCGCAGCCCGAGCTGCCCACCAGCACGCAAACCTCTCCGGTTTCAACCGTCAGATTGATGCGGTCCACGGCGACGGCGTCACCGAAGCGGCGGGTTACGTTTTTCAGTTCGATCATCCGGGCTTATCCTTTTCCTGTCAGGCCGTCGCCGGTGTCGGCTTCAGACTCGCCGCCAGCATGGTGAGCACAGCATCCGCCAGCAGCGCGAGTGCAATCGTTGGCAAGGCGCCCAGCAATACCAGGTCCATCGCCGCCTGCCCCAGGCCCTGAAAGATAAAACTGCCGAAACCGCCAGCGCCGATCAGTGCGGCAACCGCCGTCAGGCCAATGGCCTGAATCGTGGTAATGCGAACGCCCTCCACAATCACCGGCAGTGCCAGCGGCAGCTTGAGTTTGAAAAACAGCTGCCGTTCATTCATTCCCATTCCTCGCCCAGCATCGGAGAGGCTTTCGGGCACTTCAGTGAGCGCCACAAAGGTATTACGCACCATCGGCAGAAGACTGTAGGCCACCAGCGCCAGCAAAGCCGGCGCCCAGCCAATTCCGCGGATCCCCATCGCCTGAAGTGCCGGAAAGGCAGCCGCCAGAGCGCTGAGCGGCGCGATCAGCAAACCAAACACCGCCAGGCTGGGAATGGTCTGCAGAAAGCTGACAGCACCAAGGATGGGCCGGCGCCAGGCAACGCAGCGAATCATCTTCAGGGCAAGGAAAAACGCCAGGCTCGCACTGATGCTGACTGCCCCGAATGCCAAAGCCAGGTGGGTCCAGAATGCTTGCTCAAACTTGTCTGGCCGGGCGTTGAACTCCCGAACCAGGGACAGACTCTCAAGGCCATCGCCTCGCAGGAACCACAGCCAGCTTCCGCTGACAAAGGCCAGAATCAACAGCTGCAGCCCTCGCCCGCTTCCAAGACGCCCGAGAATTTCGATCAGCATCAGGGACAGCAGAAACAGCAGACACCAGAAACCGGCACCGATGGACGATCGTGCGTAAGGGGCGTTCTCTGGAAGATGCCGGCTCGCAAAAACCTCAAGCAGCAGTGGCAACAGCGCCAGTGAAAGCCCTACCAGAGCCAGCAGCGGCAGGTACCGGCGGCGCAGCGGCAGAAGAGACAGCAAGACGCAACCCGCCAGGATCAGCGAGACCAGGCCGGCCCCGGCTCCGCCGAGAGCCGACAACGGGCCGTGCCCGGTACCCGGGACAATCCGGTTGGGCTGGATCACGCCCAAGTCCAGCAACCAGACCAGCGCAAGGGCAAGACACCCCAGTACGGGCAGGACACGGTTCGGCATGGAGTTCGGAGTAAGGGAGCCGAAAATCGACAAACCTCAGTCCTGGGCGAGGGAATCCAGGTAATCCCGCGCGACGGTATCCGCGGGCACCCCGTTTACTGCCACCTGGCCATTCAGGCGCTGCAGGGTTTCAAGATCCAGCGACTCGAAGATGGGAGTGAGCACCTCCCGGATCTGCGGATAGGTTTGCAGCACCTCGCCACGCACGATGGGTGCAGGCTGGTACACCGGCTGAACGCCCGCGGTATCTTCCATCACCTTCAGATCCAGCGCATCCAGGCCGCCATCGGTACCGTACGTCATCGCCCCGTTCACGTCGTTATTATTCAACGCCGCCGCACGCAGTGTGGCCGCCGTATTACCACCTGAAAGAATCAAAAGCTGGTCTGATTCAAGCTTGAAGCCATAGGCCTCCTGGAACGCCGGCAGGGCACTGGCGGATTCCACAAACTCGGCGCTGGCCGCAAACTTGAAGGCACCGCCCCCATTGATGTACGCCGCAAGGTCTTCGAGTGTGGCCAGGTTATTTTCCCGCGCCAGATCGCCCCGCACGCTCATAGCCCATGTGTTGTTTGCTTCGGCGGGTTCCAGCCAGGCAATGTTATGTGCCTCTTTATCCAGGCGAGCAGCCTCCTGATAGGCCTTATCCGCATCTTTCCAGATATCCCGATCCGCCTGGTCGTGAAAGAACGCAGCATTGCCGGTGTACTCGGGGTAGATATCGATTTCGCCGGCCTTGATCGCATTGCGGACGATGCTGGTGCCACCCAGCTGGAGCCTGTTTTCAACCGGAATACCGGCTCCCTCAAGGGACTGCAATACCATCTGGCCCAATACCGAGCCTTCGGTATCAATCTTCGAAGACACCACCACTGGGTCGGCAGCCAACAAAGATCCGGACATCACGAAAGCGAACAACGCCAGTGTGCGGCGAAAAAGGGTTTTGGGAGTCACGGCCATTCCTCTGGTTTTGGTTACCTATAACAGTCTAGAGGCCGCATCTACGAAGGCAAACGCGAATTGGTCTTGCCGGGTGAAAGCGCGGCCCGCCCGGCTCAAGACATGTACAGAGATTATTCAGGTTTGAATTCCCAAAACCTGCTGGGTTAGGCTGTCTGAAAAGCGAGCAGCATGGTAGTGACGGCTATGGCACAGACCCAGGAAACTCCCCGCGAACCCACCTCCACCGTAGCGGCCCTGAACCCGGAGAACGTGACTCTGCTTGAACAGCACGGATTGTCGCTAAAGCCACTGGACCCTATCGGCGTTGAAATCTACGGTGCCGACGTGCGCAACCAACTGCCAGAGCCCGCCATCGAGGCCCTTGAAGAGGAAATGGCCAATCGCGGATTCATCGTTTTCAAACACCAGGCCGGTCTGTCGCCCCAAGAACTGATTGATGCCTGCAAGTGGTGGGGCGGCCGTGAAATCCACTCCACCCACGGCGTTCATCCGGCAACGCCCGGCCGAAACCGGCACATCTTCCGCTGCTCGAACGATGGCCGCCAGGGCATACTCGGCGTCGGCCCCCAATGGCACAACGACGGCAGTTTCGAAGCCGCTACCTTTTCCCACAGCGCCTACTACATGGCTCGCGCGCCGGAAAACGGCGGCGGCACCCATTTCGCTCACCAGGGCGCCGCGTTTGATTCACTTCCGCCGGAGAAACAGGACTTCTGGGAACGCCTTGTCTCGGTTAACTCCGCGTCCAGCGTCACACACCCCGTGGTTCATACGCATCCGATTTCCGGCCGAAAAAGCGTGTGGCTGCACCTGGGCATGACCGGCGCCGTCATCGAACGCCTGCCGGATGAAGGACTGACCATCGACCAACTCAAAACTCTCCCCGCACATGCAGACAGTTTCCGCCTGCTGGACGAAGCGGCTATGAAAGAACTGTTCAACGACTACAACGATTTGCTGAACGATTCCTTCGAGGATGGCTACGGCATTCGCTTCGAGTACGACACCGGCGATCTGCTGTTTATCGACAACTGGGCTGTCGCCCACCGCGCCTCGCCAGAGGCCCACTTGCCGGCGGAGCAGCAGGGGCTGCGCATCATGGACCGGGTCACCATCAAGGCACCGCGAAACCTGTCGCCTCATTTCGGGCTGCCCCAATACATCAACATGGCCGGCCCCCACCCGTTCAACAAAGACGGCGTATGGCAGGCCGGTGGCGTGGGCTTCCGGTGGAAAGACGATATCCGCATGCAGAACTGATTCACCCGTTTTGCATGCGGCCATGCGTCACTGCACCGGCTGACAACCGCGAACAGCGAGAGAAATATTCGTCGCCGCCTTGATCTGATCGTAGTATTTGGCGGCCGTTTTCACGCCCATATCCGCGTAGTTCCCGGCACTGGGGCTGATCAGGGTGCCCAGCTGGGCCCAGGCCGCAGCGGATTGCCGGTCGCTCTCATAGGCTGAAAATGCCTGGTAGATTTCATTACAGGTAATGCCGTCTCCATCCATCGCTGCGGAAGAAAAATGAGAGGACGTCTGACAGCCCGTCAAAGCGCCAACCGCCAACAAAAACCCAAGACTCTTGTACTTCATTGATCAGGTCTCCCGGGCCGCAATGGCCTCTTTTCGAAAGTATGGATAGCATGGTCTTATACATTCCAGTCCGATGCCAGAGCTGCTGGTCTCAATGGAAAGATGTATTGAAAATTCCTCGCCGCAAACTAAGCTATTCCTGTCTCTTCACTCTTTTGAGCATGCCCATGAAAGCGTGTCTTCATGCAGTTCTCGCTCTCGCGCTATCCATTCTGCTTCTCTGGAGTCCAGCCCGAATTGGCCATGCAGAAACCGTCCTGCATGTTGCCTACGAAGATAAAACGCAATTCCCCTACTACATGGGCGACACCCAGGAGGTTCTAGAGAGACCCGGCGCAGCGGTGGAGCTGGTCAAAATGCTGGAAGAGCGGGTACCGGGTTTGCGGATCAGGTTCAGCCGCTACCCCTGGAAACGATGCCTCGCCATGCTCGAAACCGGCCAGGTGGATGGTATCTTCAATGCTTCTTACAATGCTGCCCGCACCCGAATTGCCGAATACCCTTGGCGGGACGGTCACGTTGACCCTACCCGCCGACTAACCACCATCAGCTACAATCTCTATGCCCTACCGGATACTGAGCTGGGCTGGAACGGCAAGGCTTTCGAAGACACGGATCTCTACGTTGGCGCCCCATTGGGTTACTCAATCGTGAACGATCTGGAAAAACTGGGCGTTTCCGTAATCAAGGTTCGGAGTTCCAGGCAAAGCCTGCAGTTACTGACTGCCAGACGCGTTCATGCCGTTGCGCTTCAATCGGTCACCGCCGATTTTCTGTTACGCCAGAACGCCAAGCAGCTCACGGGCATCGTTCGGATTGATCCCCCTCTCAAAACCAAGCCCTACTACCTGACGCTCTCGCGGGAATTCAAAGCAGCACACCCAGAGCTTGCAGAGCACATATGGAATGCCATCGGCGAACTGAGAGAAGAAAAACTAGAGGCGCTGGCAAAGCCCTATTTATCAGAACCGGGCTAGTCGTCGTATTTGCGAACCTGGTTGAGCCGGGTCATTACAAACGCTGCAATGGCAAGAATCAGAATCGCGATGGCTTCGTAGAGAATGTTCTCGGGTGCCATATCCTTGCCTTGAAGAATGATCAGTCGGGCCAATGCCGTGATGGCAATGAAGATCGGGAAGACAGAAGCTGATCGCCGATCCGAGTAAAACACGGCCACCATGCCGATGACCTCCAGGTACAGAAACATCAACAGAATGTCTGCGAGATTGATGCTTTGGGCGACGTACAGCGAATGAAGCTCGAAGGCCACCCCACCAAGCGTCATCAATACAACCAGGAACAGCAGAATACGCTCGATTATCTGAAAAAGTCCGAGCGCCAGCTTCTTTTCAGAAGAATCCATGAAGTTCGCCTTGTTTTTGGGGTCAGCTTTTCAGGAAGTCTAGTTAACTTATTCTTCCATGCCGACTCAGTACATCATTTGGCGGTGTCTGAATGGGCCAGCCCGTAATCGATGGCCGCGCAAACCGCAGTAGCCTGCGCGGCATTGCATTGCTCGGGGGTAACTCGCGGGCTATCCGGATAAACCTCGGTAGTGGTTCGGTAGGGCGCCCGAGTCATGCCGGCGCACAGGCCCCACTGGGTAAGTGGGTACTCAATCACGCCCCGCGCAACGACCTTGGAGCCGAAGATCTCGCCATTCTCATCCGCTGGCGCAATGTGCGTCACCTGCTCCACCGCCTTGATCACCGCCTGCTGAAAATCGGGTTTCGGGTTCTCACTGTCATCAACCACATAAAAGCCATCGGGAATTCCTGCCGGCTCGAACGGCTTGCCGTCGCGGGCTGCCAGGGCCGGCCGAAATTCTGATTCGTCGGTATCAGTGGTTTCATGAAGATCGATATGAATCAGAGCACTGTCACGGATAGGCGCGACCAATCGCATGAGTGCGGCTGACTCCTCCGCCCGACTACCTTCGTGGAAGGAACGGTTGGGGTCGATGGCATTACGGTTCCAGCGATGAATACGCTCATACGCCCAGGGACTCACGCAGGGCGCAACCAGCAGGTTCACGCGGCCCGCATACTCCGCCGCGTGTTTATCAAGGAACTGCAGCGCCCCATGCACCCCGCTGGTTTCATACCCGTGAACCCCGCCCGTGATCAGTACCACCGGCAAATCCTCGTTCCAGTCACGGCTGCGAATCGCCATCAGCCGGTAATAATCCGGGCCGTAATCCAAAGCGCCATACTCTTCCACATCGAAGCGCGAGCGAAGGCGCTCGATCACACTCAACACCTCCGCCTCGTAACTACGCTGACGGGTCTGCCGTGACAACCACTCGGCGCGCTCCGCCTCCCCCCATGGGGTGCCAGGAGTGCCGATTGGGTATGGTATTGGCGCTGTATTCATATCGTTTGAATTCTCCGATGTTAGTCAATGCGTGGGTTTCAGACTGTGAGATGGTACATCCTTCAGTAATGTTCATCCTTGGTTTCGCGATTCCCTTCCTCGCGTATTTGATCCTAGTCGAAATGCCTGGACAGAAACCAGGACTGCAGAAACTCGATGCAGCTGAGCAGTTTCGGCTGCGTAAACTGCCGGTTGGGATAGAGCGCGTACAGCGTAAGGTCCGGTCGGCTAACCTCCGGCAGCACTTCCACCAACTTGCCCTGATCTATACCTTCTCTGGCCACAAAGCTGGGAAGAAAACCGATCCCCAGCCCGTCCTCAATCACCTGTTTCATGAACAATGTGCTGTTCACCTTGAGGGAACCACCGACGGTAATACCCTGCGCCAGCGGCCAGAAATTTCCCGATTTGAAATAGCTGTACACAAAACAGTTATGGGCGGCCAGATCGTCGACATCACGAATCGGCGGATGGCTCTCCAGGTACCCGGGTGACGCGCACACTTTGTAGGTAAAACGGACCAGCGGTTTGCCAACATAGTTGGAGTCCAGCATCTGGCTGGACGCCCGAAACCCCAGATCGAACCCATGCTCGATCAAATCCAGGCTTTCGTCTCCCAGCTGTATATCCAGCTCCACATCCGGGTATTGCTTCATGTAGGCGGAGAACAGTTGCGACAGATCGGTAATGCCCAACGCCATAGGGGCGTTGATGCGTAACTTGCCGCGCGGGTTGTCCTGCATGTGCTGCACATAGGCGTCCGCATCGTCTACCTGAACCAGCAATTCCCGGCACCGCTCCAGGTATCCCTCACCAATGGACGTCAATTGCTGCCCGCGCGTCGAGCGGTGCAAGAGCCTCACGCCCAAGTCCTCCTCCAGCCGCCCTATCTCCTTGCTGATCATAGAGGTGGTCACGTTCAGCTCATTGGCCACACTGGTAAAGCTACCGGCATCCACCACCCGCACAAACATCCGCATTGCCCGCAATTTGTCCATACTGCCCGGCCTTACTGTTTCCAAATTGTTGATACTGATAAAACATTATTGCCATTTAAGAACACTAAGGGAAGCGCCAAACTTCACTTGCAGTCACGCAATAACCCAACAAACGAGGTTTTATATGTACACCCTGTACTTCATTCCCGGCGCCTGTTCACTGGCCACGCAGGCGATTCTCAACGAGCTCAACCAGGAAAGCACCCTGGTTCACAAGCTGGAAGCCGACCACTTTGAAACCCTGAACCCCGCCGGAACCGTGCCAGTACTGGTCGACGGCGACATGGTGCTGAACGAGGGCGTGGCGATCATCCTCCATCTGCTCAACAAGCATAAGAACAACCTGATCGCTGAAAGCGGGGACGCGCGGCATCAGGCCATCGAAAATATGCTATTCGCAAACGCCACCATGCATCCTGCCTACGGCCGCCTGTTCTTTGCCCAGGCCAACGTGAACGATGCAGCAGCCAGACAGCAGGTTTTCGATTCTGCGGCGGTGGTCATCAACAAACTGTGGCAGGGGGTGGAAGCGAAGCTGGAGCACATGCCGTACCTCGGGGGGCATGACATCTCCGCCGCCGACATTCTGCTGGCCGTGTACTCCCGTTGGGGCGACTTCTTCCCCGTGGATATCGTACTCGGCCCGCGCAGCCGGCAGATGGTGGATGCCGTATTGAAGCGAGACAGCATGCAACTTGCCCTGCAGCGGGAAGAGGCATACAGCGCGGGAGCCGCGGCATAAATGGACACCGAAAAACGCCAGTTGGAAACCATGGTGAATGAGTATTTTCAGGGCCTGCACACGGGGAATGCCGAACGACTGGCGCCGTTGTTCCACAGGGACTGTGTACTCAAGGCACCCGGCCTGCGGCGCACACTGGACGAATGGCTGGCCGATGTCGCAACGCGACCAATACCCGCGAACATCGGACACCCGGAGGACTATCGCATCCTCCAGGTGGAACTGGCCGGAAACCAGGCCATGGTGAAAGTGGCGTGCCCCCTGCCCCACGGCGACTTTACCGACTATCTGGGCTTCCTTAGAGAAGACGGTGTCTGGAAGATCGTGAACAAGATGTACGCGCCAGCCACCGCCTGAGGGAAACCCGAAACCATTTAACGAGAGGAATTTCGAATGCCTTATGTCAATATCAAAGTCACCGACGACAACGTAACCGTCGAACAGAAACGCCAATTAATTCAGGGAACAACGCAGCTACTGGTCGATGTCCTGAACAAAAATCCTGACGCCACCCACGTGGTTATCGACGAAGTGTCGACTGACAACTGGGGCGTGAAAGGGGAAACCGTCACCAATCTGCGAAAACGATAACCAACAAACAGGGGAGCAACACTTACCATGACCATCCTCAGGGAATTACTGAACGTAGAGTATCCAGTGATTCAGGCACCCATGGCCGGCGTGCAGGACAGCGCGTTGACCATCGCGGTTTCCAAAGCGGGAGGGCTGAGTTCGCTCCCCTGTGCCATGCTCACAGGCGACAAAATACGCGAAGAAGTCGCCAGGATAAGGTCCGCGACCGACCGGCCCTTCAACCTGAATTTCTTCTGCCACACCCAGCCACCGGAAGACCCGGAGAAAGAAGCGGCCTGGCGACAAAGCCTGCAACCTTACTACGAAGAGCTAGGACTAGACGTGAACGATGACGCCGGCGGCGCAAGCCGTCGACCCTTCGATGAACAAACTGCCGATCTGGTGGCTGAATTGAAGCCTGCGGTAGTGAGCTTTCACTTCGGCTTACCGGCCTCCGACTTGCTGGCCTACCTCAAATCCAATGGCGTGAAGGTACTGGCCAGTGCCACCACGGTGGCCGAAGCCCAGTGGCTGGAGCAACGAGGCGCGGATGCCATCATTGCGCAAGGGATTGAGGCTGGCGGCCATCGCGGGCATTTCCTGTCTGGCGACCTTGGCCTGCACATGGGTACCTTTGCGTTGCTCCCCCAAATCGTATCCAGAGTCAAAATTCCTGTCATTGCGGCAGGCGGTATTGCCTCCGCCGCAGGCGTGGAAGCAGCCAGAAAACTGGGCGCCGTCGCCGCCCAGATCGGCACTGCTTACCTTCTCTGCACCGAAACAAAAACCAGCTCCATCCACCGTGCCGCGCTCCAGTCCGAGCAGGCGTCCCACACCGAAATCACCAACGTATTTTCCGGTCGCCCGGCGCGCGGCATCGTCAACCGGCTTATCAGAGAGCAAGGCCTTCTCAGTACACGCGTGCCGGACTTTCCCAATGCCGCAGCTGCGCTGGCGCCCTTGAGATCGGAGGCTGAAAAGCGCGGCAAGGGGGACTTTTCGCCACTGTGGGCGGGGCAGAACACTACGGGGTGCGAAGAAATCTCAGCCGGGGAAATGACGTTGAAATTGGCTGGAGAACGCAATACTCCAGGCAGCTCAATCCGGTAGTCCTTCGAACCTTGGAGCTCCCGCTGACGCCTCTTCCCAGTTGGCTTTGCTGGATGAAAAGATATGTGCCGTTGGCGACATAGAGACCTCCGTGTCCAGGCCCCCTGCCGGAACAACGAGCAAACCGGCTATCTGAGTGTTGGGCAATGCTGAACCACACAGCTTACAAAAGCTCTTGTTATGACGAGTGCCAGGAAGCGTAAAGGAGGTTACAGCATCGGCACCGGCCAACCAGGTTAATTCAGCGGACTGTGAAAACAGGTTTGCCGCGTGAGCCGATCCAGTATCTTTTTGACAGTGCCGGCAGTGACAGAGGTAGAAGCTCTCAAAGTCGCCCTCTATCTCATATTTCACGGTGCCACACAGGCAAGAGCCAGAATGTGTCGTCATCTTAATCCCTTATTGAGCAGTTAGATGGCAAGATCACTGCGCGCGCGAATTGCGCGACGTGCCAAATTCCAGGCCGGTTTAAAGCCATTTCCTAGCTTCCGCAATTATAGTCCGCATTCTCGCCGCAAGTGCCCGGTGCCGTGGAACACACAGATACAGCGTTTCACTCACCGGGTTAGCAAGCCGATGAGCTCTGATGTGCTCACGCTTCTCAAAGGCTTCAACGGCATGCGCAGGCAGCACGGTAAATCCCAACCCCATACTTACCGGCTCCAGAATCAAACCAATCTGGTTTGAGAAGCCTTTCTTCGGGAACAGGTTGCTGTGCTGAAACTCGGGGTAGTTGGCACCAAGAAGCAAACTGGCGTGATGACTGCCATCAGGATGGTCGATAAAGCCGAGGTTCATCAGCGTGTCCCAATCCGGCTCCTTAACGGTGGCCGGCGTTACCAACAGCAGCGATTCCTGGGCGACGGGCGTGCAGCTTACGTCGGCCAGCGTCGATCTCGACGTCATGAATCCGAGATCAACAGCCGACCCGGCAATAGCCGTTTCCACATCGAGATTTGGCGCAAACCGGTAATCGATAACCAGCTTCGGGTGTTTGCTCTGAAGAGCCAACAGGTGTGGATAGAGCTTCAGCCCAACACTGCCCGGGGACATGATTCGCACACTGCCTTCAAAGGGCGGGTCTTCTCCCACTGTCTGCTCAAGATTCGACAATGCGAAGAGGATGCTCTGCGCCTCGGTGTACAGCCTCTCTCCTGCACCGGATAGAGAAAACTGCTTGCCCTGCCTCACCAGCAAATCGGCACCCAGTTGCTCCTCAAGTTTACGCACATGCTGACTCACGCCCGACTGTGTCATGTGAAGGCGTTCAGCTGTACGGGTGAAATGACCAACTTCCACCAGTGTGCAAAAGGTGCGCAACCAGGTCGTATTTATCATTACACTCCATAATGTTTATGAGAATAAATGATAATTTTAAATGATTAATCAGCGGATGTAACCTGCTCTCAGTCTCAACAGAGGAGGACAGGACATGAACAACGCTTACCCAAGAAATTTCTCGCACATCGGCATATCCGTGCCCGACCTTGAGCAAGCCGTAAAGTTCTACACAGAGGTGATGGGTTGGTACCTGATCATGGAACCAACCGAGATCGAAGAGGACGACAGCGCCATCGGAGAAATGTGCACCGATGTATTCGGCGCAGGCTGGGGCAGCTTCCGTATTGCTCACCTATCAACAGGCGATCGAATCGGCGTGGAGCTTTTTCAGTTCAAGAACCAAACCAACCCGGAAGACAATTTCGAATACTGGAAAACCGGGGTTTTTCACTTCTGTGTGCAAGACCCGAACGTAGAGGAACTGGCTGAGAGGATTGTGGCTGCGGGCGGTAAAAAGCGCATGGAGAAACCGCGCTACTATTATCCCGGCGAAAAGCCCTACCGCATGATTTACATGGAAGACCCGTTTGGCAACATCCTGGAAATTTACAGCCACAGCTATGAGTTGATTTACAGTGCGGGCGCATACCAATAAGTGCCCAGGTGTTTTAGGGAGACTTTCCGCAGCGGAAAGTCTCCTTGATTCAACACGAGCCAGCATGCGCGGCTACAGGGTCTACTGCTCTCCGACCCATTTCCCATCAACATTAATGATCTTGCACGGGTATTCAGCTTCATGTCTTTTGTTGTTTCTTTGGCAATCTTTCAAAGAGTTCTCTATCGCGTACCTGACTGAGGTTCTGTTTGATTTCCAGGACCAGGCACCCACATCAGATTGCGCAAAAGCTTTGTGTTCGGTTGCATGAACATACCCCTCTCGGTAAGACTTTAAGGCTTGATTCGTCATGAGCGAGTTCTCTCCAACAGCCTTTTGGTCGAAAGAGGATTCGACGATTTCGCCTGTACTTGTTGCTGTAGAAATGGGTTGCTCATGGGTTGCACATCCAACCAGCAAAGCACTGACTACAATGAAGATTCCTGACCTCAAATCTGACTCCTTGATTTATGGCATGGTTCACTATCACCGGTGACAAAACCGGCGCGAAGCAGAGGTTCTGGTCTCCGGTGCATAGTCTGTTTATTCACTTTCACGGATAGCACAGACATCCTCGATATCGACAGGGCGTGAGAGCGCGGTCTTATACTGGACCAAGTCGTCTTTCAACATAAGAGGAAGCTCAAGGCCCAACAAAGACACCGTCGCATATCGAGAAAAATCTATGCTAAGCGGAACCCAGGTTTGCCTGTTTGCATCAAAAATTCGCGGACCATCAGAGCTGCCTACCTCCACTTTGACACCTTCATACTTGAACTGGACGTAGGTTAGATCCCAGCCTTCCTCCTGGCGGTGGGCGGCAGCTTTGGATACAAATTTCTGGCCAGCCTCAACCACTGACCAAAAGCATTCACCGGGCACGAAAAGATCGATATCATTCAGATCGCGCTCAGAGCCATATCCCTTCGCTGCGAGCCCGCCACAGATCAAAAAGGGAATATTCCTATCCCTCAGTAATCCCACAATCCATTTAGCCGCCAGATGATGCACGCTTTCTCCTTTTGCTCGTAACGCCGAAGAACAGCGGCGACCTTGGAGTGGCTGTGAAGAAGCCATGTAAAGGGCGTCCGGTGGCCATCGGCCGCGTACTGCTGCGACTTGTTATGGGCCAGGAGCACAACACCCTGACCCTTTTTGAATTGGTGGGCACGGCACTGTGCCGAATGAACAAAAGACACAACAGTCGCCATGCCTGGGCTTCAGTAATACATGACAAGACTCACACTCGTAAAAATACTGGCATGAGTCGGTAGGCATGGTTTCCGTTTTCTGATGGCCACAGTTTGGACATTTGATCGTTGATTCCAAAATCACATCTACCATAGCCACACCCTACCGAAAGGTAGGAATTAGCCCTACCCATATTGGGCCGGGCTCCGTATAGAAATTAACCAGACCGGTAACGCCAAAAATAAGTGGAGGCCGCAGGCCGAAACGAACTTAATTGACTAGTTATGAGGCTACGACGCTGAACACAGCGCTGGCTCTGGCAATGCGCTTTGAGCCAACGTGGAAATAGCAATTGGCGAACGCTGTACTACGTCCCACCTTTTGCACGTCTGTGTGAACCTCAATCCAATCTCCCTTTTCTGCCTTGCCAACGTAATCTACTGTCTGGCTCGTTGTCACGATTGGAGTCGGCGGTTCTGTGGAGAATGCAGAACTATAGCCCATGGCTATATCAGCGAGTGTGCCCAGAACACCTCCATGGACTATGCCCCGAGCGTTGCAATGCTTCTCTTCTGCAATTAGCCCAATGACCAAACCGGATGAGCCTACATTCTGGTAAATGGGGCCGAGCAATTCAGTGAACGGGCTCGTGCGTGATAATGGTCCAAATCCTTCGGGTATAGCACTCATGCTCGATTCCTTTGTACTCATAACGCCAATATTCAGCGGCACCCGACTAGGGCGTCCGGTGGACGGCCGCCAGGCCGGTAACAAACTTGAATGGCTGGTTAGGCATTTCTCAGTTTGCACCGCACGGTGCGGACGTTGACTCGCCTACAAAAGCCCGCTGCCATGCACTGGCAATTTCCCGGGAACTAAACTCTCCATATAGGATTCCCTCAGAAATTGGCTCTCTTATCGTGGCCCTCAAGAACTGGCGGCCATCGACAATAATCCGGCTCACTCTGCCAACGTTTGCTTCAGTGAATTTCTCAAAACTCTTGGTTCCAAGCGCTGTCAATTTGACAATAACTGGCCAGCCACCACCAGTTTGTTCGCCCACTTCTGATTTCTGCACATAGTGCGCGCACAGATGAAATACTGGCTCAGTTTCTGCCGCGGCAATGCTAGCAGTCAGCAGCAACAAGGTAGCGATCAATTTCATGGTTACGATTGCCTAACGCTTGCAGCATGCGTGCCCACGGAATGGAGCCGAAGGCGCAATATAGTGGGCGTCGCCGTGCCTGCACTGGTTACGCTTTCGCCCTCTCTGAAGAAAAAACGATCACCCCAGATTGATTAAAAGAAAAGAACAGGGTTTGCGAAGACGCTTCATTCAGCCCATCTAAGTACTTTAATTCCAAAGTAAATCGATCCGTACGCGAATAGCTTTTTCCCCTAGGATGAACGAAATGCAGTTGCTTTTCGGAGTTATAATCCCAGTTATCGAGAAATTCGTTTCTCAATTCCAAGCCAGAAGGCGGGTTGATAACCTCCAACTCAACGCGATTGATTAAATGTCCTATGTTGAGGAGTTTTAGTGACTGCTGTACTTGGTCTTGGGAAGCATTACTATTGACTCCACGATATCTTATTACCGGTTGCGACAAGAGTTTCTCTTTCTGATACTGTCGTTCCGTATTTGCTCTATTAATCTCCAGGTCCTGCTGAGTGACCTTGACCATTTCTTTTTGCTGCTCGACAGATTGCCTCAGTTCCTTAACTTGAAGCCTCAAAGCTTCTTCTTGTTGCTGCAGCGCCTTGGTGTTCTGGCCCAATTCCTCACCTTGCTGGAAATATCCAATAACCAACCATAAAAATGCCAGAGGTGCCGAGACTCCAGCAAAGAAGTCTCCCCACTCATTGAACGTCATTGATGCGGCGTCCGACCATTTTAACTTAAGAAGGAATCCCCACAGGAGAGTCCATAGAATAGTCGCGGCCCATCCAAGTTTGACCCTTAAACTCATCTGATCCCTTATGCGTAACGCGGAGCACAGCGGCGGCCCGTCAGGGACGTCCGGCGGCCAACGGCCGCGTACTGCTGCGAATTGTTATGCATTTTGTTGGCGTTCACGGTCTACGGCTGATCTCCACAAGACCAAGTTCGGTAGCAGTGCACCTAAACTAATTTGGTCTTTATCCTGCAATTCAGAGAGTACAATGCTCAGTGGATAATCTTCGGCGTTGGCCACCTCGGACAAAATCTCCTGGGTGTTCAGCGCAACTTTATCTTTGACTGATTGCCCAACCCATTCTGCAGAATGTTTCCACCAATTGGCGGCAGCATTGACCACTGCAACGACTGTTAATTTTTCAGAATAACGTGGCCCAATATCAAGAGCGCGCTTTTTGCTTACTCCGGTAAGAGTCAGTGTGTCGGTCAAATACTGCTGTATGACGGAGAAACCAACGCCAATAAAATACTCTCCGCGGTCAGTGAGACCTTCTGACTCGGGGTCAGCAGACACAGCAATCAGCCTTAGAACCTCAGCCAATTTGCTATCAATGGTAGCCAGCACTTCTGACATTAGCTGCATTTCACGGTCGGCATATTCATCGCCTGCTCTCAGATACATTCCAAACACCCGATTAATGCATAACAGCTAATTATACGAACGCGTTCGTATATCACCCGTTCGTAAAATTCCATTCAAACGCGCTCAAGAAAAACGAGTTTTTCTCATAAAAACAGTCTCTTGAGCACCAATCACCACGGCTACCGCCGGAGTTATACGCCCTTTTTGAGCCACTCCTGCTCCTACCGTGGGCGTATAACTCCACCCATCCTTTTCCAACTTTTTAACCCTATCAGATAGTTACCGACATTTCTCACACGGTTTCCGGAGTCTTGCGAACGCGTTCGTATAATTCCGGCACCCTGGGTCGTTGCACTACCCTCCCACTCACATACCTGAGATACTCATCTACACCCACCAAACAGGATGTACCGGCGGTTTCGATTCGCCGGAGCGTGGGCAAAGTTGCTCCCTGGTTTACTGGCGGAGCGACGGGGAACAATAACGACAGGAGGTCACTCCCATGAAACGCATCGCTGTCTGCCTTGATGGCACCTGGAATCGCCCGGAGGAAATCCTGGGCGAGGACTATCCCACCAACGTTCTGCAATTTGCCCGCGCCATCCGGCCTACCGACGGTAACGGGGTGGAGCAGGTGGTGTTTTACGACTGGGGCATTGGCTCCTACCACGATTCACTTCGGGCCGGTGCCACCGGGTACGGGCTGGAGAAGAACGTCATGGACGGCTATCGGTTTCTGGTGCACAACTACGAGCCGGGCGACGAAATTTTCCTGTTCGGGTTCAGTCGCGGTGCCTACACGGCCCGCAGCCTGTGCGGGATGATCAATAACTGCAGCATTGTGCGAAAGGAACATGGCAGCCGGATCGAGGAGGCCTTCAAGCTCTACAAAACCAAGAAGCACAAAGCCAATGGCGACCACTCCATGGCCTGGAAGGCGAAGTATTCGCTGGAGCAGCGCACGCCGATCCGGTTTGTCGGGGTGTGGGATACCGTGGGCGCACTGGGCCTGCCCTTCACGTTCTTCGGTCTGATCAAGGATCAGGACCTGTTCTACGATCGCAAGATCGGTAGCAACATTCGCGTCGCCCGCCACGCGCTCTCGCTGGACGAGCAGCGGGAGGATTTCGAGCCCACGCTCTGGGACCCGCGCGATGGAACGGATATGGAGCAGGTGTGGTTTGCTGGCGTGCACTCGGACGTCGGCGGCGGTTATGGCCCAGACAAGCAGGGTCGCACCCTGGCCAATATTCCCCTGCTGTGGCTGAAGGCGGAAGCGCAAAAGCAGTCCCTGGTGTTCAACGATTCCCTGCCCACCATAACCCACCCCAACGCCGCCCAGCACAACGAATACAAGGGCAAGTACAAGCTGCTGGGAAAGTTGGTGCGCAAGATACCGCAGCCAGACACCAATCGCACCTGGGTTCATCCGAGCGTGAAAGAACGCTACGCCAGTGGTTACCGCAGCGAGCCGATCGAGCAATTCGAGAAGACCCACGGCCAATGGCCACCGCTCTGGCCGGGCTAAGCCCGCGCGCGCTCAGCCTGGTTTTTGATAGACTCCACCGCCCAAAGAGTACCCGTGTAATCGCAGGGCGGTTTTAACCAACAGGAGTGTGTCAGTTGTGAAGAGCTGGATTTTTCTGGGCGTTGCCATCGTTGCGGAAGTGATTGCCACCACCGGCCTGAAAGCCAGTGAAGGCTTTACCAAACTCTGGCCCAGCCTGCTGGTGATTGCCGGCTATACGATTGCCTTTTACTTCCTGTCGCTGACCCTGAAGGAAATTCCTGTAGGCGTGGCCTATGCCATCTGGGCGGGGATGGGGGTTGTGCTGGTGGCACTTATCGGCTGGCTGATTTACGGGCAGGCTCTGAATGCCGCCACTGTGATTGGTATGGCGTTGATCATCACCGGTGTTGCGGTGATAAATCTGTTTTCCAAGTCGGTCGCTCACTAACCTGCCGGTAAAACAGGAGCCTTCCGATGCACCTCCCATTCTGGCTGACCACCGCCCTGCTCTTTCCGGTACTGCTCTACCAGGGCAAGAAGGCCCGCCGCACAACGCCCAGGTTGCCGGAAGCCGGTGGCTCTCCTTCCGGTCAATACGGTGAAGGCGCTCCGGCGAGGCGAATCCTGGTGATTGGCGAATCCACAGCGGCCGGGGTTGGCGTGGAGACGCACGATCAGGGCCTGGCCAGCCAGTTGGCGAGGCAGATCCATGAGCGCACCAGCCAGACCATTGCCTGGCGCACCTTCGGGGTAAACGGTATTCGCCTGGGTGCATTGCTGAGTGAGCTGGAAACCGCCGAACTGCCAGAGGCGGATGTGGTGCTGCTGAGTATGGGCGTAAACGACACCACGGGGTTCACGCCCCGCTTTCGTTTCCGCCAGCAGCTGCGGGCATTGCGTCGATTGCTTGCGACGCGATATTCAGGGCCCATTCTGCTCCTTAGCGTGCCACCCATGCACCTGTTCACCGCGCTACCCTCGCCGCTTCGGTATGTGATGGGATGGCGGGCCCGGCAGCTGGATAACCTCTACATCCAACTGGCGCAACAATTTCCGGAAGACTTCACCTACCTGGACTATCCAGTGGTGACCGACCCGGCGCTTCTGGCCGCTGATGGCTATCACCCCGGCCAGAGGGGCTACCGGTACATTGCCGAGGCGCTGGCAGAGAGAGTGAGCCCGGCCAAGCGACTGGGCTGAACGGTTCTTCCCTTGTCAGGGGGCGAGCTTGCGCTTCAATGCCTTGGAAACCGACAGCGGCAGGCTGGGCAATGAGCGCAGCATCCAGGGCAGTATCCGGCGCTTTACCCCGCTCAGGGATTCCGGGATCACGGCTTCGATAAGGTGAGGCCCTGGCATTCTCTGGGCGTATTCAAGGGCTTTTGCCATTTCCTCGGCGGTGTGTACTCGCACACCGTGAACACCCATTCCGTTGGCCATTTCCGCAAAGTTGATCACCGGGCCCCGCAGGTCCAACTGGGATTTGGCTTTGTCGCCGGCTTCTTCCGCACCTACACGCTCCAGCTCGATATTTAGCACTGAGTAGGAAGCGTTGTTGAAGATGATGGACGTTACATTCAGTTGTTCCCGGGCCATGGTCCACAGGGCCTGGATGGTGTACATGGCGGTGCCGTCGCCAATCAGGGCGATCACCGGGCGATCCGGACAGGCCACGGCGGCACCCACGGCATTGGGCAGGCCCTGGCCGATGGCACCACCGGTGAGGGTAAGCATGTCGTGGCGGGGCGCTCCGGCGGTCATCACCGAGAGCATCAGGCTGGAGGTAATGCCCTCGTCCACAATGATCGCGTTCTCGGGCATCAGCTCACCCACCGCTTTACAGACTTTCTCGGCAGTGAGCTTGCCCCGTGGCCGGCCTGGGCGTTTCGCCGGCTGCAGCTTCGGCTCGGCCTGGCTGGCGCCAACGGCCTCGTTGAGCTTGTTCAGGCTGGCCAGGATGTCCTGATCGGGGGCCACCAGGGTATGAACCTCACAGGTGTCCGGCACCAGGTAGCTCTTCTTGCCGGGGTAGGCGAAGAAGGACACCGGCGCTTTTGAATCCACCAGGATCAGTTGTTCGATGTCGGTAAGCTGCACCGTGGCCAGTTCGGCCAGGTAGGCGATCCGTTCGATATAGGGCAGGCCGGCACCCCGCTCCATGCGGGTGGGGAAGGTTTCCGCCAGTAGGGTAACGCCGCTGTGCGCAGCCAGTTTGGCGGCCGACAGCATGCTGGGTTCACGCAGGGAATGACCGCCCATCAACAAAGCAGTCTTCTTGCCCGAACGGATGGCCTTGGCAATAGCTTCCACCGTGGCGTCGTCTGCCGGCTCCGGTGTCGGCGGCGCCATGGGTGCACTGGGCACACCGCCCTCTCCCCAGGACACATCCGCAGGAAGTATCAGTGTGGCGACTTGCCCGGGCGCGGTCTGGGCAGCGGCAATGGCTTCGGCGGCATCCTGGCACAGGGTTTCCGTGCTCTTGGCGGTGCGTACAAACCCCGGGGACACGTTGCGGGCAACGGTCTCGATATCAGACTGTAGCTGGGCATCGTATTTCACGTGGTAGGTGGCGTGGTCGCCCACAATGTTCAGCACCGGTACCTTGCCCTTGCGGGCGTTGTGCAGGTTGGCCAGGCCGTTGCCCAGCCCGCAGCCCAGGTGCAACAGGGTGGCGGCAGGCTTGTCGGCCATGCGCGCGTAGCCGTCGGCGGCGCCGGTGGCGACACCCTCGAACAGGGCAAGCACCGCCCGCATTTTGGGCTCGTCGTCCAGGGCCGCCACAAAGTGCATTTCACTGGTGCCGGGGTTGCTGAAGCAAACCTCAACACCGGCGTCCACCAGGGTTTTCATCAGGGCTTGAGCGCCGTTTGTCATTGTTGTTCTCCAAGCTTTCCGGGTTCAGGGTTTCGGTTGAATGATTTGCCCACGGGGTTCAGCCTCCGGCCACAATAGAGCGCACCGCTGCGCGGGCGGTCATGATGCAACCAGGCAGGAAGGTGCCTTCCAGAGATCGCTTACCATTGGCACCACCGCCACCGAAGCCGGCCGCCTCGCCCACGCAATAAAGGCCGGCAACAGGGTGGCCATGGGCATTGAGAACGCGACTATGCAAATCGGTCTGCAGGCCACCCAGGCTTTTGCGGGTGATCAGTTGCATGCGAATAGCGATGAAGGGGCCGGCGCCCGGTTTCTGCAGCGGGGCCGGCTTGCAGGTGCGCAGGCGGTCCGGCTTCCATTCCCGGGCGTGCTGGATCATGCGGATCTGGGGATCGTCGTGAAGGCTGGTGCCTGCGGCGAAGTTGGCATCAAAGGCATCGGCGGTGGCCTTGAGTGTGGCCGGGTTGATGTCGTTGGAACAGGTGAGCGCGTTCATCTTGCCGGCCAGTTCCGTCAGGCTGTCCGCCACCAGGAAATCCCGGCTTTCGTGCTGCATTTGTCGTATCAGGGCGTGATTGCCCAGCAACAGTTCTTTCACGAACAGTGGGAACTGTTTATCCCGGATGCGGGCGTTGTGCTCGGCGCCGGAGATGGCAAATTCCTTGGCGGCAATGCGCCAGTTCAGCAGGTGCCAGGTCCAGGGCTTTTCCTGTTCCGCCACCCTCTGGCATAGCCAGTGGGTGTCAAAGCCGGTTACCAGGGGCTCCGGGCCAATCCGCTCCCCCCGGTGGTTCAGCCACAGCGCGGATTTGCAGGGTATAGTGGACAGGCCGTGGCCGGGGAAATGGGGGTACGGATGCGGGAAGCCGGCGGCGTAATTCCACATTTCGCCGGCGTGGGTAATCTGCCCCCCGAGGGCATCGGCCACCCAGTGATGCATGCGGCCATCGGCATAGGGATGGGCACCGTTCAGCATGCGGGTGGGTTGCGGGCGATCCACCGGCCAGTTGGCGCGGCACTCCTTGTGGCTACCGTTGATGCCGCCGGTGGCCAGCACCACCGCCGAAGCCGCGAAGCGGACTTCTTCACCGGTGGCTTCGTTAATGGCCAGAGCGCCGCTGACGTTTCCTGCCTCGTGATCCAATTCGGTAATGCGGTGCTGGTGCAGCAGTGTGAGCTTGCCGCTGGTGTTCTCCCGGTGTAGCGCCGTCATCAGGCAACGCACCAGTTCTCTGGCGGTGCCCCAGACCACATGGTAGCGGGGCATACGGTTGCCATCGCCGAAACGGCCGCGCTCAACCCAGTTCACGGCGGGCAGGAACTTGATGCCTTCGTTGCTGAGCCAGTCGTAGACCTCGGAGCGTGAGTGTTCCACGTAATATTTGGCCCATTGCAGGGGCAAATCATCCTCGGGTGCCAACTCGCCAAAACTGAGCCAGTCTTCCAGGGCGATTTCCGGTGTGTCGGCAATCTTCATGCGTTTCTGCAGCGGCGTGCCCACCAGCATCATGCCGCCAAAGGCCCACAGCGCCAGGCCGCCCATCCGTTCTTCCGTGTCACGGTCCGCCAGGGTTACGGACTTACCAGCACGCAAGCCTTCAAGAGCCGCGACAATGCCTGCCAGCCCGCCGCCGACCACCAGAATATCCGAGGTAATTACCTTGGCCATATCGCATCCGACCCGATTGCAATGAGTTGTCAGGTTTAAAGATATACCGGTACCATGGCTTTAAAATTGACTTCAGAGGCCAGAAAAATTGACTTTAGAGGCCACGGTTTCCATTGGCTGGATAAACACGGTGATCGGTGCTGCCGAGAGGCTATCTGTTTCGGCGGACCAGCTGTTGGCCGCCGCAGGTATTCCGCACTCCGCCTGCGAACTGGAACGCTGGCCGATCGACGACATTACCCGGCTCTGGCACGCCGCCGAACGGTGCACTGGCGACCCGGGCTTCGGCCTGAAAGTGGGCGCGGAGTTCTCGCCGATGAGCATCAGTGGTGTCGGGTTCGCGCTGCAGTCCGCCGCCACTCTTCGGGAGGCCATTGTGATGGTTCAGCGTTTCCAGCGGCTGATCTCCGATGGCGGACGCTTTCAGGTTGTCGCCGGCAACTCCGCGACCTGGCTGGTTTACCATCCACGGCAGGGCCGGCTGGCATTCAGTCCCCATCAGATCGAGGCGGTGCTGGCGTCGGTGGTGGGCTTCGGGAGCTGGGTTACGGGAATCCGGATGCAACCGGCCCGGGTGCAATTCAGCCAACCCCGGCTAGGGCCCTTGGCCGGGTACCAGACCGTATTCAATTGCCCGGTGGAGTTCGAGCAGGCGTTCAGCGGGGTACTGATCGATAACAGCGTTCTGGACCAGCCCCTACCCCAGGCCGACCCTCAGCTTGCGCAAGTGCACGAGCGCTACACAACCGCTCGCCTCGCCGCCCTCTCCATCAACAGTGCGTCGGCGCCGGAGATACGAAGGTGGCTAACCACACGCATTGGGCCGGTGCTGCCCCGCCGTGCAGACGCCGCGGAAGCCTTGGGCATCAGCGAACGCAGCCTGGCCCGGCGGCTTCGAAAACAAGGCCAGACCTTCGATGGGCTTGTTGACGACGTTCGCCGCGAAAAGGCTCTGCAGGCGGTGGCCGATTCCAGCTCTTCCCTACCCGAAATCGCCGAGGCGCTGGGCTTTGCCGAGGTAAGCACGTTTTACCGCGCGTTCCGGCGCTGGACAGGCATGCCGCCAGTGCGGTGGCGCAAGCAGAAGCATCTGGGCTAACGAGAGCTTTACCTCTCAGGATGGGTTGCCGCCCAAGGGCAAATTCCTGTTGAGCAGCAGCGAACCAGCAAGTACCCTGCTGAACAGACACCACAGCCCGAGGCCTCATGAAGCCCGACTCCCATCAGCTCCCAGGCAATGCCATCGACGCACAGAGTTCGCATTCGCCCGAGCGCGTCGCTGAGCTGATTCACCATGTGGCTCAGAAAGACCGCCAGGCTTTCGCCCTCCTCTACAAGGCAACGGCCCCGAAACTTCTGGGCACCGTGTTGCGTATCCTCAGAGACAGGGCATGGGCAGACGATGTTATCCAGGACACTTACCTCAAGATCTGGCAAAGGGCCGAACAGTTTCAGGACGGCAAATCCTCGCCCATCACCTGGCTGGTTTCGATCGCCCGTAACAGCGCAATTGATGAGCTGCGCAAACACCCTGCCGGTCGCACCACGAACAGCGATGAGCTGGACGAGATGCCGGGAAGACAGTCAACGGCCCAGGAACAGTTGGAAGACCAGCGGGCGGCAAATAAACTGAATCACTGCATCGACCAACTGGAGAAAGACCGACAGGACATGGTACGCCTGGCCTACCTCAACGGCTGGTCCCGGGAAGAACTGGCAAGCCAGTTCGAGCAGCCAGTAAATACCATAAAGACCTGGCTGCACCGCGCCCTGAAACAGATCAAAAGGTGCCTGGAATCATGACGGAACGCGACGACCTGGACATGCTGGTTGCAGAGTACGTTCTGGGCACCTTGCCGGCCCCGGAGCGGGAGTATGTTGAAACCCGACGCCGCGAGGATCCCAAGGTAGAAACTCTAATCCTGCAGTGGGAAGAGCGACTGGGCAGGCTGGCAGATGAAGCCGAGCCCGTTCAGCCCTCGCCTGCGCTGTTTGCAAAAATCGAGAAGGCGCTGGACCGCATCGAATCGACACCCCGGCAGCCTTCCGAAACCCTCAAAGTGGTTGCTTTGCGCAGCCAGCTGAACCGCTGGCGCTGGAGTACGGCGATTGCTTCGGCGGCGGCCCTGGTGTTGGTGTCCATTCTGTTATTCCAGCCACAACCCACGCCACAAACTCAGTCGTTCGTGGCGGTGTTCCAGCATAATGATGAACAGCCGGCCTTCCTGCTTACAGTGGACCTGGAGGCGCAACGGCTCAATATCCGGCCGGTGACCGCCGAGCCAAGGCCCGGAAAATCCTATCAGTTGTGGATCAAGGCGGACGAGCTGGGACCAAACCCGCGTTCAGTGGGCGTTCTGGGCAACGATTTCAGGCTTGATGAGGGAGCATTGAGCGGTTACGAACCGGCCCTTCTCAAGGAAGCCACGTTTGGCATCAGTGTCGAGCCCGAGGGCGGCTCACCGACAGGTCAACCCACCGGGCCGGCGATTCATGGCTACCTCTACCCCACCGATGGGAACAATCCTTAGTCAGCATCACAAAAAAATCACCGGTGCCTGAAACTTTGCGCATCCGCTCCCGTAGCTGCAGTTAACCCGCCCAACAACAACCCAACGGGCGGGAAATACTGAGACTAAGGAGAACGCAATGACCAAGCACGCAAAAACATCCACACTTCTGGCAGCCCTGGTTTCCGGCGCATTCGCAACCGGCTCGGCACTGGCCGCTGAGCACAAAGCGGGAGTCTGGACCAATGATCAGTCCGTTGCCAACGGTGTAGTATCCGCCAGGAAAGTGGTTGCCGAACAGAATGGCTGGCTGGTGGTTCACCGCACCGACGAATCCATGAAGCCCGGCCCTGTCGTTGCCCATGCACCATTGCGCAAAGGCATGAACATGGATGTCGCGGCTATCCTGACCGAAGAGGTGCAATCCGGTGACATGCTGATGCTGATGGTTCACAGCGAAGACGGTGGCATGAAAACCGGAATTTTCGAGTACACCCTGGGTGCCAAGGAAGACGGCCCGATCAAGCGGGACGGAAAGCTGGTGATGTCGACCATTACCGCGAAATAATCGCTGCGGAATTTCCGGCTGCTAGGCTGACTGGCGAAAGCGGCCGGCAACACGAACCGCAAACAAACCTACCTGCCATCTCCCTTCACGCCCAACCTGTCCAGATACAGATGAAGCTCCGCCTCGCTCATATCCACGTATTCGAGCACCCGGCCATACAGCATGGCAGTCGGCACGTTGCGGCCTTCCAGCTCGCGCTGTGTTTCCTGCAGAACGTAAAGAATGATTCGCTCGGTACGCGTCAGGCCATCGCGCACATCGGGGATGACTTCAAGGAGGGCTTGATGATCGTCTGAAAATTCCATCATGTACTCGGAATGGGGCCTCGTTCCAGTATATGGTAGCAGGCCGGCAGCGAAGCCCACAGAGGACAGCGCTGCCTTTTCGTGCCTTATCAGATCTGTTTGAAGACCACCTCAGACAGCCGGCTGCGGTTGCCATCGGTATCCAGGGTGCGGATAGCGAAGTACCAGGTGCCCTCAGTCAGCTCGTTTACCAGCAACTCATCCACAGAGGCATCACCAATGGCCAGGCTCTGGTCCAGGTTTTCAGCGCTGGTGCCGTAAACCACCTCGAAGCCTGCGATTTCGCCCATGGCCAGGCTCTCGCCATTCTCCCGGGTCAGCGGCGCGGTCCAGCTCAGCAGTGCTGTATTTACCGGGACGGTTTCCTCGGGCGTGGGTTCGGTGACTGGCCCACTGGTTTCAGTGTCTGTCCCGGTATCTGCGACGGTTTCGTCAGTCGTGGTATCAGTGGTTGTATCACCGCCTGAGGTGACATCGCCTGACGTATCGGGCTCGGTTGTACCGGCAACCTGCTCGTCTGTTGAACCAGTCGAGGTATCGGTAGAGGTATCCGTTGAGGTGTCAGTGGTGGTCTCGCCCGAGTCGGCAACACCGGTGTCAGTCTCTTCGTTTACATCGGCAATGGTTTTAAAACGCTGCACGTTGCGGTACTCGACAACCACCAGCTTCTGGCTGATGACGCTCGAATCCACCATATTCTGAAGCTCAGATGACTGCAGGGCAGCGGCACTGACTAGATCCGCCAGCGCCACATTGGTGCCGTCACCCATCACGCTGATCTGGCCGCTGGCACTGACCTGTGAGGTAACATCCGCCAGCACATCAGAGATCGAATCCCACTGGGTGTTGTCGTTAACCAGAGCCAGAAAAGCCGCGTTGGCAATCGCCACCTGAATGGCGTCAGCGGATACGTCAGTCATTTCATCCAGGCTGGTCAGATCCGGCGGGGTCAGGCGAAGAGCGCCGGCCGGGAGCCCGAACCAGTTTTCGACCGTGGAATAGGCATTGGAAATGGCAACCGGTGAAAGGCCGTCGCCGCTGCGCTCGGCCAATTTCACGGCCAAGTGGGTCAGCGGAGTAAGGTTGACGGTTTCCATGCGCAGATCGCCGGCACCAAGGAGGCTGAAACTGCTATCCAGCGGCATGGGCTGACCAAATGCCACCGGCGCACTACCCGCCTGATCACACTGGGGCACCACATCGCAGATCATACGGGTGCCGCCATCAGCCGTCAGTTCAACCAGGGCCCAGCCTTCGGCCTTACCGCGAAGCTGCCACTCGTAACTGCCGTCGTCTGCCGTCAACACCGGTTTTGCTGCCTGGCGCTGGGGGGCGTAATAGCCATCTTTGTCCGCAATCAGACGGTTGGCAACAACCAGCCCCTGCTGGATGACACCTTTCATCGCTGCGCCAGCAATCTGGACCGTTGGCTCGGCCGCGACCGAAGCCTGTGTCGAGGCATTGTCGTCTTCACTGGAAATGTCCAGACCGCAGCCCGATAGCAAGACCGCCGCAGGTAACATCAGCAGTCCTTGCTTCGTTAGTTTTTTGCCGCAATATGACATCGTTTCACACCAATTAATTGACGAATTTGAGCGAATCTTACAGCGGCACTTTTCGGTTATATGCGGCGCAGTTCCGGATTTACCGGGGCAAGTCCGTCAGGAATTTGGCGGTTACGGAGGGATACACGTTGTGATGGAAGGTTACAGCCTGGCGCCCGAATCAGGATACATAAGGTGTTGTTTAATCGTGATTTTGTGTGCGACGCTCTTTTTCAGGCTTTGAGCTTATAAGGATCGGCGGACTCCCCGATTACAAATTTAAACGTTGACAGAACGAGAGCGATTTCACAGTTTTCCGGAGAATCAAACGCCCAACCTGTCGCGCAACGCGTAATACCAGGCGCCCATTGCCGTCAAAGGCACCCGGAAGGCCCTTCCACCCGGGAACGGGTAATGGGGCAGGCTGGCGAAGGCATCAAACCTTTCCGCCTGACCCTGAATTGCCAGTGCCAATGCCTTACCGGCTACATGGGTAAAGGTGACTCCGTGCCCGGAGCAGCCCTGCGAGTAGAACACGTTCTCGTGCAGGCGCCCCAGCTGAGGCAGGCGCGACAGCGTGAGCAGGAAATTACCGGTCCAGGCGTAGTCGATCTTCACGTTCGCCAGTTGTGGGAAGGTTTTGAGCATATTCGGACGAATCAGCCTTTCGATGTTAGCCGGGTCGCGGGCACCGTAGACCACACCACCTCCGTAGATCAGGCGTTTGTCGCCAGACAACCGGAAGTAGTCCAGCAGGTAGTTGCAGTCTTCGACACAGTTGTCGCTGGGCAGCAGCTCTCTGGCAACGGCTTCGTCCAACGGCTCGGTGGCAATGATCTGCGAGCCGCATGGCATGGATTTGGCGCCGAGTTCCGGTATCAGACCGCCAAGATAGGCGTTGCCCGCCAGAACAACCGTTTGCGCCCTCACCTCACCCATCCCGGTTTTAACGGTTACGGTTTTACCGGGGACGATGCTCGTTACCCTTGAATGCTCGTGAATCACGCCGCCGCGAGACTCCAGCGCAGCGGCCTCGCCCAGAGCCAGATTCAGGGGATGAATGTGGCCGCCGGTGTGATCGATGGCGCCGCCGACATACCGTTCTGTACCAACCCGGGCGCGGATAGCGTTTCGATCCAGCAATTCCAGCTGGTCATAAGCGAATCGGCGCCACAGCGCCTGCTGGGATTCCAGGTGCTTGAGCTGCTTTGAATTGAGCGCGGCAAAGATACCGCCCTCTTTCAGGTCGCAGTGAATGCCGTAACTCTTCACCCGCTGGCGAATAATCTGGCTGCCCTCGAAGGCCATTTCAGCCAGCAACCCCAGATGCTCTTTTGAGGTCTGCCGCTCGATGCTGTCCAGGTCACGGCTGAAGCTGTTCACGATCTGGCCGCCATTACGCCCCGAAGCACCCCAGCCGACGGTTGCGGCTTCCAGAACAACAACCCGGAAACCGGCTTCAGCCAGGAACAGTGCCGTGGACAGGCCGGTATAACCGGCACCTACGACACACACATCTGCCTCGCAGGACCCGCGCAGAGCCGGGCGCACAGGGGCCGCGTTGGCGGAAGCTGCGTAATACGAGGGAACCAGGGGATACTCGATCATTATATGACGCCAGACAGGGTGAAAGAGACGTTCAGAAGCCGGCGGCGATGCTGCGCGCCGCAGAAAGTCTATGCCAGCGCAGGGCGTTCGGAAAGACACGTTCTTATACCTATATCGAGGGCGGCGCCCGCGCATGAAAGTGCTGCTATGATTGCTCAACTCTACAGCCTGCGAGGCGCCCATGAACCAATCCGTCAGCTCTTCCACTCCCTCCAGCCAGGCCGAATGGCAAGCACTGGCAGACAACCTCACACTCGAGGGCCGCGCTTACCTGAACGGCGCCTATCAATGGGCCGTTGCTGGTGGGACGTTTGCTTCAATCAGCCCGATCGACGGCCGGGAACTGGCCGCCATTGCCAGCTGTGACCAGAGCGATGCGGACCAGGCTGTTCTGGCTGCGAGGACTGCTTTCGAGGCGGGCATCTGGAGCCAACTGGCGCCCGCCAAACGCAAGGCGGTGCTGCTGCGGTTCGCTGACCTTATCGAGGCCTACGGCGACGAGCTTGCCCTGCTGGAAACCCTGGACATGGGCAAACCCATCAGCCACGCCAGAACCGTGGACGTACCGGCCACGGCCCGGGCAATCCGCTGGACCGCCGAGGCCATCGACAAGGTTTACGGTGAGCTTGCGCCTACCCCCCACAACCAGATCGGCATGATTTCCCGGGAGCCCATGGGTGTGGTGGCGGCCATCGTGCCCTGGAACTTTCCGATGATCATGGCGGCCTGGAAAATCGCGCCGGCCCTGGCCACAGGCAATTCGGTAATACTCAAACCCTCCGAGAAATCGCCCCTGAGCGCCATTCGCCTGGCCGCCCTGGCCGAGGAAGCGGGCGTTCCCACGGGTGTTTTCAATGTGCTTCCAGGCTATGGCCACACCGTGGGTAAGGCTCTGGCCCTGCACATGGACGTGGATTGCCTGGTGTTTACCGGCTCCACGAATGTGGCCAAGCAGCTGATGGTTTACGCCGGCCAATCCAACATGAAACGGGTGTGGCTGGAAGCCGGTGGCAAGAGCCCCAACATTGTCTTCGCTGATGCGCCAGACCTGAAAAAGGCCGCTGCCGAGGCAGCCAGTGCCATTGCCTTCAACCAGGGCGAGGTGTGCACCGCCGGCAGTCGCCTTCTGGTGGAAAACAGCATTCGTGGCGAGTTTGTCGGGCTGATTCGCGAGGCCCTGAAAACGTGGCGCCCTGGCCACCCGCTGGACCCGGCCACCACTTGTGGCGCAATCGTCGACCAGGGACAGCTGGATCGTATTATCGACTACATTGGCATCGGCCAGTCTGAGGGCGCACGCCTGGTGGAGGGTGGCCAGCGGATCATGGAGGATACCGGCGGTCTGTTTGTTCAGCCCACAGTGTTTGATGGGGTAAACAACCAGATGCGCATCGCCTCCGAGGAAATCTTCGGGCCAGTGCTCTCTGTGATCGGATTCGACACCCCAGACGAAGCTGTCGCGATTGCCAACGATACCATCTACGGCCTGGCCGCTGCGGTTTGGACCTCTAATATCAATACCGCCCACAGGGTGGCCAAGGCCCTGCGGGCCGGCAGCGTGTGGATCAACCACTATGACGGCGGCGACATGACGGCACCCTTCGGTGGCTTCAAGCAGTCCGGCAACGGCCGCGACAAGTCGGTCCACGCCTTCGACAAGTACACTGAGCTGAAGGCCACCTGGCTGGTGCTGGAATAGTTCGGCGCAGTCCGGCAAACGAAAAACGGCGCCTTGAAGGCGCCGTTTTTTTATGATTCACAAGCCGCTAAACCGTGTGCAGATACCAGAGATACTCGAGATCAGAGATGGTCATCTCGAACTCATTCAGCTCATGCTCCTTGCAGGCCACGAACACGTCCAGAAACTCCCGGCCGAGATAGTCAGCCATGACTCTGGATTGGCCCAGCTCCCGCAAGGCATCCCGCAGGTTATTCACCAATGAGGCCTCGTGCTGTTCATGGGCATTACCGACGGTGACCGGCGGTGGTTCGATCCGGTTGGAGATACCGTAATGCATGCCCGCCAGCACCGCGGCCATCAGCAGGTACGGATTGGCATCGGCGCCGGCCACACGGTGTTCAATTCGCAGAGCTTCAGGGTCACCGCCCGGCAAACGCAGTGACGCGGTACGGTTGTCCACGCCCCAGGTAGCCGCGCTGGGCACATAGTACTCCGGGCTGAACCGGCGGTAAGAATTGATATTGGGGCAGAACAAGGCCATGGCATCGTTCATGGTGGCCACCAACCCGCCCACGGCCCAGCGCAGCATGTCGTTTGGCGCTTCCGCATCACCGGCGAACACGTTACGGCCTTCGCTGTCCACCAGGCTCACGTGCAGGTGCATGCCGCTGCCGGCCTGGTTGTGGTAGGGCTTGGCCATGAAGGTGGTGTCCATTTCATGGTCGTAGGCCATGTTCTTGATCAAGCGCTTGAGCAGGGTGGCGTGGTCGCAGGCTTGCACGGCGTCATCCACGTAATGCAGGTTGACTTCAAACTGGCCGGGCGCCGATTCGGCCACCAGCGCATCCGCCGGCAGCTCCTGCTCGTGGGCGGCATCCAGCACGTCCGCCAGGAATTCCGCGTACTCGTCCAGATCATCGATGGAATAGGCCTGAGTACCTGCCGGGCGTTTCCCAGAAAGCGGTGATTTCGGCGGCTGCGGGCGACCGGAGAGGTTTTCCTGGTCGATCAGGTAAAACTCCAGCTCGAAGGCCGCCACCGGGGTCAGGCCCAGTTCCTCAAAGCGCTTGACGATGTTCTGCAAGACCACTCGGGGGTCTGCGAAAAACGGCGTCTCGCGGTCCAGCTCATACATGGTCAGCAGCAGTTGCGCTGTTGGGCGCTTCTGCCAGGGTTCCATGGTGAGGGTGTTCTCGATGGGCAGGCAGACGCGATCAGCCTCGCCGATGTCGAGCCCCAGACCGGTTTCTTCCACCGTGGTGCCCTGAATGTTCAGGGCAAAGATGGAAGCCGGCATGGCTACGCCACGCTCAAACACTTTCGCCAGCGCTGACGGATCCACCCGCTTGCCGCGAACAATGCCATTGATATCCGGGATCAGCAGATCAACAAACTGAAGTTCGGGGTGTGCCTGAAGGAACGAGTCGGCACTCGTAGAACCAGAAGCCATAGGGAACGCCTTCCACAACGCAAACAGGCCTGGTGCCGAGGAGCCGGCGCAGGAGTTTCAACACTCCTTTATCCCGGTTTCCGGGGTGTTTGGCAAGATAGGGACATACCACAAATCCCGGAGTTAAATTTTTATAGCGCAACCCGGAATCTCATGATACATATCGCGAGAATTCGGCGGATTCCCAACCGCCGTTTCCAGGACAAGCCTTAAAGGAGTCAAAAGGCGGCGACGGGTTCCGTCCGGGACAACAGCCAACTGCGGCCACCCTCAGCAGACCTGCACAACACTGCGTGCGTCCTGCACGTTTTGTATTAATCCCTTTTGAGTGAGGGACATCATCCAATGTTGAAGTTGTGTAAGCCACAGGCGCTGGCCGCCTCTGTTGCGTTGTCTCTGTGTGCCTCCTCCGCTTTTGCAGCCGAGGAAGTGCGCGTCTACAACTGGTCCGACTACATCGCCGAGGATACCCTGGCGAAGTTCACGGAAGAAACCGGCATCAAGGTGATCTACGACGTTTACGACAGTAACGAGATCCTTGAAGCCGCCCTGCTTTCCGGTCGTTCCGGCTACGATCTTGTTGTCCCCTCCAACCACTACGTGGCCAAGCAGATCTCTGCCAACGCGTTCGTGGCTCTGGACCACAGTAAACTGCCAAACATGAGCAACCTGAACCCGGATCTGATGGACGATCTGGAAAAGGTTGACCCGGGTAGCCAGTTTGCCCTGCCCTACCTCTGGGGTACCAACGGTTATGGCTATAACGAAGGCCGCATTCAGGAAATCCTGGGCGACAGCGCCCCCACCGATTCCTGGGCCCTGGTATTCGATCCGGAAGTCACCGGCAAGCTCGCCGCCGGCGGCTGTGGTATCGCCATGCTGGATTCCGGCGAAGAGATGGTGCGTGCGGCCATGGCCTACATCGGCCTGGACCCGAACAGCAACAACGCCGACGACATCAAGAAAGGCGGTGAGGTGATCAAGGCCATTCGTCCGAACATCACCTACTTCCATTCGTCCCGTTACATTGGCGACCTGGCCAACGGTGACCTGTGCGTGGCTGCCGGTTACTCCGGCGACATCCTGCAGGCCGCTGCCCGCGCCGAGGAAGCCGAAAATGGCAACGTGATCCGCTACACCATTCCCAAAGAAGGCGCGGTGCTGTGGTTCGACATGATGACCATTCCGGCCGGTGCGCCGAACGTGGAGAACGCCCACAAGCTGATGAACTTCCTGATGCGCCCGGAAATCATCGCCGATGTGACTAACTACGTGTGGTACGCCAACCCGAACAAGCCGGCCAACGAGTTTGTTGATCCGGAGATTCTGAGCGATACCAGCATCTACCCCACCGACGAAGTGATGAAGAAGCTGTACATCATGGAAGGCCGGCCTCAGGACGCCCAGCGTCTGATGACCCGCACTTGGACCAACGTGAAGTCTGGTCGTTAAGCGGTGGAAAACGACAACAACACCTCCGCGCAAGCGGAGGTGTTACTCAGCATTCGGGGCATTTCCAAACGCTTTGATGGCACGCTGGCCGTAGACAACGTCAATCTGGACATCCACAAGGGCGAGATCTTTGCCCTTCTGGGTGGCTCGGGTTCCGGCAAGTCCACGCTGCTGCGCATGCTCGCAGGTTTTGAAACGCCCAACGCCGGCACCATCATGCTCGACGGCCAGGACGTTACGGCTCTGCCCCCGTTCCTGCGCCCGACTAACATGATGTTCCAGTCCTATGCCCTGTTCCCCCACATGACGGTGGAGCAGAACATTGCCATGGGTCTGAAACAGGACAAGCTGCCGAAAAGCGAAATTCGCGACCGTGTGGCGGCCATGCTGAAGCTGGTCAAGATGGAACCCTATGCCCGGCGCAAACCCCAGCAGCTTTCCGGTGGTCAGCAACAACGGGTTGCCCTGGCCCGCTCACTGGCCAAACGTCCCAAGCTGCTGTTGCTGGACGAGCCCATGGGTGCCCTGGACAAGAAGCTGCGTACCGAAATGCAGCTGGAACTGGTGGAAATTCTGGAAAATGTTGGCGCCACCTGCCTGATGGTGACCCACGACCAGGAAGAAGCCATGACCATGGCCAGCCGTATTGCGATCATGGCCCAGGGCCGGATTGCCCAGATCGGCTCGCCCATCGATATCTACGAGAGCCCGAACAGCCGCATGACGGCAGAGTTCATCGGCTCGGTGAACATTTTCGAGGCGCACATCCGCGAAGACGAGGCCGACAGCATCACGCTGACCAGCACCCTGCTGGATGCGCCGGTGTTCATCGACCGTGGCGTAACGACGCCTGCGGAAACCACCGAAACCCTGATCGCCCTGCGTCCGGAGAAAATCTATCTGACCGCCGACAAACCGGACGGCGAGCACAACTGGAGCTGCGGTACGGTGGACAACATTGCCTACCTGGGAGACATCACGTCCTACTACGTGAAGCTGGCCAGCGGCAAACGGGTGCAGGCGACCATGGCGAACGTCGAACGTCGTGGTGAGCGGCCAACCTGGGGCGACAGGGTATTCGTATCCTGGGAAGCCTCCAGCCCCATCCTGCTCTGGAACTGAGCCGATGAGACGCAAACTTTTACCCGCCCCTCTGACCGAGCGGGTGCGTGCAGTCCTTTTCAATCGGCGGGTAGTTTTCGGTATCCCCTTCCTGTGGCTGCTGCTGTTCTTCCTCCTGCCGTTTGCGCTGGTGCTGAAGATCAGCCTGACCTCGGCGGTGATGGCCATTCCCCCTTACGAGCCCGTATTCCGGTGGGTGGACAACACCTTCTCGGTGGTGGTGAATATCGGGAACTACCTGTTCCTGCTGTCCGACAGCCTGTATTTCGCGGCCTACTGGGGATCGGTGAAAACCGCCTTCCTGGCCACCGTCGTGTGCCTGCTGATCGGGTATCCCATGGCCTACGCCATGGCGAGGGCGCCCAAGCACTGGCAACTGGTGTTGCTGCTGATGGTGATGCTCCCCTCCTGGACCTCGTTCCTGATCCGGGTTTATGCCTGGATGGGCATTCTCGGCAATCAGGGGCTGTTGAACAGTTTCCTGATGTGGCTGGGTTTGATTGAGCAGCCCCTGAAGATGCTGAACACCAACTTCGCGGTGGTGTTGGGCATTGTCTACGCCTATCTGCCATTCATGGTGCTGCCCATTTACACCAACCTGGTGAAACTGGATCTGCGCCTGCTGGAGGCCGCATCAGACCTGGGCTGCCGCAGCCTGACCACCTTCTGGGCCATTACCCTGCCCCTGTCGAAGGCCGGCATTCTGGCCGGCTCGATGCTGGTGTTTATCCCGGCGGTGGGTGAGTTTGTGATACCGGAACTGCTCGGCGGGCCGGACACGCTGATGATCGGCAAGGTGTTGTGGGAAGAGTTCTTCAACAACCGCGACTGGCCGGTGGCGTCTGCCCTGGCGATCGTGATGCTGTTGTTACTGCTGGTGCCGATCGTGCTGTTCCATCGGTTCCAGGCCCGGGAGATGGAAAAGCATGGTTAAGTCGCGCTCGTTCAGTTTCTCGAAGGTCATGTTGATTCTGGGCCTGCTGTTCCTGTACCTGCCGATGTTCGTGCTGATCGTGTATTCGTTCAATGCGTCCCGGCTGGTATCGGTTTGGGCCGGATTCTCCACCCATTGGTACGGCGAGCTGTTCCGGGATGAGCAGATTCTGTCGGCGGTTTGGATGAGCCTGCGGATTGCCTTCTACTCCGCCAGCATGGCGGTGTGCCTGGGCACGCTGTGTGCGTTTGTAATTACCCGGTTCAAGAAGATGCGCGGGCGCACGCTGCTGTCCAGCATGATTACCGCGCCGCTGGTTATGCCCGAGGTCATAACCGGCCTGTCGCTGTTGCTGCTGTTCGTCCAGATGGCTCAGACCATTGGCTGGCCGGTTGACCGCGGCATGGCAACCATCTGGATTGCCCACACCACCTTCTGCAGTGCCTATGTGGCGGTGGTGGTATCGGCGCGGTTGCAGGAAGTGGATCGCTCCATAGAGGAGGCGGCCATGGACCTGGGTTGTACGCCCCTGAAGACCTTCTTCGTGATCACCCTGCCGGTGATTGCTCCGGCGCTGGTGTCCGGCTGGCTGCTGGCATTCACACTGTCCCTGGACGACCTGGTGATTGCCAGTTTCGTGTCGGGGCCCGGGGCGACCACGCTGCCGATGGTGGTGTTTTCCTCCGTGCGGATGGGGGTTTCGCCGAAGATCAATGCGCTCGCTACGCTGATTATTCTGGCGGTATCGCTGATTGCGTTTATTGCCTGGTACCTGATGCGTCGGGCGGAACGGAAGCGGTTGCAGACTCCGGACGCCTAGCCCACCGCTTTAGAGCGCATCGGGAAAGGCGGAGACAAGGTAATCCACCAGCGCCCGGACTTTGGGCGTCACGAACTTGCGGGTGGGATAGACGGCGTAAACGCCAAGTTCGGTGGAGCGATAGTCAGGCATCAGCTCCACCAGCCGCCCGGCTTCCAGGTCTTTGTGCACCAGAAAACCGGGCTGCAGCACGATGCCCTGCCCGGCCACGGCAGCGGCACAGCAGGTTTCACCGTTGTTGGCATACATCCATGGCCGGACCCGCACACTGGTCTTGCCATCCGGGCCCTCAAAGGGCCAGTCGTTGCCCGTGGTGAAGTTGCTGTAGCCGATGACCCTGTGGCTGGCCAGATCATCCGGTTTGACGGGGGCGCCGTGGGTGGCGACGTAATCAGGCGAGGCGCAGGCTATTAACCGGGTGGAGGTAATCCTTCGGCTGACCAGTGTAGAGCTTTGCAGGGTGGCAATCCGGATGGCCAGATCAAAGCCTTCCTCGACGATGTCCACCAGCCGGTCCGAGAGATCGATCGACAACTCCACATCCGGATAGCGGGCGTGAAATTCTCCCCACAAAGGTGCCAGGTGGCTGATTCCGAAACTGACCGGCGCATTCACCCGTAATGTGCCCCTTGCGACATCATTACGGGCGGTAATTTCTGCTTCGGCCTCCTCAACCCCGGCCAATAATTCCCGGCACCGGACATAGAACACCTCGCCCTCCCCCGTGAGAGACAGGCGGCGGGTGGTCCGCTGCAACAACCGAACCCCGAGACGGCTTTCCAGTTCGCTGACATAGCGCGAGACAGCGGCCTTGGACATTCCCAGATTCTCTGATGCAGCGACGAAGCTGCCGGCCTCAACCACGTTGCAGAACGTCTGCATCTCCAACAGTCGATCCATTGTCTCAAATTCCGGAACAGTTAATTCAATAAAGCCATGTTTATCCCGTTTATTGATATTTGTAAAGTTCTCCCACGGTCAAAACACACCCAAGGAGATTCATCATGAACAACGCATTCCTGAACAAACTGATCAGCACCGACGCAGGCTGGGGCGCATTGGCCCTCCGGATTCCCGTCGGTATCATTTTCGCCGCTCACGGCGCCCAGAAACTGTTTGGCTGGTTCGGCGGCTACGGCCTGGAAGGCACGGGGCAATGGATGGATTCCATCGGGCTGAGCCCGGGCTACCTGATGGCCCTGTTGGCCGGTGGCGCGGAATTCTTCGGCGGCCTGGCACTGATCATCGGCCTGCTGGTTCGCCCTGCCAGCGCGGTACTTGCATTTGCCATGCTGGTCGCCATTTTCAGCGTTCATATCGGCAACGGCCTGTTCATGAGTAACAATGGCTATGAGTTTGGCCTGGCCTTGCTGGCCGTGTCGGTGTCCCTGGTATTCAGCGGCGCAGGCCGCGCGTCCATTGATCGCGCGATTGCAGCCCGATAACCACCGCAACCCGGAGGAGCCATCATGAGTCTGTTTGTTTCCCACGGCGCTCCCACCTTCGCACTGGAGCCGGGCCTCGCTGGCCCGGCCCTGACGGAGCTGGGCAAACGCCTTAGCAGGCCCGAAGCTGTGCTGGTGGTGTCACCCCACTGGATGACGCCGGAAGTCCGGGTGGGCGTTTCCGGAACGCCCGAGACCATTCACGATTTTCGCGGCTTCCCATCCGAACTGTATGAACTTGAATATCCGGCATCCGGGCATCCAGAACTGGCCCATACCACCCTCGCCTTGCTTGAGGCAGGAGGCTGGAAGGCACGAGCTGACGAAAAGCGGGGCCTGGATCACGGGGCCTGGGTTCCCCTGATGCACCTTTTCCCCGATCACTCGGTTCCGGTGTTTCAGGTCTCAATGCCCGCCAATCTTGACCCTGCTTCGGCCTGGCAGCTGGGCCAGACCCTGCAGCCACTCGAGCATGAGGGTGTGCTTGTTGTCGGGTCGGGTAGCCTTACCCACAACCTTTACGAGGTTCGCTGGGGGGACGAGAACGCCTCTGGCTATGCTCGGGAGTTCACGGATTGGGTTCGCGCAAAGGTCACGGCAGGCGACCACCAACAATTGATTGCGACGCTGGAGAAAGCGCCCCATGCACAACGTGCGCACCCCACCACAGAGCACTTCCTGCCTCTGTTGGTGGCGGCCGGTGCGGCCGGGGAACAGCAACCCGGCGTGCTGATTGATGGCGGGATCGAACACGGTGTTCTGGCCATGGATGCCTTTGTTTTCAGGCATCCGGCCTGAAGCCGGAACAATCACCCAACCTTGAGCCATGCAAAAGGGCCACCCCGAGAGGCGGCCCTTTTGGTTTTCAGGGAAAAAAGTGCGTCAGCCCAGATTCTTTTTCACGAATTTCTGGATCTCGCCCACGATACCGCTGCGGAAAGCCAGAACCGTTATCACGAAGATGCCTCCAAGAATCGGATCTACCCAATCCCGTAAGGGACCCTGGGAAAGGTTGTACTCGATATTCACCACGAAGGTGGCACCCACCACCGGGCCAAGCAGGGTTCCCATACCACCGACCAGAGTCATCAGGATAACCTCGCCCGACATGTGCCAGTGCGCATCGTTCAGGGAAGCGAGCTGGAACACGACGGATTTCATGGAACCTGCAAGACCGGCCAGCGCTGCGGAAATCACGAATGCCAGCACCTTGTAACGATCCACGTTATAGCCAAGCGATACAGCACGGGGCTCGTTCTGTTTGATGGCCTTCAATACCTGACCGTACGGACTACTGACAATGCGCTGCACCAGCAGATAGCAGGCGATAAACACCGCCAGCACGAAATAGTACATGTTCAGGTTATCTTCGAGATTGATGAATCCCAGCAGCTCACCCCGGGGGATACCGTGCATACCATCTTCGCCGCCCGTGAACTCGGACTGGACGAAGAAGAAGAAAACCAGCTGCGCCAGGGCCAGGGTAACCATGGCGAAATAGATGCCCTGCCGACGAATCGACAACAAGGCAAAGCCGGTGCCCAGAACCGTGGCCGCCAGGGTGCCGGCGATGATCCCCATCTCCGTGGTAAGCCCGGAGTAATTGCTGAGCAGGTAACCGGTGGTATAGCCACCCGTGGCCAGAAAGGCCGCATGACCGAATGACAGCAGGCCGGTGAACCCGAACAGGAGGTTAAAGGCCACCGCAAACAGCGCGAAGCAGAGGATCTTCATCAGGAAGACCGGGTAAATCACAAACGGCGCAGCGAGCAGGATAAGCAGCAGCACGCCGTTGAGCATCATTTTCTTGCGATCCTGGTTGGCCTGTTCCTGAACGATAGACTTGTGAATATCGGCGGAATTGACTGGCTGATTCATGTTTATGCCTCCTTACCGAACAAGCCACTGGGACGGAACATCAGAACCAGAACCATGACCAGGAAGATGACCGCCGAGGAAGCCGGCGGGTAGAAGGTTTTGGTGAGGCCTTCAATAACACCCATGAGAATACCGGTGATGATAGCGCCGCCAATGGAACCCATACCCCCGATAACCACAACCGCAAAGACCGTAATCAGGGTGGCAGACCCCATGACCGGGGTCACCGAGTAAATCGGCGCGGCCAGGACGCCGGCAAACGCTGCCAGCGCCACACCAAAGCCGTAAGTCAGGCTGATCAGGAGGGGCACGTTGATACCAAAACCCTGCATAAGCTGGGAATCCTCGGTACCGGCCCGCAGGTAGGCACCCAGCTTGGTTTTTTCAATCACAAACCAGGTTCCGAAGCACACGACCAGTGCCGCAACGATAACCCAGGCCCGGTAATACGGCATGAACATAAAGCCGAGATTCACACCGCCTTTGAACATGTCGGGCATGGTGTAGCGAAGGCCAGACACACCAAACCAGTTCACCAGCACGCCGGTGATGATCAGCGCCACACCGAAAGTCAGGAGCAGGCTGTAAATATGATCTTGCCCCGCGATGCGGCGCAGCAGGAAATACTCTATGACGACGCCGAAAGCGCCGACCAGCAGGGGGGCCAGCAGGAGCGCGACCCAGTAATTAACACCCAGATAGTCAAACATCAGGACGGTGGTCATGGCGCCGAGCATGTACATGGCACCATGGGCGAAGTTGATGATCTTCAGCAAACCGAAGATGACCGCGAGCCCAAGGCTCAGAAGGGCGTAAAAGGCGCCATTGATGATTCCGATCAGGAGCTGGCCGGAGAGCACAGCTACAGGGACGCCGAAAATCATGGACATTGGGCTAACTCCAGAAGCAGCACAGGGGTTGGTTGTTGTTCTTACTCAATTCTCTGAGTTGCGGGCTCACCCTGCCCTGTTGCCGGGTGAGCCCTGATGCCGGTCTTAGTTGTTAACCAGCTTGCACTTGCTCTCGGAGAGCGGACGGTAAGATTCTTCCGCCGGAATAGTCCGCAGGATCTTGTACAGATCCCACTCATTCGTGGACTCAGCCGGGGTTTTCACTTCCGCCAGGTACATATCGTGCACCATGCGGCCGTCAACACGGATCTTGCCGTTCTTGGCAAACATGTCGTTGATGGGCGTATCCATCATCTGTTTGCGCACTGTCTGGGCATCATCAGACCCGGTCGCCTTGACTGCGTTCAGGTACTGCATGGTGCTGGAGTAGATACCGGCGTGAACCATGGTCGGACGAACACCGGTCTCTTCCATGAAGCGATCAGACCATTCACGGGTCTCGTCGTTCATGTCCCAGTACCAGCCGGTGGTCAACTGGATGCCCTGAGCGGTTTCCGCACCCAGTGCGTGCACGTCAGTCAGGAACAGCAGCAGAGCCGCGAGCGTCTGGCCAGACTGGGTGACACCGAACTCACTGGCTGTTGTGATGGCGTTGGTGGTGTCAGCACCGGCGTTTGCCAGGCCAATTACATCAGCGCCGGACGCCTGGGCCTGCAGGATGAAGGAGGAGAAGTCCTGGGTCGGGAACGGATGGCGCACGGTGCCGATCACTTCACCGCCGTTGGCCTCAACAACGCGTGTCACGTCGCCTTCCAGAGCGTGGCCGAACGCGTAATCCGCAGTCAGCATGTACCAGGTTTTGCCGCCTTCTTTAACCACCGCACTGGCGGTACCGTTGGCCAGCGGATAAGTGTCGTAAACGTAGTGGATGTGGTTCGGGGTGCAGTGCTCGTTGGTGATACTGGAAGCGGCTGAACCGGAGATGATACCGAGGCGATCGTTCTCTTCCAGAATCTTGCTCACGGCAATGGAAACGGAAGAAGCCACCATACCGGCCACCAGATCAACATCCTCGTTCTCAACCCAGCGACGAACGGTGCTGGAGGAAGTATCGGGGCTGTTACGGTCATCAGCACTGACCACTTCGATCTTGGCGCCATTTACCTGACCACCAAAATCAGCGATCGCCATTTCCAGGGCCTTCAGCCCGTTGGGGCCTGCCAGGTCACGGTAGGTGCCGGACATGTCTGCCAGGTAACCGATCTTGACCGTGTCGTTGGAAATAGCCGCTTGGGCTCCGCTTGCCATCATGGCTGATGCAACGGCTGATGTCAGAAGCTTTTTCATCATTGTCATTGTTGTATCTCCGCTACTGTCTTGCGTTGGTTCGGGTTGTTGTTGCTTTTCTTGCTCTCGTCCTATCCGGGATCAGACCCCCAAATAGCGATCCAGCACCGACTGCTTGGAACTCAGTTCGTTGGCGCTGATTTCTTCCACAATCTGACCGTGCTCAACAACGTAATGACGGTCGGCTAACGGTGCTGCGAAGTGGAAATTCTGCTCAACCAGGACAATGGTCAGACCCTTGTTTTTCAGGGCAATCAGGACCTCACCCAGCTTTTCTACAATAACCGGGGCCAGACCCTCGGTGATTTCGTCCAGCAGCAGCATGTTGGCGCCGGTGCGCAGAATGCGCGCCATAGCCAGCATCTGCTGCTCGCCACCGGACAGCTTGGTGCCCTGGCTGAAACGTCGTTCATACAGGTTAGGGAACATGTTGTAGATTTCTTCCAGGCTCATGCCGCCACTGCGCACAACTGGCGGCAGCGTCAGGTTCTCCTGGACACTGAGCGAGGAAAAAATGCCCCGATGTTCGGGGCAATACCCGACACCCAACCTGGCAATGTGGTGAGGCGCACAAGACATGGTTTCCTCACCGTTAATCATGATTGAGCCGGTGCGCCTGCCAACCATATTCATAATGGCTTTGAGGGTTGTACTCCGACCTGCACCATTGCGGCCCAACAAGGTCACCAGCTCACCACGGTGCACCACCATATCGATGCCATGGAGAATGTGGGATTCGCCGTAGAAGGCGTGCAATCCCGAGAGTCGGAGCTGCTCGTATTCGCGATCTGATTTACTGGTCATTGCGCCGCCTCCGACTGCTCGCTGTCAGCGGTAGTACCCCGCTCTCCACTACCATCACTACCCATGTATACCTCGCGCACTCTTGGATCTGCAGAGACCGAGGCGTAATCACCCTCGGTCAGGACAGCCCCCTGAGCCAGCACGGTAATGCGATCGCACAATTTGCTGACCACGCTGAGGTTGTGCTCAACCATCAGAACGGTTCGTCCCGCTGCCGCCTTGCGTACGAGCTCTACCACACGATCCACGTCTTCCGAACCCATGCCCTGGGTTGGCTCGTCAAGCAACAGGATTTCCGGCTCCATGGCCAGCGTGGTTGCCAATTCCAGTGCACGCTTGCGCCCGTAGGCCAACTCAACGGTGGTGGTGTTGGCAAACTCTGCAAGGCCAACGGCATCCAGAAGCTCCATGCAGCGCTGATTCAGCTTGTGCAGGGAATTGCCGGATTTCCAGAAACTGAAAGAGGTACCCTCGAAGGTCTGCAGGGCTACGCGGATGTTCTCCAGCGCTGTCATGTGAGGGAATACGGCAGAGATCTGAAACGAGCGGACAATGCCCTGGCGGGCGATGGCGGCGGACTTCATGGTGGTGATGTCCTGATCCTTGAACAGGATCTGACCACGAGTCGGGATCAGGAATTTGGTGAGCAGATTGAAGACCGTGGTCTTGCCAGCACCGTTAGGGCCGATCAGCGCGTGAATATGGCCTTTCTGGACCTTCAGGTTCACGTCGTCGACCGCAACAAAGCCCTTGAATTCTTTGACAAGGTTACGGGTCTCCAGAACGTACTGTTCACTCATGAGCCAATCTACCTTTGTTATTGTTGTGCGTTTTATCTGTTTACCAGATTAGATTGACGTATACGTAAACGTCAACACTTAATTGCAGTTTTTAAGTACACTCTCGCTACGCAAAAAGTCGTATAGAAGGTCTACTACCTGGTCCTGATTTTCCAGGTGCGGAGAATGCCCCGCATCCTCCAGAATCACGCCGTGGGCGCTTTCCCCGATGCCAGCAACGATATCTGTAACCTGCTCAGGAACGCCGTATTCGTCGTTTTCCCCCTGAATGATCATAGCCGGACATTCGATGGCTGCCAGCCAGCGACTGAAATCCATGGCTGACTGAAAGCCTTCATCGCGCCAGACTGTCTGCCAGGCGTTGAAAAGGTCGTCAGTCCGGTCGCCATGATAGCGTGCCAAACGCTCCCGGATATCGGTCTCCCGATAACGAACAGCCATCTCCTCGATGCCGGCAAGGGTAAGATGATCCGCATAGATATGCGCGGCCATGGTTACCAGAGCCTTCACGCGGTCACCCATGGTACCGGCCGTCACGAGGGCAATGGATCCACCATCACTGTGCCCTACCAGCACGATATCCTGAATTGCGAGCTTGTCCAGTAACCTGGGCAACCACCGATGACCGGCAACTTCCAGATAATCATACGGTCGAGGGAGCTCTTCGTCAGACGAGTGGCCATAACCCTGACGATTGTAGATTAGCGCATCACAGCCGGTGGCTTTAGCCAGTTTTTCCGGAAACTTCCGCCACAGGGCAATGCTACCGAGGGATTCATGCAGAAAAACCAGCACCGGCCCTTTCGGCTCCTTATGCTGGATTCGTCTGACCTCCAGCTCCACACCGTCGCCCACCGGCACCATCGTGTCTCGAATCTGCATGGCGCTACCGGTTTGGAGGAATTGAATAGGTCATGGTGGAGTGTGCAACCGGCTCTTCGGCGACTTCGGAGTAAACGAACACTTCGCCCACACCCATGGTTCGGCCGACTTTCAGCATGGTAGCCCGAGCCCAGATGGGCTGATGGGCCACTGGCTTGCGGAGAAAGTTGATGTTCAGGTTGGTGGTTACCGCCAGGGGAACCAGGCCAATCTTGCTCAACAGCGCCGCATAAAGGGTGACGTCCGCCAGTCCCATCATGGCCGGCCCGGAGACAGTTCCCCCGGGCCTGAGGTGCTCCTCATCCACTTCCAGCTTCATCTCTGCCCAGCCATCCCCGAGCTTCTGCAGGGTGCCGTAGGCGGCCCCCTGCGGAAACTCCTCGTCGAGGAAGGCCTGCAGCTCTTCAAACGTAATGATCATGCGCCGATTTCTTCCTTGGCCTGATTACGCAGAACGAACCGCTGTATTTTGCCACTGGGCGTCTTGGGCAGTTCATCAACAAACTCGATTTCCCGGGGGAAGGCGTGGGTGGAGAGTCTGCGACGCACCAGTTCCTGAAGCTCATCTTTCAGGGCCTGTTCATCTCCGACGGCATAATCGCCCTTGATCACCACATAGGCCTTGATAATGGAGCCGCGCTTCTCATCGGGCTTGCCGACAACACCTGACTCCGCCACAGCGGCGTGCTCCAGCAAGGTGCTTTCCACGTCGGCGGGGCCCACGCGGTAGCCGGCGGTGGTGATGATGTCATCGTCCCGGCCGCTGAAGGAGAAGTTGCCGTTGCCGTGATTGATGACCATGTCGCCGGTGAGGTAGTAACCGTTCACAAACGGATCTTTCTCACCCCAGGTGTAACCGTCGAAATGGAAGAGCGGGGAGGCCTTCACGTCGACAGCCAGCTGCCCGACTTCGCCCTCGCCCACAACTTCGTTCTTCTCATTCAGGGCAACCACCTTGTGGCCCGGGGACGCATAGCCCATGGAACCTTCGCGGACCGGATGCGCAAGACCGTGGAAGTTGCAACAGGTCATGCCGGTTTCGGTCTGGCCGTAGTGGTCTTTCACGGGGCAGAAGTGGCGATTGCGAATCCAGTTCACCACTTCCGGGTTCAGAGGTTCACCGGCACTGCTGGCAACCCGCAGGCCCAGGTTTTCGCCTTCCGGCAGAACGTGATCGTTGGCCTTGAGCAGGCGGTAAGCCGTAGGCGCCGCTGCCAGGTTGGTGATCTTGTATTTGCGGATCATGTCGTAGGTGGATTCCGGCGTGAAACCGCCCGGGTTGAAATGGGTCGCGTGGCCCATCAGCAGGGGCCCTACCACCGCGTAGTAAAGACCGTAGGCCCAGCCAGGATCGGCCACGTTCCAGAACTTGTCGCCGTCCTGCAGATCAATGGCATACTTCATGTAGACGTAGAACGCCAGCAGTGCTTTGGCGGGAACCGCGACGCCCTTGGATTTACCGACGGTTCCGGAGGTGAACATCTGAAGGAACGGATCATCGCCCTTGATCATGACTGGCTCAAACTCGCTGGACTGGGCGGCCAGAGTTTGTTCGAAATCGGGAATGTCCGCACCAATCTCACTGGCGTTGACGCCAACAACTGGCGGGCACACCTTGACGTCGTTCAGCTTGGGGTAGTTTTCAGGGTTGGTCACTACCAGCTTGGTACAGGCTCGTTCAAAACGGTATTCGATGGCCCCGGAACCGAAGGCAGTGAACAGTGGCTGATACACGGCGCCGGCACGCAGGGTTCCGGCGATAACGATCAGCAGCTCAGGCGTGCGCGGCAGGAGTGCAGCCACCCGGTCGCCCTTCCCGATGCCTTTGGATTTCAGATAATTGGCAAAACGCGCGGAGGCCTCTTTCAGTTCGGCGAAAGTCAGGGTGCCGTCACCGCCATCCTCGGTTTCGTAGTAAAGGGCAACGCGACTGGGATCATCCGCCCACTTGTCGCAGATTTCGTGACATACGTTGAGCCCGCTATCCAGACGTCCATCCAGGATGTCCGCTTCCAGAGCAGCAGGATCGAAGTTGTTGTAAACGTCGGTATATTCCGGAAGGCTCATTCTCAACTCCTGTTGTTTTTATCATTGAAAGCACGGGTCAAGGTTTAGCACAGGCTTCACTTTACGTAAAGGTAAACTTTAGACCAAAAAGGAAGAAATCTGCGTGGTTTTATGAGGTGGAAAACCGGGCGCAGCGGGCATGCCGCGCCCGGGAAAGAGCTCCCGAACGGACCTCAGGATTGAGGGGGAATTTTTCCGGAATGGCGGCTAGACAGGATATGGTGGAGGGATCCGCACTCAACCATTGGGTCGTCACAGTTCACCACAATGTCGGAGCGGGCAATGACATAACCCTTGCCGGTGATGCTGTTCTTGATTACCTGGTATTCACCCTCTTCTTCAACGGCGGTAAATTCACCGATAAAACCGGTCTCTCTCAGGGAAACGGTTTCGAGCTTGTCGCCCGGCTTAATGTTGCCTTCGTAGTTCATCAAAGCCAGGCGGGCGGAGGTGCCAGTGCCGGTGGTGCTCCGGCAAATCACACCGGGATGCACATAGGTTGCAGACCGGGAGCGATAATAGCCTTCGGCCACATGCTCTACGGGCCCCATGAAGTGAAGGAACGGCAGTGGCCCCACGTCCCCAAGGGTGTAATGAGAAAAGCCCCGTTCGGCCTGAATGGCCTCAACAATGGCGTGGGCGGTTTCCGACAGCTTGCGCTCTTCGTCCAGGGTCAGATCAAAGCCCAGACTGGACGCATCCACCAGCGCATAAAAGCCACCGCTGTAGGCCACGCTGTAGGTAATCTCACCCAACGAGGGCACGTCGATGCTGGCCTTGTAGGTGTGAATATAACTGGGCAACCCTTCACAGGTGATGGCTTCCACCACGCCGTCCTGTACGGTCGCCTCGATCTGAACCAGGCCAGCAGGAGATTCCAGGAGAAAGTTCTGATTGCCTTCCTGTTTCGGCACGATACCTGATTCCAACACTGCGGTGGCCGTGCAGATGGTGTTGGAGCCGGAGTAAATCGGGTAACCCATGACTTCCATGATGATGTAACCGGCGGCCGCTCGGGGATCCGTTGGCGGCACCAGCAAATCCACGGACATTTCGGGCACGCCATATGGCTCTTCCAACAAAAGCCGACGCAGGCCATCGGCATCATCGCGCAGGTATTCCATCTGCGCACGAACCGTATCGCCGGGCAATTGATCAATGCCACCGGTCACGATCCGGCTGACATCACCGCCGGCATGGGTATCCATCAACTGAATGGTTAGCTCGGGTTTCATCAGGCTCTCTCCAGTGACCAGGGTTGGCCGTGTTCTTCCCATTGTGAGTCGGGAACGATCACGATCTTGCCGAGATAATTGCTACCCCGGTTCACAAAGTATTCTTCTGCCCGATGCAGATCAGAGAGCCTGAAGGCACCGTGCAGAACCGGTTTCAGTTGCCCTCCCCGGATCCAGGCCATCAACTGTTCGGCCTCCTCCCGGGTGCCGTGGGATACCCCGAAGATCTGTACCTGGTAGAGGTAGATCCGGGTCCACAGAATTTCGCTGATATTGCCGCCGCTGGCGCCAGCAATACTGAGTCGCGGATAGGTGCTGCGGGCGTTCATATCAAAGATCATGGTGTCGATGAACACATCGGTCATCTCACCGCCGACCAGATCCATCACCGCATCAATGGGTTTGCCGCCGGTTTCCGCTTTCACCCGATCCACGAAGCTGTCCATATCCGAGCGATCCAGCACCGCCTCGGCACCCAGTTCCAGCAGCGCCGCCGCCTTGTCCTGTTTGCTGAGGGCATAGGGAATAGCCCCCATGATCCGGCACAGCTGGATCAGCGCGGTGCCAACTCCACCGCTGGCACCCGTGACCAAAACCCGTTCCCCGGCCTTGATATTGGCCGAGGTAAGCATGTGCATGGCAGTCTGATAGGAACACATCCCCATGGACGCCACTTCGGCATCTGAGAGTTCGGCATTGGGTATGTGATGAAACTGGTCCGACGGGAGCGCTACATATTCCGCATAGCCGCCGTCGGCGCCGTGACCAAAGTAATCGGGCGTGAGGTTGATGCCCCGCCGATCATTGGCGTAGATGTTGAAATCCAGCAGGCCCCGTTCACCGATTCGGGACTCATCCACTCCTTCGCCAACGGCCGCGACACGCCCGGCGATATCCGCCCCCTGAATCCGGGGAAACGTCAGCGTGGGCTTACCGCCCATCTGAAAGGATGTCATTTCGCCTTTTTTGGTGGGATAAAGCCCTTCCCGCGCCTTGCGATCGGTGTTGTTCTTCGCCGTGGCTGTGACCCGGACAAGCACCTCTCCCGGCCCGGGAGCAGGAACAGACACGTCCTGATACTCCAGTTTATCGACATCACCGTGACCGGTAAGAACCATGGCTTTCATGGTGTTCGGGATCATGGGCTGACGATCCTCCCTGTTTGCTGAATTTCGGATATTCAGAGAGGATAGGTGAGTTTACCGGGCGTGTCAGTGCGTGTTGCGGGTATCCATTACCAGACTACCTCGCAATCACTTTGTAGACTGGTCGCAGCTTGGGAATCTGCTTGAGAACCACCTGAATCACGGTCATCAAAGGCACTGCCAGAAGCACACCCACCGGCCCCCAGAGCCAGCCCCAGAAGAAGATCGAGACGAAGATGATCACCGGATTGATCGCCATCCGAAAACCATGAATCCACGGTTCGATAAAGAACCCGACCAGCGTGGTCAGGCCGAGGAACCCCAGCGGCGCAATGGCCATCATCCAGAATTCATCAAGGCTGATGGCAGAGACAATCGTCAACATGGAGATAGAGAGAATAACGCCCAGATAGGGAATAAACCGGGCAAGCCCGGCGACCAACCCCCACACAGCTGGATCCGGCAGCCCGACGGCCCAGCAGATCAGGCCTGTTGTGGTGCCGACGGCCAGATTACTCAGGCCGAGAACGCCCAGGTACTGGGCAATCTGATGCTGGGAATCGTGAGTAATCCGAAGTACGGTTTTTCGCTGATCAATCGGGAGCTGACGGACAAAGTTCTTGATCAGACGATCTCCACTGACCAACAGGAAATAGGTCAATGCCAGTGCCAATGCCAGGCCGGCAATGCCGTTTCGAGCCTTGGTCATCAACTGGCTGCGCCAGGAGTCCGTTTGCAGAACCACCGCCGTTGGCTGTTGCTGTTCTGACTCTGAGAGCTCCTCCACCGACTTTTCAACTTGCTCTGCAGATTCGGTAACCCGGGCGATCTGGCGACTGATTTCACTTTCACCGACCAGCAAGCGCGAGATGCCCTGCGGGACCTCTTCCGCCCACTTCAGCGCCGGAGTTGCCACGGCCAAAGTTATGCCGACGATTCCGGCCAGTACCAACAGGACCAGAACCAGGGAACTGATCATCCGGGGAATCCGCCACTTAACGTAAGCCTTCTTGACCAGAGGCGAGAGTAGCAGGCTTGTCATCACCGCGAGAATGATGGGCAGGACGATCTGGTGAGCGACGTACAGGGTGTACAGGATGCCCAGGCCGAATAGCCCGTAGATCGGCGTGGCAAGATCTGATGAAATCAGCGGGCGCTTGTTCTCGCCAACCGGTTCCCTATCTGTGGATTGGTCGTCCATGGTGAAGCCTGTATACCGTGGAAAAAAGCTGGCCTGGTAAATCCAGGCCAGCGTTAAAGACGGTCAGTCTACATTCACTGCGGTAAGCGCGCACCCGGGAGACGATTACCTCTGAGTCACTTGAAGCAAAAACTAAAGTTTCGAAAACGAAATGTCAGCTCGCTACGTCGTTTTATGACGGATTCCTGCCCTTCCCTAGTTTATTGGCTCAGGATGATTTACGACGCAGCGGAAGCCGATGCTCCCCGAGTCAACAGATCCCCCGCTTCTGGCAAACACGGTACCTCCGCCGCCAAAGCTACCACCCATTCCAGCCCAGTCTCGAACAGTCTTCTTAGGTTTTTCGGGGTCTAGCGGGTTCTTTGGCCCTCTTGGATTGTCAAACTTGGCCTCCGCATAAAAATCCGGTTTAAACCAATCCCGAGTCCATTCAGCGACGTTGCCAGTCATATCATAAATACCAATTGAATTCGGCGGATAGGAGCCTACGGGGCGACGCTCCATTACAGTGAAATCATGGCTAAGCATATTGCCGGATGGAGGGATACTTGGATCAATATACTGCCTAGGCCTCTGCAAATAAGTATCAGGATTCGCTTCCCCAGTATCAGTTGCATAAGGCACTTTCTTGCCACGGCTTCGGGCAGCGTATTCCCACTGAGCTTCCGTTGGCAAAGCAAAGGGTAAACCGGTTTGGTCGCTTAACCAGGCGCAGTACCCTTCTGCCTCATAGTAATTTGGTGTTCTGGCGGGCTTAAGATAAAAGTAGGGAGACAGGGGATCTTCACTTGGTTCAACGATAAACTTCTCATCATAGCCAGAGCCTTCATACAAAGAAAAACGTCCAAGATTTTCGTAATAGACGTGAATATCTTCCCAAGTAACCTCGTATTTGGATATGGAGTAACTGTCGATGCTAACTTCAACAACAGGCCGAGCGTGATCCGTTAAGACTACATAAGGCGAACCATTTGGGCGCCCCACATCGCCCAACTCAAAAGTGCCTCCCTCAACAAAGACCAGATTTTCGATCGATTTTTGCTTGATTCGAGAAACCGCATCGGTCGAGCCATTACCAAACCTGCCACATGCAGTTAATGAGGTTGCGAATACCACCACCAACCCCAACTGTAAACCATTATTCAGAGCCATATGTGGTTTTCCTTAGCCAATCCTACAAATACGACAGACGTCGAAAGGATCCATCTTCACTGGCCTTCCTGCAATTGCCCTTTGGCCTTGAAGCCCAAGTATGAACATATGCTGATCCGCTTTGTTTTTTCCAATGAATGCAAAAAGTCGCTCAACATTCGAGTCAAACTCCTCTTGCCTCGCAAAACCTTCAGAGTTCATTCGCATAACGGTTTCCTCGAAATCGCGCCAACCCTGAAAAGTTTCCATTATCTGATTAACAGCCGTAATTTTGATGTCATCGTCACCCCACAAATTAGGGGTCACCCACCAGTCATAAAGAATATTGTCTAATACCGCCCCTTTTACTTCAGGAGGAGAATGTCTAAACACAGAGTTCTCGGCCAAGGCCAAATCGACGACCACGTTGTGGGCTAATTCATGACCACGCTCCTCACGAGCACGGTTTACGAAAAACGACTCGACAAATCGAATGATCTCTGTCGCCATGGAATTGGCAAACTCTTCCGCAGCCCCAACTGCAGACAGTCCCCTACCAAGGGCATATAAACTAATTCGCTGGTACCACTCAAAAGCGGAGCTATTCGAATCAAAGAGCTCTAAATATCTGAAGTCCACGTCCATTAGTGCGTTGTAAACGAAATGGAGCATTCGCATGACTTTCTGGGTCTCGATCTCCAAGAGAAAGCTGCCGGATGGCCCCACGCCTAGCACAAGCCCCGCGTGTGCGTTTACATAAAATTTGCCAGTCTCCGGGCTGAATAACAGCCTGAGTTCGGCCTCTGCTCCGGCCCCCAACGCTGCCTCGACCTTCTTACCTACACGACAAAGCATTTCCCACTCTCGCTTCTCGGTCAGTACGTCTTTCCAGCGCAATTCACCCGCAACCTCACAGCCGCCACGAATGCCTGCAAATACGCCCGCCTCGCCCCCCGCTTTTTGCCCGCTCTTCCTCGACGCAATCCCCTTGAGGGTGGGAAGGCCATCTTTTGTGGACACGTGAACATTTCCGGCAATGAGAGCCGAAGCGCCGGCAAAACCCGAAAGCGAGGCATTAATCGCAGCCTGAAAATGCCCCAGCGATGCAACTCTTCGCTCGCCATCCCAGCCTCCAACCCGATAAGGAATCCGGATTTCCGAGCGGTTATTCACCGGAAACGCCTGCTCAACACCAACCTTGCCCTGCGCCAGTGCGTACTGCGCTTCCGCCTTCGCCTGGAAATGCACTTTCCCCTTGCGCGGATCAAATTCACCCGAAGCTGCCGCACCGGCAGCAAAGCGCATGAACTGTGCTTCTGCAGAGGCATCAAACCCGGTTTCATCGACCGCTTCCCGCCTAGCTTCGGCGTCTCCCCAGATGGACCAGGATGCCTCATCGTAAAACTTGTTCAACGTCGTCATAAGCGCGCCATTTTTATCCGGCTCCCAGAGGGTTGCGTTGAACTTGACGTTGAGTTCGCTCCGGATAGCGTCTCGAAGCTTCGCTGGATCAATGCCGTTCTCGGTCAGCCAACCCTTGCTGCGCTCCGCGTCTCGCGATGCCATCGAATACCGGCGAGGGTGGTTCGCGATCTTGTCAGAGCGCACGAAAGTGACGTGTTTGTTGCCAGCCAACCGCTTTATCTCAGTAATTGGTGGGATGGATTGCATGTCGGTGGTCAGGACTGAGCGTGCCTCAAGCTCGTTTATCAGCCGCTCTTTTTCCTTCTGTACCTCCGACAGCAACTGCCCTTCGCCTTCGGTCGCGCCCAATTCGGAGTCCGTCTCGCCTGGATCAAGCCTGTCAAGCTTCCCGTAGAATTCGGTTATCGGACCGCAAACAAATTCCTCTTCTTCGACCCACTCCGCCAATTCCGCCTCGGTCAGAAGAATCAGCTCGTCCGCTCCGGTTACGTGAACGACTTCCACGATTTCTTCGGAACAGGATGGCTCCTGGGCGACAGAACCTACTTCGCAGCCAGAAAATTCAGCCTCGTTGGCAGCTGGTAGCTTGAGCAGCTGCCCGGGGAAGATACGATCCGGGTTATCAATTTCAGGATTCAGCCGCATCAGGCTGCTGAGGGTCGTTTGATGCCGTTGTGCAATCGCACTGAGGGTGTCGCCAGAGCGAACGGTATATTCAGAATTCATCAGGCAACTCCGTATGCCAAATGGTTATCCACTGCTTTTAGACGCGCGCCGGTCGAGAGCTCAGGATCAGACAGGATGGCTTGAATTTCGGCTAGCTTGAGCCGCTCCCCGTGAACCACGGCCAGCTCGGCGTAACGGCTCACATCCTTTTCGGTTTGAAATCCCAGCGCGGTTGCATCACCGATCCATTGCTCCAACCGTGCTTGATCCTTTATGTCGAGGAACCGGGCCAGCTTCTCTACGAACTCCTCCCTGACACTCCGTGCCAGCGCCGCCACATGAGTATCAGTAAGCAGAAACCAGCCCTCATCGCTGGCTTTTCTGGCGGGTTGGGAACCGTCTGAATCGAATCTGGATAGCTCTCCGTTCGACTGGAAGGCCAGCCACTCCCTGATTGGCCCGCTGAAGCGAGCGCGTTCCTGCTCATTCAGTGCAGACATCAGCCGTGTGAGCTGCTTCGGAGAGTAATACCGCAAATAGGAGAATCCCCCGTCCGGCATCTGCACACTGAGCAAACTGCGCAAGTGGCCCGCCAGAACCGGAAGGCTCTCATCCGAGAAAAGGATGATGGCTTTGTCCTGCCACTCCGATTGGGCTCGCCAAAGCTGTGTGTACTCGGAGGGCTTGACCAGGCAAGGGGTTACCTCCAAAGCCGGCTCATGGTGCGTGCCCAGGAAAAGATATTCCAGCTCGGGCTGATCGTCATTCTCGTAAATGAAGCGCGGTGCATCGAACAATGCGCTGTCCATAAGAAGGTAGGCTTTACCCCTGGTTGTCTCATCCAGCCCTATCATGCAGTCGCACCCTCGCATGAACAGGATGAAAGTGCGCAGGTGCCATCCGGCTTGCGGCCGCACTGCTTGACCAGTGCAACATCGTTCCTGGCCGCCGTTTTCAGGGCCTGCACCGAACTTGGAGTCGGACCGGCTAAAGCCCGGGTGTCGGTTTCCGCGAGCTGTGCCGGTTTATTCGTATCGGCAATTTCACTCAGGCTAGCCGGAAGCGCCGGATCTTGGGCCGACACCCCACTCCCACTCCCTGGCCCACCACCGGAATTCATACGCACCGAAGGCCCGGAGACCGTTACACCGCTGGGATCCAGCTTCAGAAAGCTGCCACCGGCTTTGAGCGTGAGTTCGGCGCCTGCCTCAATCACGACTTTCATGCCCGCCTTGTGGTGAATCTCGGTGCCGGCTTCAACGAGCTGACTTTTGCCCTGTTTGCTGTGAAGACTGCCACCGATGGAGAGACTGTAATCACTTCCGACCGACTCGCGCTGTTCGCCATCGACCGTGCGGTGCTCATTGCCTTTCACGTGAGTGAAATCGTGGTTTTCGACCGTACGGTGACTGTCGTTCCGAATCACCTCCGTGCGGTTATTCTCGGTGAGCAGGTCCAGGTCTTTCTGGGCGTGAACGTAGATCTGTTCCTGGCCCGCCTCATCCTCAAACCGCAGTTCGTTGCTGCCCTCGCCTTTGTGGGTTTTGGTTTTAAGGGTGGTGCGGGTTTTGTGCTCCGGCAGCCCATAGGGTGGCGTGTTGGAGATGTGATGGGTTCGCCCGGTGATGATGGGCTGGTCCGGGTCGCCATCCAGGAAGGAGACAATCACTTCGTGGCCGATTCGTGGCAAGGCCATGAAGCCATACTGCCCGCCGGCCCAGCCCTGACTGACTCGGAGCCAGGCGCTGCTGTGCTCATCATTCTTTGAATATCGATCCCAGGGAAAGCGCACTTTCACCCGACCATATTCGTCGCAGTGGATCTCCTCGCCTTCCGGGCCGGTAACAATCGCGATTTGCGGGCCGTCCATAAGAGGACGGTGGGCCCTCTGCGGTATCCAGGTCAGATCGGCCGGTACTGCATTGAACTGGTTGTGGTAAGTGGTGGGTTCGCTGCCTCCCTCTTCTTCCAACGCCTGGGGCTGAGAACCAGTATGAGTAACTTCGGTTAGCAGCCATTCCCGGTTCAAGCCGGCGCTGTCATGTTCTTTCAGTTCAACCTTGGCGCCGACGCTGAAGTCCGGGCGATTGCTCTCACCGGATGCGGTACTGGCATCATTACGCAGAGACTGAAGTCTGGCTTCGGCAAACGGCTGGCCACTGGCATCGGCCTTGAAGCGGCCGGGGTAATCGTAGTGCTGGTAGTCTTCCCGGTGCTTCAGGTCGCCGGAAGCATGCTGATGCATCAGACCATAGGCGGGATTCTTAAAGGTATAATCCTTCATGGCCACAGAGGCCACCCGCACCCGCTCTTCATATCGAAATCGGTACACGACCGGGCGCCTGCTGCTGCCGCCGGCATTGGCGTTATATTCTGCCGGCTCAAGCTTCGGTGCATCGCCATGATGGTCGGCGATTATAAGCGCCGGCTGTGTTTCTGCGTCCACGCTCCCGTGTTCATACCTGTAATGCCAACCCTCTTCAGCCGCAAGGCGTTCGAGGAAGGCCAGGTCGCTTTCTCGATGCTGAACACAATACTCCCGCTGCTCTGGAGTGCGTTTCAGATCGAAAACCGAGTCGATAATGCCGCGCTCTTCCAGCAAAGTTCGCGCGATGGCCTCGGTACTTTGGGTCTGAAAGATCCGGCTATTGTGCATCAGGCCCAGGCGCCAGAGCGGCGGCTGGATGATCAGTTCATAGCGGGTTCGCCGATGACCGGCATCGCCCCGAACGAATTCGTTGACCACACCGGTGAAGCGCCTGAGCGGCTCGCCATCCTGCCAGACCACAAGATCCACCGGTTGCTCAAGAATTTCCGCGGCCTGAATTGACGGATCGGTGCTGGCCAGCTCAAGCCGACCGTAAAAAACCTCGGACAGGCGTTCGGTCAGGGTAAAGCCAACAAGTGAAAAAATATCAGAGGGGAGACCGCCAACACGGACGGTGAACTGCAATCCATTTGCCTGGGGCATGTCTTCAATCCTTTGAAGTCATCAATCCGGATGATTCTGCTACAGAAACTGCACTATCCCTGGCAGCTCTTCCATCGTAGCGGGTGAAACATTAACAGCGTAGTCGCGGTTATTCAACGAAAAGACCGAAGGTTAATCCCTTGCCTATGGAAGACCGGGATTCGAACAACGCCACAGGCGCCCCTTAACTACAAGGTAGCGCCCGTCCGGCGTTTTGATCGTGTCCTTACCCAATCTTTATTCAGGCTTGTAAAGCCGCTGGATGCTGGAGAAATCCAGGCTGCCATTACCCTGCCCGGCGTGCAGCTGGAACAGGTTACGGGCCAGAGAGCCCATGGGAATAGAGGCCTGGTTCTTCACAGCGTTGTCGAAGGCCAAACCCAGATCCTTGGTCATCAGGTTCACCAGGAAACCGCCTTCGTAGTTACGGGACGCGGGTACACCTTCCATCACTCCCGGCCAGGGGTTATAGACGTTCAACGCCCAGTTGCCACCGGAGCTCTGCTTCATGATTTCCGACAGCACCGCCGGATCCAGACCGTTCTTCACGCCGAGCGCCAACGCCTCGCTGGTGCCAGACATCAGGATGGCCAACAGCATGTTGTTGCAAATCTTGGCCACCTGGCCAGAACCGTGATCACCGGCGTGGAAAATGTTCTTGCCCATGGCATCGAGAATCGGCTTGGCCTTGTTGAAGGCCTCTTCCGAACCGCCACAAATGAACGTCAGGGTACCGGCCTTGGCACCGCCAACGCCGCCAGAGACTGGCGCATCGAGGAATGGAATGTCCTTGGCACGTGCCACTTCGGCAACGCCCCGGGCTGTTTCCGGTGCGATGGTGGAAGAATCAATCACCAGGGTGCCGGCCGGCAGTTTTGCCAGCAGACCATCGTCCCCCAGGTATACCGCTTCCACATGCTGGCCGGCCGGCAGCATGGTGATGACGCACTCTGCGCCGTTGGCTGCTTCGTGGGCGGTGTCTGCCGTTTTCGCGCCCTCGGACACCAGGGCGGCAACAGCGTCTTTGGACAGATCGAATACGGTGACCTCGTGGCCCGCTTTCACGAGGTTGCTGGCCATGGGGCCGCCCATATTACCGAGGCCGATGAAGGTAATTTTTGCCATGTCTTTTCTCCTTGTTCTTGTAATAGATCAGCTAAAAAAGTCGTCGATCCACGCACTATCTATTTCCGCAAGAGACCCATAGCGCCAGCGGGGCTGCTGATCCTTGTCGATCAGAAGCGCGCGGATACCTTCGGCGAATTCGCCCTTGGTGAGGCACTTGGTGGAAAGTACCAGCTCCTTGTCGAGCACCTCTTTCAGGCTGTTGTGTTTGCAACCGTGCAGGTGCCGCCAGACCAGAGCCAGAGATGTGGGTGACGCACTCGCCAGGGAGCGGGTTGCTTTTGCCACCCATCCGTCGCCTCCGGACAGTTCTTTCAACTGGCTAACCGTTGCTTCCAGGGAGTCCGCATCGGTTACCCGGTTGATCTCATCGAAATGCGTACGAACCGGTGATTCCGGCATGGCATCGATGCTCTCACGCTCGAATTGGCGGAGCACGCAGCCAACCACGGCATGGGGATCCTCGCCCTGCCAGTCACGCTTGCAGAGTGCAGCAACAACATCGGCCTTCAGATCATGCCGGATGAAGCGATCCGCCAGCCCCGTGAAAACTGCATCGGCACCGTTGAGACGGGCGCCGGTCAGCCCCAGAAACAGGCCTGTGCGGCCGGGGGTCCGGTTAAGGAACCAGCCGGCGGCGACATCGGGGTATAGGCCGATAGTGATCTCGGGCATGGCGAGTTTCGAGCCTTCGGTCACCACCCGGTGGGAAGCGCCCTCCATAATGCCCATGCCGCCACCCATCACGATGCCATGTCCCCAGCATACGATCGGTTTCTGAAAAGTATGGATCAGGTAATCCAGCTCATATTCCTCATTGAAGAACGCCTCGCCCTCGCTCGCACCCTGCGGCTCAGTCATGCTGCGATACAGCGCGACGATGTCTCCACCGGCGCAGAACGCCTTGTCGCCTTCAGATTCCAACCAGACAGCCTGGATTGCAGGATCTTCCGCCCAGCGCTTCAGTTGCGGCGTCAGTAACCGGATCATCTCCAGAGACAGCGAGTTCAGCGCCTTCGGCGTATTCAATCGGGCCACGGCAATCAGCGTGCCGTCGCCCGTTTTCCATTCTTCAAAGACAATGGGTTGATCACTCATAACAGGTCCTTGAGCCAGCCTTTTCCAGCCGGCTTCAGCGGTTTTTCCATTCCGGTTTGCGCTTGTCGAGAAATGCGTTCACGCCTTCTTTCTGGTCTTCGGTGGAGAACAGCTCGACAAACAGTTCCCGCTCCATGCGCCAGCCGTCGTCGTGGCTGCGGCCATCACGGGCGCTCATTACCAGGGTCTTGCACCGGGCGGTAGACGACGGGCTCTGCTGGCACGCCATTTCCGCCAGCTCCAGCGCCTTATCAAAGCTCTGTCCGCTCGGCACCACTTCCTCAACCAGGCCGATCCGCAGTGCGGTATCAGCTTTTACCCGCTCACCGCACAGAATCATCCGCTTGGCCCAGCCCTCACCTACCAACCAGGGCAGGTTCTGGGTACCACCGGCGCAGGGTAGCAAGCCAACGCCGGCCTCGGGCAGCGCCATCTGGGCGTGCTCTTCGGCAATGCGGATGTCGCAAGCCATGGCGCATTCCAGGCCACCACCCATCGCATACCCGTTCACTGCAGCGATGGAGACACCCCGGAAGCGGCCCAGCGTGGAAAACGCCTCGCCGAACAACTGAGCCATCTCATTGGCCCGTGCCTTGTCGCCATCGGCGAAGGTTTTCAGATCGGCGCCGGCGGAATAGAACTTCTCGCCTTGCCCGGTCATCACCAGAGCAAAGATGTCCCGGTCTTCGTTCAGTTCATTGACGATTTTCGTCAGGGCAATCAGGGAATCCTTTGTCCAGGTGTTAGCCGGTGGATTATTGATAGTCAGTACCGCGATGTGTCCGCGTTTTTCGAGCTGAATCAGGTCACTCATTTCTTATTCCTCATCCTGAAAATGGGGCCAGACGAAATCGTCATCTGGCCCCATTTCTATGATTATTGAATTGCCTCAGCCACGCCGTCATCGAGTAGGCGACGGGCAACAATCAGACGCATGATTTCGTTGGTGCCTTCCAGAATCTGGTGCACTCGCAGGTCGCGCAGGTAACGCTCAAGCGGATATTCGCGAATGTAGCCATAGCCGCCGTGAAGCTGCAGCGCTTCGTTGACTACCTCGAAACAGGCATCGGTGGCGAAACGCTTGGCCATGGCACAGTGCAGTGTCGCTTCCGGATCGGCGTTGTCGAGCTTAAACGCGCCAAGGCGAACCATCTGCCGCGCGGCAACCAGATTGGTGGCCATGTCGGCCAGCTTGAACTGCAAGGCCTGAAAAGCCGCCAGCGGTTTGCCGAACTGTTCGCGCTCATGCATGTAGTTTCGGGCGCGGAGAAGAGCCGCCTGAGCACCGCCTAGGGAGCAGGTAGCAATGTTCAGCCGGCCGCCATCGAGGCCTTTCATGGCGATGGCAAACCCATCACCTTCGTCACCCACCCGGTTGCTGGCCGGAATGCGGACATTCTCGAGGCTGATCATCCGGGTCGGTTGACTGTGCCAGCCCATTTTTTCTTCGTTCTTGCCGTAGGAAATGCCATCGGCATCTGCGGGAATCACAAAGGTGGAAATGCCTTTATAACCAGAATCCGGCGCTCCGGTCCGCGCCATCAATACCAGAATATCAGTGGCACCGGCGCCGGAAATAAATACCTTGCTGCCGGTGATCACATAGCTGTCGCCATCCCGCACGGCCTTGGTGCGAAGGCTGGCCGCGTCTGAACCGGCACCCGGCTCGGTCAGGCAGTAGGAGGCGAGCCATTCGCCACTGGCGAGCTTAGGCACGATTTCCTGCTTGAGATCATCAGACGCAAAGCTGGCGACCATCCAGGTAGCCATATTGTGGATGGTGATAAACGCAGCGGTTGAAGGACACGCAGCGGCGAGTTCCTCCACGATAACCGACGTATCCAGACGGGAAAGGCCCATGCCGCCGAGTGCTTCGGGCGTGTACATACCCATGAAACCCATCTCTCCGGCTTCCTTCATCACATCGACCGGAAAGATATGCTCGTCATCCCACTTCGCCGCATGGGGAGCCATGGATTTTTCAGCGAACGCCCGAGCCGCTTCGCGAAACGCCAGCTGATCTTCGGTGAGGTTAAAGTCCATCGTTACGCTCCAGATAGAGAAGGCTTGGCATTGGGCAGGGAAAACAAGGGGCCGGAAACAGGTTCCGGCCCAAATACCCCACCTTCAACGCAATTAACGCAACTGGATAGAGAAGTTAGCTTCGGTGCTGGTTGCTTCACTGGAGAACCAGCGGGAGGTAACCGTCTTGGTCTCAGTGTAGAAGCGAACCGCCTGCTTGCCGTAGGCATGCTGGTCACCGTAGAAGGAACCTTTCCAGCCGGTGAACGAGAAGAACGGCAGGGGCACCGGAATGGGGATATTCACGCCCACCTGTCCTACATCGATTTCATGCTGGAAGCGACGTGCGGCACCGCCGGAGCTGGTAAAGATGGACACACCGTTGCCGTACGGGCTCTTGTTGACCAGTTCGATGGCATCACCGAGGGTGTCGGTTTCGACGCAGGACAGCACGGGGCCGAAGATCTCTTCGTTGTAGATGTCCATGTCGGTGGTTACACCGGAGAACAGCGTCGGACCAACCCAGTTGCCGTCCGGCAAACCATCTACTGTGCAACCACGGCCGTCCAGCAGGAGCTTGGCGCCCTGGGCTTCGCCAGTCGCAATAAGAGATTCAATGCGGTCCTTCGCCTTGGCGGAGATGATCGGGCCATAGCTGGCACCGGAGTCGTTCCACGCGCCGGGACGCACTTTAGCCATGGCTTCTTTCAGCTCGGGGATCCACTGCTGGGCTTCGCCCACGAAAACGGCGACGGAAATTGCCATGCAGCGCTGGCCGGCAGCACCTACTGAAGCACCAACCAGGGCATTGATCACCTGCTGCTTGTCAGCGTCCGGCAGGATCACCATATGGTTCTTGGCGCCGGCAAAGCTCTGTACACGCTTCATGTTGCGGGTGCCGGTTTCGTAAATGTAACGGCCGACTGGCACAGAACCTACAAAAGAAACGGCCTTGATGGCGGGATCAGTCAGCAGTACGTCAACCTGCTCCTTGCCACCGTGAACCACCTGCAAAACGCCCTTGGGCGCACCGGCTTCTTCAAACAGCTCTGCCAGGCGCATAGGGGTCAGCGGATCCTGTTCGGACGGTTTCAGGATAAAGGTGTTGCCGCAGGCAATGGCCATCGGGAACATCCACAGCGGAATCATGGCCGGGAAGTTGAACGGGGTGATACCCGCGCATACGCCCAGCGGCTGGATCCAGGAATGGGTATCCACCTCGCGGGCCACGTTTTCAACGGTTTCGCCCATCATCATTGAAGCGACGTTGGCAGCGTGCTCGACCACTTCAATGCCACGCCAGACATCACCTTTGGCATCATCAAAGGTCTTGCCGGTTTCCTGCGCCAGGATTTCGGCGATCTCATCATGATGCTCTTTCAGCAGAGCCTGGTAACGGAGCATAACCCGGGCGCGCTCCGAGACAGGCACTTCCTTCCAGGTCTTGAACATTTCGCCAGCGCTTTCGATGGCCTTGCGCATTTCCGCATCGGTGGTGCAAGGCGCCTTGGCAATCACTTCGTTGGTGGCGGGGTTGGTAACGTCGATCCATTCACTGGTTTGGCTATCGACGAACTCACCTGCGAGATACAGCGGTACATTTTTCATGTTGATGTCCCTGTTTGTTGTTGTGCGGGAAGCCGGCCAGAACCAAAGGGTTGCGGCCACGTTTAACCAAAGGCTAGCACGGGATCGACCAAGGGGTGATTGACTAAATTTCGCCCGTAATGGACTATCTTTCGATTAAGCCTAAAAACAAAAGACCTGAAATGACCCAAACCTCACAGTGGCCGGTGCCCAAAGACAGCATTCGCTACGTCGTGCCTGAACCAATCATCCGACTGCTGGCGAGCCATCCGCTCACCCGGGATCTTTACCCGCTGGCGTTCGGCCACTATCGGCGCGCCGTGGGCCATCACATGCACCGGGAGCACCATCACGACAATCTTTTGATCTACTGTACCGAGGGCCGGGCGTTCCTGAACGTCGGCGGTGAGCCCTACACGGTGGAGGCTGGCGACCTGCTGCTTTTGCCGGCCGGCGCCAACCACCGCTATACCGCCGATCCGGACAATCCATGGACCATTCACTGGGTGCACTACACCGGACCATTGGCTGAGGATTTCCGACACTATATGGGTTTTGACGGCCCGACCCGCATTCGACATCTGGGCCGGCAACCCCGGCTTCTGGTTGACTTCAATGGTCTGCTGTCGGTGCGGCAGACCGGTTTCCGGGCCCGCGGCCTGATCCATGCAGCCAACCGGCTGCGGCAACTGTTGGCTGCGGTTCCGATTAACGCCGACGAGACCGGCCACGAGCGGCAGGCGGAACTGGACACCATTCACAACTATATGCGGGAGCATCTGGATGAGCGAATCAGCCTGGAGCAACTGGCTGACCTTGCTGGTCTGTCGCCTGCCCATTTCGCGACCCGCTATCGGGAACAGACAGGCACCTCTCCGATTCAGCACTTCCTCCATCTGAAGGTGGAACGTGCCTGCCAGATGCTGGACACCAGCAGCCTGAGTTTTGCGGACATCAGCCGACGCCTTGGCTATGACGACGCCTACTATTTTTCCCGGCTTTTCAAAAAGGTAATGGGCCAGTCACCCCGGGACTACCGGCATACCGCGCGACACTGAACGGTCAGTCCGGGCCAGATTGAAACCTGCCGCTTTCTACGACTTTTGTTGTAGGAGCCAAGGGTTTAGGCTTGGTGTATCAAACGACAAAAAGAGTGAGCTGATGGCCATGTACACCATAGAAATTGATGAAACCTTCGATGTGCCGCGACGACGGGTCTTCGCCCTGTTCGCCGACCACTACCGTTTTGGAAAACTGCTGGGTGCGCCCGTCAAACGCATCAAGGACAGCGACCAGGCCGACCCGAACGGCATTGGTTCCGTTCGCAAGATCGGCATCGGGCCGGTGGGCCTGGAAGAAACCGTGACCAACTTCGAGCCGGATTCACTGATTGAGTACACCATCACCAGCATGAGCCCTGTACGCAACCATCTCGGCCGCATCCGGTTTGAAGACACCCCGGAAGGCCATACCCGGGTGAACTACACCATCACCTTTGAAGACATCGTGCCGTTCACCGGGAAGATGGTCAGCAGCGCCCTGGAACAGGGCATTCGTCGCGGGATCAAGCGGGTACCCCGGCTGGCCTGACGGCCGGCAACAACAAATCGTTACTTGAGGAATATCAGAGAATTGACCTGAGGCAAGAGTTGGCTTTTGTCAATTTTGTAATCTCCGCGCAGCTTGCAATATCCGGCCATTCCGGCCGGACCACACTGTATTCAGCGGGAGACCGAAATGGCAGCCGAGCCGATTGTCCTGTTCGATAACGGACACCACAAATGCCTGATGTTCGATTCCCTGGTAACCGGCGAGGGCGTCCAGTCCAACCAGTTCCTGATTGTCGACGGCAAACACGAAGCACTGATCGATCCGGGCGGCGACCTGACTTATACCCCACTGTCGGTGGCCGCTTCTCGCTACATGAACATCCGCGACATGGACTACGTCTTCGCCTCTCACCAGGACCCGGACATTATCGGTGCCATCGACCGCTGGATCGTTCATACCCGCGCGAAAATTGTCACTTCGAAACTCTGGGCCCGGTTCCTTCCGCACCTGGTTTCCAGCTATGTGACCAACCAGCTCAGCGGCAGCGTGTACGACCGCATCGTCAGCATTCCGGATGCCGGCGCCAATGTGAAATTCGGGGAATCCTATCTGCAGTGCCTGCCAGCCCACTTCATGCATTCGGTGGGTAACCTGCAGTTCTATGATCCGGTTTCCAAGATCCTTTTCTCTGGCGACTTGGGAGCTTCACTGGGTGGCGAAGACGATCACCTGCCGGTGAAGGACTTCGAGAAACACATCCCGAGCATGATCGGCTTCCACCGGCGCTATATCGCCTCCCAGAAAGTCTGCCGACTCTGGGCAAACATGATTCGTGATATGGACGTATCGATGATCGTGCCCCAGCACGGCAAGCGCTTCGATGGTCCGGTGATGGTTGATCGCTTCCTGAGCTGGGTCAGCGACATGGAATGCGGCATCGACCTGATGACCCAGGACAACTATCGCCGCCCGGTCGATTACGTTTAGTCGTCTGACAATGGACACCCTGGCCGGCCTGTTTCCTCAGTCGGTCCGGTGTTCCGTTCCAGTGCTGACAGAAACTGCTGTGCCGAGGGCTGACCACCTTCCTCTGCTGCCACATGGATAAAGCACAAGCCCTCGGCCCTGCTGCCTAGGTCATAAAGCCGTTTGCCCAGCTTCCAGCGGGCATCATTGTTACCCGATTCCGCTGCGCGTCGATACCAGGCCATAGCTTTGTTTGCATCCAGAACGGTTCCCCTGCCGTTCTCATAAGCCATGGCCACTTCGACCATGCTGATCGAGTCACCGCTCTCGGCCGCCCGAAGGTACCACTGAAAGGCTTTCTCCTGACTTTTTTCAACGCCCTGCCCCTGGGCATACATATTGGCGACGTTCAGCATGCCCTGACGACTGCCCTCCTCGGCCAGCTCAAGATACTGCTCGAAGGCGGATTCGTACTGGCCCATCTTGTAGACGACATAGGCATTGAGAACCCGGATCATGTTCCGCGCCACCTGATCCTGATCGTCGGCTTTGTAGTCCGGTGCTCCGGCAACAGAGCCGGATAACAGCACGCACAGAGCGAGGGCGCGGACTGCCATTCTCTTTATTCGCTGTCTTTCCATCCTGCCCTCCGGCGCCTTGCAGTTTTCCTTTCACGTTAGCAACGGCAAGCCGAAAGGTCTGTGCATCAATAGTGCCGCCCTGCTGGCACCTTGGTATCAGCAGATCGTGAAAACCATCCCGGAACAGCGACCAAATAAGCCTGTCCCAAACCGGCAATGTTGAGTAAAATCCGGCCTTTTCCAGAGAACCAAGAGGCAGCGCAGATGGGCAGAGCCTACCAGAACCGCAAAGAATCCATGGCCAAGACGGCTGCGGCGAAAACCAAGGTCTACAGCAAGTACGGCCGCGAGATTTACATGAGCGCCAAGTCTGGAGGCCCCGATCCCCAGGCCAACCTGTCCCTGCGCGGACTGATCGAGCGGGCCAAGAAAGACCAGGTGCCCTCCCACGTGATCGAAAAGGCCATTGAAAAGGCCAAAGGCGGCGCGGGCGAAGACTATGCTGCGGCCCGTTACGAAGGCTACGGCCCCGGTAACTGCATGGTGATCGTGGACTGCCTGACCGACAACCCGAACCGCACCTTCGGCGACGTGCGCCTTGCGTTCACCAAGACCAAGTGCAAGATCGGCACCCCTGGAGCCGTGTCTCACATGTTCGACCACAGCGCTATCTTTGCGTTCAAAGGCGAAGATGAGGAGGCCGTTCTGGAGGCACTGATGGAAGCAGATGTCGATGTCACCGACATCGAGAATGAAGATGGCCTGATCACCGTGTTCACGCCGAACACCGAGTACGCCAAGGCCCGCGAGGCACTGGTGGAAGCCATTGAAGACATTGATTTCGAAGTGGATGAAATCCAGTTCCTGCCCAAAACAACCACGGTTGTCGAAGGCGACGACATCCCCATGTTCGAGAAATTCCTGGACATGCTGAACGAACTGGACGACGTGCAGAACGTGTTCCACAACGCCGAACTGCCAGAGCAGTAAACAACCCGGCCTCCGGCCATGCAGGAAGATAACACCATGCAGAAGAACGCTCCCGCAATCCGCAAAGCGCGTGTAGTGGTCCTGAAAACAGGAACCACCTACCCGGACCTTCGGGCAGAGTTTGGCGATTTTGACGAATGGTTCCTGCGGGGGCTTTCAGAGGAGCTGGAGATCACTGTAGCCAACGCCGAAGCCGGCGAACTGCCGGGCAACCCGGAGGACTGGGACGGCATTGTGGTGACTGGCTCGCCTGCCATGGTCAGCGACCGGGCCGAATGGAGCGAAAACGCGGGTCGTTGGCTCGCGAAGGCTGTGAAAAGTGAAGTGCCGGTACTGGGTGTCTGCTACGGCCACCAGTTACTGGCCCACGCGCTGGGCGGGGAAGCGGGTTACCATCCAAATGGCCGGGAAACTGGCACCCACGAGGTTGAACTTCTCCCAGAAGCCGCCTCCGATGTCCTGTTCCGCGACCTCCCAAAGACATTCCCGGCACAGCTGACGCATCGGCAATCCGTACTGCGCCTGCCTGAGGGAGCAGTGTTGCTGGGACGCAACCAGTTCGAGCCGCATCAGGCTTTCAGAATCGGCGCCTGCGCGTGGGGCGTGCAATTCCATCCGGAATTCACGGATGTCATTATGAGTGCCTACCTGAAAGTACAGGCGCCCGACCTGACCCGGGAGGGGCTGGATGCGGAGGCCCTGATTGCTGGCGTTAAGCCAGCGCCGGATGCATCCTCACTGCTTGTCCGTTTCAGCCGATTTGTCCAGGACAGGATCCGGTAAAACGGGGCCGTCCGTGACAGTCAGTCGAGGATATAGGCGGTTTTTTCCAGTGCCTGCTCTTCTTCATCGATGAAGCGGAACTCGTTCCAGCCAATTCGCACCATGTCGTTGCTGTTGAGGCGCTGTCGGTCGGCAACCCGCAGTTCGTTCACAAAGGTGCCATTGGTACTGTTGCTGTCGGTGATGTAGTAATCCACCGTCCCTTCCAGATAGGCATTGGGCACTGCCTCTATCAGGGCGTGCTGGCCGCTCACAGAAATTTCATCGATCTGGATGTCGTTGTCCGGCCGCCGGCCAATGCGGGTTTCCGGTTGTCCGAGTTCAAAGGTGTTAACCACAACGTTATCCACCAGTTGCGAAAGCGAAGCCATGTCAGTTTCCTCAATACTCCAACGTCAGTAATACCACAGACACATTGTCACCGGCCTCGTTTGCCAGGCCGGCATCAATCAGTGCCTGAACCGTGCGCTCCATGCCGTCACTTTCCTCCAGGATTTCAGGCCACCGGAATTCCGGAACCGAATCGGTCAGCCCGTCGGAACACAGCAGCAGCACATCCCGCTCTTCAAGGGTCTCGCGCCGATAACTGGGGTCTGCCTGTTCCACCGCCCCCACTGCCCTGGTCAAGACATTCCGAAAGGGCACATTGGGCACATCAGCCGCGGTAATACTGCCGTCTTCCAGCATGTTCTGGACGACGGTGTCGTCCCGGGTCAGACACAGGGCTTGATTACCGCTCAGGCTGTAACACCGGGAGTCTCCAATGTGGGCTATGTGCGCCTGGTTGCCACTCACCCAGGCCACGACCAGTGTGGTGCCCATCTTTTCAAGTCTTGGATCGTCGGCACGGCGACTCACTACACGTTCATTGGCCAGTTTAAAAGCGCGCTCAAGCTTGTCCCTGATGGCTTTGTCGGAAATATCAGGGGAGGCCTCGGCGATGTCCGACCCCAACGACTCCATGACCGCATCCACAGCAAGGCGGCTGGCAACTTCACCCCCCTGATGGCCGCCCATGCCGTCGGCAACCACCAGCAATGCATGATCTCCGGAAGGAGCGATTCGCCAGTCCACAACATCCTGGTTCGACTCCCGAACGGCTCCCCTGTGGCTCTGGCCGGCAACGTGATATCGCATCAGGACACCTCCTGGCCCGCTTCGCGAACGGCCAGACGACGCACAGCCTCTGCCATGGTTGCTGCGCTGGCGAAGCGCTTGTCCGGCTCGCGCTGGATGGCCTTGTTGATCAGACGGACCACGCCGTTTGGCAGATCCGGGTTGAACTCGCGGACGCTACGCGGGCGCTTGTTGAGAATCTGGTAGGTCAGGTTGGCCAGAGTGTCCCCCTGATAGGGCGTTTCGCCGCTCACCAGCTTGTAAAGGGTCACGCCCAGGCTATAGATATCAGAGGCTCCGGTGACCTTCTGGCCCTTCAACTGTTCCGGCGACATATACAGCGGGCTGCCCATGACCGCCCCGGTGCGCGTTCGAGAATCATCGGAAATCTTGGCAATGCCGAAATCGGTGATCTTGATGTCGCCAGAGTCGGGATTGAAGATAATATTTCCGGGTTTGATGTCGCGATGGACGATTTTCTGGCTGTGGGCGTAGGCCAATGCGTCTGCCACTCGGGCAACGATATCCAGCACCCTGGGCAGGGGCAGTAACCGGCCGGATCTGCCGAATTCACTGAGGGGCCGCCCTTTCGCATAGTCCATGGCAATGTAGGCGAGGTCGGCCTCCTCGCCCACGTCGTACACGGTAACGATAGCCGGGTGGCTCAGGCGGCCAGCGGCTTCTGCCTCCCGGAAGAATCGCTCCTTGAGATCCTGCAGCTGGCCATCATCAAAGGCCTGGTAGCTGAGGGTCTTGATAGCAACGGTTCGGGCAATCTTCGGATCCTTGCCCAGATAGACCACACCCATGGCACCACGACCAATCTCCCGCTCGATTTCATAGCGCCCCAGGGTCGGGCGACTCACTGACGGTTCCGGCATCAACAGGGTGCGGGTGTTGTCGAAACTCCCTCCCTGCACCAACGAGTTATCCGGTGCGAGCTTCTCCAGTGCCGACAGCCTCGCGGCGGTGTCCCGAAAACCTTTTTTTCGTTCCTGAATACTGCGGTAGGTGCTGACCGC
>MDTA01046132.1_pt1 | contig 78124 bp, 72 predicted proteins | sample 811151 | NCBI WGS metagenome assembly MDTA01 (sample SAMN05326648, study PRJNA326480) | marine metagenome | isolation source: seawater | place: Indian Ocean: South | collected 2010 | reverse complement strand
GTCCGCGCCTCCACGCCTGATCCGGCGTAGCTCAGTTGGTAGAGCAGTCGGCTGTTAACCGACTTGTCGCAAGTTCGAGTCTTGCCGCCGGAGCCAATTTAAAGAAAGGGCCAGTCCTCACAAGGACTGGCCCTTTCTCATTCCAGAAACTCAAAAGCGAGCCCGCCGTTTTCTCACGCCATTCCAAGCATGGCGCGGGCTTCCGCGGGCGTCGCCGGTTCGCGTCCGAAGGATTCGGCCATCTGGGCCACCCGTTCGACCAGTTGCGCGTTGGTCGGCGCGCCCAATTCCGGATAGGGATAGTCGCCGAGCCCGATCGCCACATGCCCGCCCATTTCCAGGGCCAGGGCCGCCGGGCCGTAGAGATTCCCGACCTTGTTGTTGACCGACCATTCGTATTTGAACCCCTGAGGCAGGAATTCCAGATGCGCCATCAGGCCCTTGATGTTGCCCGGATGGCCGCCGAGATAGCCGGAATCCGACAGCGCGAACAGAAGATAGGCCGGCTGATCGACGAGGTTCATTTCCATGAAGGCCTCGAACATGCGGGTGAACGGCACCGTCCAGGACACGATCACCGGCTTGACCCCGATTTCGCGCATCCGTTCGGCGAAATAGGCGCAGGTCTTGGGCGTGTTCACATAGGCCAGTTCATCGGTCTTCATCTTCTTGGCGGCCGCATCGTAGACGTCGACGTTGGTCGATCCGATGTCGATCGGCGCGAAGTCGGGTTTCAGGTCCGCATCCTGGCTGGCCTTGACGATGTGCTGCAATCGCGCCTCGTCCGACGATTTCAGGGTCACCTGGCCCAGCGTCGGATGGATCATGATGTCGCTGGCCGCGCGAATCTTCCGGATGGTCTCGAAATAGACGTCCGGATCGTGGTTCGGCGAGCCGTCGGCGTTGCGCGCGTGATAATGGCAGATCGACGCCCCCGCCTCGCGGCAAGCCGCCGCGGCCTCGGCGATTTCGTCCGGCGTGAACGGCACGTTGGGATTGACGTCGCGCGACATGTACTCGTTGACGCGGGCCTCGACGATCACTTTCTTGCCGAAACCCGGCACGGTGGATTTGAACTTCATGGCCCGGACTTTCCCCATCTGGTCGTTTTCTCAGGCCCCCCTCAGGCTCCGTTACTAATCCGGGACCTTCGCGGCTGGCAACACCTTCCGATGAGAAGTCTTGTTTCGGCCTCAGTCCGCGAGGCTGAGACAAACGGCCGTCACGTCGTCGGCGCAAGGACCATCGAAAGCCGACACCAGGGCGTCCAGCCGTTCCGCCGCCGTGCCGCCCCCGACCATGGCTTCCATGGCGACCGTGAAGCGTTCGAAGGCGTCCGCCCCCGGATGGCCTCTGTCGACCAGGCTGAACAACCCGTCGGTAAACAGGACGAGGCCGCCGCCGGGAACCAGATCGAGTTCACGTTTTTCATAGGGAAACGCACCACTGGCGCCGACAGGCAGTCCTTTGCCGGATCCCGAAGCGACGATCCGGCCGGCCGCGTCCATCACCACGGGATGCGGGACGCCGGCCGCCGCGTAATCGAACCGGCCCGCCACCGGATCGACAATGCCGTAGAGCATCGCCGCGTATTCGCCGGACGGCAGAACCGCCTTTAGCGCCTTATCCAGCCGCCGCAACACGGCATCGGGCGCCTCTTCAGGATCGGTCGCGGGATCATTCAGCAGCGCATGCAATCGCAAGGTATTCACCCCGGCAATCGGACCATGCCCCGTCATATCGGCGATGAAAATCGAAAGCCGCCCATCGTCCAGGCATCTGGCACCCCAGGTATCGCCGCTGACCCGGGAACACGACGACGTCCATGCGGATACGGAGCCGACAGGCGTTACCAACGTCGACGGATCGGGCGCCAATCCCTGCTGATGGCAAGCCAACGCCGTTCCCAAACGGGCTTCGGCCTCCCCGCCGATTTCCAGCGTTTCGGGCAACACCAGGGCACGCGCCACGGCCTCGACAAGATTCGGGTCGCCGGAAAGCGGGATCGTCTCGCCTTTGGCGCCGGCCCCGCGACGGCTGAGACGCAGCCCCGCCGGACCGTTCGCATCGTCGTTGCTGATGACCAGAACGTCGTCATCGCCGCCCGGCATCACCTCGCCGCCGCCGATGACCGTCCATCCCTCGACCGACCGCAACCGGCTTTCAACCGCCGCCGGAACGGAACCCGCAACGGCGATGACAGGCTCCGGGGCTTTGTCCGTCTCGTCGCCCTCTTCCGCTTGCGAAGAATGGCCCGCCGTCGGCTCCGGGTCTTGCCCGCTCTCCACCGCCGCCGCCCCTTCGTCCAGCGCCACCGACGCAACGACGATGTTGCCTCGGCCTTGGTACTCCAAAGATGCGAAAGCCAATTTACGGGCCATCGCGATGCCCCGGCCATGGGTGTCGAAAGCCCGTTCCTTCGTCAGATCCATGTAGGCGCGCCAATCGAACCCCTTCCCTTCATCCGTAATGATGAAGGCCGTCTTCTGGGCGTCGCGCCGCACGTCCACGGTGACGACACGCCCCCGGTAGGGCGTCAGTTCCAACCGTTCGCTGATAATCCTGTCCCATTGGCCGGCCGCCATCAGGTCCGTCTTGCTCGCGTAGTCCAATTCCAGATTGCCGTGCTCGATGGCGTTGATCAGCAACTCGGACAATCCCATGGCGACGGCGGCCGAACGGGGCAGGCCACTCGCCAGCATGACGCCCAGGGCGTCCGCTTCCTGAGGCGTGCGCAATTCGAAACGGCCCTGGACCAACAATCGAATCGCACCGGAGCGTTTGGCCAGTTCGGTGTGGACCCGGCGCAGGCGCGCGTAGTCGTCCGTCGCCGCGCGGACCACGGACACCAGGACGTCGATGTCGTAGGGCTTGGTGAGATAGTAATGAACGCCGGCCTCGATGCCGTCGATGATCTCTTCTTCCCGGTCCATGGCCGTCTGCATGATCACGGGAATATCCTTGAGGGCGGGATCCTCCTTGATCTTGGCAAGCACCGCCATGCCGTCCATTTCCGGCATCCGCCGGTCGAGCAGGATCGCGTCATAACGATCGCCGCGCTTGGACAGCAGCGCCCATGCCTCGACGCCGTCGCCGGCTTCGTCGATCTCGAAGCCGACAGGCTCCAGGCAGTATCTCAGGGTCTGGCGGTTGAAGTCCTCGTCATCGACGACAAGAACGCGGACAGTAGGCATGCCGGTTCTCCGCGACGTCGGCGCGCAGTCGTCGCCGCGCGCCGAAGGGGATCAGGATTCGAAGCTGAACAGCGTATCGAAACAGGCCAATTCGAGCACTTCCTTGACGCTGCCGGTCATGCCGGACAACGCGACGCCCTTGCCCTTGGCCTGGGCGGCTTCGCGTAGCGTCAACAAAATCCCGAGACCGGCCGAATCGACGTAGTCGACGCCTGACAGATCAAGGACGATCGCCGTGGCGCTACCGCCGGTCAGGGCCGCCGCCAGGGCCGGTGCCTCGCCGCGGTCTTCAAAGGTCATCTGACCGGTCACCCGCGCGGTCACCGTGTTCCCGTTCTCAGACACTTGGTATTTCATCTCTTATCGCTCCTAAGTGTCGGGAAACGTCGCAATTTCGTAGCCGTTTCCGTCAATATGACAACAATCCTCGGCCTTCGTCCGGCCCGTTTCCTGCGGGCTTCGGATCGACTGGCCGATACCATGCCTTCGGTTCCACCCCTGCGCAACCGTAAGCATGAAACGATCAAATACGGCCCCCGGTCTCCGGGTGCCGAAACAACCGTGAGTTAAGCAATCCGCATGCCAAGTTGCGGGCGACCCGGCGCAGGCCCACATATGACATGCGACGGCCCCCGATCTAAAGTCGTCCAGATGCCCCGTTCGTTCCGGCCGGGGAAAGGTCCGGATGCGGGAGACACCGACCATGCGGCTTGAGAAAACGCTGTCGATTTTCGCGGTCTTGGCCGCCCTGACGATGGATGGCCTATCCGCGTCACCGGCCCGGGCCGCCGAATGCCATCTTCCCGGTGTCCAACCGACCGTCCGACTGAACGAATCCTTCGGCGACATCCGCTATTCCAACGGCTATTCCGGCCAGCAGTTGGCGGCCAAGCGGCGGCGCGCCGGCGCCTGCGGCGGACCAGGCGCGGATTGGCATCCGGTCGGTCTTATGGGCCGCGATCTGCAATGGGAATTCAAGGTCAAGGTCCAGGGCCAGCGCCTGTCGGGCGGCTATTGCGTCGGCCTGGCGCAGGCGGAGATGACCATCGGGTATGACCGTATCCGAGTCTACATCGACCGCCGCTACAGGCCGGGAACCTGTCAGTACAAAGTGATCCTCGAGCACGAAAACCAGCATGTGCGAAACTTCAAGGACACGCTGTCCTCTTACTTGCCGGTGATTCGCCGCCAACTGGCCGCCGAGGCCGCCGCCCTGCCCCCGGTGACGGCCCGGTCCATGAACACCGGCGCCCGGTACTTCGTCGGCGCGCTGCGCGACCGGCTGACGCCCTTGATCGACCGCATGCAGGCCGACATGGCGGAAGCGGACCGGCGGCTGGACACCCCGGCCAGCTACCGCGCGACCCAGGCCCGTTGCGACGGCTGGTAGGCGGCCCTCACCGTCCGCCCGGCCCCAGCGACCGTCCCTTCTTGATCGCCGCGTCACCGAACTTGCCGCGCACCTTGTCCATCGCTTCCTCGACCTTGGCGATGCGCTCGGCCCCACCCGCCTGCCCTGCCAATAGGTCGCCGGTGGACGGCACATCGACGCCGAGCGGCTGAATGGTCTGAACCCCGACGCCGATCAGACGGAACATCCGCCCGTCGGCCTCTTTTTCCAATAGCGGCAGCGACGCGCGGTAGATCGTATCGGCCAACTGCGTCGGCCGCTCCAAACGCTTGGAACGCGTCAATTGCCGGAACCGGTTGGTCTTGAGCTTGAGGACCACCGTGCCGCCGGTCAGGCCCTTGCGCTTGAGCCTTGCCGAGACCTTTTCCGCCAGCCGCCAAAGCACGGCCTTGAGGTCTTCCAAATCGCCGATGTCGTCGTCAAAAGTGGTTTCCGCGGAAACGGATTTCGCCTCACTGCCGGGCGTCACCTTGCGGTCGTCCTGCCCCCGCGAGAAATGGTAGAGCCTCCCGCCCATGGCGCCGTAGCGCACGGTCAGATCCCGTTCGTCGAAGCGCAGCAAGTCACCGACGGTCTTCACGCCCTCCTGTTCCAGGCGCCCGCGCAGGCTCTTGCCGACGCCCCAGATCAGGCCGACCGGCTTGTCTTTCAGGAAATCCGCCGCATCGGCTCGGCCGATGGCGGCGAAACCGCGCGGCTTATCCAGGTCCGATGCGACCTTGGCGAGGAACTTGTTGTAGCTGAGCCCGATCGAGGCGGTGACGCCGATCTCGTCCTCGATCCGTTTGACCAAGCGCACCAGGGTCTGTGCCGGGGCGCCCCGGTGCAGCGATTCGGTGCCGGTCAGATCGAGAAAGGCCTCGTCGATGCTGAGCGGCTCCACGAGCGGCGTCAGATCCTGCATCAAAGCCCGAATCTGCCCGCCGACACGCTGGTACTTGTCCATATCGGGACGGATGACCACGGCCTTGGGGCAGAGCTTGAGCGCCTGGAACATCGGCATGGCCGAGCGCACGCCGTTGATCCGCGCGATATAACAACAGGCCGAGACCACCCCCCGCCGGCCGCCGCCGACAATCACCGGGCGGCCAGCGATCTCGGGATTGTCTCGCTTTTCGACGCTGGCGTAGAAAGCATCGCAATCGATATGGGCGATGGCCAAGCTCCGCAGTTCCGCATGCCTGAAAATCCGCTGTCCACGGCAGGCCGGACAACGGTCCGGCGGGCTTTCCGGGGCGCCGTCCGCCAAGGTCGCGCAATCACGGCAGATAAAGGTGGTCACGAATCCCGGTTCCCGGCTTAAGCAATTGAACGACAAGCAATCTTGACGGTTACCCCCGAAGGGCGCGACTATGTTACGTGCAGTCTATAAGCGCCGCCATAGGCGGAAAGGTGTTCGAGGATGAGTGACGCTGACGCCCCCGCCGTCGAATCAGACGCGATGCGGGACGCGCAACTTGAGATTCGGCAACTGAAAGAGACTGTCGCCGCGCTTCGCCAAGAGCTCGAAAACAAGGTTTTCGACGCGCAGCGCGTCGAACAGGAGGCGCGTGCCGAAGGCGTTGACGAGATCAAGCAGCTCAAGGATACGGCATCGGCGCTCCGCGAGGAAATGGAGCAACTGAACTTCGCCCGCCAGAAGGAAGTTCAGGAAGAGCGCGCCTCGGGCAACGACGAGATCACCCAGTTGAAGAACACCATCCAGGCGCTGCGCGACGAGATGGAGACGTTGAAGCTCGAAAAGGAAAAAGAGCTGAACGAAGCCGTCTCCGCCGGGCGCGACGAGATTCAGCAGTTGAAGGCGACCATCGGCACCCTGCGCGATGAGATGGAGGAGCAGACCTTCAAGCACCAGGAGACCGTCCAGGAGCTAAACCGTGCGCGGCGTGACGAAACGGCTGAACTGCAACAAGCCATCGTGACCCTGCGCCGGACACTGGAAATCAAATCCATGGCCGAGGTGAAGGCCCCCGCCCCCGCCAACGACAAACCGGGGGCGCGGCAATGAGCGGCAACCTGCCCTCGGCGGATACGGTCGACCGCGACGATGCGGATACCGCCCAACCGACGCCCGCCGCCAAGGACGCCATCAAGGACGCGGCCGAGGACGTCGCGGCGATCACCGATACGCCACCTCCGCCACCCGTGGTCTCGGCCGACACGGGCGACGCGGCAGACCAGGAACTGGCCCATAAACTGCGGATCGCCGACCGCCGCCTGAAACAGGCGGAAATGCTGCTGAACGTGTCCCGCCGGGTCGCCGGGATCGAATCCCTGGACGAAGTTCTGGAAACCCTGGTCGAGGTCATCGTCTATGAACTGGAGGCCGAACGCGGCACCCTGTTCCTGAACGATCCGGCGACGGGCGAGCTTTATTCCCGCGTCGCCCAGGGCAACTTCCAACGCGAGATTCGCATCCTGAACAACACCGGGATCGCGGGCGCCGTGTTCTCGTCCGGTAACGGCGAGATCATCGACGACGCCTATCAGGACGGCCGTTTCAACCGGTCGGTCGACGAACAGACGGGCTTCAAGACCGACACCATCTGCGCCGCCCCGGTGAAGACGGTGAAGGAAGAAATCATCGGCGTCGTCCAGTGCCTGAACAAGAAGAACGGCGAGAAATTCACCGAGGACGACCTGGCCCTTTTGGAAGCCATCACGACCCAGGCCGCCGTCGCCCTGCAATCAACGCAGTTCGTCGAAAGCATGAAGAAAAGCCGCGAACAGGAAATGAAGTTCCTGGACATGGTTTCGGACGTGACCTCGAACCTGGAACTGGGCTCGCTGTTGTCGCGCGTCATGTCGGAAGCGACGCGGATGCTGTCGGCCGACCGCTCGACCCTGTTCCTCAACGACGAGAAAACGAACGAGCTGTTTTCCCGGGTCGCCATGGGCGACAGTTTGGGCGAAATCCGCCTGCCCAACCACCTGGGCATCGCGGGCGCGGTGTTCACCTCGGGCGACACGATCAACATCCCCTATGCCTATGCGGACCTGCGGTTCAATCCGGCGTTCGATAAGAAGACCGGCTATTTCACGCGCTCGATCCTCTGCGTGCCCGTGGTCAACAAGGCCGGCAAGATGATCGGCGTGACCCAGGTCCTGAACAAGCGCGGCGGACCGTTCTCGGAAGAGGACGAAACCCGGCTGAAGGCGTTCACGGCGCAGGTTTCCATCGCGCTGGAAAACGCCAAGCTGTTCGAAGACGTCCAGAACATGAAGAACTACAACGAAAGCATGCTGGAAAGTATGTCGAACGGCGTCGTCACCATCGACGAGGACGGCAAGGTCGTGACCTGCAACGCCGCCGGCCTGCGCATCCTGCATTGCGAGGACGAGACCGACATCATCGGCAAGGAGGCGAAGGAATTCTTCGCCATCGAGAACGGCTGGATCAACGAGCGCCTGGACAAGCTGGAAGAGGACCAGGAGGCGGATATCACCATGGACCAGCAGCTGGTGCGCGGCGAGGAAACCCATTCCGTTAACGTCCACTTCCTGCCGCTGATGGCCGAGGAAGGCAAGAAGCTCGGCTCGATGATGATGATCGAAGATATCTCGTCCGAGAAACGCATGAAGTCGACCATGTCGCGCTACATGGACCCGGGCCTGGCGGATCAGTTGATGGCCGGCGGCGAGGACATCCTGGGCGGAAAGAGCCTGGAAGCGACCATCCTGTTCTCGGACGTGCGTAGCTTCACGACGCTCACGGAAAGCCTCGGCCCGCAGGGCACGGTGCAGATGCTCAACGAGTATTTCACCATCATGGTCGATTGCATCAGCCGCGAGCAGGGCATGCTCGACAAGTTCATCGGCGACGCCATCATGGCCGGCTTCGGCGTGCCGCTGCCGCTGGAGGACCAGGAGGACCGCGCCGTCCGTGCCGCCATCGCCATGCTGCGCGAACTGGACGAATGGAACATCGTCCGCGAAAAGAAGGGCGAATTACCCATCGACATGGGCATCGGCCTGAACACGGGGAACATCGTCTCCGGTAACATCGGCTCGCCCAAGCGCATGGACTTCACGATGATCGGCGACGGGGTCAACCTGGCGGCGCGCCTGGAAAGTGCCTGCAAGCAGTATTCGGCGCGGCTGCTGATTTCCGAATTCACTTACCGCAAGCTCAAGGGCACCTACCGCATTCGCGACATCGACAAGGTGATCGTCAAGGGCAAGACCGAGCCCGTGGGCGTCTACGAAGTCCTCGATTTCCATTCGGAGGAGACCTTCCCCAACCTGATGGAGGCCGTGAATCACTTCAAATCGGGCCGCGCCCATTACGACAAGGGCGAATGGGACAAGGCGACCAAGGCCTTCCAGGAAGCCATCGCGCTGAACCCGAACGACAAGCTGGCCCATACCTATATCGGACGCTGCGAACAACTGAAGGCCGAGCCGCCCGAAGGCGAATGGAACGGCGTCTGGGTGATGACCAGCAAGTAGCCGACTGCCCAACGTCCGCGCTTGCCCCCTCGGGCGAGGCGGTTAGAATGGTCGCATGATGCGGTCACTATACAACTTTTCCATGTTGGCGTTGATTGCTCTCACGCCCCTTTCACTTCAGGCTGACGGCATCACCTCTTGGCGCGCATCAAGTGGTGCTCAACTCGACATCGGCCCGGGTACTTTCTTCACCACGTTTTTCCAGACGGACAGGTCACTGGCGACGCCCGCAGCGCAAAAACCCGCTTCCGGCGCGTCGACTCCACTCGCCACCGGTCCTAGTCTGGCTGTCCTTGAGGCCTTCGACATTTACCGGGCCGGCCGGGCCGGCGCGATGGCCCTGGAGCGAATGACCGCCTTCCTGCGCCTGGCGGCGATCCGCGCGGAATACGGCGTCGTCGTTCGGGACAACAGGGCCATTCTGGTCGCGCAGAACTACCCGTCCGATTTCGTCGCCATGTTCGACGGCGCGGTGGTCTGGATCAAAGCGGCGACCACCGGGGACGGCGTACAAGCCTTCGAGTCCGCAAAGGACTATGAGCGGAGGAACGGCGGTGAATACCCCTATCAAGATTTGGCGAACCTCTTGTTCAAATTTTCCGTTGAACTGAGGCATCCACCGGCGCAATGGGAGTTCATTGCGCGGAGTTTCGGTTCCCCAAGCACCAAAGACCGGCGTCGCGGCCATCGCCAGTTGATGGTCATGGCGCGATCGGGAAACCTCGAAGCGGCACTCGATTTAGCCCGTCGGCATGAAACCGGCGACGTTCTCCCGAAAAGCGATGCTTGCGCCATGTTCTGGTATATGCGCGCCGCGACCTTGGGAGCGGGAAAGGAGATTGACGCCGTCATGAAATCCATGGCCCAACGGGTTTCATCGAAAGATCGGGAAGAAATCCGCAAACGACTTCAGTGGGTCGAGAGCGACCCGCCAGACGGGTGCAGATTATAGCCTCCCTGCTATTGATGTTTTACTGAATCTGGGGAAGTCATCTAGCGTCATTACACCCGGCTATTGCCGTCCGGCCCTACAGGCTCGTAAACGCTCCTCCAAAGTCGCCTCCAACTGCCTCAGATTCTCTTCACGTCGCTCCACGTCCTCAAGTTGCTTTCGCAGTTCGTCGATCTTTTGCCGTTCAGCCGCAATATCGGCATCAATTTCACGCACCTCAGCAACCGCCTCGGAATTTCGGTATCCTGAGTTCAGAAATTCCAGGCCCTCCAGAGCCCTCCAGGCAAAATATAGGACTCGCCCTATCCGACCTTTCGGAATAGGGCCGACATCCGGTGATGGCGGCGCCGATGGGGAGGAATGCGCCAGCACGGTCCGCCGCTTGTCCTGAAGGCGGTTAATGATCAGTTCATGACTGGCGATTTCCGCTTGTTTTGCACGTTTCTCATCAATGACCTCATGGAGGTCTTGAATCACTTCTCGTAGTGCCGTGAGAATATCAGAACAATCCGGTTCCGGTTCTTCAGGCTCGTCCGGGTCGTCCGGGTCGCCCGGTTCCGGATGATCGGGGTCGTAGGGCGGCTTCTCTTCGCCATCATCGCCGTCGTCGCCCCCATCACCGTCATCCCCTCCACCACCGCCATCATCGCCGTCGTCCGGCGGCGTGCCGATGCCGCCGTCGTCGTCGTTGTCGTCGGCGTCGCCCAGGGGGCGTGGGCCGTCGGCCAGGCGGCGTGTCGTCTCGTCGAAGGTTTCGGCTTCCAGCAATTTGTCCACGTCGGCGAAGAAGGTTCGGTCTTCTTCGGGATCGAGGGCCATTTCCCGGCGGATTTGTTCCGCCCGTTCGTGGTCCGCGCGGCGCAGCTGGGCGAAGAAATCCACGGCCAGGGAGCGGTCGCCGCCGCCGGCGCGGGCATCCTGGGTCAGCAGATCGGGAAACAGGCCGTTTTCGCGCGTCGCCGCCAGATGGCGGACGGACCTTGCGTTGGAGGCGGCCCCCTCGCCGCTCAGGCCCGGCAGGCGCGGCGGCGCGGGGCGAGGGGCCAAGCCGTCCAGTTGCGCGGCCTGGCGGACCAGCGCCGTTTCCGTCGGTCCGCCCGGGTTCAGCAACCCGTCGGGCTTCAGACCCCGGCGGACCTGAAAGGCGCGCACTCCGGCCTCCACCGGCGGATCGAACAGCCCCCGCGCCGCCCGTGCTTTCGGCGCGAGATCGCCCGACCGGCCCAGAAGGTTTTCAACCCGGCCCACGTCGGCCGAGCGGTTGACGCCGCCGGGACCGACCGGGGCCGTCAGCGCGGACAAGAACGACGGTTCCGGGGTCGAGAACCCGCCCGAGTCCAAAGGGTCGAGCAAGCTGCCGCGCCGGTTGGGCACTCGAGGATAAAGAGACATGACCGCACCTCAGTTTAGAACAGAACATGAACATATTCGTCATATGCGTGCGGGAAATTAGGAATGTCAAGCGTTTTATGTAAATTTTCCTATATACGGAGAAAGGAGGCCCGAGAGCCCTGCAACCCAAACTTCATTGTTGCAACGCAGCAAAAATAGGCTAACCATCATTCTTGACCTCACACACCGGGAAATGGGGATCCCGGCGGCCGGATGCGCGACCATGACCGTTCGAAACCTCGATAAGCTTTTCCGCCCCACCTCCGTCGCCGTGATCGGCGCGTCCGAACGCAAGGGATCGGTCGGCAATCTGGTCATGCACAATTTGCTGGAAGGCGGGTTCGAGGGGCCGATCATGCCGGTCAATCCGAAGCACCGCGCCGTCGCCGGGGTGCTGACCTACGCGGAGGTTGCGGACCTGCCGGAAGTTCCCGACCTCGCCGTGATTTGCACCCCGCCGGCCACGGTGCCCGGCATCGTCGAGGAAGTCGCCGCCTGCGGCACCCGCGCGGCGATCATCCTGACCGCCGGATTGAACCGAAAGTTCGACGGTTCGGAAGACACACTTCAAGACAAAATCCTGGCCACGGGGCGCGAGGTGGGCCTGCGCATCCTGGGTCCCAACTGCTTAGGGTTGCTGGTCCCCGGCATCGGCCTGAACGCCAGTTTTGCCCACTTGCCGGCCCTGCCCGGCAATATCGCCTTCGCCAGCCAGTCCGGGGCCATGTGCACGGCGGTGCTGGATTGGGCGCGGGCGCGCGGCATCGGGTTTTCCCATTTCATTTCCATGGGCGACGCCATGGACACGGATTTCGGTGACGCCCTCGACTATCTGGGGTCGGACCCGCATACGCGGGCGATCCTGCTCTATGTCGAATCGATCCACGAACGGCGCGAATTCATGTCGGCGGGGCGCGCGGCGGCGCGCAACAAGTCGGTCCTGGTCATCAAGGCGGGGCGCAGCAGCGCCGGGGCGCAGGCAGCGGCCTCGCATACCGGCGCGTTGGCCGGGGCCGACGCGGTTTACGACGCCGCCTTCCGCCGCGCCGGGATGCTGCGCGTCGATACCATCGAGGAAATCTTCGCCGCCGTCGAAACCCTGGCCCGTGCGCCGAAGTTTCCGGGCGATCGGCTTTCCGTCGTCACCAACGGCGGCGGCATCGGCGTGATGGCGGTCGACCGCCTGGCCGAACTGGGCGGGCGATTGGCCGAGTTCTCGGACGAAACCAAGGAGGCGTTGAACAAGGTCCTGCCGGAGACCTGGTCCCACGGCAACCCCGCGGACATCATCGGCGACGCCCCGCCGGAACGCTACGCGGGGGCCCTGAAGACCCTGATCGCAGCCAAGGAATCAGATGCCGTGCTGGTCATGCATGCACCGACGGCAACCGCCTCGAGCACCGAGGCGGCACAGGCGGTGATCGACGTTTCGCACGAGACCAAGGCGCCGATCCTGGCCAACTGGGTCGGCGAGGAAGCGGTGGCACCCGCGCGCAAGATGCTTCGAGACGCCGGCATCCCGACCTACGACACCCCGGGCGAGGCCGTCGGTGCGTTCATGCATCTGATCACCTACAAGCGAAACCAGGAAATCCTGACCGAAACGCCGGCCTCCCTGCCTGCCCATTTCAATCCGGCGACGGCGGTCGCCCGCCTGGTGATCGAAGGTCACCTGGCGACCGGCGATGCGATGATGAGCGAGCCCGAAGCCAAATCCGTGCTCGCCGCCTACGGCATCCCGACGGTCGAAACCCATATCGTCAAGACACCCGAAGACGCCGCCGCCAAGGCGCAATCCATGGGCTTTCCCGTGGCGCTCAAGGTTTTGTCGCCGGACATCAGCCATAAATCTGACGTCGGCGGGGTCGATCTGTTCCTGGACTCGGCGGCGGCGGTTCAGGCGTCCGCCGAACGCATGCTGGCCTCCATCGGCGAGAAGTTTCCCGAGGCCAATATCCAAGGCTTCACCGTGCAGAAGATGGCCGACCGGCCGGGGGCGCATGAACTGATCGTCGGCGTGACCTGTGATGCGATCTTCGGCCCGGTGATCCTGTTCGGCGAGGGCGGCACGGCGGTCGAGGTGATCGCCGACCGCGCGGTCTCCTTGCCGCCGCTGAACATGCACCTCGCCCGCGACATGATTTCCCGCACCCGTATCTGGCGGCTGCTGCAGGGTTACCGCGACCGCCCGCCCGTGGATCTGGACGCGCTCTGTCTGACCCTGGTGCAGATTTCCCAGATGATCGTCGATATCCCGGAAATCGCCGAACTGGACATCAACCCGCTATTGGCCGACGAGAACGGCGTGCTGGCGCTGGACGCCCGCATCCGCGTCGCCAGCCCCGGCGCGGACCAGTCCCGCGAACTGGCGATCCGCCCCTACCCCCAGGAACTGGAAGAACCGTTTACGTTGAACGACGGGACCAAGGTCCTGCTGCGCCCGATCCGGCCCGAGGACGAGCCGGAACACCGCGACTTCATTTCCCGCCTGACGCCGGAAGACATCCGCTTCCGCTTCTTCGGCCTGGTCCGCGAATTTCCCCATTCGGAAATCGCCCGCCTGACGCAGATCGATTTCGACCGCGAGATGGCCTTCATCGCCAGCGTCGAAAAACCCGGCGCCGACGGCACGGTCGACCGCGAGACTCTGGGCGTCGTCCGCACGGTGACCGACCCGGACAACGAAACCTGCGAATTCGCGGTGATCGTCCGTTCCGACCTCAAGGGCCAGGGTCTGGGCCACAAGATGATGGAAAAGATGATCGCCTATTGCCGGGCGCGCGGCACCAAGACCATGGTCGGCCAAGTCATGTCGGAAAACCATCCGATGCTGGACATGGTCCGCAACCTGGGCTTCCACGTCCGCCGCCTGCCGGACGAACCGGTGGTCGAGACGACGCTGGACCTGACGCCGGGCGCGGCCCAAGCCAAGGCTGGCGAATAAAGGACACGCACGGCAGCAGCCCACGCAGCCCCGGCGGTTTCCGAAAACTCGATCTTACTTGGAGGTCGCGACGAAGACGCCGTCCCAATCGGCGGCGGGCGGGTTAACGCGGTACTCGGCGATGCGCTCGTCATAAACGTCGCAGAGAACGTCCAGGTTCGCCTCCAGCTCCCAGCACTTGTTCTCGTCGTTGCCGCGGCGGCGGATCTCGTCGAACATGGTCTGGGCTTCGTCCCATTTCTGGTGACGGTAGGCTTCCTGTGCGTCGTAGATGAGTTTCTGCAGGTCCTTGAATTCGGGCTTCTGCGCGACCTCTTCGTCGCCCAGCAGGCCATAAATGTAGACACCTTCCAGCTTGCCTTTGACCCGGATGAAATCCAGATCGATGCAGGCCAGCGCGTCCTTCACTTCGGCGTAGGTCGAGGCGCCGATAACCACGTTCATGCCGTAGGATTTGGACTGGCCTTCCAGACGGGCCGCCAGGTTGACCGTATCGCCCAGCACGGAATAGTCGAAGCGCTGATCCGAGCCCATGTTGCCGACAACCGCGGGGCCCGAGTTGAGACCCAGGCCGACCTTCAGCGGCACGTGCTTGCGGCCTTCTTCCTTGGCTTCCTGTTCCAGGCGGGCGTTGAGCGGCTCCATCTCGGCCAGCATGGCGAGGGCCGACCGGCAGCCGTCGATGGCGTGGTTCTCGTTGTCCAACGGCGCGTTCCAGAACGCCATGATGCAGTCGCCCATGTATTTGTCGATGGTGCCGCGGCGTTCCAGGATGGCGTTGGTCAGGGGCGTCAGCAGCTTGTTGATCAGGGCGGTCAGGCCGACCGGATCGAACTGCTCGGAAATCGTCGTGAACCCGCGCACGTCGCAGAACAGCAACGTCAAATCGCGCATTTCACCGCCCAATTTCAGGCTGTCCGGATTTTCCGCCAATTGTTCAACCATATCCGGCGACAGGTAGTGGGCGAAGGCGCCGCGCACCTGTTTCTTCTGACCTTCTTCACGGACGTAGTTGAGGTAGGTCAGCGTCGAATACAGAAGGAAAATCGCGATCAGGGTATAGACCGCGTCGATCAGCATTCGGTGCTCGGCGAAGGCATACCAACTGCCGTAACTCACGCCGGCCGTCGTCACGGCAAAAACCATGAAGGTCCAAAGGGCGCCCAACCAGGGCACCAGGACGATCATCGCCAAACCGCCGAACAGGATCACCGCCAACTCCACCCCTTGGGCGAAGTTGGGCCGGTTGAGATACGCCTTGTTGAGAATGGTCTCGATGATCTGGACGTGGACCTCGACCCCCGGAATGTTGCTTTCCGTCGGGATGGACCGAATATCCTTAAGCCCGATGGCGCTGGTCCCCAGGATCGTCAGTTTGCCCTTGATCAGAGCTGGGTCGACCGTGCCGTTCAGCACATCGACCGCGGGCACGTACTTGGCCTTGTCGGTCTTCGAGAAATAGGGCCACATCCGGCCGTTCCGGTCCGTCGGAATGGTCAGACCGCGGGCGATGCCGATGGACATGATGCCCGCCTGGTTGACGTTGACCAGGATCGTCGGACGGCCGGTCGCGAGTCGCAGCATCTCGACGCTAAGCGCCGGAAACATGTCCTTGCCCTGCACGAACAGCGACGGAATACGGCGAATGATCCCGTCCTGTTCGGGAATGATCGAGAAGATGCCGTGCCCGCCGAAGCGCCCGCCGGCGGCTTGTTCGATGATCGGCACGTTGCGCACCAGGGCCGGGAAGCTGGGCAGCAGGTTCAGCGGGTCGGGCACGTTCGGCCCGATCTTGCGCACGGCGATGGATTTCTTCACCGGCGGCAGCTTGACGCCTTCAAGCTCGCTTTCGACGGTCGACTGGCCGAGCACGACGCGCGAGCGCTTGATCGTTTCGGCGAAGATCTCGTCGTTGGATTTGAATTGGCGGATCTTGTTCTTGGTCTCTTCGTCCAGGCCCTTCAACGCATCGGCGATGGCGGACGGATTCATTCTGTCGGGTTCGGCGAAGACAATATCGAAGGCCACCTCGACGGCGCCCATCTGCATCAGGTTCTGGACCAGTTGCGCGATGACGTCGCGCGGCCAGGGCCATTGGCCGATTTCGCCCAGGCTCTTTTCATCCAGATCGATGATGGTGACGGGTTTGCGTTCCGGCGGCGGAATTTCGCGCGGCTTCATCTGCTGATAGAAATCGAAGCCCTTCAGACGCAGGAATTCGACGGGTTGGGGATTGGCGACATAAAGCGTGATGAACCCGGCCAGCAGGACATAACCGACAACCCGTTCAAGACGGATCGTACCGCGCAGGAATCGATAAAGCCCCCGGCCGATCGCCCGCAGCACGCGACCGAAAATACCCGGCGTGCCCGGGCCTTTCGGCACGGTCGGCGGAATTACCTCGGCGCGGCCTTCATCAGGCACTGGCGATTACCCCTCTCGCGAACCGAAAACCATGCCCGTCGGCGATGGCCGGTCCATTCAAATCCCCTTGCCTCTCCCGTCGCGCGGCGTTGTTCACCCATCCACGGCAGAGTACATGAGCATTATCACAGGTTCACGCCGCCGCCGCCAGCCCCAAAGCCCCGCCATTGGGGAAATTCAGGCGCCGAACCGATCACATGACGCCGCCGACGAAACGGGACGAATTTACCCTGAAACCGCCTGAAAACCGGGCCTAAAACACAGGTGCCCCTGTTCATCCCATGTTTACCATCATACATTAGTCTGGCGCTGGGATATTAGGAGCAGTGGGACTTCCATGGCGGAATCCGACAACAATCGCGCGTGGCTGAAGCCGTTCATCAAGAACCTGATGCCGACCTTTCGCGAGGTCGTCATCATGTCGGCGTTCATCAATCTGGTCGCCCTGGCGACGCCCGTGTTTTCCATGCAGGTCTTCGACCGCGTGGTCTTTCACAAGGGCATCTCCACGCTGTGGGGTCTGGTGATCGGCATGATCGCGGTGATCATCTTCGACCTGGTGTTGAAGCTGGCGCGGTCGCGCGTCATGCAGACGGTCGCCCTTCGTGTCGACGTTCTGGTCGGCCGCCAATTGTTCGACAAGCTGATGTCTCTGCCGCTCTCGGAGCTGGAATCCAAACCGTCGGGCCATTGGCAGGGCCTGTTCCGCGACGTCGACACCGTGCGCAACACGCTGTCCGGCGGCTCCGCCGTGCTGATCACGGACCTGCCCTTCGTCGTCATGTTCCTGGTTCTCATCATCACCATCGCGCCGCCGGTGGCGCCGGTCCTGCTGGTCATCCTCCCGCTGTTCATGTTCGTCGCCTGGAAGTCGGGCAACGTCATGGCCGAAGCCAACCAGGAAGAACGCAAATCCTCGATCTCGCGCGATCAGCTGATCGCCGAGATGATCCAGGGCCGGACAACGATCAAGGCCCTGGCCCTCGACCAGGCGATGCGCCCCCATTGGGAACAGAGCCACGCCGACAACATCGAAAAATCCGCCGTGCGCGGGGCCAAGACCGATTTCTATTCGAACCTGGGCGGCTCCCTGACCATGTGCACGACGCTGCTGATGACGACCGTCGGCGCGCTCGCCATCGTCAATCAGGAAATGACCATGGGCTCGCTGATCGCCGCCAACATGCTGTCCGGGCGGCTATTGGGGCCGCTCAACCAGTTGGTCAACCAATGGCGGACGTTCAATTCGTTCAAGCAGTCCGCCGACCGGCTGGGCCAAACCTTCGATACGATCAGCGAACGTACCGAAGCCGAAGTCGTTCTTGACGCGCCGAAAGGCGAGTTGCGGACCGAGAACGTCGTCTTCAGCTACGGCGAAGCGGCCAAGCCGATCCTCAACAACGTCACCGTCACCCTGCCCGCCGGCGGCATCCATGCGTTGGTCGGCCGCAACGGGTCAGGCAAGACGACGCTGCTCAAGGTGCTGCAGGGCCTGTACCGGCCGATCAGCGGGCGCGTGCTGCTCGACGGCGCCGACATCGCCCAGTTCACGCGCCACGAACTGGCCGACTGGATGGGCTATGTGCCGCAGGAATGCGTGCTGTTCGCCGGCACCGTGCGCGACAACATCGCCCACCGCCACGCCGACGCAACGGACGAACAGGTCATCAAGGCCGCAACCCACGCGGGCGTCCACCACTTCATCATCGACCTGCCGGACGGCTACGCCACCGACATCGGCGAAGCGGGCTCGCGCCTGTCCGGCGGTCAGCGTCAGCGCATCGCCATCGCCCGCGCGCTGCTGGGCGATCCGGCGGTTCTGATGATGGACGAACCCTCGGCCAGCCTCGACCGTCAGGCGGAACAGGCGTTGCGCGAGACCCTGCGCGAACTCGCCAAGGTCCGCTCGGTCATCCTGGTCACCCATAGCCCGATCCTGCTGGCCGCTTGCGACGACCTTGTCGCCCTCGATCAGGGCCGCGTCGCCCTGGCCGGACCGTCGGCGGAGATCCTACCGCGCCTGTTCGGCCAAAACCCGCTGCCGCCCATGGAAGAACCCCCGAAGGGCAACGATAAAAAAGACGGCGGACAAAAACCCGACGCCAAACAGGCCGGTGGCGCGCCACAGAGCAAACCGGCCCCGCAAGACGCAAAAGCCCAGGACACGAAACCGCAAGGCTCCCCCCAAGGCGCCCCTGCAACGGCACCGAAAGCCCCTGCCCCGCAACCGGCAGCCGCCGCCCCCGCCAAGCCCGCAGCGGCCGCACCGGCAGCCAAGCCGCCCATGCCCGACATGGCAGCGGCACTCGCCAACGCGGCACGGCAGGCATCCCAGGCCAAGGCCCCTGCTCCGGCGGCGGCACAACCGACGGCTCCGGCGGACGGTGGACAGCGCGTCGAACCCGCCGCACCCAAGCGCCCCGCGCCCACCAATGCCCCGGCAGCGCCCGCGCCACAACCGGCCGCGGCACAGCAACCCCCGCCTCAGGCGCAGCCGAAACTGCAGCAACCGGCGCAACCCGGCGCGCAGCACTCCCGGCCGCCGCAGCAGCGCCCGCAACAGGCGCAGCCTCAGCAAACGCAACGCCCGCCGCAGGAACCCGCGCGCCCGCGGGCAGCCGCCCAGCCGGCGCCGCAACCCGCGCCACGCCCACAACAACCGCCACCCCAGCCACAGGCCGCGCAACCGGCGCCCCCTGCGCCGCAAGCAGCGCAAAAGGCGCCGGCGGCGAAACCGGCAGCCAAGGCATCTTCGCCTTCTAGTAACGACCCATACGCTGATATACTGAAGGCCATGGAGCACGAGCGCGGCTCGCGCTAGTCCCTGTGGACTGGCCCGAACCGGCGCTGGAGCCGAGATATGGAACAACAAGCGAACCCGCCCATTGCCTCGCCGCTGGATGAGCTGCTGATCAAGCGGCCCATGCCGTCGCTGCGCGTGGCGGCTTGGCCGATCATGATCCTGATCACGGTCGTCCTGACCTGGGCCAATTTCGCAAAGCTGGACGAAGTCTCCGTTGCCTTGGGCAAGGTCGTGCCGCTCGGCAAGACCAAGGTGGTCCAGCACTTGGAAGGCGGGATCGTTCAGGAAATCTACGTCTCGGAAGGCGACACGGTTTCAACCGGCCAGCCTCTGCTGCTGCTCGACCTTGCCTCCGGCGGCACCAACCGCGAGGAATTGCAGGTCCGGCTGGACAGTGAACTGGCCGCCCGTTCGCGCCTCCAGGCCGAGGCCGAAGGCCGCAAGCTCAAGTTTCCACGCTCCCTGGAATCACGCCAACCCGCTCTGGTCGAAGCACAGCGCCAGGCCCATGACGCCCGGCAGCGCGAATTGAAGGCCTCGATCAGCGTCCTCAAGGAACAGATCAAACAGCGCGAGCTGGACGTCAAGGAACTGCTGGCCAAGAAAAAGGCGCTGGAACGCAACTACTCCCTCGCCCGCGAACGCCTGCAGATGTCGGCGTCGCTGTTGGCCGAGGGCCTGACGGCACGCATCGAACATCTGAAGCTGGAGGCTGAGGTCGAGGATCTGGACGGTGAGTTGAAGGGCCTGGTGCCGGCCATTCCGCGGTCACAGGCCGCCGTCGAGGAAGCCAAAAAGCGCGTTTCGGAATCGGAGGAAGGCTTCCGCCGCGAAGCCCGCGAGGAACTGAACAAAGTCGAACAGTCGATCGCCCGCATTCAGGAACTGATCACCGAAGCCGAACGGCAGGGATCGCGGTCCGAGATCAAAAGCCCGATCAACGGCATCGTCCAGAAGATGGTCGTCAATACGGTCGGCGGCGTCGTCAAGCCCGGCGAGCCGATCCTGGAAATCGTGCCGACCGGCGACAAGCTGGTCGTCGAGGCGCGCCTGAACCCGACGGAGCGCGGCTTCATCGTCGAAGGCCAGCCGGCGGTGGTCAAGATTTCGACCTATGACTTCGTGCGCTACGGCGGCCTGGACGGGATGGTCATCGCCGTCGCCCCCGATGCCTCGACGGACGAGAACGGCGCCCCTTACTTCCGCGTCGTCGTGCAGACGGAGAAAACCTATCTCGGCCAGCGGGAAGGCCTGTTGCCGATCACACCGGGCATGGAAGCGACCGTCGACATTCACACCGGCCGCAAATCGGTGATGGATTATCTCGTCAAGCCGGTCCTCAAGCTGAAAGACGAAGCGTTCCGCGAACGCTGATTCCGTCGCGCCGGAATTCCCCCACGCGTAGCATCGGCCCGGCCCCGACCGTCGTCTGGCCGCGTATGGGCAAACAAGCGGGAAAAGCCGACGTTTCTAAATTCGATCCACACGGCATTCACGCTAACCATTTGTTATTTTTTGCCAATCTATTATAAACGTTACGTGAAATGGGGAGTATTGGGCGCGTCGGCCCGCCTTGATCGGCAAGTCAGGCGCGCACAGGTAGGGGTCTGGGGAAGACATGTCGCTAACCACTCTTGTCGGATTGATGGCCGCTTTTGGTCTGTTCATCGGCGCGATTCTGATGAGCACCGACAACTTCCTGATTTTTCTCAGCCTTTCCAGCCTGCTGATGGTTGTCGGCGGGACCCTGGCATCGACCTTCATTTCGTACGAGCCGCGCTACGTGATGCTCTCGCTGAAGCTGATCTGGCGGATCCTGTTTTCGCCCAAGGTCGGCCGCAACGTTCTGAAATCCGAAGTCGGCCGCATCATCCGTTGGGCCTACACGGTGCAGAAAAGCGGCCCGCCGGCGCTTGAGGCCGAGGCCAAAAAAGCGGTGCGCGGCGACAAGTTCCTGAAATTCGGCGTGGAAATGGTGATTTCCGGCTATACCGGCGAGGAAGTCCGGGAAATCCTGACCAACGCCATTGAATCGACCTTCGGCCGCAATACGGTGCAAGTCGACATCCTGCGCAACATGGGCAGCGCCGCCCCGGCCTTCGGGATGATCGGGACGCTGGTTGGTCTGATCATCATGCTCGACAACCTGGGCGGCGACCCGACAGAACTAGGCGCCGGCCTGGCGGTCGCCCTGCTGACCACGCTTTACGGCGTGATGTTCGCCCGCATGATCTTCATGCCGGCGGCGACCAAGATTCAACAGCGCGAGGAAATCGTCCGGTTCCGCAACTACTTGATCGCCGAGGGCCTGTCTCTCCTTGCCGACAAGAAGAACCCCCGCTACATCGCCGACCGGATGAACAGCTTCCTGGACCCGGCGATCCACTTCAACATCGACAAGATGAAGAGGTAGCCGTGCGCCGGCGGGCCATCGTCGTCCCGCCCCTGCACGCTAGGTGACACCATGGGAGTCCCCGCCAAACCACCCCCCGAAGAGGAAAAAGAAGACTGGCTGGTCACCTATGCCGACGCCATCACCCTATTGATGTGCTTCTTCGTCATGATGCTGACCTTCGCAGAATTCGATATTCCCGCCTTCGAGGAAGCTGCCGCCGCGATCAAGGACAAGATCGGCTCGGGCGATGAAAACGCGTCGCCGACGGAAAAGCTCAAGATCGACGTCGAGGATGTGGTGTTTCAAATGCAGGCCGACCGGGCCGTGCAGGTGACCAAGGATTCCAAGGGCGTGGTCATCGAACTGGCGTCCAGTGCCTTTTACAAGCCCGGCTCTGCCGAACTTCGCGAAGCCGCCATTCCGGTCCTGGAAAAGATCGCCCAGACGATCAGCGCGCCCCGCTACGCCACCTATAACATTCAGATCGAAGGCCATACGGACGACGAGCCCATTTCGACGGAGAAATTCCCGTCGAACTGGGAACTGTCGACGGCGCGCGCCGCGACTGTCGTGCGGTTCTTCGCCGACAACGGCTTCGTCGATCCGTTGAAATTGAGCGCCGCCGGCTTCGCCGACCAGAAACCCAAGGTTCCGAACCGCGCCGAAGACGGCACGCCGATCCCGGAAAACCGCGCGACCAACCGTCGGACGGCGATCCGCATCAACGCCATGTCGTTGAAGGAACGCGAAGTCTGGTATCAGCACTTGGCCCTGAAACGGGCGAAGGAAGAGGCCGAAAAACAGGCCAAGGCCGCGGCAGAGGCCGCATCCGGCCAAGGCCAGCCCGGCCAGGAAGGCGCCGTGCCGCAGACCGAGGGCCAGCCCCCCGCCGAAGCCCAGCCTGCGCAGCAATAGCCTGCAAACACCGTCACGTCCGGCTTCTCAACGGTCTCTTGTTCGAATTCTCATGAAATCGTTCGCGCCCGGGCAGGACGCGAGGCCGGCAGGCAGGTCTACTCGATAATGAGTTCCATGCCTTCACGGCTGACGAAGTTGCCTTCCCAGGCTGCCTCGGCTTCGACGGCCAGCTTGTCCATGAAGGCGTCGTCGTGTTCCGGATCATGGTGGAAGATCGCGTGGCGCTTGACCCCGGCCGCCTGACACAACCGCATGCCTTCGTTCCAGGTCGAATGCCCCCACCCGACCTTGGCCGGGAATTCGTCTTCCGTATAGGTCGAATCGTAGATCACCAGATCCGCGCCTTCGATCAGACCCAGGATGTTTTCATCCATCTGACCGGGCACATGTTCCGTATCGGTGATGTAGCAGATCGCCGATCCATCATGCTCGATGCGGTATCCGGTCGCCCCGTTGGGATGATTGAGCGCCGCCGTCTTGACGGTAATGTCCGACGGTAGGGAAAAGCTGTCGCCGGCATCGAAATCCTCGAACCGCAACTTCGCCTGCATGGCCTCCAGGGGTACCGGAAACATGGGGTTGTGCATCTGGGTCGAGAGAATGTCCTGAATGCCTTCGTCGCCGCGGCTTTTCAAATGACCGGCCATGATGTGGATGGCGCATTCGGGATTGTAGGCAGGCACGAAAAACGGAAAGCCGTTGATGTGATCCCAATGCGTATGGGTCAACAACAGATGCGAACACTTCATCCCCGATTGGAGAAAAGCATTCCCGAAGGGCCGGATCCCTGTGCCGGCATCCATGACGAAACGGTAATCGCCCGCTTCGACTTCGATGCAACTCGTATTGCCGCCATACTTCATATGCTGCGGCGTGGCGCAGGCGATACTCCCTCTTACTCCCCAAAATTTGAGACGGATGGCCATACTCTCATGCAGACGTTTGCGATCGACACATTCGGTTGAGCGAACGCAGCGGCTTTCTCCCTCGCGGACAGGCCCCCAATGGCACACAGAATTTCCGTACCTTAGTGGTACGATTTAACCTTCTGTATAGGCCATCAAGTGACTGCTGTCACAGATTGATTTCCTACCACTTCAATCGCCGTACCGACCTCCAAATCCAACTGTCGGTCTGCTCGCCCTCTATTACTGGCGATTTCGATCAACCCCATCGAATTCCGATACCAGAACAAGGCACCCTCAGGAACCGATGCGAAAGTCGTTTCGCCTTTTATTTCAACATTGTGAACTATAATTCGGTCGTTTGGCGAGAGATTTTCCGCCCCCAGGCCGGAAATCGCATTCCCATATGGATCGATGTAGATGATTCCGCTGAATTCATCGGGAAAGTCGGCACGATCGACGGAAACGACGTCGATCTCCGCCCCCTTGGCAGCGGCATCGAAGCTCCCCGTGCAAGCGATCTCCGCGGCTACCGGCGCGAACAAATCCCGACCGTGAAAACTGGCTGACAGCCGCGCCGGGCGCCAGGTGATTTGCCAGGCCAGAGCAGACGTCCCGGCACGTCGCGTCAACATGGCGAACAACCCGTTGTCGGGCCCGACGAACCATTGCCCTCCCGCCTTGACGACGACTGCCCGCCGATCGGTGCCGACCCCGGGGTCGACTACCGACAGAAACACCGAACCAGGCGGAAATTCGCCCGCCAGCGCGGCCAGAAGGTACGCCGATGACATCGGATCGAAGGCTGGTGCGTCGTGCATCAGGTCGATCACCGGCACCCCGGGCGCGCCTAAGTGCAAGACCGCCTTCATCTGCCCCACATAAGGGCCGTCGGTTCCGAAATCCGTGAAAAGAACAAGCATGGCCGCCGGGCTCTCACCGTATCGATAACGATGTCCGGAGAGTATCAGAGCCGGGCCGCGTCCATCCACGCCAATCCCGCCTCGCCTGACCGTCGCGCCGCCGCGCGGCGGCACCAAACGCAAACACCCGACAACGCGCCATTGCGTTCCCGGGTGAAGCGGAAAGGATATCGGATCGGCACCCAGGCGGGTGCCGGGAATCAGACGGCGGCGGCCGTGTCGGCCAAGGCCTGGGCCACGTGCTTTTGAACTTTCTCGAAGGCCCGGTTTTCCAACTGGCGGACCCGTTCACGGCTGATGCCGTAGACGGAGCCGAGATCTTCCAAGGTCGCGGGCTCGTCGCTCAGGCGGCGTTCGACAAAAATCTCGCGCTCGCGTTCCGGCAAAGCCGCCATGGCCTCCTGAACCAGCGTGCGGCGGAAGTTGCCTTCCTCCGACTCGCCGACGGTGCGTTCCGGATCGGGGCGGTCGTCGACCAACGTATCCTGAAACTCGACGGCGCCCTCTTCCTGGGTCACCGGTGCGTTCAGCGACAGGTCACGGGCCGCCAACCGGCGGTTCATGTAGGAGACGTCCTCTGGCGAAACACCGACTTCATCGGACAGACGCTTTGCGTCCTCCGGGTTCAATTCGCCGGTATCCATGATCTTCAGCCGGCCCTTGAGATTGCGCAGGCTGAAGAACAGTTTCTTCTGGGACGCCACGGTGCCCATCTTAACCAGCGACCAGGACTTCAAGATGTATTCCGTGATCGCGGCCTTGATCCACCACATGGCATAGGTCGACAGACGGAAACCGCGGTCCGGGTCGAACTTCTTAATGGCCTTCATCAGGCCGATGTTGCCTTCGGAAATCAAATCCGCGACCGGCAGGCCGTAGCCGCGATAGCCCATGGCGATCTTCGCCACCAGGCGCAGGTGGGACGTCACCATCTGATGCGCCGCATCGACGTCGCCCTTTTCGGTCCACCGAATGGCGAGCTCCTGTTCCTGCTCTTTCTCAAGCAGGGGGAATTTCCAGATTTCCCGGAAATACTGGCTCAGGCTTCCTTCAGTGGGAACGGCAGGTAAACTGATCGTCGTCATTTTTTCAAATCCCGCTATCTGGGGGCGGTCAAAGACCCGCCCGAACACCATGATTGAGGTTTTAGATCCGGATTAAGGCGCCTCTATGGCAGCACCGGGACATTGCCCGGGCAGCCGCGACGGCCCATGGTCGGAGATGGCCACGGCGAAGACGCCATCCACGCCGTCGAGCGCGATACAAGCACGAGAAGACACCCCGCCGAGTTCGGCGGGCGCAAATCCTGCGAGACGGGAAAAGCAAAGGTATTCGGTCATGCCTTATCCTCCTATCGAAGCAATACGACGTCTTGCGGCGATAGAGGCCCGATGGCCACTTCGCCAAACCACCCGCTTACAGCCGGGTGTAAAACGGTCGGCCCCGAATGGGCACCGACACCTATACTATAGGGGAAAAGTCGGAAATTTTCAAGAAATCGCGGTAAAAAGGGCCTTACTGAACCGCGTTCTGAAGGCGCGCGAAGGAATTGTCGATCGCCCCGTTCGGCAACATCTCACCGCGAATTTCAGGCGACAAATCCGGGATCGGCGGCAGATCGAGGTTCTGACCGTTGGAAATCTCGGCATTACGCTTCTGACGGTACAGCGAGCGGATCGCCGCGTAATAATCGACCGAGGTCTTGCGAATCTGATCCAGTTCCTCGACCACGTCGGCGTACTCGAGGAACCCATCGACCAGATGAAGAGCAAGATCGATCTCTTCCTCGTCGATGTTGTCCAGATAATAGCTCAACGGTTCGAAGTAACCATCGACCAGCAGCCGGCCCACCGCGTCACGCGGGTTGGACGGGCCGAGCAGCGGCAGCACGACGTAGAAGCCTTCGCCGACACCCCAGACAGCCAGGGTCTGGCCGAAATCTTCCTGGTGCTTCTCAAAGCCCATTTCCGACGCCAGGTCGGAAATGCCGGCCATGCCGAATGTCGTGTTGATGAAGGCCCGCGTGAAAGTCACCAGCGCACGCTCGAACTCGAACTGCAAAATGTCGTTCACGAAGGTGATCGGTGACGACAAATTGTCGAACATGTTTTTCAGCGCCTGGCGACCGGTCGCCGGGACGTTTGAATTGTAGGCATCCGCCAGAGGCCGCAGCAAAGCGGACTGAACGCCTTCGTTGAACGAGAAGATCGCGCGGTTGATGTCTTCCAAGGGATCATTGGCGTCGTCCTCGGCCTGCGACAATTGAATGTCGGCAGCCTGCGACAGCCCATCCCGATCCGTCAGTTCACGCGCGGCGTCGTCCGCTTGCGCGGAACCGAACGCAATCGAAGTCGCCAACAAAACGCTGACAGCGAAAATTCGAAACTTACCAGCCAAGTCCGAGCCCCATGTCCTCGTCTCGTCCGACCCCAGCAGTGAGGTTCGAACCGGTCAAAACCACAACGCGGCCACGCCCAAACGCAGCCCTTATCGCCGTGAATTAATAGGTGAACTTGCCACCCCCCGCAACCGATTCAAAGGAATTAATTTCCTTGCCATGGCTAACAAAATCGTGAGGCAAACCTTCATACTTAATGCTGCGCGGGCCGCTTGAACCGGCGGCAAAAATGCCTATCCTGAGGCCAGAAGGGGCTTTCGCATCATGATTCAGCGTATTTTTCCGACCCTATGGAGTGCCGTCACGGCGGCTGTTTTCTGCCTTGTACTGGCGCCGTCAGCCGCTCGGGCCGAGGCGCCCGAGGCCGTGGTAACGGCGTTTCAGGAGGACCTGATCGCCGTTATGAAGGAAAGCGATTCGCTCGGTGTGTCAGGGCGTTACAATAAATTCCTGGGGTATCTGGACAAATATTTCCACATGCCGCTGATGGTCGCCTTCGTTTCCGGCGGCGAATGGACCAAGGCAAGCAAGGACGAACGCATCGATCTCGTCCGCGCCGCCCGGCGCATGAGCGCCGGCGAATTGGCCGTCTTGTTTTCCGGATACGGCGGCGAGCGCTTTGCACCGGCCGGCAACCGACCGATCAAGGACGGCACCATCCTGGTTCACACCAAATTGAAACGGACGAGCGGTGACGATGTCGATATCACCTATCGCGTCAGGAAATTCGATGAAAACTGGCGAATCATCGATGTCCTGTTGGACGGCACGATTTCCCAATTGGTCAAACGCAAGGACGAATACCGCCGGACCCTGGAAGACGGCGGCGTCAGCGCGCTGACCAATCTGCTGAATACCAAGGCGGACGAAATCCTCGCTTCGGAAAGCGCGTCGGGCAAAGCCTCCAAATGACGGGCATCCAAGGATTTATCCGGATGCCATGGCATCCGGGGAGAGTCATGCCTACGTGTTTTCAATGACACACTATTTTCTCAGCCCCCGCCCTCCCTGGCGCCAGGCCCCTCCTCACCCGGTTTCTTCGCCGATACGGCGGCTTTGGGCCGTTATCGCGCTGGCACTGCTTGCGCTGGCTCCCGTGTCAGCCGAGGCCAAGGATGGCGCCGCCGGAGATATTGTGAAGGCGTTTCACGAGACCCTGTTGACCACCATGAAAAAGGCGGACGAATTGGGCCTTTCGGGCCGGTTCGAGAGGCTCGCACCCGCCGTCGACAAGGCCTATCACCTGGACCTGACGGCTCGCCAATCGGCAGGACGCCGCGCCTGGAAAGACGCCTCGGACGAGGAGCGCAAGGCTTACCTCAAGGCCTTCCGGCGCTGGACCATCGGCACCTACGCCGCCCAGTTCGACGGCTGGTCCGGGCAGGAATTCCAGGACCACGGCGAAAAACCGGGACCGCAGAACGGCACGGTTCTGGTCGAAACGGAAATGACCGGGGAAGAACCCGTCACCTTCACCTATCTGATGGTCAAATCCGATGGCCGATGGGGTGTCTACGACGTTCTGGTCCGCCGGGGGACAACATCGATCAGCCAACTGGCGAAGCACATTTCGGAATTCAAAACCACCGCCCGCAAGGGCCTGCCGGCGCTGACCGAGAGCTTGACCCAAATGGCCGAGGCCGTCGCCAAGAAGTAAGACGCCTTACCCGGCCTTATCCCCGCGGGCATCCTCGGCGGACCTTGTTTCCGCATCGCGCATCAGTGAGCGCAGGGAATAGATCGAGCCCAGGCCGAAACCCCACAACACGAATATGATCTCGCGGATGCGTTTGACCGCCGCCAACGCCGCACCGGCCGACGGTTGCCCGGTGATCGCCCCCGCAAGGACGATCAAGGCACTGTCCTGGGTCCCCAGATTGGCCGGAATGAAGAACGTCACGGCGCGCACCATTTGGATTACGGATTCGATGATGATCGCCTCGCCCAGGGTCACCGGATGGCCCAGGAAGTACAGCATCACATAGGTTTCGATCGCCCCCAGAATCCAATTCGTCACCGCAAGGACGATGGCCGGCAGGAACCGCGCGGGCCGGGCCGTGTAAAAATGGTGCAGCCGATCCTCGACATCGCGGATGTTGTCCAGCGCCGCACCGATCTTCGCCCCCAGGCGCGTTCGGCCCAGCCGCGACCCCGTCCAGGACGTCGCACGGAATTTCTGCACGCCGAACACCACACCGATCCCGAAGGTCAGAAAGGCGAACCCGCCAAGCGCGAACGCCCCGTACTTCCCGGCGGCCTCGTGCTGGGACAGCAGAATCAGCCCGATCGCCATGAACACGATCAAACCGATCAGATTGATCGTCCGGGCGAGGATGATCGAGGCGATGCCCTCGCGATAGTTGACGGCGTGATGACGCTTCAACAGCACCGCCTTGATCGGCTCGCCGCCGAAACCGCCCGCCGGCAACACCATGTTGAACGCCTCGCCGACCATGCGGATGCGCCAAACCACATAGGACCAACCGGGGGTCAGCGGGACCTTGAGGATCGCCAGCTGCCAGGACAGGCTATCGACGTAGAAAGCTGCGAGATACATGCCGAGCGCCGCCGCCAGCCCGAGCCATCCCATCTCCAGGATGCTGGCGAGCGCCGCGTCCAGATCGACCCCGGCAACGACCCAGGCCAGCAAGACGATGCCGAGGCCGAGATACAGCCAGGTCAGATAGCGCATGGCGCCCTGCCCCGCGCTACTCATGGCTCCCCCCGGACCGCCGGGCCAAAAGCGCCGGCAGCAGAACCAGCGTGCAAACCAGGGTCAGCGATATGGCGATGGTCAGCAGCACCCCCATACTCGCCGTTCCCGGATGACCGGACAGCGCGATGGCGCCGAACGACCCGATCGTCGTCAGGGCGCTGAACAGCACGGCGCGCGGCGTCGAGGTTTCGAACGCCCCGCCCGCATCCGCACCCGTGCCCGCCGCCCGTGCCTGGCGATCACGCAGGACCAGATGAATACCGCTGGCGACGCCCAAACCGAACAGCAAAGGCAGGACGATGATGTTGGCGAAGTTGAACGGGATCTGGAACAGGACCGAAGCGCAGGCCGTCAGCACCGCCGCCAAGGTCAGCGGCAGGAAGACGAAGATCACGTCCGATACCCGCCGCAACAGCAACGCCAACAGTAACAGGATCGCCGAGATAGCGATCGCCCCAGCCTGCAGGAAGGCCGACAGCACGGCGCGCCCCGCCTCGAAGATCGTCACCGGGGATCCAGAAACCTCCGGTGCCACGCCGCGCAAGGCCGTAACGAACGCCTCGACCGCCGCCGGATCGCGCAGGTCGCGGGCAGGCAAAACTTCCATCCGCGCCTGCCCGTCGGCGGCGACATACCTGGCACGAATGTCGGCAGGCAGATCGGCGATGGTGAACTCCTCGGGATTCAGGCTCTCCTTCAACTGGGCGACGGCATCGGGGAACGTCGCCAGCAGACCGGCTTCGAGGTTCGCCAAGCCCGCGTCATCCATCCCGGCCAGCAGAGCCTTGAGCCGTGCCGCCGCGCGGGCTAGGTCCGGGCTCGCCGTGGCATCATCCAATACACTCAGCACGGACGCCAGGGCGTCCGTCGCCAGACGGCGGCGCGCCGGATCGCGGTCTCCTTCACCGCCGCCCAGCATCAGTGAGGGCAGCATGAAGAGCGCCAGGTCGCGGACGATCTCGACCTTCTCTTCCTGGTTCCCGGGCACGAAACTGTGGATCGAGGCGACGCCCGCGACCTCCGGCAGGGCCGTCAGCCGCGCCGCCATATCACGCGCGGCTTCGGCGTTCTCGGCCAGCACCGTCGCGGCATAGGGTGCCGCCGCCTCGCCCGCCGCCAGTTCGTGGATCACCCCAACGGATTCCAGATTGCGGTCCTGCAGGTTCAACGGATCGAAATCGAAATGCGCCCGGGGCGCAACGGCGAGACCCAGCACCGCTACGACACCTGCCCCGATCAGCACCCGGTTGGGATGACCTTGAAGCCCCTGGCGCAGGCCCTCGGTCCAGGCCGCGCCGCCCTCAACCCCGCCGCCCGCGACAGGCATGAGGGTCAGCAGGGCCGGAAGCACCGTCAAATTCGCGGCAAGCGCGATGAACATGCCCGATCCCGCGATCAGTCCCAGTTCGGCGAGCCCCACATAATCCGTGGGCAGAAACGAATAGAACGCGATGGCCGCCGCCACGGCGCAGAGCGTCAAACCACCACCACCCGTCGCCGCCGTGGTCTCCAGTGCCGACCCGTTGTCCAACCCGGCCCGCCGGTATTCCCGGTAGCGCAGCGCGAAATGGATACCGAAATCGACGCTGAGCCCGATGAACAGCACGGCGAAGGCGACGGAGATCAGGTTCAACGCCCCCAAGGCCCAGATCGCGAATCCCGCCGTCCAGACCAACCCCAAGACCAAGGTCACCAGAACCGCCAAGACCATCCGCGCCGACCGCAGACCGACCGCCAACAGCAAGATCACCAGGAAGAAAGAGAGCGCGCCCGCCAGGCCCATCCCCCGTTCGACGCTTTTCAACTCATCCTGTTGCAGGGCCACACTGCCGGAAATGCGCATCCGTACGGGCCCGTCGCCGGCCAAATTCAATTCGGCGCGCAAGTCCTTCAACGCCTGGATCGCCTTGCCCGCCGGTTGCAGGGACGAAAAATCCAACGGCGGCTGGAGCACGATCATCCGCCGCGCCGTTCCGTCGGCCTCGCCGTTCAGCAACCGCCGCCAGGACAGCACGGCGTCGCCGCCCCGGGCCCGCCTCTCGCCGACATCGGCCAGCATGTCGAGCACCCGGGCCAATGCCACCGGCGGCGCCTTGCCTTCCAATTGCTGCTCGATACCTTGGCGCAGCAGGTCGAACAAGGTCGCCAGACTGGCGTCGCCCCAAAGACTGGCGAGGAAGGGCTGTGCCTCGGCCAGGCGGCCGGTCAGGTCCTCCAGTTCCTTGACGCTCAGGAACAACAAACCGTTATGGCGCAGGAAGTCCTCGCCTTCCGGGTCGAACAACTTCCCGAAGGTCTGGGGTGCGCCATTGATCCGCCCGGTCAGGGCCGCGGCCGCGCGATCGACCTGCTCGGGTATCATGCCGTCGAGCACGACAAGAACGTTGTCGCTGAGTTGCGGGAACAGGCGTGCGACTTCGCGGTTGTGCTGACGGAACGGCAATTCGGCGGACAGCATGTCCGTGGTGTCCGTATTGATCGCCAGGTTGTCGGCGAGGAACTTCACGGTCAAACCCGTCCCGACCAGGGATAATAAGACCACCGCCCAGGCGCCGCGCCGGGCGAGCCCGGCCCAGGCGCCGAACAGACGCTCGAATACGGCGGCGCTCATTGTTCGGGTTGCCCTCCATCGGCCAAGGTCCGCCGGCGGGCCCGGTATTTGATGCCCCATTGCACGGCAAACAACAACGCGAAACCGGGCGCGCCGATGGCGGCGGCAATCAGCAACGGTTCCTGATATCCGAGGAAGACCAGGATCGGCACGGCCAGCATCGCATCGTCGGGATCGAAGCCCATGAACGATCCCAGTTCGGCGCTTCGCGCACCTGCCAGATTCTCCATGCGCATCACGAGCCACAGAATGATGGTCACCGAAGCCCCGGCCAGCATGCCCATGGGGACCGCCCAGCCGCCCCAATCGCCGTCGCGCAAACCGATGCCCAGGCCGATGAAGATGATGGCGTTGCAGACGGTGTCGGCGATCAGGTCGAACTTGTGCCCGGCGGCACTGGTCTGACCGGACTGGCGGGCGTAATCGCCGTCGCCCCGGTCCAGCACCATGGACAGGATGAACAGGCCCGCGCCCCAATTCCAAAGCCCGACGCCCCAGAGCTCCATCGCACCGAATGCGAAGGCGGCAGCAGCGGCGACGCCTGTCAGAATGCGCACGACGGTCACTTGGCTGGGCGTCACCCGCGTGCCCATCAACGGCTTGGTCACCGCAACGCGGGCGACCTTGTGAATCCAGGTATTGTGACTAATGATCTTGCCTCCGGTTGCAGGCGGGACGAGATGGGGCTACAGGTTAGCCCGGAACATCATGAAATTTGCGGCAAAAGGCAACCGGCATCGTTCGCCGTATCGCCGCGGCCGAGGCGACAGATCATGCTCAAGACACCCAGCCTTACCGGCGACCAGATTCAACAATTTTCCGATGATGGGTTTTTGGTTCTGCGCGGCGGCTTCTCCGCAGACGACATGGCACGCATCGCCGATTGGACCGACGAAGTCCTGGCCCTACCGGAAGTTTCAGGCCGTCATTGGGTTTTTCACGAGAAAAGCCAAAAGGGCGACGACCGCGACCTGGTCAGCCGCATCGAGCGGATCGCCCCCTATCACGATGGCTTCAAGGCGTTGACCGAGGCGCTGAAGGCGCCGGTGGCGCAGTTGCTGGGCGAAGAGGCGGCGCTGTTCAAGGAAAAGATCAATTTCAAGATGCCGGGCGGCGACGGCTTCAAACCGCATCAGGATTCGCAGGCCGGCTGGGACGCCTACACGGATTTCTTCATTTCCGCCCTGGTCTCCATCGATCCGGCAACGGAAGAAAACGGATGCCTCAAGATGGTCCGCGGCCATCATAAAAGCGGCATGTTCCAATCATGGAAGCCGATGACGGACGCCGACATGGCCGGGATGGCGTTTCAACCGGTACCGACGAAGCCGGGCGACATCGTCTTCTTCGACAGCTTCGCCCCACATGCTTCGGACGCCAACATGAGCGACACCATCCGGCGGATTTATTACGCGACCTACAACCGCGCCTCGGCAGGCGATTTCATGGACCGCTACTATGCCGACAAGCACAAAAACTTTCCGCCCGATATCGACCGCGATCCGACGAAACAATACGTCTTCAGAGTGTAGGGACAACGTCCCCGGCGCCGCTGAGAGCGCCCCTTATTCGGCGGCGTCGCCGACCCGCTCGCCCATGGGCTTGTAGGCTGCGATCTTGGCACGGATTTCCGTCGCGGCCCGCTCGCGATCTTCCGGGAAATCGATCTCGATCCAGGGAATGCCCGTGACGTCTTCGAACCCGAAGGTACCCGGCTCGGAAGCTTTCATGACGTCGCAGAAGGCATCTTCGTAGACGAATCCCGGCATGTCGCCCTGGGACAATTCGTCCGCCCGGTCGGCGACAAGGCGTGCGATCTCCGGCGCCATGGTCAGGAACCCCGGCCATTCGCCGACCATGTCGTGGGGCTCGTAGACCTTCTTGCCGAAATCGACCAACACGTCGCCGCGCACGCAGGTCTTCACCGGCTCGTCGCCCGGCACGAAATCCTGGTCCAGGATGATGCAGGTCTGGTGGCGGCTGTTGATCAGCGCCTTCAACAGGTCGTCGTGATAATAAACGTCGGCGTCCATGAACAGGACCCGCTCGCCCGAACGCAGCACCTCGCCGGCCGTGGCCAGGGACAGGATCGGGCTTTCCTTGAACCGCGGATTGAACAGAGTGCGCGCGAAGCCTTCCGGCGCGACGCGGGCCAGTTCGTCCTCGATCATTTCCTTCTTGTGGCCGACGACGACGATCAGTTCCTCGACGCCCAGCGCCGTCAGAACCTCGATATGCCGGGCCAGCAAGGTCTTGTCGCCGAATTGCAGCAAGGCCTTGGGCGGATCGTCGTTACCGTCACCGAAAAGACGCCGGCCGACACCGGCCGCAAGCATGACTGCCTTCATTAAAGGGAACACCCCTGTTACAGAATCTTCGCGCAATCTGTGCGCATTCGCCATGGCAATGTCAACATTAGCTAAAGTGGGCCTGCCATGCATTGGACGCAAGGAGACACGGCCCGGTTTTACGCGCCGTTCAGCCGATATACCCGTTCGCCCGGAACCAATCGACGGCATCGGCCAGGGCCTCGCGTGCCGGCCGGGGGGCATAGCCCAATTCCCGCGCCGCCTTGTCCCAGGAAAAGAACATCTTCTTCTTCGCCATACGAACCTCGTCAGGGGCGACCATGGGTTTCTCGCCGCCGGTCAGCCGGCACCAGGCTTCGGCGATATGGGCGATCGGCATGATCAGGCCCGTCGGCACCTTACAGAACGGCGGCCGGCCACCGGTCAACTCGGCGATTACACCCAGAATCTCACTGAGCGTCATATTCTCGCCACCCAAGACATAGCGCTCGCCGATCCGTCCCTTGGCGAAGGCCAGCAGATGGCCCTCGGCCACGTCATCGACATGGGCGACGTTCAGGCCCGTATCGACGTAGACCGGCATCTTGCCCTTGGCTGCGTCGACGACGATGCGGCCGGTCGGCGTCGGCTTGACGTCGCGCGGGCCGATGGGCGTTGACGGATTGACGATGACCACGGGCCAGCCCTCTTGCGCCGTCAGGTCCCTGATTCGCTCCTCTGCCCGGTATTTCGATTGTTTGTAGGGCCCGATCATGTCGCCGTAGGTCACGGGGGTATCTTCATCGCCCGGCGTGCCGTTGCCTGGATTGCCCAGCACGGCGACGGAAGACGTATAAACGATACGTTCCGCCCCGGCCTCGGCGGCGGCGCGGACGACGGCGGCGCTTCCATCCACGTTGGCGCGGAACATGGCCGCCGGGTCGCGGGTCCAGATGCGGTAGTCGGCGGCGACGTGATAAAGGGCGCGGCAGCCTTTGGCGGCGGGTCCCAGGGTCTCCGGAGCCAGCAGATCGCCCTCCACCACCTCGACATCCAGGCCCGCGATATTGCGCCGGTCGCTGCCCGGGCGCATCAGCACGCGCACCGCCTCGCCCGCATCGAGCAGCTTACGCACCACGGCGGCGCCGACGAAGCCGGACGCGCCGGTGACCAGATTTGGAGCCCCTGTCGTCATGGCGGCGATTTAGGCCCTATCGACGCCGCAATTTCCAGGGTTAAATGGTGTGTGGTTCCCTGCTGCCCCTTCACATCGGGCACGCCCGGCCCCATCTTTCGGGAATTGCCCGTTTGCACTGCAATAACCTACGGTTTACAAGGGGCCCGTTGAGGATTAAGTGATCGCGATGACCAAAAACCTGAGAATCCTGTTGGCCAGCCCGCGCGGTTTCTGCGCCGGCGTCGAACGCGCCATCGAAATCGTCGAACGCGCCCTGGAAATCCACGGCCCGCCCGTCTACGTCCGCCACGAAATCGTGCACAACAAGCACGTCGTCGAAAGCCTGCGCGCCAAGGGCGCGGTTTTCGTCGAGGAAGTGGACGACGTGCCGGATGGTGCCGTCACCATATTCTCCGCCCACGGCGTCGCCGAGAAGGTCGAGATCGAAGCCAACGACCGCAATCTGCCGGTCATCGACGCGACCTGTCCGCTGGTCTCCAAAGTTCACAAGGAAGGCCAGAATCACGCCGGCCGCGGCCGCGAGGTCATCCTGATCGGTCATGCCGGTCATCCCGAGGTCGAAGGCACCCAGGGGCGTATTCCCGGCGGCGTGCATTTGGTTCAAACCCCGGAAGACGTCGCCAAGCTGGAGGTCAAGGACCCGAGTGCGCTGGCCTATGTCACGCAGACGACGCTCAGCGTCGATGAAACGCGCGACACCATCAACGCGTTGAAGGAACGTTTCCCGGCGATTGTCGGCCCGGACGTGAAGGACATCTGCTACGCGACGCAGAACCGCCAACAGGCGGTGCGCGATATGTGCAACCGCATCGAGCTTCTGTTGGTCGTCGGCGCCAAGAATTCGTCCAACTCCAACCGTCTGCGCGAGATCGGCGCCGAAATCGGCGTGCCGAGCTACCTGATCGACGACGCCTCGGGCCTGCAGCCGGAATGGCTGGACGGGGTGGAAAATGTCGGCATCACCGCCGGCGCCTCGGCGCCCGAGGAACTGGTCCAGGAATTGATCCGCCGTCTCGGCGATTTCGGGGAAACCCGGGTCGAATCGCTGGCCGGCGTCGAAGAAAGCATTGTGTTCAAACTGCCCAAGGAACTGAAGCCGGGCGGTCTCGCCCAGGCGGACGCATAGAAAAACATGGCTGTTCCCCTGATCCAACAAGCGCGCGTCGGCGCCTACATCATGAACAAGAAGCTCCGCGGCGTGGAGCGCTATCCCCTGGTCCTGATGCTGGAGCCGTTGTTCCGCTGCAACCTGGCCTGCCCGGGCTGCGGCAAGATCGATTACGAGGACGATATCCTCAATCGGCGTTTGTCGGTCGAGGAATGCCTGGAAGCGGTCGACGACTGCGGCGCCCCCATCGTTTCGATTCCCGGCGGCGAACCCCTGATCCACAAGGAGATCAAGGAGATCGTCGACGGCATCGTGGCGCGCAAGAAGTTCGTCTATCTGTGCACCAATGCGCTGCTGTTGGAAAAGAACCTGAACAAGTTCACGCCGACGCCGTACCTGACCTTCTCCGTCCATCTGGACGGCATGGAAGCGCACCACGACAAGGCCGTCGATCAGCCCGGCACCTTCAAGCGCGCCGTCTCGGCGATCCGCAAGGCGAAGGACATGGGCTTCCGCGTCAACGTCAACTGCACCCTGTTCGATCAGATGACAGCGGAAGAAGCAGCCGAGTTCTTTGAATTCTGCACCCACGACCTAGGCGTCGAAGGCATCACCGTTTCGCCGGGCTATGCCTATGAACGCGCCCCCGACCAGGAACACTTCCTCAGCCGCAAGAAGACCAAGCAGCTGTTCCGCGACGTCTTCAAGCATCCGGGCGCCAAGAAGTGGCGGTTCTCGCAATCGACCCTGTTCCTCGACTTCCTGGCCGGCAACCAGTCCTACAAATGCACGCCCTGGGGCAATCCGACGCGCAACATCTTCGGCTGGCAGAAGCCCTGCTACCTGTTGTCCGAAGGCTACGCCGAGACCTTCCAGGAGCTGATGGACGACGTCGAATGGGACAAGTACGGCACCGGCAACTACGAAAAGTGCGCCGACTGCATGGTCCATTGCGGCTATGAGCCGACGGCCGTGACCGACACGGTCTCGCATCCGCTGAAGGCGCTCAAGGTCTTCCTGCAGGGCGTCAACACGTCCGGCGAAATGGCCCCGGAAATCGACCTGGACAACCAACGCCCGGCCGAATTCGTCTTCGAAGGTCTGGTCAAGACGCTGAGCCAGAAGATGGAAGAAAAAGCCGAGGCCGAAAAACAGGCCGCCGCCCGCAAGAAGGAAGAGGCCGCCTAACTTTCCCCTGTCCGCCCTCCAATGCGAACCCGACGCTCCGTCCAGCGGACCGATACATCCGGTAGTAGCCAGACGCGGCGAATTCATCGCGGAACGTTCGGACGTTGGCGCAATAATTCTGAGAAACATTTCGCAGGCTATTGCGGTTGGCCATCCCATAACATTGGTTTGCTGTCACCGCTTGTTCTGTCGCTTACACGCTGTATCTTTGCGGTGTTTCGAAGGAGGCTTAAAAGGTGAAACGTACCCCCAGCCACGCTACAGATGGCCCCGTTGACCCGCTACGACGCGGCGACCAGCGCGTTATGGAAAAGCGAGGCCGTTTGCACGTATATGAGCGATTGGAACCGGCCAAGACGGCTCTCTTGGTCGTCGATGTGCAGGGCTATTATCGTGATTTGGTGCCTGACCTTGCGACGGTGTCTGAAAACATCAACGTGCTGGCCAGCAGGCTACGCTCGCGTGGCGGCCTCGTGGTGTGGGTCCAGAATACCATGGGGGCAAATGGCGTTTCGACTTGGCCGGAGTACCATGAACGCTTCTTTAGCCAAGCAAAAGCGCGGGAGCACATGACCCGCCTGGGACGAGGCCACCCTGATCACGCCCTCCTTTCGGAGCTCAAGACCGCCTCTGAAGATGCTAGACTTGAAAAGTTCCGATTTTCCCCATTTGCACCCGGAGCCAGCGATTTGGAGCCATTGCTCGCAGAACGTGGCATTGAAAATATAATTATTGCGGGTGTGGCAACCAATGTGTGCTGCGAGTCTACGGCACGTGACGCCATGATGCGCAATTATCGCGTTCTTGTCGTGTCTGATGCAACGGCGGCTCTGACAAAAGAGGACCATTTCACGAGCCTGGTCAGCCTTTCCAGCTGTTTTGCCGATATTCGAACCACCGAGGAGGTTGCCCGCGACGTGCTGGGATGACCGGATCAGGGCGTAGAACCTGCTTTGGGTCAAAAGCGATCATTCCCATAAGCCCTACTCAAGTACCAGTTTCGGGGAAAAGCAGGACAGGGCTCTCTTGTCTCTCCGAGAACCAGCGCAACGGCTCAGCCGGTCGGCTTTCCGCCTTCGTCGAAGGCAAATCCGGGTCCGAGACACTCAGCCACCCGGCGCAGAACCTTAAGCGCCCTCGTGCTGCCGCGCCCCAGCGACAGCAGCTTGCCGATATCGCCCGGATGCAAGGCCAAGTTTTTCAATAGCCGGATGCCATCGGTGCCGCCGGCGGTCGAGACGATTTCGTCCGTCCATTCGGGCAGGCGCGTTTCCGCGGTGTCGGAAATCGCCCGGATCACGGCGAAGGGCTTGCGCGCCTTCTTCGCCGCCTGGCCGACGGCGTAGCTTTCCATATCCACCGCATCGGCGCCCGTATTGGCGCGCAGCACCGCCTTGCGCTTAGGTCCCGCGACAATCACCGTCGAATGGGCGAGGATCGCGTTCTTGCGGGTCACCAGATCGCCCAGGGCGTCTTCCAGGCGCCCGGTCCAATCGGGATCGCAGGTCAGGCTGCGGCCTTCGGCGGCGATGATGCGGGCCGGCAGCAGGATATCGCCCGCATCCAACTTCTTATCCAGCCCGCCGCATAGACCGAAACTGAGCACGCCTTCGGCGCCGGCGGCAAACATCTCCGCCGCCAATTCGCCCGCCCGGCGGGGATCGGCCCCGGCGACGCGGATCATGACGTTTTCATCTTTCGCGAATGCGGATAGGCAGGACGCCTCGCGCAGGACGCCGGTGACGATGCCGATGCGGGCCGAGCCCCCGGCCACCCGTCAGATCCCGTAAGCGGGACGTTTGGTGTTGCTGCGCTTCAAGTTGCGATAGCGGGACAGGCTCCATAGCGGGAAATAGGCGCTGTAGCCGTGATAGGTCAGATAGAAGACCTTGGGGAAGCCGACGGCGTTGAACTTTGTCTCTTCCCATTTGCCGCCTTCGCGCGGATGGGTCATCAGGTAGTCGACGCCGCGCGCCACCTCGCCGCAATCTACCTCGCCGGCCGCCATCAGGCCCATCATGGCCCAGGCGGTCTGCGACGGCGTGCTTTCCTTGGCCAGGCCCTTGGTCTCTTCCCAATAGGTCGCGCAATCCTCGCCCCAGCCGCCGTCGTCCATCTGGCGGCTTTTCAGCCAGTCGACAGCGCGCCGGATGTAGGGGGCCGACATGTCCTCGCCGATGGCGTTCAGCGCCGACAGGACCGACCAGGTGCCGTAGACGTAATTGGTGCCCCAGCGCCCGAACCAGGAGCCGTCCTCTTCCTGTTCGTTCTTCAGGAATTCGATGGCACGGGCGACCACCGGCTCGTCCCGGCCATGACCCAACTGCGCCAGCATGCCGAGGCAGCGGGCACTGACATCCGACGTCGGCGGGTCCAGCAACGCGCCGTGGTCGGCGAAGGGAATGTGGTTCAGGTGATAGGCTTCGTTCTCGGCGTCGAACGCGCCCCAGCCGCCGTTCTCGCTCTGCATGCCGATGATCCATTCGGTGCCGCGGTCGATGGCGTCCTTGTAACGGACCGGATCGGCGCGGTGCAGGGCCATGACGACGACGGCCGTATCGTCCACGTCGGGATAGTAGTCGTTCCAGTACTGGAAGGCCCAGCCGCCGGGGCGCAAGCCCGGGCGGCGCGTCGCCCAATCACCGACGACATCGGTGATCTGCCGGTCGACCAGCCATTCGGCGGCCTTGTCGAGGACGGTATCGCCGGCCACCATGCCGCTTTCCTGCATCGCGTGCATCGCCAGGCCCGTATCCCAAACGGGCGACAGGCACGGCTGGCAATAGGCTTCGTCCTCGCGTTCGACGACCAGCTTTTCGATGGCCCCGCGCGCGGTCACGTAATCGGGATGGTCGCGCGGATAGCCCAGAACGTCATAGGCCATGACGGCATTGGCCATGGCCGGGAAAATCCCGCCCAGGCCGTCCTCGCCGTTGAGCCGCTGCTTCACGAAATCCATGCACTTGCCGATGGCCTTCTTTTCCAGCCATTGGGGGATCATCGGTTGAACCAGGCGAGCGGCCTTGTCCAGCGCGAGCATCACATTGCCCAGCACATGCCCGGTCGGGTTTTCCAGGAATTCGGTCTGGCGGAACGGGTCTTCCGGAAACAGTTCACGAATACCGACGCCGCGCGGGTTCCGTGCCTTGGGCCGGGTCGCGGCCAGCACGAACAAGGGGATCATCACCGTGCGCGACCAATAGGCGACCTTGTCGATATGGAACGGCGACCAGGTCGGCAGCAAGATCGCTTCGGGCCGGATCACGGGGGCCGCCCGCCAGGGCACCTGTTCGAACAGGGCCAGCGCGATCCGCGTGAAGACGTTGGCGCGCGCCGCCCCACCCCGCGCCAGAACCGCCGCGCGGGCCTTCGCCATATGCGGCGCATCGGGATCGTCGCCGATCATCTTCAGCGCGTAATAGGCCTTTACCGTGGCGCTCATGTCGAAATCGCCGTCGGGGAACAACGGCCAGCCGCCGTGCTCGCCCTGAATACGGCGCAGATAGACGCCCATCTTGGCTTCGATATGGTCGTTCGGTTCGCCCAGGTAATGGTTCAACAAAATATATTCGGCGGGGATCGTGGCGTCGGCCTCGAGCTCGAACGCCCAACTGCCGTCCCCGTCCTGGTGATCCTGCAACCAGGACCGCGCTTCGTCGATGGTTTGATCCAAATCGCCCAGGTCGATGGCTTCGGCGCGCGTATCGCCGCCACCGGATTGGGGCGTATCGCCCTCTGACTGCGTGGACCTATCCATTACTTCACCGCTGAATCTTTTTTTATCAGGCGATTAACCGCCAAGATGTAGCCTTCGCAGGCGCAAAATTCAATGCCCGCGACAAGCGACCATCATCTTACAGAACGCCCGGAGCAAATCAAGCGGATGTAAAAGCCCTGGCAATCCGCCCCGCGGCGGTCCGTCCCGAACGGATCGACCCTTCGATGGTCGCCGGCAGGCCCGTCGCCGTCCAATCCCCGGCCAGCACCAGATTTTCCCAGGCCGTCGCCGCATCGGGGCGCAGGCGATTCGCCGCCGGGGTCTGGGCGATGGTCGCGCGCTTCTCCTTGACGATCCGCCAGGGCGGTAGGGCCATATCCGGCGCCAGCCCCAGTGCCGCGCGAACCTCCGGCCAGAGCCGCTCGGCCACCACCTCGTTGCTTTCCTCCGCCAGGGCATCGGCCGCGCTGACGGTCACCGAGGCGACGTCGCCGCGCAGAAACACCCATTGCGACGTGCCCCCGACCAAGCCGACCAACGGCGGCGCGTCGGCGGGGGGAGCCGAGGGCAAACGGTAATGGGCATTGACGATGGCATGGGCCTCGGTCGGCACTGCCAGGCCCGGCAGCAGGTCCGCCGCGACCCAGGCCGACACGGCGAGGATCACCCGATCACGTTCCCCCAACTCGACCGCACCCGAAGCGAAATCCAACGACTGCACACGCCCGCCATGCAATCCCAGCCCACGCAGGCGGTCGTTGAAGGCAATCGTCGCCCCCTGCTCCTTGATGTAAGCCAGGGCCGGATCGACGAAGGCCTCGCTGAGCCCCTCCCGCGCCATCAAGGGGTGGCAGGCGGCGCGCCCGCGCCCGAAGGTTTCCGCCATCACCGGCCAGAGGAGTTTGGCCGAAGCCGTCTCGGCCGGGGTATTCAGCACACCGACGGCAAGCGGCTCCCAAAACCGTTCATAAAGCTTCCCCGGCCCGGAGAGACAATCCGCGATCGTCGCATCGTCGTCCGCCCGCGCCAGGCGCAGGCCCCGCAGGTACTCGCCCAAACCCGTGCCCGGCACCCGCCCCGGTCCGAACAGGACCGACCAGGGCACCCGCCCCCGGTCCGGGCGCACCTGCCAGGTCTCGCCGGTCTTCAGATCGCGGAACGGAAAGGCGGCGTCCTCTGGCCCGGTCAAGGCGTCCTTGGCCCCGGTGACGGCGAGATATTCTCGGATCGCCCAATTGCCGGACAGCATCAGGTGATTGCCGTTGTCGATCCGGCGGTCCAGCTTGGCATCAAAGAACGACCGGCACCGCCCGCCGCCCTGCCCGGCGCTTTCGTGGAGAGAGACCGGAATGCCCGACCGCGCCAATTGCACGGCGGCGGACAGGCCGGACAGACCGGCACCGACAATATGAACACGGGCGCTCGCCATGACAGCAGCGGCCTAAAGCAGACCGTAGCGGACGGCGACCCAGAGCTTCTCGGCCTTGGACAGGCCCGCCGGTTCCAGCACCCGTTGCCAGCCGCGGGCCTCCATGCGGCGGAAGATGCGCTCGTAGGCTTCCATCATCATTGCCGCCGGGCGCACCCGGTCGGCCTCGCATTGGGCGATCAGGGTGCGGGCCTCGGCGAATTTCTGCCCGGCCAGGTCCCCCACCTCGGCCACGGCGGCGGGCAGGTTCGGGTCGGCCAGCACGGCACGGGGTTCGCGCGCCGTGACGCCGTGCGCGGCCAGCAGGTCATCCGGCAGATACAAACGGTCCCGTTCGGCGTCTTCGGCCAGGTCGCGCAGGATGTTCGTCAGTTGCAGCGCCAGGCCCAGGGACGCCGCCAACTGGGTACCCGTTTCCTGGCCCAGCCCGAAGATACAACAGCACAACCGGCCGACGGCGCAGGCGACCCGGTCGCAATAGACCAGCAGGTCGTCGCGCGTCTCCAAACGCAGGATCTCGGCGGCGTCGGTTTCCATGCCGTCGATGACCGCCTGGAAATCGGCTTCGACCATCCCGAACCGGGCCACCGGATCCGCCAGGGCGACGGCCACGGCATCGCCGGGGCGCCCGGAATAAAGGGCGCGGATTTCCTGGCGCCACTCCGCGAGGCCCCGGCGTTTTTCGTCCAGGGGGGCCGGTTCGTCGGCGATGTCGTCGACGATGCGGCAGAAGGCATAGACGGCGAACATGGCGCGCCGTTTCTCGCCGGGCAAAAAGCGCATCGCCCAGAAGAACGTCGTGCCCGACGCACGGACGATCTCGTCCACGTGCAGCCGGGCCTTGGCGACTTCCGCCTCGGAAAGGGTAACCAGGTTGTCCATGGCCGCTATGGATACACTGGGACGTGGAGCCAATGCCAGCGCCCTGTCACGGCTGCGGTGGACGGCACCCTCATTCCCCCACCTTGGGGTCGGGGCCGGCATAGGTCCGCCCCTTCCAACCGCCGCCTCGCCCCAACCAATGACGGCGCGCGGAATCGGCGGTCATCAGGGTATAGAGAAGCCCCGCCAAGGGCAGCGCCAGCCCCGCCCAGGCCGGGCGCCCGTAAAGCCGAAGCGTCGGGAAATAGGCCAGAACCATCAACCCCCAGCCCGCCGCGCCGGCGGCGGCCAGGTCCCATTCCCCGGCGATGGCGCCCCAGATCGCCGCCACCGGCGGCACGAGATAGAGCAGCGCCATGCCGACCAAGGTGCCGAGCAGCGCCAGGATGGAATGGCCGAGTTGTTCATAGGCCGTGCGCGCGACCATGCGCCAGATTTCCGCCAGGTCGTCGTAGCGGCGCAGGCTGACCGTCTCGCGTGTCAGGCCCAGCCAGATCGATCCCCGCGCCTTCAGCAACGCCGCCAGGGCGCAATCGTCGATCAGGCGACCGCGAATGGCCTCGATCCCGCCCGCGTCCTCCAGCGCCTTGCGCCGGACCAGCATGCAGCCGCCCGCCGCCGCCGCCGTGCTGTCGGTCGGATCGTTGACCCAGGGAAAGGGAAACAGCTTCTGGAAAAAGAACACGAAGGCCGGGATCAACAGCCGCTCCCACGGCGTCTCGCAGTTCAACAGGACCATCAGCGAGACCAGATCGCGCTTCTCCATCTCCGCCTTGGCGGCGAGACGGCGCAGGTTGGCGGGATCGTGGTCGATATCGGCATCGGTCAGAAGGACATAGGCCGCGTCCGGCGCGCCGGCGCGCGCCGCCGCCAGTCCCTGGCTGACGGCCCAGAGCTTGCCGGACCAGCCGTTGGCGAGCGGCTTGCCGGAGACGAGATGAAAGCGCTCGCCCGCCCCCGCCGCCTCGGCCGCCGCCCGGGCTTTCTCCGCCGTGCCGTCGGTCGAATTGTCATCGACGACGAAAACGTCGAGACGCCCGGGGTAATCCTGGTTCAACAGCGAGGCCACCGTGCAGCCGATAGTGGAGGCCTCGTCCCGCGCCGGAATGACGGCGGCGACATCGGGCCAGGGGCGCCCGGCCAAATCCGCCACCGGCGGGCTGAGGTGCTGATCGGCGAACCAGAACCGCCCCCGGCAGAACAGCAGCCCGGCCCAGATCACAAGGGCCGCCACAGCCGCCCAGAGCGGCGCGCTCATCGTCCGTACCGGCCGGTCAGCGCCCCCAGAACACCGGAGGCGCAACACATCAGATAGCCGGTCTTGGTCAACGCCACGCGACCGGCCAGCGGATCGCGGCGCCGCAATTCGACGGTCAGGCGGCGGGCGATCTCCCAGATCGCGGCGGCCTCCATGCCCAGGCGACGGCTATGCATGCCGGCGGCGATGGGCCGGGCCTCGCCCAGCAGGCTGCCCGTGGCGTCCAGGCATCGGTCGATGACCTGACGCAGTTCGGGCGTGCAGGCGGGCTTGTCCAAATCCTCGACCGTCGCCCCGGCCTGGGCCATCCAGTCGGCGGGCAGGTAGACGCGGTCCAACGTGCGGTAATCGTCCTGGCAATCCTGCAGGTGGTTGATGACCTGCAGCGCGTTGCACAACGCATCCGACGGCCCGTAACCATGGGCCGAGCCACCATGCAGGTCGATCAGGTACCGGCCCACCGGCGCCGCCGAACGGATGCAGTAATGCATCAGGTCGTCCCAATCGTCGGTCCGGTTCTTCACCGCGTCCTGACGGAAGGCGTCGATCAGGTCCTGGCAATGGCGGGGGGTGATATCGGTCTCGGCCAGGCTGTCGCGCATGTGATGGGCCGTGGCATAGGCCGCGTCGCCGGTCATCCCGCCCAGGATCGCCGATTCGAACCCGTTCAGGCGGCGGACTTTTTCCTCGGGCGTCAGATCGGGGCTGTCGGCGATATCGTCGATGGCGCGGGCGAAGGCATAGAACCGCGCGATATGGGGGCGCAGCCGCGCCGGCAGCAGGAACGAGCCGACCGGAAAGTTTTCATAGGCCGCGTCTTTGCCCGACGGCGTTTCGACATCTGGTTGGGACGGCGTATCGACGCCGGGCGCGGCCGATGCATCGGAGGCTCGCGCCCCCGGCACCGTTCCATGCGACTCGGAGGGCTGCCCCATGACCGACATTCCTTTTCGGATCAGCCGGCGGGCTTGGCCATTTCCCGCATTTTATCCAGCAGGCCATCGAGGGAATTTCCGTTGTTCTTGATAACGGAATTGATTTCCTTCTGCTGGGTCAGGGCCATGGACAGACCGTTGACGATGATATCGACGATCTTGAAGACATTGCCGCCGTCTTTTTCGGCGACACCAACGCGCCAGCCGACATCCACCGGCTGGGCGCCGCCCGGGCGCTTCAACTGGGTATGGACGATGAAGTCGTTGGCCTGTCGCCGTTCGGCGCGGGTGATTTCCAGAGATTCTCCGGAATAGTCCTTGAACCCGTCGACATAGCGTTCCAGCAGCATGTTTTCGAACAGCTCCAGATACTGGTCGCGCTGTTCCGGGGTGGCGCGGCGCCAATGGCGGCCCAGCACCCAGATGCCGATGGATTTGATGGCGAAGAAATCGTGGATCATCGTCCGGAAGCGTTCCTTGCGGACCGCCCGGTCGAGATCCTTTCCGGTCAGCGAGCTGATCGCCGAGGTCGCCATGGAGTTGACGAAGGCCTTGACCTCGTCGTTGGTCACCTCGGCGCGGGCACCCTGGGGTGCGAACACGACGAGCAGCGAAAACAAGCAAGCGATAAGGGCGTGGCGCCTGTGCATCCGGTAAATCTCCTTTAGCCGCGTTGCATACACCGGGCCTTGGGGTGAGTTCAAGTGCGCCATGGCGTCAACAAAGCGTCATCCATTTGACATAGGACCAATTTATTTAAATAGATGGAGGAATTCCATGCCCTCCGGGTCATTTGTGGCCGTTCGCCGTGTTCCTCACGCCAATTTGAAGGATTCCCCCCGTGACCGATCAGCCCCTCGCCGATGCCATCGACATTTTTCTAGATCAGGGACAACGCCCGTATACGGAGGTCGTCTCGCAGCTGGAGCACGCCCTGCAATGCGCCCTGCTGGCCGAGGCGGAATCGGGCGACGGCGATCTGATCGCCGCCGCCTTCCTGCACGATATCGGCCATATGATGCAGAAACACGGCCAAGGGGCCGCCGACCGCGGCATCGACGACAAGCACGAAGACATCGCCCGCGGTTGGGTCGGCCGGTATTTCAACGACCGCGTCGCCGAGGCCGTGGGACAACACGTCGCGGCCAAACGCTACCTCTGCGCCGCCCGGCCGGAATATTTCGACACGCTCTCCCCTGCCTCGGTCAAATCCCTGGAACTCCAGGGCGGCCCGATGAGCGCCGACGAGGTCCAAGCCTTCGAATCGCGCCCCCATTGGGAAGATGCCGTGAAACTGCGGGAATGGGATGACCGGGCCAAAACCGCCGGTCTGGACACCCCCGGCATCGACCACTTCAAGCCTTATCTGGAAGCCGCCCTTCGGGGGTGATCCCCAAGATCAAAACCTGTCCGGCCGGAAGGCCGAGATATCCGTATTCGGCGTCTCGCCCTTCAACAGGCCGGCGACGATGCGCGCCGTCGCGGGACCGCAGGTCAGGCCGACGTGCTGATGGCCGAAGGCATGGATCAGCCCCGGCGCCTTGGCCGATGGCCCGATGACCGGCAGGGAATCGGGCAGCGTCGGGCGGAAGCCCATCCATTCCGATTTGATCGCCGTGTTGATGCCGGGGAACATCGTCGGCACCAGGCCCGCCATGATCTTGGCCCGCGCGTAATCGGGCGCGGCGTCCAGGCCCGCCAATTCCACCGTGCCCGCCAGACGCAGGCCCATTTCCATGGGCGAGGCATAGAACGCCCGCGACTTCCAACCGACGGCGTGGCGCACCTCGACCCCCGGGTCGGCCAGGATCGCGTGATAGCCACGCTCCGTGCCCTGGGGAACATGCTCGCCCAACATGGCCGATAGCTTGTGGGAGAACGCCCCCGCCGCCAGCACGACCCGGTCGCAGGCGATGACACCTGTCTCCGTCGTGACGGAAAACCGCCCGGCGTCGTCCCGCGCCAGGCCCCGGACCTCAGCCTGCAGAAGCTTGCCGCCCCGGCGCTGCATTTCCTCGGCCAGGACCTTGGTCAGGCGCCCCGGGTTGACCGTGGTGCCGCCGCCGATCAGCGCATGGCCCCATTTGAAATCGGGGCCCAGGGCGGGTTCCAGGTCGCTCAGCGCCTTGCGGTCGAGGGCTTCGTAAGAAATCCCGAACCCGGCCCGGTAGGCGAGATCGGCCTCGGACTTCGTGAAGTCGATTTCCTTGTCGTAGACCTGCAACACCGGGTCCTGGCGGACCAGTTCGGGGGCCCCAGCCTCCGCCGCCAGTTTGGCGTAGGACCCGCCGGCGCCGATCGTCAGATGGTTCATGGCCTCCGCCGCGCGGCGCTGATGGGCCGTTGAGGCATGCCCCAGCATGCGGAACAGCCAGGGCAGGATATGCGGCAGGCGCGTCCAACGGATGGTCAACGGCCCCTTCGGGTCGATCAGGTATTTCGGCACGTTCTTCAGGACCTCGGGCCCGAAGGTCGGCACGAAGGACCAATCGGCCAGGATGCCCGCGTTGCCGAAGGAACAGCCCTCGCCCGGCTCGATCCGGTCGACGACCGTGACCTTGAACCCCTGCTTGACCAGCTCCAACGCGCAGTTGACGCCGACGATCCCGGCGCCGATGACGCAGACCTCGGTCTCGCCGGGCGCCTTTGGCATGGGCACCTGGGGCGTCCCGCCCTGCGGCACGCCTTTGTTTTCCTTGGGTTGGGCTTGAGAATTAATCGCGGACATTCGACGGGCTCCGGCTTGTGGTGGGGCGGCCTTCGTGCCAAATATGGCGGGAAACATCCTCGCAGACCACTCAATTCAAGGAATACAAGACCATGGCCGACGGAACCATGACCCCGCCCCTTCCCGAAGATGCCCGCAGCGCCCTCAAGGCCGCCGTCGGCGACAAGGGTTGGTACGAGACCGAAGCCGACATGGCCCCCTATCTGGCCGAGGAGCGCGGCTATTACCACGGCGAAAGCCCGCTGGTCCTGCGCCCGGCCAATACGGAGGAAGTCTCCAAGATCGTCACGATCTGCGCCCAGCACGGTATTCCGATCACGCCCCAGGGCGGCAACACGGGCCTCTGCGGCGGCGCCGTCGCGACCGGCGGCGTGCTGGTCAACCTGGGCCGCATGAACACCGTGCGCGAGGTCGACGCCATCAACGCGACGATGACGGTCGAGGCCGGATGTATCCTCAAGGAACTGCAGGACAAGGCCGCCGACGCGGGCTTCCTGTTCCCGCTGTCCCTGGCGGCCGAAGGCACCTGCCAGATCGGCGGCAACCTCTCGACCAACGCGGGCGGCATTCAGGTGCTGCGCTACGGCAATACCCGCGATCTGGTGCTGGGGCTCGAGGTCGTGACTGCCGACGGCCGCATCTGGCACGGCCTGCGCGGCCTGCGGAAGAACAACACCGGCTATGACCTGAAGCAGCTGTTCATGGGCGCCGAGGGGACCCTCGGCATCATCACGGCGGCGGTCCTCAAACTGTTCCCGCAGCCGGCGGAAACGACGACCGCCCTGGTCGCCTCGGAAAGCCCGGACCTGCTCTCCGCCCTCCTGGGCCGCCTCAAGAAAGCGACCGGCGATCAGGTCACCAGCTTCGAATACATCCAGCGCAACCCGCTGGAGGCCGTGTTCGCCCATATCCCGAACACCCAGGACCCGATGCAGGAAGTCTATGAACACTACGCCCTGATCGAAATGGCGTCGGGGCAGGAAGGCGTGATCCGCGATCTGGCCGAAACGGCCCTGGGCGAAGCCTTCGAAGCGGGCGAAATCATCGACGCTGTGCTCGCCGAAAGCGGCGATCAGGCGGCCAAGCTGTGGAACCTGCGCGAAAGCATCCCGGAAGCCTTGAAGCATTGCGGCCCCTCGGCCAAGCACGACATTTCCGTGCCGGTCTCCAAGGTGCCGGAATTCCTCAAAAAGGCCGATCCGCACGTCCAGGCGGCGATCCCCGGCTGCACCATCATGGCCTTCGGCCACATGGGCGACGGCAACCTGCACTACAACCTGGTGATGCCGAAGGAAACCACCCCGGAAGACGCCGAACGCCTGCGCCACGACGTGCCGCCGGGCGTCCACGACATCGCCGACAGCCTCGGCGGCTCCTTCTCCGCCGAACACGGCATCGGTCTAATGAAGGTCCACGAAATGGACCGCTACAAGACCGACATCGAGAAACACCTGCTCCGCTCGATCAAGCAGGCGCTCGACCCGAAGGGGATCATGAATCCGGGGAAGGTTGTGCCATAGATTCAGTGGCGAACGAGGACATCCAGTGGATGAAACAAACTTAATCGTTGTTCTCGGACTTTTTTGGGACGTCGCAGGCGTTGTAATTCTCGCATGTGGGCTTCTCTCCCTACGCGACAAAGACATAAACCACTACAGGTCTCTCGACGGAATCGAGAACATCGCCTTAGATCTTTTTGTTCAACGAGTAGACACCGCATTTGGGCTGTTTGCATTAGTCGTTGGATTTCTCCTGCAAGCTCTTGGTGCCCTGAAAATAACGTTGGTGCTAACCAGCTTCTGGATCGGCATAGGTCTTCTAACATTTTTCGTGGCCTTGTTCGTCGTCAAACACCGCGCGGCGGTCAAACAAAAACAAGAGCTCGGGCCTGAGTATAACAGCGACTAATCTGCGTTTCTCAGGGTGTTCAATCCCTCTTGTTCGCTCGGGTACTCGAAGTAATTCGTGACTCGGCGAAAGACCTCCGGCGTGTCGAACTTGGCGCGGTCGGGTTGTTCCTTGGCCCGCTGGGCAATGCGTTCGAGGCAGAGGTCGTCGGAGGCTTCCAGGTAGATCATTCGGTGCGGAGCACCGGCCTCGGTGGCGAGGGCCAGGAACCAGGCGCGTTGCTTGCGGGTGTTGGCCGGGAAGTCCATGACGACGTCGGTGCCGGCCCGCAGGGTTTGCAGGACCAGGGCGCGGATCATTGGGCGCAGGCGGGCGGCGCGGTCGAGGTAGTCGTCGAAGGTTGCGATCTCGCCGGGATAGAGGGCCGCCAGCCAAGTGTCTTCGGAGAGGAGGACGGCGCCCTCCTCTTCCGCCATGCGCGCGGCCATGGTGGATTTACCGGCCCCCATCTTTCCGCAGAAGAACGTCAGGGAGCCGGTCTCCGTCATTATCCGGCGGCTCGCGCTTCGAGATCGGCCAGCAGGGCGTCCGGTACGTCAACGCCCTCGGCCTGGGACTTGGCGCGGTTGGCCCAGCGGTCGACGCCGGGCAGCCAGGCGCCGTCCTGATCGGTGATCGCGGTGATCAGGGTACCAATCCGTTCGACAAAGCGGTTTTCGGCGGTTTCCTCGTCCTCATGCGCGAAGGCCGAGGGATCGATCAGGATGAAGAACTGGCCGACCTTGGGCGGCACGCCGTCGGCGGAGAAGAAGCTGGAGGCTTCGAAGCCGTGGTTGGAGCCGGTCAGCGTCGCCGCCAGGATTTCCACCATCAGCACCAGGGCCGCCCCCTTGGCGTCGCCCATGGGGATCATCATGCCGCCGTCGATGGCTTCCTTGGCGTCCGTGGTCGGGTTGCCGTGCTTGTCCGTGGACCAGCCCTCGGGGATCGGCTCGCCCTTGTTGGCGGCCATCATGATCTTGCCGCGTGCAACCTTCGACAGCGCCAGATCGACCAGGATCGGATCGCCCCAGCCGCCCTTGCCGTCCGGACGCGGGCAGGCGAAGGCGATGGGGTTGGTGCCGTAAAGGGCGCGGTTGCCGTTCCAGGGGGCGATGGCCGCGGGCGCGTTCAGAAAGCCCATGGCGATCAGGCCGGCGCGGGCGGCGGCTTCCACCGGGTGGCCGCCGACGCCGCCGTGGTGCGAATTGCCGATACCGAGACCGACGATCCCGGCTTCACGGACCAGATCCATGGCCCGGCCGAGGCCCAGGTGAATCGCCGGATAGGCGAAGCCGCCGTTGGCGTCGACGCGGAGCGCCGCCGTCGCCGTCTGTTCGATGCGGGCGATGGCGTGACCGTCGACCTTGCCCGATTTCGCCTGGTCGGCGTAGCTGGGGATGCGCGACAGGCCGTGCGACGGCACGCCGTCGGCTTCGGCCTGAACCAGGGCGCGGACGACATGCGCCGCGTTGGTTTCGGAGACGTTGGAGTTCAGGAAGATCTTGAGCGCCAGTTGCTCCAGGTCATCAAGTTTCTTGACGGTCATCTCAGTTCTCTCCCTTGAGGCAGTTGAGCACGTTGTCGGCGGTGACGGTGGACACCTTGCCCTCGCCTTCCTCGGTGCGCGGTCCGATATGGGGCGTGCAGATCAGGTGCGGCACGCCTTCGAAGATGTTGGGGTGGGTCAGCGGTTCCTCGACGAAGACGTCGGTGAAGGCCCCCCAGAGCTTTTCGGATTTCAGGGCATCGACCAGGGCCTGTTCGTCGACGATCCCGCCGCGCGACAGGTTCAGCAGGATCGCGCGGTCCTTCATCTTGGCGATGGTTTCGGCGTTGAACATGTTCGTGGTGTCGTCGGTGAGCGCCACATGGACCGAGACGGCATCGCATTCCGGGAGAAGTTCGTCGAGCGTTTCGGCGCGTTCGACCTTACAGTCGTCCCAGCGCGGATCGTCCGCCGCAACCCAGGGGTCGTAGGCGATGCGCCGCATGCCGTTGCCGCGCGCCCGCCAGGCCAGCGCCTGACCGGCGTTGCCCAGGCCGATGATGCCGAGCGTCTTGCCCTGGATCTCGCGGCCCATCAGTTCCAGGCGCGGCCACTTGCCCGCGATGACGGCGTCGGTCGAATGGTAGGCCCGGCGGAACAGGGAATAGATCGCGCCCATGGCCAGTTCGGCGACGGAATCGGAATTGGCGCCGATCGCCGGATAAACCTTGATGCCGCGGTCGGCGCAGGCGTCCATGTCGATATTGTCGAGCCCGACACCCAGCCTTCCGACGCATTCCAGCTTGTCGGCGGCGTCCAGCACGGCGCCCCGCACCTGGGTCGCGTTGCGCACGATCAGGCCGCGCACGCCGGGCATCAGGGCCGGGATCTTGTCCTGGTCGGAAACCAGGTCCGGCTGATACGAGACGTCGTATTCCGTGGCCAGTCGGTCGACCTGGGTTTCGTCCATGAATTCGGTGATCAGGATATCGGGCATGCTACGGGCGGCCTCCCAAGGCTTGGCCGGACGGATGAACAGGCAGCTCTGGCCCATCCGGCAGTAGATAGATTTCGGGCCCCAACCGAAGCCGGGGCCCGATACTAGGCGTTAGGCGTTGGCCGCTTCCAGGGCCTTCATGAAGCGGTCGCGGATGACGACCTGGTCCATCGTGATGTTGGGAACCGGGATGTTGCCCGATTCACACTTGCAGACGATGACCGTCATCTTCTTGGACGCGATGGCGTCCTTCATGACCTGGGCCGTGTCTTCGGCCTTGCATTCGATCACGTTGTCGCAGCCGCAGGCTTCCGCGACCTTGGTCAACGAAGTCTTCTTGCCGGCGTAGGTCGGCTGGTCGCCGGTCGAGCCGTAGGAGCCGTTGTCGATGATCAGCAGGATGAAGTTGTCCGCCTGGTTGTTGCCGATGGTCGGCAGGGTGCCCAGGTTGGTCAGGACCGAGCCGTCGCCGTCGATGGCGATGATCGTCTGCTTCTGCGACAGGGCGAGGCCCAGGCCGATCGAGGATGACAGGCCCATGGTGCCGAGCATGTAGAAGTTGGTCGGCTGGTCGTCCAGCATGTGGAGTTCCTGGCTGGGCAGGCCGATGTTACAGACCACGAACTGGTCGGAAATAACCGGGATCAGGCTTTTCAGAACGTCGGAGCGGATCATGGTTATTCCCCTTTCCAGAAGGTGGCGTCGGTGAGGATCGCCACCGGCTTGTTGCACATGAAGGTGTACTTCAGGATCTTGTCGAGTTCGGCCGCGTCTTCCCGTTTGTGGAAGTGATAGGTCGGGATCAGCATCTGGTTCAGCAGGGCCTTGGTGTGCAGGGCCATTTCGACCTGACAGGCCACCGGCTCGCCCAGTTCGCCGCGGTAGCTGATCAGCATGGGCAGCGGGATGTGATAGAACTGGATCAACGTCGCAAGGGAGTTGAGCGTCACGCCCAGCGCCGTGTTCTGCATGATGATGGCCGACCGCTTGCCGCCCATGAAGGCGCCGGCGCAGAGGCCCATGCCTTCGTCTTCCTTGTTGCAAGGGACGTGCATGATGCTGTTGTGGTTCTCGGCTTCTTCGATGACGCCGCCGAGCTGCTTACACGGAACTGTGGTGATGAACTCGATATTGTTGTTCACCATGTCCGTGACGATCTGACTGTGAATCGACAAGACTTGTCCTCCGGGTTCGGGTTGGACGCAAGGCCCTGGGCATGTTCGTGCCCTGGCGCCCGCCGCCGCCGGGAATCCGGTCAGTCGGGGCGGGTGAACCGGCATTGCGCCGAGTGAATTCGTTTCAGGGTGTGCCCTGGGTTTCCTCAATAAACGCGTTCGTTTTGGGCCGGGGCCGATCGCCCCTGTTATTGTTCGTCCATCCCCAATAATCCTCGGCTCTTGCCCGCGTCAAGCAAGTCATATAACTCTTATAGAAGACTTAGAGTTTTTTCTTATAAAGGTCCGGACATGGCAGACGCACGAGGCAACCGGCCACCCGCCCGCCCAGCGCCCCGGCCGACCGTACGGCGGCGGGACGGCGCCCCCGCAGGCACCGGAGAAGTAACGCCCGGCGGCGGGCCGCTCTACCGTCAGGTCAAGGAACAACTGGTCCGCGAGATTGCCCAGGGCCGCTATCCGGTGACCGATCCCCTGCCCTCGGAACAGAAACTGGCGGCGCGCTTCGGCGTGGCGCAGGGCACGGTGCGGAGGGCGCTGGACGATCTCGTCCGCGACAATCTGGTGATCCGCCACCAGGGGCGCGGCACCTTCGTTCATGCCCATGGCCCGGAACGCGACCGGTTCCATTTCTTTCATCTGGTCGCGGCGGATGGGGAACGGCGCCTGCCGGCGTCGCGCGTCCTTTCGGTCACCCGCCGCCGGGCAAATCAGGACGAGGCCCTGGCCCTGGAAATTCCGCCGCAGGACCGCATCGTCGAAATCCGCCGCGTCCGCGACCTGATGGCGCGAAGCGCGATCTTGGAAACCATCGTCGTGCCCGACGCCCTGTTCCCCGATCTCGGCAGCCTGCCCAAGACCCAGGTGCCGAATACGCTCTATCAGCTCTATCAGGATCGCTTCGGCGTGATCATCCACCGCGCCGTGGAAAAGATCACCGCCCAGGCCGCCGGCCGCGACGACGTGACCTACCTGGGCCTGGACCGGGGGGCGCCGCTATTGCTGATCGAGCGCATCGCCCAAACGCTGGACGGTACGCCCGTGGAACTGCGCAGCAGCCGCTGCGACACCCGGCATCTCGCCTATTTCAGCGATATTCTCTAGGGGGTCGCGGCCAAACGGCCCCGGCCGCCTATTCGGCGGCGGCGAGGTCGGCGTTGTAGCGCTCGAACAAAGCCATGTTGGTGGCCACGTCGTAGGGGCGTTCGGTCAGGCTTTCCGGTTCCCACTCACTGCGCGGTTCTTCGAAGAAGTTGCCGCCGTAGACGTGCAGCGCGCCGGTCATGCGGTCGATCGGGTTGGTCACCGAATGCACGATGTCCTTGCCCAACGGCGCCACGTCGCCCGGGCGCATGGCCTTGGCGCCGGCGGCTTCGATGCGGGAATGGCCCGGCTCGCCGTCGACCTTCTTCCAGAACACGTTGTCTTCGGCCCCGGTATAGAGGCCGATGACCGCCCACATGTTATGGTTATGGGGCATCAGCGTCATGTAGGGCCCCCAGACCAGATTGAGGATCGTCAGTTCGTCCGAGACGTAGATCTTGTCGGGCCCCGCCTTGGTCGGCTCGCCCAGACCGCGCAACAGGTCGGCCGGATCGGCACAGGCACGTTCGATCAATTCCTTTACCGCCATATGGCTGTCGGTTTCCTTGATGGCGTCCAGGCAATCCTGGGTGAAACGGTCACGGTCGAACATGGGGGGCTCCTTGGTATTTGGTCCGGCGGGGGTAATTCTCCCCCTACACACTGTATATTAGCTCCTGAGCTATCACCAAGTCGGCCTTTCGGCAAGCATTACGGATGCATCTGCGCCCGGCTGGCCACCGCTCGCCTGACGCGCACCATGTGCGCAACTTTGCCCGGTGGCCGAGATTTCGGGGCTCCGGCCGCGTCAGATATCCACATCTATGATTTTCAGCGATTTCGCCCTTTCCGGGACGGCGTCGGTGAAAGGCCCGCTCTGTGCGGCCTCTCCGGCCGGGGTTGCCGAGCACGCTGTGAAGGACTGTAAAGATATTGTCGAAAAGCTCCCTGATTTCGGGAGACATCCGGCATCCCCCCGTCGCCGCCCCCATTTCACTTAGCGCCCGGACGCCAAGGCGGGCATCCGAGCCATCGATGAGATAGTATAAAAACCGCGGAATACCTTGGGTTTCAAGCAATCGACGAGGGCGGGACCGGCAACGGTGGCGCCCGGTCGATGGATTGCCGCGCCATCCCCCTGGGCGCGCCCCGCCGCCTGATCGCGTTCATGAGACGAAATGGAAAGACTTCTCGGCTCGATAGAGGCCGGCAATCATCGCCCGACCAGGGTTTGATCCATCAATGGCCCAGAGCGTTTCGGTGAAATTCCGGGCCGGATGCAGCCGGCGGCGGCCTGACGTTCTATCCCCAAAGTTATCCACAGCTCGAGCTTGACCCAGGTCAAGGCACGGATGACTCGCCTCAGATAGGTTGAGAAACCTGCATGGTGGAGGGACCGAGATGTCAGAGACGATCGACAAACTGCGCACCGATCATCGCAACCTTGCCCGCCTGATGGATATCATCGCCCGCGAGGTCCGCGTCTTCGAAGCAGGCGACCTGCCGGATTACGACCTGGTCGCCAGCATCCTGGACTACACACAGAATTACCCGGATCGCTACCATCACCCCTTGGAGGACAGAGTTCTCGCCAAGCTGCGCCAGCGCGATCCCGATATCGCGACCACGGTCGGCGACCTGGACCAGGAACATGAAAAACTCGGCACCCTCACCCGCCGTTTTGCGGCCGCGCTGGACAACGTCATGCAGGACGCGGAACTGCCGCGCGACGGGTTCGTCGAGGTTGCAAGCGAATACCTCGACTTCCAGCGCCGTCATATGCAGATGGAAGAAGTCCTGTTCTTTCCTGCGGCCCTGCGCGCCCTCAGCGATGACGATTGGCGGGAACTGGCCACCGATGCTCCGCCCGCCGACGACCCGCTGTTCGGTGGCACCGACGCCCAGGGCAAATACGATGCCCTGTTGGAAGAAATCATGAAGTGGAGCAAGCCGCAGGATACGGCGTCGTTCGCTTAAAAGAGCGCCCTGCCGACGGCCTCCCCGCCCTAACGCCCGCCGGACACGTTCAGGACCGTTCCCGTCACGTAGCCGGCGGCGTCGGTGCACAGCCAATAGACGCCCTCGGCGACCTCGCGGGTTTCGCTGATCCGGCCCATGGGCACTTCGGCCAACAAGGCCGCTTCGAAATTAGCCGCAATCCCGCCGTCGACCGCCATATCGGTCAGCACGTATCCCGGCGCCACGGCGTTGACGCGAATGCCTTCGCCCGCAACCTCGCGGGCGAGGCCGTTGGTGAAGACATCGACCGCGCCCTTGATCGCCGCATAATCGGCCCATTGCCCGGCCCCGCCCTTCCTGGTCGAGGTCGAGGAGATATTGACGATCATTCCGCCCTTGCCGCCACGTTCGGTCGACATGCGCTTGACCGCCTCGCGGCAGAACATTACGGGACCGATGAAGTTGATCCGCGTGACGTCTTCCAAGGTCTCGCGGGTGACCTCGACGGCGCGGCGCTTGGGCCCAGACACGCCCGCGTTATTGACCAGGGCGTCCAGGGCGATGCCCTCGCCGTCCAGGGTCTCGAACAAGGCCAGGATATCGTCCTCGCTCCCGGAATCGCAGCGGATCGCCCGCGCCCCCGCCTCCGTCGCCACTTTATGGGCGGCGGCGGAGTTGGAGACGAAGGTGAAGATCACCGACCAGCCGCGTTCGGCGAACAGCCGCACGATGGCTTCGCCGATGCCGCGGCTGCCGCCGGTGATGAGGACGGTTTTCGCCACTTCGGGTTACCTCATGACGAACGGGTTTGGCACTTCGGTCGCCATGGAAATCCAGACCGACTTGGTCTGCAGGAATTCCTCGATGGCGGCCTGACCGCTTTCCCGGCCCAGGCCCGATTGCTTGTAGCCGCCGAACGGCGCCATGTAGCTGACGGCGCGGTAGGTATTGACCCAGACCGTCCCGGCCTGAAGTTCCTGCGACATGATGAAGGCGCGGCGGATGCTTTCCGTCCAGACCCCGGCCGCCAGGCCGTAGACCACGTCGTTGCCGATGGCCAGGGCCTCTTCCTCGTCCTCGAAAGGAATGACCGAGAGGACAGGACCGAAGACTTCTTCCTGGGCGATCCGCATCTGGTTGTTCACGCCGGTGAAGATCGTCGGCTCGACGAACCAGCCGTCGCCACATTCGGGGCGCGACGCCTTGCCGCCGCCGAGAGCCGTCTCGGCGCCCTCGCCCTTTGCAACGTCCATATAGCCCAGAATCTTTTCATACTGCGGCGGCGTGGTCACCGGGCCGACCTGGGTGTCCATGTCCATGGGATCGCCCATCTTGGCGGTCTTGGCCAGCGCCACCAGCTTCTCGACGAATTCGTCATGGATCGATTTCTGCACCAACAGGCGCGAACCCGCGATACAGGTCTGGCCCGTCGCCGCGAAGATGCCGGATACCGCCCCCTTGACCGCGTTCTCGATGTTGCAGTCGTCGAACACGATGTTGGGCGACTTGCCGCCCAGTTCCAGGGAGACCTTCTTGAAGGTCTGCGCGGCCGTGGAATAGACGTGCTTGCCCGTGGCCGAGCCGCCGGTAAAGGTGATCTTGGCGACGTCCGGTTGGCTGATCAGGGCCTCGCCCGCTTCCTTGCCGTAGCCGGTGACGATATTGACCACGCCGTCGGGAATGCCGGCCTGCTTGATCAGGTCCATGAACTCGAGCGCCGAGGCCGAAGTGAATTCCGACGGCTTGAGAACCACCGTGTTGCCGGCGGCCAACGCCGGAGCCAGCTTCCACGCCGTCAGCATCAGCGGCGAGTTCCACGGCGTGATGATGCCGACGACGCCCAGCGGCTCCCGCCGGGTAAAGGTGAAGGTATCGGGCTTGTCGATGGGGATGACGGCGCCTTCGATCTTGTCGGCCAAGCCGCCGAAGTAATAGTACCACTGCGGCGCGTACTTGAGCTGCAGGCCCATTTCCGCGATCAGCTTGCCGTTGTCGCGGACTTCCGTGGCCGCCAGACTGTCGGCGTTCTCGGCGATCAGGTCGCCCAGCTTGCGCATCAGGTGGCCGCGCTGGGTCGGCGTGGTCTTGCGCCAGACCGGCAACGCGTCCTTCGCCGCCTTGACGGCGCGGTCGATGTCTTCGGCATTGCCGCGCGGGATTTCCGCCCAGGCCTTGCCGGTGTAGGGGTTGGCGCTTTCGAACCATTCGCCGGAGGCCGGGTCGGTCTTCTGCCCGGCGATGGTCAGTTGGTATTTTTTAAGATCGCTCATCGATCGTCTCCTCCCGTAGTCTTGGATTTGGAGGCGATCCTATCAGGCGGGCGATGGCGGTTGAAAGGGGCTAGGCCCTGCGGGACGATCCGTGTTCCTTTCAGGCCGCTTCGGTCAGGCAGTCGCCGGACGGCCGAAGGACACGATCGGCGGGCACCGTCATGGCGACCGAGAAACCCTCGCCCACGGCGGAATCGATTTCCAGACCGCAGCCATGGGCGTCGGCGATTTTCTTGACGATCCATAGACCCAGCCCAGCGCCCTCGATGTATTCGTGCTTGTTCGTGCAGGCGCGGCTAAATGCTTTGGTCAACCGGCCGACCTGCGCACTGTCGACGCCGACCCCGGTGTCCTTGACCGTCAGACGGATGCCGCCATCGGCATCGGGAACCACACGCACGGAGATTTCGGCGTCGGGCCCGGCATATTTCAAGGCATTGGTTAACAGGTTCACGATATATCGCCGGATCAACGCCTGATCGAACAGGATGATTGCGCTTCGGCATTCCAGTTTGACCGACACCGGGCCGTCGGCACGCGTCCATCCGGCGACCATGTCGCGGCAGATGCGGATCTCACTGCATAGATCGATCTCTTCGACCGCGACCTTGAGTTCCCCTTCCCGATACATCCGGGAGACATCGAGAACCTGGCCCACGGTACCGTCCAGCAGGCTGGCCGCGCGATGAATGTCGATGGCGTATTCACGGTACTTCTCGTTGCCGATCGGCCCGAAAGTCTCATTACGCATGATTTCCGCGAACCCCTTGATGCCGTTGATCGGGGTCCGCAGGTCGTGGCTCATGGCGGCGAAGAAGGCGTCGCGCGCCGAGATCGCCTCTTTCAATTCGGCCTCGGCAACCTCGCGGTTGCAGACCTCCTGATGCAGGTCCGCATTCAAATCGGCCGCGCGGCCGAGGTGACGCGCCAAATTGACGACGACATAAATCAACAATGTCAGGAAGATCAGCGGCAGCTCATCCAGTTCCCAATCCTCGTGATCGACGGCGAAAGCATGCCAGCGCTCAATGAGATCCAGGTCGGAAAACAATACCTGCGTCAACACGGCGACAATGAGACCACCGGCGGTCAGCCTGATCCAATAGGGGATGGTCTTGCGGGTCATGATACCTCCTTCTCAACCGGCGCGACGCGAATTACGGCGCATCGGCATGAGTCGAAGCGGGAAGAGCAATATATATGCCAAGTCGGACCGAAACGGACCCAACCTAGACCTATGGCAGGGGTCAACGAAACCTAGCCGGCGTCGGCGAGAACTTCGTCCAGGGACGCATATTCGCGGGTCAGGCAATAGGTCTTGGCGATGATCTTCCATTCGCCGTCGACCCGGATACAGGCCAGGAAATCGGTGTAATACCGCAGGCCGACCTGGGCCTCGACCTTCACGTTGGCCGTGTCCGGCCCGGCGAAGTCAATGGAAACGATCCGCTCCTTGCGGGGGAACCCGGCATCCTTCGGCGCGCCCCGGCCCTTCACGACTTCCTCGAAATCGGCCATCGAGTAATGCACCCGCTGGCCCGCAAGGTCAGCACAGTTCATATGGGCTTCCGGATGGAACGCCGTCTTGAACAGAAGATCCGTGTCGCCCAGGTACAACCCGTCGAGGTAGGCCTGGATGCAGGTCTCGACACCGGCCAGATCGTCGCTCATACGTCTTCTCCGTTTCTCGGCTGCCCGCGCTAAAGCAGGCTGTCCGGCCCCAGCAGTTTTTCCCGGAACCGGTTCTTCAGGTGCACCCCGTCCTTGGTCGGCAGGATGAAGGGCAGCGGTTCGGCCTTGACCTTGATGTCGACGAAGACCGGGCCCTTGGCTTCCTTGATCAGCGGCAGGGCTTCCGTCAATTCGGCCTCGGTCTTGACCGTGGCCGTGACCGGGAAGCCGCAGGCCTTGGCGACGGCGGCCATGTCGACGGGGCCCGCCGTATGGGTCGCCTGCATGCCGGTCTCGCCATAGCGTTCGTTGTCGAACACGACGATGGCCAGGTTCTCGGTCGCCTGGGTCGCGATGGTCGCGAAAGAGCCCATCGCCATCAGCATTTCGCCGTCGCCGGTCATCACCATGACCCGCTTTTTCGGCTGCGCGGTGGCCAGGCCCAGGCCCATCGTGGCGGCCCCGCCCATCGCACCCCAGAGCGGGAAGGTCAGCGGATGGTCGCCGGCGGCGGTGGCGTCCCAGTTGGGCGAACCCAGGCCGGTGACGACCAGGAAGTCATCATCGCGGTCGGCCAGCAGGGTCTTGGCGACCTCGCGGCGGTGCAGTTCGTAATTGTCGGCGCGTTGAACGTCCATATCGTTTCTCCCTGCCCTTATTTGCCGAAGGTCTTCACGGGCATCAGTTTCTGATGCAGCAGCACGGCGGCCATGTCGGGCCAGCCATAGGCCATTTCACCGGCCGAACGCACGGTTTCGCCGACTTCGTCCGGCTCTTCCGCCTGCGTGACCTTGACGCCCATGGCTTCCAGGGCCGGGCGGGTGCCCTCGCCCATCGGCTTCTGCCAGGGATTGAATTCGCGCCACTGGGCCCGCATCGTCACCAGCATCAAGAGCGGGAAACGGCAGGTATTGGCCAGCGACAGCATGTTGATGCAGTTGCCCACACCCGACGACTGCAGCAGCATCACCGCCCGTTCGCCGCCCAGCCAGGCCCCGGAGCAGAGGGAGATGCCCTCTTCTTCCGTGGTCAGCGGAATGCAGCGCATGGCGTTGTCGGCTTCGCACATTTTCAGAAGACGGGCATGGCCCGCGTCGGGAACGTAGGCGACTTGGCGCACGTCCAGGTCCTTGAGGACGTCGTAGATATCCGGCGCCCAGGAATAATTTTCGGTCATGATTCTCGGCTGTTTCGTCCGTTGAGGGTGCGACGACTTTAGAAACGATGACGCCCGAGGCCAATTGAAATTTCTTGGCCGCGCGTTTGAGGAAAGCTATCGCCGCCCCTCGAACTGCTCAGCCTTCCTTGATCTCATGCCCTTCGTAGGCTTCCAGAACCCAGCCGTTGCGCCACCGCCGATACAGCACCCAAAGCCCCACCGCGATCAGCACACAGGCGATGATCGGACGGGGAATCCCCCCCATCATGAACAGCGGCACGGATGCGGCGAAACAGACGCCCGGCAGATAGAACAGGGTCCATTTCTGTTTGCCGCGAACGGACTGGAACCAGGGGAAGACCGCGGAGAACAAAGCGATGATCAGGAAGAACAGAGACCACGGCCGGGTGACGAAATGGGTCAGATCGGAATCGATGGCCAAGGCCCGCGCCAGGTTCAGCTCGGCAATATTGCCCAGCACGACACCCAGGATCATCGGCGCCAGCGGAAAACCGAAATGCCGCATCAGGAAACCCAGCACGCCGAACCAGAACAAAGTCCAAAGGTCCAGGTCCACGTTGTTGATGGCGAACACGCCGATCCCGCAGAACCCCAGGATGACGCCTGTCAGGATGTACATGCGGACCCGCGTGACCAGCACGAAGACCCTGAGCATTCCCGACTGCACGATGACCATCATGATCGTCGCCAGGAAGAACGAGATGAAAATCGAATAGGCCAACACGGGCTGTTCGGCGATGAACGACGGGCTCGGCACGACATCGTGGATCAGCAAGGCGCCCAGCATGACCGCCGTCGTGACGTCACCGGGAATGCCCAAGGCCATCATGGTGATCAGCGCCCCGCCCTCGGTCGCGTTATTGGAGCTTTCCGGCGCGATGATGCCTTCGGGCGAGCCCTTGCCGAATTCCTTCGGGTTCTTCGACGTCTTCTTGGCCTGATCGTAGGCCAGGATGTTGGCGACCGATCCGCCGGCCCCCGGCAAGATGCCGGTGAAGGTGCCGATCAACGCCCCCCGCAGCGCCACCGACCAATGCTTGATCAGGGTCTTGATCGCCTGCCAGTGTTCGATGCGGGCATCCATGGTGCCCTTTTCGGAAAGCGACGTGCGCGCCGCCTTCGGATCGCGTACGTCGTTCAGCAATTGGGAAAAGGCAAACAAGCCGATCAGGACGGCGATGAAATCAAAGCCCTGCAGCAGCACTTCCGAGCCGAAATCGAAGCGCGGAATACCCGCGGCTTCGTCTTCGCCGACGGTCCGCACCAACAGGCCGAGCGCCCCCGCGATCAGTCCCTTTATCAAATCGGCGCCGGCCAGACTGGCGGTGATGGTCAGGGCGAACATCACCAGCATGAAGTAATCCCAGGGCTGGAACTCCAGCCCGACGCGGGCGAGCTGCGGCGCCAGGGTGACCAGAAGCACGGCGGAAATCATACCGCCCGTGAACGACGACCACACACCCAGCCCCAAGGCCAGGCCGGGCCGCCCACCACGCGCCATGGGAAAGCCGTCGAAGGTCGTCGCGACGGAGGACGGCGTGCCCGGAATGCCGGTCAGCACCCCCGCCATCAGGCCGCCGGACAGACCGCCGACGAAGACGCTGATCATCGTCGCAAGGCCCTGTTCGGGCGGCATGGAAAAGGTGAACGGCAGGGTCAGCACGACCGCCATGGCGATGGTGAATCCCGGGATGGCGCCGGCGATCAAGCCGCCGGCCACGCCGACCGCCATCAGCAGCAGGGTCTTGGCGTGCAGGATATGGGCAAAGGCGTCAGCAATATTCTCGATGATCATGCCCTAGATCCCCGTCCATTCGCCGGTCGGCAGCAAGACCCGCAGACCATAGGTGAAGATCGACCACATGCCGCCGACGGCGAAGATCGCGACCGCCGCATGCAACAGCAGGCGCCGGGGCGACCAGCCACCCAGGAATGTCAGCAGGCAGAACACGAAGGCGACGCCGGATATCAGCATGCCGAACCACGGGATCGCGGTCAGGTATCCGGCGAACAACGCGAAGCAGGCAATGGGGTTCCGCCAATAGGCGATCCAGCCGAGGAGCGATTTCGGTTCACCCGGGTAAGCCCCCGGGCCGTCGGGGCCGCGGCTGAGCGACCGAACCAGATAGATCACGGACAGGAAGGACATCAGGGTCAGGATGACCCGAGGCCAGGCCGACGGCGGCAACATCCCGTAGTCCGGTTCGCGAATGTCGAAACTGGCCCAGAACATGACGCCGCAGAACAGTAGCAGAAAGACGGCGACGAAAGTGTCGCGGTTCAAACGCTCCATGGATGCCCCCGGTTGCTTCCCCAAAATTGTCGTTTGCGAAAGGAAGGGGCGGCGCTGCGATGCGCGCCGCCCCTATTTCCGATACGGGCTTACTTGCCCTTGTACATGCCGATTTTGATGGCGACCTTCTTGTAGTCCTCGAACAGCTTGTCCGCCCACTTGCGGTAGTCGGCCGGGCCGACCCAGGACACGTCCGTGCCCTTGGCGTCCATCTGCTTCAGGAACTCAGGATTTTCGGCCGCCTTCTTGAACACACCGGCCCAGTAGTCGACGTATTCCTTGGGCGTGCCCTTCGGGGCCACGATGCCGCGTTTCAACGCGAATTCCAGATCGACGCCCAGTTCCTTCAGGGTCGGAACATTGGGCAGCTGCTTGGCACGCTCGGTCGCGGCGATGGCCAGGCCCTTGATCTCGCCGCCTTCGATGTACTTGCGGCCGGCGGCGACGTTGGTTTCACCCATGTTGATGGCGCCGGTCAGCAGCGCGGTGTTGCGCTCCTTGGTGCCTTCGAACGGCACGTACTTGAACTTCATGCCGGTCATATCTTCCAGCAGCAGCCAGATGAAGTGGCTGGTCGAGCCGAAGGTGGCGCCGACGGTCACTTCTTCGGGACGGGCCAGGGTGTCCTTTTTCATGTCGTCGAAGGACGCCCACGGCGTCTTGGCGCTGGCGCCCAGGATCGACGGCGTCGAGGTCAGCAACGAGACCGTTTCGAAGTTGTCGAAGTGGAACGGGATGCGGCCGTTCAGGTAGCTGGTCACGCCGCTCTGGTGGATGACGAACAAGGTGCAGCCGTCGGGCTTCGACTTAGCCGCTTCCTTGGCGCCTTTGTTGCCGCCCTGGCCGGGGATGCTGACCATCTGAATGCGCGGCTCGACGCCCATGTCGTTCACGACCTTCTCGAAGATCGAGAAGATGACGCCCGTGCCGCCGCCCGGCTTCCACGGCACGATCAGCTTCGCCGTGTCACAGGAGAATTTCGGCTTGGCCTGGGCCGGGCCGGCCATCAGGCCGGCGCCCAGTGCGATGGCCGTCACCGCGGCCCCCGTAATGAACTTTTTCATTCGATTTACTCCCTGTTGATCGATGGGCGCAGCCCGGTTGCTGCGCCGCGAAAAATGGAGCCTAGCTTATGGTGCAGTGCGATACCAGCGCGTTTGAGCCCCCCGAATTCAGATCAGTTTTCGCTAAAGTTTTTCCGGAAAAGGCGTCATGGTTGCGGCCCGCCCCCAATGGGGATAGGAAAGGTGCCCACAATGCGTTCTTCGCCCGATCCCACAAAATCCGGATTTTTCATGATGCCCGCGACACAGACCTTCACGACCCGTCCCGAAATCCTTGGCACCTTCGGTGTGGTGACCTCCACCCATTGGCTGGCCACCGCCGTCGGCATGGCGATTTTGGAAAAGGGCGGCAACGCTTTTGACGCCGGTGTCGCCACCGGCTTCGCCCTGCAGGTCGTGGAGCCGCATCTGAACGGCCCGGGCGGCGACGTTCCGATCATCATCCATACGGCGCACGACGATAAGACTCACGTCATCTGCGGCCAGGGCGTTTCCGCCGCCGGGCAGACCATCGAGAAGATGACGGCCATGGGCCACAAGATCATGCCGGGCACGGGCCATCTGTCGGCCGTCGTGCCGGGCGCCTTCTCCGCCTGGACCACCTTGCTGCGCGATTTCGGCACCATGCGCCTGCGCGAAGTGCTGGAACCGGCCATCGAATTCGCCTCGGGCGGCTACGCCCTGGTGCCGAACATCTGCAACACCATCGCCACGATCAAACCGATGTTCGAGGACGAATGGCACACCTCGCGCGACATCTGGTTGAAGAACGGCGAAGTGCCCCAGGCCGGCACCCTGTTCAAGAACGAGATCATGGCCGACATGTACCGCCGCATCCTCAAGGAAGCGGAAGCCGCCGGCGGCGGGCGCGAAGCTGAAATCAATGCCGCTCACGACGCCTGGTACAAAGGCTTCGTGGCCGAAGCCATCGATACCTTCATGAAGACCCCCGTCATGGACACCACGGGCGAACGCCACGCCGGTTTCCTGACCGGCGACGACATGGCCGAATGGAAAGCGACGATCGAGGCGCCGCTGACCTACGACTATATGAACTACACCGTCTGCAAGACCGGCCCCTGGGGTCAGGGCCCGGCGCTGCTGCAGCAGCTGGCGCTGCTCAAGGGCTTCGATCTTTCCTCCATGCCGTTCACGGGACCCGAGTTCGTCCACGTCGTCACCGAATGCGCGAAGCTCGCCTTCGCCGACCGGGAAAAGTTCTACGGCGACCCCGACTTCATCGACATCCCCATGGATGTTCTGCTGTCCGACGAATACAACAATGCCCGCCGCGCCTTGATCGGCGACACCGCGTCGCTGGAACTGCGCCCCGGCGACGTGCCGGGCTTCGGCGCCGATCCGATCAAACGCATGCCGACGCCGGAAGAACAGGCACAGCCGAGCGCCTTGGGCATCGGCGAGCCGACGGTTGCCCGCTTCGACGACATGGAAGTCGCCGAAAACGGCGCCGCCCCCGGCGACACCTGCCATTTCGATATCATCGACAAGCACGGCAACATGATTTCCGGCACGCCGTCCGGCGGCTGGCTGCAGAGCAATCCGGCGGTGCCGGGCCTGGGCTTCTGCCTGACCAACCGGGCCCAGATGTATTGGCTGGATGAGACCAAGCAGGATTGCCTGCGCCCGAAGTCGCGCCCGCGCACGACGCTCAGCCCCGGCTTCGCGCTGCGCGACGGCAAGGCCTGGATGCCCTTCGGCACGCCCGGCGGCGACCAGCAGGATCAATGGGCGCTGGGCTATTTCGTGCGCAAGGTCCATTACGGCCTGAACCTGCAGGAAGCCATCGACGCCCCGGCCTTCCACACCAAGCATTTCCCGTCGTCGTTCTATCCGCGTCATTGGGTGCCCGGTCATCTGGTCATCGAGGGCCGGTTCCCGGACGAAACCCAAAAAGACCTGATCAAGCGCGGCCATAACCTGGAGGTCGACGACGATTGGTCGATCGGCCGCCTGACCGCGGCCTGCAAGGAAGACGGCATGTTGAAGGCCGCCGCCAATCCGCGCTTCATGCAGGGCTACGCCATCGGGCGGTAAGCCGGAACGCACCACAGGGCGGTTTCGCTCGGGAACCGCCATTCGGTCTGTTTTTTGGCATGGTTGTTGCGAGTTATTTTCACATAGGGAATTCCGGATGTGACAACAACCAAGCGTGCCCGAGAAAATGTCGTTAAATCAGGCAGATAGATCCGACCGGATAGAGTTTGAAGCACTTCGCCTCAGTGGGCGGCTTCAATATGACGCCGATTTCGACAATTTGATCCGCTGGATCAGTGATCGACAGGCCTGCGGGGACGCCTATCCGCTGGAATGGCGTGTCCTGGTCGCCGAAGACGATGTGGCCAACAGATTGGTGCTCGGCAGCCTGCTGGAGAAATCCGGCCTTCAGGTCATTACCGTCGAGAACGGGCGGCAAGCCCTTGAGGCACTGGAACGGGAAGCCGTCGATCTGGTGCTTCTCGACATCAACATGCCGGAAATGAACGGCCTGGAAACGGCCCGCGCCATCCGCGCCTTGCCCGGGGACCACGCCGACCTGCCGGTGATTGCCATTACCAGCGACGTATCCCCGAAACGGGTGATTGAAATGCGCGAAGCCGGTTTCGATATCTGCATCGAGAAGCCCGTTCGCCGCGACGCCTTGTTCCAAATCATCGTGAACAGCTTGTCCGGCCGCGTGGCGAAGGTGGACTGAGATGACGTCCGGCGACGAAAGCGGTATGGAGACGCCGGGGATAGATGTGTTGGTCTTGCAGGCGCTTGAAGCCGATACCAGCCGGGAACTGGTCCCAGAGCTCGTCGATGTCTTCGTAAAATCCGCCGATACCCGACGCGATCAAATTTCCGCGGATATCGCCGCCGGGAACCTGGAAGGCGCCGCGGGCCAGGCCCACGCCTTGAAAAGCAGTTCCGCCACTTTCGGGGCCATGGAGGTCCGCCGCGTCAGCGCCGACCTGGAAACCGCCTGTAAAAGCGGAGATCGCACCGAGAGCGAACGCCTGGCCGTCGAATTGGTTCATGCCTTGGATACGGCCAAGCAGACGCTGAAAACCTACGTCGCGAACATCACCGGCTGACAGATTTCCCGCCGTACCTTCATTCCGCGGCGTCGCTGCCGCCTTCGGCTTTTTCCTCGGCCTCGCGTAGGCGCCGATAGACGGTTGAAGGGCTCAATTCCAGCATCGCCGCCGCCCGCGACACGTTGCCGTCGCATTGGCGGATGGCTTCGTTGATCAGTTCCATTTCAACCTGCCAAAGAGGCCGGATTTCGACCGGGCCGTTCCCGGGCGCCGAAGCCGCGTCGCGACCTGCCGGTGTGTCAGCGGCAGGTTCCATCGGCGCAGCGGGAGATGCCGAATTGGCCCGGGCCGGTGCCTTGGCCACGCCGGCTTGACTTCCCACCGGCGGCGGCAGCATGTCCGCCGTCACGATTTCGCCGTCATGCAGCACCACGACGTTGCGGATCACGTTCTGCAATTGCCGCACGTTTCCGGGCCAGGCAAAGTCCGCCAACAAATCGGCAGCACCGTCATCGAAGGTCTGGAAGCCCTTGCCTTCCTCCTGGGCGAATTCCGTCAGGAACGTCGAGGCGATATCCAGAATATCCTCCCCCCGGTCGCGCAGCGGCGGCAGGTGCACGGGGATGACATGCAGTCGGAAATAGAGGTCTTCGCGGAAATTGCCGTTCTCGACCTCGTCCCAGGGATCCTTGTTCGTCGCGCAGACAAAGCGGACATCGACCTTTTCGACCGTGGAACTGCCGACTTTCTGAAACCCGCCGGTCTGGATGAAGCGCAGCAGCTTGACCTGCAGCGCCATGTCCATCTCACAGATTTCATCGAGGAACAATGTCCCGCCGTCGGCCAGGGTCGCCGCCCCGTCCCGGTTCGTATGGGCGCCGGTGAAGGCGCCTTTCACATGCCCGAAAATCTCGCTTTCCATCAACTCCTGCGGAATCGCGCCGCAGTTAAGCGCGAGGAACGGTTTGCCCTTGCGGGGGCTCTGATTGTGCAGGGCCTCGGCACAGACTTCCTTACCCGTCCCGGACTCGCCGGTGACGAAGACCGTCGCCTTGGACGGTGCCGCGGAATCGATGATCCGATAGACCGACTGCATGGGCAGCGATTTGCCGATAAACCCGCAATAGGTTTCGCGCGCGAAATCCTTTTTCAGGGTCTGCACGACGGCTTTCAGTTCCTGGCGCTCCAACGCGTTGCGCAGGGTGAAGATCAGACGTTCCGCGTTGAACGGCTTCATCAGGAAGTCCGCCGCCCCTTCGCGCATGGCGTCGACCGCCATGTTGATGGACCCATGAGCGGTGATAACGACGACGGCCATTCGGCAATGATCGGCAGAGACGCTCTTCAAAATGTCCAGGCCGCTCATATCCGGCAGTTGAACGTCCAGGATCATACCGTCGAACGCGCCGTCGGACAGCGCGGCCAGGGCCTGCTTACCCGTATCGACGTGGACGACCTCGAACGGCTCGCCCTTCAGGTATTCCTGATAGACACGGGCAAGCGGCGGGTCGTCTTCGACCAGAAGCAGTCGCTGCGTCGCCGATGAAGGCATGGGTCGGTATCCTTGTCACGTAAGACTATAGGTCCAGGAAGTATGATCCATTCGACATCACGATGCCAGTAACCGAAAGGCATAACCCTTTGGGAAACAAGGCATACAATAAGAATATCTCGAAAAGGTGGCGACCCGGGTCTACTCGGCAACGGGGATGCGCCGGCGGACCAATCCCAGATACACCGCCAGAAAGACGACCAACACGCCGGCGGCGATAAACGGCGTCACGTAACTGCCCGTCAGGTCGACCAATACACCGAAAACGGGCGGCACGACGGTGACCCCGCCGAACATCACGAACTGCGTACCGCCGGTCGCATCCCCGATCCGGTCCTGCGGCGCCGCATTCGTGACCTCCGACAACCAGACGCCGTTCCATCCGAAACTGGACAACCCCAACAAGAATGACAGGCCGACCGCGACCGGCGCCGGCCAATCGGGTGTCATCACCGCCGCCAGGACGAACAGCGCAAAGACCAGGAAACTGACGCCGACGATCACCCGCGTCGGGCTGAGGAACTGATTCGCCACCGCCCCCCAGAACAAGCGGCCGAACACCCCGCCCGCCTGCACCACGGCGTAGATGAACCCGGCATCGACCAGGGACCAACCCTGAGCATGGGTCAGGTAGAGGACATAAAACGAGGCAACGCAAATCTGCGCCCCCGCCAGGGCGAAACCGATCAGGCAAAGGGCGCGCATCACGGGCTCGCCCATCACCAGCTTCAGCGGACCCCAGATACGGATTTTCGGACGGCCGCCGTCCCGTTGGCGGTCGTGGTCGAAAGGCTCGCGCACCGGTTGGATCGCCAGTGCGACGATCAGCCCCAAAACGGCGAAAACGCAGAACGCCGCACGCCAACCATAGGCCACGGCCAGAACCGGTAGCACCGCGCCGACCAACACGCCGGCGACCGGCACTCCCGTCTGCTTGATCGAGAAGATGAACGGCTGGCGGCGCGGATTGCCGAGACCGCGGAGAATCTTCGAACTCGTCGGGTTCAAGGGGCCATAGCTGCACCCCATCAGGATCGCGGCGACCGGCGCCAACCAAGCCGAGGCCGGCATCAGCGCCAGAATACCCAGGGCGGCGAACAGGCAGGAAACCTGCGACAGGCGCAATGCCCCGTAGCGATCCGTAAAGCCACCGGCCATCAAACCCGTGACCTGTCCCGTCAAATAGATGAGCGAGACGAACAGCCCGATCCATGTGGGATCGACCCCCATTTCCGGGGCGATCACGGGCGCCAGCACCGGCACGCCGAGGATCGCGGAAGTGCCCACGACCTGCACCGACCAGGTCGATGCGAGACCCCAGACAAGGCGTTTTCCGGGTGTCATGCTTTCACCCGCGACAGTTTTTTCGGTCATATGCTAACGTGCGCCGCGCCCGCGATCATGTCGTCGCGGCCTTGAGGAGAGGAAACGAATGTTAAAAGTGCTGGGGCGGGCGACTTCCGTCAACGTACAAAAAGTCATGTGGCTGATAGACGAGCTGGGCCTGGAGGCCGAGCGATTCGACATCGGCGGACGCCACGGCGGCAATCAGGACCCCGAGTACCTGGCGAAGAATCCGATGGGCCTGATCCCCGTTCTCGAGGACGGCGATTACGTCATCTGGGAAAGCCAGGCGATCATGCGCTATCTCCTGGAAGCCTACGGCGGCGACCCCTGGCTGCCGTCGGACATCAAGGTTCGCGGCCAGGCCCATCAATGGATGGACTGGTATCTGACCGTCATGCACCCGCCGATGACGACGATCTATTTCCAACTGATCCGCGCGACCGAGGAAACCAAGGACGATGCGGCCCTTGCCGCCGCCAAGGAAAAGGCCGTGCAATACTGGACCGTGCTGGACAAACACCTCGCCAACCAACCGTTCCTGACGGGCGATACGCTGAACATGGGCGATATCCCCTGCGGCTGTTCGGCTTACCGCTGGCATACCCTGGTGCCCGAAGGCCCGGACCTGCCGAACCTGAAAGCCTGGTGGGACCGCCTGAACGTCCGCCCGGCCTACAAAAAGAACATCATGCTGCCCTTCGAATAAGGCCCACCGTCTAAATGACCGATACACCCGTCTACAAAGGCCTTTCCCGGGCCGATCTCGATTTTCAGTACAACAACCGCGAACGTGTCCCGAACCACGCCGAAATTTACGCCGGGTGGGGCCCCGCCTGCACGGCCGTGCGGACCGATTTCGACACCCGCCTGGACGTCGCCTATGGCGATCACGCGCGGGAGAAGTTGGATATCTTCCTGCCCAAGGGCAGCGGGGACGGCCCCTCCCTTCCCATCCGCATCTTCTATCACGGCGGTTTCTGGATGAGCCGCGATAAGGAAGACAGCCACTTCATCGTGCGCGGCCAGGTCGAGGCCGGGGCCGTGGTGATTTCCGTCGAATACGCGCTGATCCCCGCGGTCGATATGACCGAATTGGTCCGCCAATGCCGGGCCGCCGTCGCCTGGGTCTGGAACAACGTGGGATCGTTCAACGGCGACGCCGACCGGCTGTTCGTTTCCGGCCATTCGGCGGGCGGCCATATCGCGGCGATGATGCAGGCCACGGACTGGACCGAATGGGGCCTGCCCGCCAATGCGGTGAAAGGATCGGCGGCATTGTCCGGAATTTACGATCTGGCGCCCATGCGGAACTGCTACATCGACGATACGCTGCACCTCAGCGAAGACGACGTCGCGGCCTACTCGCCCGAATTCCTGGCCCCACTGGGCGGCGGATCAACGCTGATTGCCTTCGGCGGGGACGAGACGGCGGAATTTCACCGCCAGTCCGAGGCCCTGGCCGCGGCCTGGAAGACCAAGGGCCCGGCGGTCGAGTTGATGAACGTGCCCGGCGCCAACCATTTCACCATTCTTAATCACTACGCCGACCCCGCGAGCGACCTTTGCCGCGCCATGGTCCGCCAACTGGGCCTGGAGGGCTGACCTTATGACCGATTTTTCCGTGGACGTGTTCTGGTCCTATCGCAGCCCCTATTGCTATCTGACACTCGATCGCTTCGTCGATTGGCGGCGCGCATTCGAAGTGACGATCAACATCCGCCCGGTCTATCCCATGGCCGTGCGCGACCCGTCGTTCTTCGCCAACATCAACCGCAAGTACCGGCCCTACCACACCAACGACTATCACCGGATCGGCGATATGCTGGGCATGCCGGTGCGCAAGCCCGTCCCCGATCCCATCGTCATGGACAACGAGAAATACGAAATTTCCGACGTTCAGCCGCATATCGCCCGCCTGACCCGCACGGGCGTGGCGGCGCAGAAGCGGGGTAAGTGCTTCGAATTTACCGACGCCATGATGCGCACCATCTGGGACGGCGCCACCGACGATTGGAACACCGACGCCCATTACGCCGCCGCCATCGAGAAGGCGGGGATGAACGCGGATGAAGTGATGGCCGAGGTCGCCGAACAAGGTGAGATGCTGGAAGGCATGATCGCCGACAATCAGAAGGCTTTCGACGACGCCGTGCATTGGGGCGTGCCCTGCATGGTATTCGACGACGAAACGTTCTACGGTCAGGATCGCATGGACGTTTTGTTGTGGCGGATGAAGCAAAAGGGCCTCAAGGCACGGACATAAACCACGCTGGCCGTGAACGGGGTCGGGAGACGCAACGATGAAAAGCACGAACGCGGATGCGCTGCCCTGTATCATCGACGTCGAAGCCTCGGGCTTCGGCCCGCATAGCTATCCCATCGAGGTCGGCCTGGCGCTGGACGACGGCGGCAAGTATTGCTCGCTGATCCTGCCGGCAAAGGATTGGACCCATTGGGACGAAGCCGCCGAAAAGGTCCACCGCATCCCCCGCGACATCCTGGAAGAACACGGCAAACCGGCGAAAACCATCGCCGACGATCTGAACGAAATTCTCAAGGACCGCACCGTGTTCACGGACGGCTGGGTCGTCGATCATCCCTGGATCAACAAGTTGTTCGCCGAATGCCAGGTCTATCCCCGGTTCCGGACCAGCCCGCTGGAAATGATCCTGACCGAACCGCAGATGAACGTCTGGCATGAAACCAAGGACCTGATCCTGCAAAATCTGCAGGAACGCCGCCACCGGGCCAGTTTCGATGCGGCGATCATTCAGCAGACCTGGGCCAAGACCCGCGAAAGCACCCGAACCTGATCAGACCTAATCAGGCCTCCCGCCGTCCCCGTTGACGGCGGGCCTTCTGCCCATGCCCTAGAGACCGAGTTCCAGCAAGCCCGGGAAATCGGCCGGGCGGGTCCGGTCGCCGTCGGCTTTTTCTTCCCACGTGAATTTGCGCTCCGACGCCTCGATGGCGACGTCGTTGATGGATGCCTGGCGCCAGGCCATCAGGCCGTTTTCGTCGAATTCCCAGTTTTCGTTGCCGTAGGCGCGGAACCAATTGCCGTCGGCGTCATGGAATTCGTACTGGAAACGCACGGCGATATGATTGCCGCTGAAGGCCCAAAGTTCCTTGATCAGGCGGTAATCCAATTCACGTTCCCACTTGCGGGTCAGGAAGTCGACAATGGCGTCGCGGCCTTCGAAAAAGTCGGACCGATTGCGCCAGCGGCTATCCGGCGTATAGGCGAGCGAGACCCGTTTCGGATCGCGACTGTTCCAGGCGTCTTCGGCCATGCGGACTTTCTGTTTCGCGGTTTCTCGGGTGAACGGCGGAACGGGCGGGCGGGCTTCTGTCATGTCGGGGTATCCTTTCGATCGGCGGTTGGCGGCGGTGTCTACGGGGTGACACCCAGGGAAAGCAGTTTGGCCTCCAGGTCCGTGATCCGGTCCTTGAGCGGTTTGACCGCGCGCGCGATATCGTTTTCGGCGAAACGCGGCGTGATGTGTTGCGGACAGTTCACGTCCCAGGCCGTAACGGTAAAGACAACCGCCTGTTCCGGGCGGCCGTCCGGATAATCCGCATCGGCGAGACGGTCCAGCAGATCGGGATCGTCCTCGATCACGCGGGCGGTGCCCCAGATCTTGATGCGCCGTCGATTGGCGTAATCCATCAAGAAGATGAACGCCTGGGGATTTTCCTCGAGATTTCCTTGCGTGATGTATTGCCGGTTGCCGGAAAAATCCGCGAAAGCCAGCGTGTGTTCGTCCAACACCTTGAGAAAACCGAGCTTGCCGCCGCGATGCTGGATATACGGCTGCCCGTCCGCATTGGCCGTAGAAAGATAGAAGGAATCGCGGAGGGAAATGAACGTGGCTAGGTCCCCGGTCACGACGTCGGCCCAACCGCCTTTATCCTCCATGCGGGCATACCCGTCGCGAGATCCCTTGCGCGTCTGGATGGCCTTCACCGTCTTGGTAAAGGCAACGTCGCTGCTGGGGCGTGGCCCCTGAGGTGCGTCGTCATGATCGGTCATCTGTCATTCTCCTTATCGGCCGGACCGGGCCGAGACGTTCGATTGATCCGCCGCCCAATCGGGAAACTCGCGAAGCGGCCAGACGGCGCCTTCGATCGAACGCGCCATGTCGAAACCGCCGCTACCGCCGCCGAGGGCGATCTGCTCAACTTCCGGACGGACCGGCAAGGCGAACCGGTCGGCCGCCGACAAAATCGGATCGGGCCCACCGTCCGGCCCCGGCCAGGCGGCGAAGCGGATGCCGTCCTTCGGCGGATCGGATATCGGGGCCGGGCCCGCGAGATCGTAGCCGGCCGACGGCCCGGCGATAACCGCGCCCATGATGGCCGTCGCAACCACGAATACGCCGGCGATGGCGACTTTCACATTATCCGGAAGACCCACGGTAAACCTCCTTGCTGTCTCCGTGTCCCTGCGAAAGCGGGACGATGACGCCCCCGCCATGTCGTGTTTGTGTTTTTAGATAGATCGGTCTATATTGTCAACATGCAAATCATGACATGTCCGCGACAAACCACATGGGCCTGCGCTTTCTTTTTTCTCAACGGGTTAGATTGGTTTCCCCGACCTGAAACCGCATCAGAACCGGCGGAATGGGCTTCACGGCGATTTCGCGGACGCGTATGTTTTGGATGAATCGTTCTCGTTGACCGAAGGCCCGACACCCCCATGGCATCGTCCAAACGACAGTTGCTGATCGATACGGCGCTCGACCTGTTCCGGCGCGAGGGGTATCACGCGACCGGGATCGACCGGGTGATCGCCGAGGCCGGTGTCGCCCGCATGACGCTCTACAATCATTTCAAGTCCAAGGACGAGTTGATCCTGGCCGCTCTGCGCCATCGCGATTCCGGGTTTCGTGATGGTCTCGTGCGCCGGGTCGAAAACCTGGCGGACACGCCGGGCGAACGCCTGCGCGCCGTCTACGACGCCCTGGATATCTGGTTCAATTCCGACGATTTCCACGGCTGCATGTTCGTCAATGCGGCCGCCGAATACCACGACCCCGAAAATCCCATCCACATCGCCGTCCGGGAACACAAGGAACGGGTGCGCAACTACATCCGCGATCTGGCGGCCCAGGCAGGCGCCCCGGACCCGGAAGCGCTCGGCGATTCTCTGAACCTGCTGGCCGAGGGCTCCATCGTCATGGCCCATGCGGCGAACGACAAGAACGCCGCGAAAACCGCCAAGGCGGCGGCCGAGCCACTACTGCGCGCCGCCGGATTGTAAACGCCACGCCCGTGCGAGGTTCCATGCTCAACAGAACCCTATCCGTCCTGACCGCCGCCCTTTTGCTGACGCTCGGCGCCGCCAATGCCCGAGCCGACCAATTGACGGTCGCCTTCGCCATTGCCAAGCCGCCCTTCGTCTATCAGACGGAAACCGGCGCGGCCCGCCCGGGCGAGGCCAAGGGGATCGAATTGGACATCATGAAAGCCGCCCTGGCGCCGCGCGGCCATACCTTCACGCCGCTGTTCACCACCTATGACGGGTTGCAGGGCGAGGTTCTGTCCGGCGCCGCCGATGCCGCCGCCACGGTACGTCCGGACGACCCGGCCCTCCATTATTCGACCGAGTTCGTTTATTTCCACAATTACGCGATCCTGCCCAAGGACGCGCCCGCCCCCGCCAAGATCGAAGACCTCGCCATCAAATCGATGGTCGCCTGGGAAGGGGCGACCAAGGACCTTGGGCCGATCTTCGCTGCCGCCGCCGCCAAGTCGCCCGACTACGCGGAGATGGGCGATCAAAAGGCACAGGTCGCGGCCTTTCTCGAGGGACAGTTCGACGCCCTGATCATCGACGGCACGATCTTCCGTTATTGGGCGAAGGTTTTGGGTAAGGATGCGGGCGCCTATGCGCTCTACCCCTTGTTCGGCGGGCGCACCCCCTTCGTCGTCGGCTTCGCCGACGCG
>MDTA01028193.1_pt1 | contig 78331 bp, 93 predicted proteins | sample 811151 | NCBI WGS metagenome assembly MDTA01 (sample SAMN05326648, study PRJNA326480) | marine metagenome | isolation source: seawater | place: Indian Ocean: South | collected 2010 | reverse complement strand
GACCAATGTGCCGAAGGGCAAGAAGGTAACCGATTTGTATGGTTTGAGAACCGTCAAGGTTCTGATGAGGCCTGTCGATGAGAGATTTGAGGATATGCGTGCATCTATTCAAGATGTCGTGAAAGGCGTAGTCCTGTCGTTGCTAATCTATGGAACTGCTGGAATCGGAAAAACACACTCTGTCAAGAAGGCATTGATGGAGGCAGGGTTCGAGGAAGGCAAGGACTGGGTGATTCTGACGAGCGACTGCACGCCCGCTGGACTGTATGAAACTGCTCTGAAGTTCCGCCAGAAGGACAAGATCATCGTTCTCGATGATATTGATTTCCAGGCAGGGGCGAATGGGAAGGCTATGTGGGAATTGGTGAAGGCTATGACCGACACCTACGAAACGAGAACCGTGGCAAGGACGAACAAGAACTACAAACTTGTGAGTAGCGCAGACGAGGCTGAGAAATACCTCGCTGAGTGCGAAAAGAAGAAGGAAAAGAAGGGAATAGACAAACTCCCCTCTATGTTCGGATACCAAGGAAGACTCGTTGTAATCACGAACCTGACTGAGTCATTCTTCGATGAGGCCTACCTCAGCCGAAGCGTGACCTGCCCTCTGTTTCTGACGGAAGACGAGAAGATAGAGCACATGAGATACATCTTGAGGGAGATGAACCCAGATATGGACTACTTCCTCAAGGAAAGAGTCCTCAACGCGCTGCATGACCAGCACATCGAGGACAGAGAGTTGAACAAACTCGCAGGGACGGAACACCTCAACCGAACACAATTCGACCTTCGAACACTAGAGAAGGCTCTGAAGATCGCAAAGAGCGATCCCGATTGGAAGAGGAGACTCCACCACCTGTGAGACTGACCATGACAGGACTAGAAAATGGAACTGAGAGGGCAATGAACACATTCAGAGCAGATTTATGCTTTGTTTCTGCCCTTGAGTACAAGTATGACGCAGATTTGTCTGACATACAGAATGGATTTCTAAGGAGATTCATGACAGAGTTCGACCAATTAGGAAAAGACCAGAGAGGAGAGGGAGCAGCACACGATATCAGGAACATGGTATTCGACGAGCTATTCCCTAAGATGTTGGAGGAATGTATAGACCTTGATGAAGTAAAACCACATACCGTGGATTTCGTAGTCAAAAACATGAAATTCGCAGATGTCGAGTACATCTTCGGTGAGGAGGAAGAGATGGGAAGCCCCAAGCAATGTGCAGAGATGCTAGACGCTTGGATCAATGAGGAGCTTATCGATAGCGATCCGATTCCCCAAAACCAAACCGAACAGAACCCTGGTTCTGGGCTCGGCTTCGAGGAAGCACCAGACGAGGTCATCGTAGATGGTGGCAAAGTGGCAAAACAGGAGAAGCAGGAAACCGCGCTCGACGAGGCTATCGCAAGTGAAAATGTGGAGCTAATCGAGAAGATCATGGTATCGAGCGAACTTCCTGCTACGAAGGCTGGAGCGCACAACCTCGTAGATTGGGCGTGGTATGCGGAGATGACGAAAGTCATTCAATCGCAAAACGACATCAGGAATCTGCCAGACATACTGAAGAGAATGAAAGAAGCTGGATACATCAAGACCCAGCGAGACTTGCTAGACAGCTTGTTGATGGCCTTTTCGGGAGAAATAGGCCTAGACTCCGTTCTAGCAATTTCAAGCCTGTTTGAGGATCTCAAGTAGGCTACTGACCATATGAAAAATGAATACGACCAACAGTTATCTGAACTCGTCGAAGACGAGAACGGTAACCTGGTTGAGGATTACGGCGACCGAGAACATGTCTGTTACTGTGGGGCGACCGAAGCTACTGCAATGGGTTCTGTGATATTCAGAAACCCAGGTGGTGAGGAAAAGGAAACATGGGATGAATGCTGTGAATGCACTCCCACCTACCCTAGTACAGACGAACACTGTAACGATTGTGGAGCGTCACAAGCAACTTCTGATCCCAATGTCTACCTGTCCGGCGAACGCGCTGGAGGAATGGGTGGAGACGGATTCAAAACGCTAGAAGAAGCGTGCAGAGCAAGCTTGTGTCCAAGATACGAATACAACATCAACGAACCATATTGCGAGTGTTCAGATTGCGGGTCAAAACTCGTGAAAGAGCACAGACTGGCCTACTATGAGAAGAACATAGCGGCCAGGATTGACCCAGATATGCTGGATGAAGATGGCAATTTGAGAGCGGAATTCCCCAATCATTGGGAGGGGGGTGAACTGAATGTTCGTTATCACAGTCCAGAAGAGTGTGAGGTTTTAGGATGCGAGGATATGTGGATACATCCGGATGGTAGTGATGCCTTCCAATGTGCCTGCGCATTCATCGAAACCGTCGAAGAAGAAGATCCAGAACCAGAACCAGAACCAGAGAACTGTATGATTTGTAACAGAGAACTCACGACTGAGAGGGCTAGAGACATTAAGATCGGCCCTTATTGTGAGAAGAATTTGACTAAGAGAACTCTACACATCAATAGCAATCCATCGGACGAAGATTTGATGGTGATGCTCGGAGATTTCGATTTCGCAATAGACTGGAGAGGCCTCGTCTTCAAGACGACAAGGCCACCTTACCTAGTTAGAGTTCCATTGGATCAAGAAACATGGAGCCAAGCGATACCAATCGAGAAACGAGATGCTAAGGAACTACTGGAGTTGATTGGATTAGGAGATATGGAATACTATGATGCTGCAAGCGAGATCGGAGAGGCGACTATAGAACAATTGCTTTACATGACCGGACTCAAAAAGAAAAGATACGACGAAGAGAAGTATAGGAGCGCCATAGATGACGGCAATGAAAAGGACTGGGTGATTAGAGCCATTGCACCAGTATGCAACGGCTCGGCATACACCAACAACCTCGAACTCAGCCATGACCTTCTTCTATCTGAAAAATACTACGAAGACTGCGTCCAACATACTTGGGAACATTGTTTTATTGATGGCGCTAGGTCACAATTCGAAGAAGATAACGAAGCAATTTACTCTTGGGACTTGGTGGCCCGTCTGCTTTGTGAAGCAATAGTGGGCCATTCTTCCAAGAATGACTTACACGGCCACTACGCCAAGCTATTTTGGGAGATAAGGCCAATTCTGATTGACCTGATGCACGAAAACGGACACATGGAGGTGTTCGACATTGATCCTTTGTGTTTCAACCTTGAATGGATGATGGAGCACGGAGAAATAGATGGCGAAACCCACCCCTATGTAGGGGGTGAAGTGATAAAAGACCATGATGGTGAAAAGTGGAACGAAGAATTCTACAATGGCCTAAAAGGAAAAGAGAAACGCGGCATCTACAGTTTGGCGGAAAACATGGAAACCATAGACAGAAACCAACTAGAAGTAAATTTGGTGCTTGACATAATCGAATTAGTCAAAGGAAGAGAAGAAGAGCATCTCTAACGGGTGCTGTTCTCACTGACCAAAACAGAAGGATTGAACTTGCTAGTGTAAATGGCATTTGGAACATAATGGGGACAAATAATCCCGTCCGATGTCTCGACTGGCATAGACCTACGATGGAGCATTGCCGTAAGACGGTTGCTACTGAACATGACATACGAACAGATTGATGTTCTTTTCGAGGGGAAAACCCTGAACGAATGGAACGACATGAGTGACGAAGAACTCAAGGCAACCGAATCTTACAAGGTTGCGCTTGGGCATTATGAATTTGAGAAGACAAGGGCGATAGAGAACTATGAGAACGAACTGGCTACAACGGACTACCCTGAATACAATGATGATAGGAGTTGGGAATCCAGATCGCATATTAAGGAAATGTTGTTCAAAGCCAAAGAGAGAAATCCCACGGAACAAGCTACTGAGCGCATCAAGGAAACCTTGAGCAGTACGAGCAGGGCCATACCCAAAGGTATCGCATATGATACCGATAAACCTCTAGTAGAGAGGGGATGGGCTATGCTCGACAGTCTAGGGTGGACATTTGTATCAGTCAATTTCAATGGAGGACACGACGATGGCGGAATTGAATCTGTGGAAATTGAAACTGTAGATGGTGAGGACATAGACATCCATAATTGGGGCGAAATAGATGCCATAACCGATGGATGTAAGCAAATTTGGCACAACGAGAAAGAATTGGCAGGTTTGCTGGTAAAGCGAGTCCCTAGTCGATGGGGTAGTGGCGAAGATCTGCTGACACCATCGTTCTCACGAGATAACCCCCTATTCGATCCAATCGATGATAAATGGGGTGGATGGGCTTTCGATGCCCGTGTATATGGACATATAACATGGGACAACAGGAAAACTATGCCCAACATTCGAAAAAAGTGGGTACAAGGACAAGGACAGATAGACATTCCAATTGACGATTCAAAGTCGATGGATGAAATGATCACCAACCCAGACTACAGGAAAGAACCTATTCTTGAATTTGATCAAACAGAAATGGTATCGTACACATCATCTTTAGATGACCTGCACGAAGAAACCAGGCTCGATTGAGCCACTGACCATGAATCATGTTATGATTGTGAAAGAGCCTCGAAAACCACAATTTGCTATAATTGTGAAGAAAAGCAGGTTACAGGATGCAGAGAATTTCAAATCTACGCTCAAAGTTATGCGCCCAAAGTGGAAGTGCGAGATATTTGAGGCAACTACCTACGGCAAGGATACAAAATTGCCAATGGATGTAGTGCGACAATCTTTGCTTGAACCACTTGAACCAATGGACGAGGACTTCAAGAACGGAATAATGAGCCTAATGAGGTGATACTGACCATGACAAGAAGAAAGTATAGGAAGACAATTTTTGCAACTTTCATTCACGATGCTCAAGAAGCACATGCAGCGTGTATGCGCGAGCCGATTGATGATTACAAGTTCTTCGAGAGCTTAGAAGATGCAAGAAAAGACATACTAGAAGAGCTATTGAATCTGTATGCAAGAGAAAATCAACTAACGCATACAAATGACAGAGAATTGAAAGTATGGCTAGCCGCCAATGAAATTTGGCCTACGAATGAGGACGATGAGGCGTTGGATGAATGGCCTATTGGCAGACAAGAGATGAACGAGGAGGGAACAATCGCTTGCCTCTATGAGATTCATCTCAACTGCGAGGAAATCGCCACGATAACGAGGTGAAACTGACCATGACAGATATTAGAAAACTTGTGGAAGATGCCAAGACTAGGAGCAACCCTACGAGCGAATTAGATCGTTTCGTAGATGCTCACAGAGATGCACCACAATATGAAGTGTTTGAGGCTTTACAAGGTCTCGCAGACAAAATAAGAGAACTGGAAGCTAATCTTGAGACAGAGAAGGAAAACTTCGCCCTATTCAGGGACAAAGTAGCCGTTCCTGCGCTTCAACACGCTCACGAGCAGTTGAATGAGAGGGATGGAGAAGATCCTACGATTGCCTGGATAGTGGATTTGATGCACGAACATGATTACAGGATGCAAGACGCGGAGTTCTTCTACACAGAAGAGGAAGCTAGAAGGTTCGTAGATGCAATTTCTGATCCCAAAGTCGAATTGAATAATGGCTGGGTGGCTACGAATTGCTACGAGATAAAGAAGTCGAAGATGAGCAAATCTGCTTACGACGCTTTGAAGAAGCATCAATCAGATGATGATTGACTGACTGACCATGACAAACGAAGAAATACCGAATCCTTACGAAGGAATTCGAGACAAAAATGAATTGATAGAAGCAGTGGCTTCTGATGCTGTTGGTGCAAGTATGCAACTTGCATTTAGCAATCATTCGGGCCTTTCGCCCGAAGAGGTGCATACAGAAGAACAAAAAGTGATGGCAGATTTAATCCGCGAAATGAAAGAGGAAAATTGGCCGATTTCCAAGATTCTATCTTTGGTTTATGACATACACGAAGAATACTTCGTACAAGTAGGCTTTCAAGATTCCAACATCGTTGGAGAGAGGGCAAGTGCGGCAAGTTACATTGAAGGCAACTTCTTAACTTTGGAATAATCCGCTTAACTGACCATGAACAAAGATGAGATTAGAGACATAATGCTGAAGTGGCACAACCACAACAGCGTAGCTGATTTCTGCGAATTCATGTGCTGGGAAGGATTGGATGGGAACAAGATCACTCCTTCTGGCTACGATTCGCTGAAGCTATACGACGAATACATATTCCAGGGCGAATTTTCGGACACCTGGGTTCAGAAGTGGTATCAAAGTTGGAACAGGGGCATTGATGCTCTCGTACTTGGTTCTGACAGCCGTTTGGATATTCTAGACTGGCTACACCACATTTGATACTGACCATGACGGAACGAGAATTGACCATAGAAGAACTGGATGACCCTATCCAGATGGAAAAGATAGAGCGCGAGACTTGGGGAGCAACCCTCGCCCATTTCGATAAGACGGGAGGGTTTGGCGGTATCAACGGACTGATGGAGGACATGATACGAACTTCATTGGGAGAAGATTGGATACCCGAGTTCCTTCCAAACGAAGGAATGGACAGGTTGGATCATCTCGGAAACCGGATGAAAATCCTAATCGCCTATCTTGACAGAAGGAAAAAGAGCAAATTTGTGATGGATAATGTCGACAATCAAGGAGACAGGGAAATCAGAGAGCAATACGAAGACGGTTCAGAGGGAATCGTCGGCTGGCTGAAAATAGATCCACAACTCGGGCTGGACAAAGGCGACGAGTTAGCAAATTGGATTCTGAACCGATTGAACTGACAAAAGACTGAAACGGAAGTTTGCAGTTTGACTGACCATGAAAGCAGTTATCGTACCACCTGACGATATCGGAGTGCTTAAGCTCCGAATCGAGACTGATGAATACGAATACACCGAATGGGATCTGGATTGAGCCAGATGAAGATCGGAGAGAAATACACAGGCTCTCAGCTTGCGAAGAAAGGAATTCTGCCTAAATGGCACAAATACGCTAAGACGCGGTGCAAATGGGAGGTATTGGAGCTTGAGCAAGTCAGAATACTGACGCATTCAGGCGATTCAGCCTTCAAGACAGAAGTTACATTGAGAGGCAAGCCGAAGACCCAAGCGGGAAAAACCAGAAAGAACCCAATCAAAGTCAAGTGGATATTTGATTGAGGACTGACCATGATGTTTAGACAACCAAACAGACTAAATCCTAGTGCTTAGGAGGGCGAACTCCATGGCAAGGACGACTAGGATGAGAGAATTAGTGGTAAAGATACTAGAAGAGAAAGAAGAAGCTCATACAAGGGCTATTTTCGATGAGTTAAATGCAAGAATGAAATGGGGGGCTACTATGAACCAACTAGGAAATGTATTGGCCAAAGACCCTAGATTTCAGAAAGTAGAGCGTATGGAAAGAATAGGAAATATGAACGGAAACTATTCCGTTTGCGTTTGGAAGTTGAAGAATGAAAGTGAAGTGTAGGTTCTGTGGGACGACATTTACAATTTCGAATTCCGAAGTCAAAAGAAATGGTGGCTTGGAGAAATTGAAGGCGAGCCCACCGACGGCCTGTCGGGGCGACAAAGAGACATTATCGCCCCCTCACCTTGAGATCGTCAAGACTTGGAATGAACATTACGAGGTATTAGAGCAGGATTAAACGACTCTAACACTTCGACTGACCATGGTGCAAGCCCTTACGATGAGAAGGTTAGCGGGAATCTTGCTGCTAATAACAGCGGGAGCATACTGGTATTCTCGATTCGCTGAAATAGACATCAGCGCGTTGAAACTACCCGAACAAGTAGAATTACCTATCTTTTGGATAGGTTACGGGGTTCTAACGACTTGGTTAATGATCCCCCAACTGATAAGAACGCCAGGCGCAGGCAATGTGAATCTATTGCCAAATGCGCCTTTGCCATTTGCAAATCAAATGATGGGAAACTCAGAACCATTCCAGATGAACGGGCATTGGTATGTCCAATGGGAGGGAAACCTATGGGTTTGGGATCAGACCGAAGGTAAATGGAGCGTAGCGCAAGCACCACAACAGCAATTCGCGGGAGCACCGCAATACTGACCATGACAGATTTAGAAATCCTAAGATGGAAAGAAGGAGTCGACACTGAAAACGGAGTAATCACTCTTTGGAGTGGTTTGACCGTCACCGAGGAAACCGTCGGTGATGTTGTTGATTTTTTCAAGGATAAATTAGAGACGAGAATTACTCCTATAGGGGTAGTTGTAACTCTGCCAAATGCAGAGCATAGAGATATGGAAAACCCCGAAACAGGGGGAAGACACGACTTTTTCTTCGTGGTTGACGGAAGGGATGTAACAAAATTTGCACCCAGGAGATTCGGATTGCAAGATCCTCCTAGGTGGTGGGAAGATGTTTTCTTCAACAACCAAGAGGATATTTATCCAATGGAATTTAGGGAAGCTTACCCTAATCCAGTGTGATAATACTGACCATGACGGAATCAGAAAATAGATTCGCTGGGCGATATTGGGCTAACTACATACGAAGGTTCAGCGAGAGAGAAGCAAAGAAGATTGATGAGAAATACAACGCAAATGGAAAATTGCTTTCCATATGGAAAGGTGATTGATTGCCAGCCGGAAGAGGAAAGAACAAGGAAAAAATCAACAGGATGATTTTGAAATTCCTAGCCAAGAATGGCTCTGCAAGCCCACAAGAGTTGTACGAACATGTCAATGCAAACGATCATTGGGGCACTACGATGTCCCAAGTGACTAACATACTTAGAAGACAGGATTACCAAGAGATACATGGTTCGAACAAGAGGAATAGAGTGTTCAAACTAAGACAATCCTGAACTGACCATGAGAATTGGAATGACCCCAATAGGCAATATCCTGGTAGGATGCCTATTTGTCACGAAGAAGGAGATGAGGGAAGCCCATAAGTGCGAGAACTGCGGGATAAAGCCAATCATCAACCACCCAGATCTAGCCAAGGAAGAGCTAGACTGGTGTTTGGAATGCAATGACGAGAAGTTTCTGAAAGAATACACACAAGAGCAATACAACAAGTATTGCATTGAGAAAACAATGGAAGGCAAAGCGGTGATTATCGCCGTTGAAGCATAGACTGACCATGAATTGCAAGGTTTGTGGTAAGGAATGGCTTACCCACTCGAAGAAAGAGAGAGTTGTTTGTAAGAACAAGATGGGTAAGAAGCGAAAGCGCCGACGATTCTAAACGACAAACACTACTCAAACTGACCATGACTAGCGTACAAGAAGAAATCGGTAAGCGAATTCAAGCAGGCGAGTTTGGAAACCCTCCAGACCTCGACGCTGTGGTGAAGGCTACCGAGGAACTTACGAAGAAGAGCAGAAACACCTTCGTTTCTATCACAGGCCTATGGGCCAATGAAAAGAGCGCGAAGGTAGCTTATGAGGGAAGGACAAGCGAGGATCTAACGATACCATCGGGTAGCAAGGTGATCGCTTTCAACAGGGACAAGACTGGTGATAACCAACCGGATCTGAACCTAGTCTTCGTGGAATACGAAGATTGAACTGACCATGACGGAAGATAAAAGAAATCCTCCTTGGACATTGAACACCATAGGGGAAGTAATTGAAAGCATGAAACAACTAAAGGAAAAAGGATTGAACGATGATACACCAATAGTTTGGTATCATCTCGAGAATCATAACCTTGAAGGACAAGAGATTGAGAACATCATGATATTAGATGATTTTGAGAATGACGAAGGCCGTGAGAATTGGGTCGAAATCACTCTACAAGAACAGAAATAACACTGACCATGAATTACTCTATCAAGTGCATATGTGGAGAAACGCTCCGACGAGTGAAATACAAAGAGGGACACCCTAAGAACGACGATCCTCGACTTGACATTTGCCAGGTCTGCGGTCATTCGTTCGAAGAAGAGTAATACTGACCATGACGGAAAACCCTACAACTAAGATATTCGGAATCTGTGATTTCTGTGGCTATGACGCAGAATCAGCTGTAAAATATCAAATGAAGCAAAATGGTGAAAAACTCTCAAAAGAAGAATACGAGAATGAAGTCGCATTCTATCTCTTCGAGAGCCACCCTGACTTTTGCCCAGAGATGGCAAAGATGGTCGAAGAATTCGACAACAACTGACCATGACAAAGCAATCTGCTAGAGATGTCATAGCAAGGATAAGGAGAATCGTCGAGGAAAATCTTGACGGTGCTCTTGATGACATCCAAGAGGGACTGCAGGTGAAACTTGGAAATGCGAGATATGAGAGGGGCACAATTTACCCGATCACATTCAAGTTTGAAGTATCTGCAACGAATGACGAAGGAATCGTGGAAACGCCAGAAGCATCCTCATTCAAGAGGAATGCTGTGCGCTACGGGCTATCGCCCGACGACCTAGGCAAGACTTTCAAGACTTGGCGGGGTGAAGAATACACGATCACAGGACTAAACACAAGGAGAAGGAAGTATCCTATCTCTGCTGTGGATAAGAACGGAAAAAGCTGGAAGCTCCCAGCAGACCAAGTCAAAGACGCTCTTTCGAGGGCTGCTTGACTACTGACCATGTCGAGAATTGAAGTCGAATACGACATAGACAACGCGGCATTCGATGAGACACCACTTCCGGAGACAATACGCATCTTTGGGGAGATAACGGAACTCATCGAATGCGGACATGACGGCGGAAGTATCCGGGACAAGAATGGAAACACGATTGGGTCTTGGAGAATAACCGACTATGAGAAAAGATATGAATGGAGCACCACTTTATCCAGGGGTGAAACGAACTGACCATGACAGAAAAAGAAATTGACTTGCCCACCGATCTATTAGAACCGTGGGGGAGATATTGGATAGTGACAGCTCACACCAACCCCGAATACGGGGAAAGGGCAAAGGTATTGGTGAACCCGTATGCTAGAGACATGGGCGAGAAGTCCTATGAAATGAATATGATTCACGAAACTCTAGAGGACGCTATAAGCGCCTACCAATTCTTGGTAGGTTTGAACACTGGCGGAATCGGATTTTCTGCGAGTATAGCAGCCATTCTCGAAAGCACAGATTACGAAACTGTGTCGAACGAGAGATTCGAGCAGGCAACATCGGACATCAAGCCAATTATGAAAAACTTCTATGATGAAGAAGTAGAAGACGCAGAAGAACTGCATTAAAACTGACCATGACTAATACAATAATACTACAGGGAGTCGAAGGAGGCTCTACTGAAGGAGAAGATGGAGTGACCTATGTGAAAATTGGAATACACACAGGGAATTTGTGGGAATTAGCTGTAGAGGACTACAAGAGGTACGGCAGAATTGAGAATAATTGCGTTATCGCCTTCTCATTGGGCATGACGACGAACCTCGCAGAGTTCTTGCTAGACAGACCATACACCATATTAGATGACGGACTTAGTGTTGAAATCGACATCGGAGAACACTCCGAGGAGAAGATAGCGAAGATAATACAGTTGAACAAGCAAATCCGAAAGATTGAGGCTGAATTACATGAGAATAGTAAGGAAAGCCAGGAGATTAGGTTGATGCTTAGTGACAGGAAATCTGAGGAATACCTGAAGATCATCCAGAAGATGAAGATTATCAACGAAAGTAATTCGCTCCTACCTCACCAGAAGGTGATGGAGATGGAAGCAATAATGGAAGAAGCAGAATTCATACTCGATGTGTGAACTGACCATGACTAAAATTAAGCAAATTAGCTTGTGGAGAGCCGAGGGGCGATCCGAAGAATGCTACCCAATCATCTTTGTCAACAAGGATGTTGAGGGCAATGAAGTAGAGTATGAGGGTCGCTGGAAGAATGCTACCTTGGTAGAAGAGAGATTGGTCTCTGACATCGAAAGTGAAGTTCAAGCATTCCTTTTCAAATGGGGAAAGACAGCGCCAAAAAACGGAGGATATGACAAAACGGACTTTCGAGTAACATGGGACAACGGTTTCTCATACGAGGGGAGATTCGACATGGAATACGGTGGCCTTGATGCAGGTCAAACCTTCATTAAGAGCCTGAAAGGAAGAATGGACTACTACAAGGACATGGAATATCCAAAATGGGCATCATACTCAAAGGAAGAGCATGAAGAATGGCAAAGAAACATGAAAGAGACATTAGCCGATTGGCAATGAACTGACCATGACAAATATAGAAGAAGAGGTTATGGCGGCATATTCCGACTGTAACCAAGAGTCTTACAAATACGGTTCTGGAGGGCGAAACCTGCATTTCAGAGCCAGTGAACAAGTAAGTGTAGAAGAAGCACAGAGAATTATGGAGAAAGCAATACCTGGGGGATACAACGCCTTCAAAGCAGACTTGCTAGATCACCTTCCAACTGAGTGTAAGGTACAGATAGCACGAGAATACTCCGTTTGCATCTATGTTGAATTTACCGAGGAAGTCTCCCGCCCGTCTCTTTTTGATGCAGGCAGAGACGCATGGGCCGCTATGAATGCGGATGAAGTAAATAGGGTACAAGAATACTCTGATGTCACCACCGACGGCTTTATCGTCCGATTTTGGTGGGACTGATACTGACCATGATTATTGACAAAAACCAAGAAGGAGCTTGGAGAATCAGCGATATTGTTGATGGATACAGGGAAACAAGGGTGTATTATTTTTACACCAAGGAAGAAGCAATAGATAATTTCAAAGAAGAATTCAATCTTTGAACTGACCATGACAGATGAACACAAACAATCTCGCCTATCTGGGGAGGGAATGGATTGGACGGAGATCGTGAAGGAGAACAATCTGGAGCAAATAGCAAGAAAAATTGCAACAATCATGGGACAACAGGCATACGAAGATGCCATCAATCAGAAAATCAGACCTATGAGCGTATTCGCGCAAGAGTATCTTACTGAGTTCATGCACCAAGTTGTCCTACCAGAGCCGGACGATCCAGAAAACATCGAACAAGGGTTGCAGACAATCCTCGTACCGATGGCATCCAACCCGTTAGGCGGATTCGAATTGAATGGAAAGAAGATTCCAAGGGAAATAACGGTTAATTACTGCATACACAAGAAGTCGAACCTTCATGTGCCTTGCAACAAAAGAACCAGATCTAGGGATTACGAAAAGAAAGAAATGACTTTTTGCAGAAATGAAATTACAATGATTATGAGGTTGAACCTGTATTTCGAGGCTCTGAGTCCAGAGCTTCAAGAACAATGGTTCGAAGAAATAACCGAGAACTATGAGCGAGGAAGGAAAGATGAATTGGACAGTTGACCAAACAAAGACCCAGGAAACAGATCTTAGGATCATCCAAGGGCATTATCCATACTGTGTAAAGACAGACCTCGGAGAACATGTGGCTTTGGTAAAGTCACAAAAGAAGGCAAGGACAGGTTTTGCGAAGGCCTCAGAGGTCAATGACCGAGATGAGGCTTATTCTACAGCAGAGCTGATTTCAGCAGCGCCAGAGATGTACGAGGCTCTACGATTTGTAATCGGAGACCCATCGACTACTGCTTTTATCGAGATGGAGAGATCGGATTGGAACACATTTTTTGATCTTGCTCGAAAGGCAATGAGAAAGGCAAAACCACAGTAAAAGCCGACTGACCATAGAGTTGATTAACTATCGATTCCCGTCTGAAATGCTCGGGTGGAGAGCGCCACTTGGGTCTGCACTTTTGCGTGTGTCGACCTCCCAAGGGAGGCGCTCTCCGCCTGAGCACAAGGGTAATTGCTATTTGGATCATTCGATACTAACCATGAATTTGAATGAATATGACCACATAATCGTCGCTTTCAGCGGTGGGAAAGACTCAACAGCGTGTTTCCTTCACTTGCTCTAGCGTGGCGTTGACAATTCAAAAATAGAATTATGGCATCATCTGATAGATGGAGCACCAGGAAGCGAGCCTTTCATGGATTGGCCGATCACGGAGGATTACTGCCGTGAATTCGCAAAGGAATTCGAAGTCCCGATATACTTCAGTTGGAGAGATGGTGGATTTTTGAAGGAAATGTTGCGAGACGACGATTCCACAGGCAAGGTCTTCTGGGAGAATCCGGATGGAACAGTAGAATCATCTGGGGGAAATGGCCCAAAAGGGACAAGGCGCAAGTTCCCACAAGTATCCGCAGATTTGCGGGTAAGGTGGTGTAGCGCATACCTGAAAATAGATGTGATGAGCGCGGCGATCAACAACCAAGAGCGATTCAAGGGGAAGAAAACCCTTGTCGTGACTGGAGAGAGAGCTTTGGAAAGCAAATCCAGATCCAAGTATCAGGATTTCGAAGACCATAGGTGCAACGGGAAGATTAGAACCGTTCATCATTGGAGGCCTATTCTACATTGGGATGAAATAGAAGTGTGGAGAATCATAGAAGAACACGATGTCCTAGTGCATCCAGCCTATCAACTGGGCTGGAGCAGGCTTTCGTGTATCACCTGCATCTTTGGAAATGCAGACCAATGGGCATCAGCAGCAAACCTATATCCAGATATGGTGCAGAAGATAGCCGATTACGAAGAAGAATTTGGAATCACGATAAAACGAAACAAATCCGTGAAAGACTTGGTACGAGAAGGCGAGGTTTACAACTCGCCATTACTGGGGCATGGGTTTGATGTCGGAATACCTGATTCGGAGATCATTTCTGAGATTGAAATAGAAAACATCAGGAACAGTAAAACAACATCTCCCGATCAATGGAAGTTGCCAATAGGTGCTTACGGAGCATCAGATGGCCCATCGTGAGGAACTGACCATGCACGCTAACAAGACGAGAAGCCTAGCCAAGACTATCTCTTGGAGAGTCATAGCAACAACCGACACGGTTCTGATAGCATGGCTACTAACAGGAGACTTGAAGATTGGACTTGGAATAGCGGGAATAGAGGTAATCACGAAGATGATCCTCTACTATTTTCATGAAAGAGGCTGGAGCAACCTAGAATGGGGCTTGGAGCATGATTGAAACTGACCATGACAAAAATTGCTATAGTACAATGCGGATCAATGAAAATTTTCAGAGAATGCCGAGCAGAGGATCTTTACATCAGTGATTTATTCAAGAAATCACTTGCTCATGCCTACAAGACGGTGGGTAGGAATAACACCTACATAATCTCGTCAAAGTATGGGCTAATCCGGCCATGGACGATAGTAAGGCCATATGAGCAAAACGATGGCGACTTCCAAATTGAATACTACGGTGGAGTTGGAAAGCTACCGAAGGTGAACAATGTCCTCGAAGGGTTGGGGATAGGGAAGAGGCTACAATATCTGAAAAAAGAATTAGAGAAACCCTGACTGACCATGACACCTAAGAAATTAGACGACGAGATCATCAAGGGAGGCGTAGTAGAAACCGCTCCCCACGATGTAAAGAAAATTGACGAAGAAGAGATTGTGTACATACCTGGAAAGATCTTGAGTGATGTTTTGCACAGATTAGAGCCGATGCACGCATCGAGCCTAACTAAGGGAGATTTGCTTAAGCAAACTAAGGAGAATGTGAAATTGCAGATAGATAACTGTGGAATACAGCTTATTCCTTTCAACCAAGTGGAGTATCAGAAGATGCTTAAGGAACTTGATTCGCTTTGCGACAACGAGGAAGGCTGGACAAAGGAAGCATGGGAATGGCAGAGAAACAGAATCATAGCCAATTTCCTAGACAGAACCGGACTATCATCACCTGAGATCTATCCCCATGGAAGAATCTTGTCCAAGACTGGAGAAGTAGCTACTAGAACGGAGAAGAACTATGTGCGCGACAGCACAGGTCTACACAACAAACTCAAGGAAAAGACGACATACAAACAACCATCAATCGCGATTCACGAACAGAAAGGTAGCCTTACGAGGTATACATACGAAAGAAGGAATTCGTTGAGAAAGACTGATGGATTGCTCTTCTGAGCAACTGACCATGACAAGAAAAGAAACAAGAGATATTACAGCGAAGTTACCAGAAGGTATCGAAATAATGGTTGATAGAGCCCCTGTCGATTTAGGGGGTTTGGAATGGAGATTAGGACTTGGGATAGAGGACGGATATATCGTTCTCACATCAGAAGGAACAAAGGAATTCGCCAAAAGAATTCACTACACACAGAATTTCATCTTAGGAGAAGAATTTAGAGTAGCAGGAGAGCCAGACGGAGATATTGTACTCAATATCAATCAAGAGGACTTAGACCCAGAGGATATTGACCCGTATGAGGTCGTCAAGGAGCAATACTGCAACATTTACCCTGGTGCTATATTGAGAGAGGGTTCACCTCTCATCAATCAAGGCTACAAGGTGACAAAGGATTTCCTCAATATGACTGTGGAAGAACTAAGAGAAGAGATAATCGGCTCATTTTCGCTCGATTACCTAGAGCAAACAGGATTCATAGAGAAATCTAACTGGAATGAGTAATACTGACCATGACAGATTGGAAAATAATGGAAGGCAGGGCGACTGAACCTGAAAAGGTGAAAGGCCTGAACTACAATGGAAAGGTGAGGCTTGTGATAGAATGCACGCCTGAAGCCGCCGAGATGATAGAGAATGACGAGCTAGAGTGGCCGATCACAGGCATAATTTGGCATAATGGGAATCCATATGACCTATACGAGATACTCGAGGCATTCTTTGAGGGTAAGGAGGACTTATCCTAATACTGACCATGTCTACGGACAATGACGACATCGTGAGAGTCGAACTCAGCGATCTGCTGGGTGGAGCTGACTCCGATGCAAATGACGATGAGATCCCTAATTGGGATAGACACCAGACTATCGTGAACTCGATGGCTGCATCTGAAGGCGAAGGATATGCCTTCCTCACTAATGGAATGAGAGAAAAGACGACCTGTGACTGGGATTTCCAGCCAATATCGTTACCCGTCCAAGTAAAATTGGAACAGGAGACGATTGACGAGCTACTTGCTGCAGGTGTATATGACACGAACCAGCACGGTGACGAAACCGTGCGAGAGAATGAGATCCAAGAGGGATTCTACACTTCTACGAACACACAGGGCAGACCGAACAACATTCTGCTACTGAATCCGAAGGAGTCATCAGAGAATCAGCCGATTGGAGCACCACTAGCGGTGGTGAGCGAGAGATACGCTGTTGTGTCCTATGCAGACCTGTATGCACCGATAGCACGATATTGTGACAAGAAGAACTGGGCGTGGGCAATCACTTGCTACGACCAGGGCAGGAAGGCCAGAATGGACATAGATGTGACAAACAGAGGTGGATTCGGAAGAAAGAGAATTGACTCCGAGGAAACAAAGGGAATGTCGAGAAGCCAGATAATGAAGGCGAACAACTTGAGAACGGGTGATCTGTACAATTACGGTATCACCATCCACAACAGCTTGGACGGCTCTGGTAGCCTCCGCATGGTTGGAGTGGCTCAGAGGGTCGCCTGTCTGAACGGCATGGTTGCATCAAGTAAGAGGCATCTTCTCTCATTGAGACACACAGAGAACTCAATCGGGGCAATTGACTTCGAGAAGTTCGGTGATGAAATTGGTGACATGATAGCAGATGTGGAGAGAGAGCTTATGTTCGTCGAATCCCTTAGAGGGAAAGAGATGACTGACGAGCTTTTCGATAAGCTACTGGTTGCTGCACAGCAGAGGAAGATCCTAACGCTACCAAAGGCTGTGCCTATCATAAATGAGACAACAGGTGAAATCATAGATTACGACATGCAGCAGGGACACTTGTGGCAAGTATCTAGGAATGGCTGGGAAAACGGAGACCTTGACTGGGTTAAGGTGGAGAAGGAATCGGTGGGAACTGCATTCCACGCCTATCAGGTGCTAACTGGTGGGCTTACCCACAAGCCCGAGTGGACAGGCCCGAAGACCCGCAATGGAGAGGGAGAGAAGACAATGAGCGGTCGAACGCTCAATCTGAAGACCCTGGACAAGAGATTGCACGATGTTCACTTGTTGATGAAGGATGTAGTGGAGAAGACCGTCAAGGACGAGAACGATGAAGATGTCTCATTCCTGACGGTGATGCCCTCATCCGAGGAAGTAATGAAAATAACGGTGGCTTAGGCCACCAACTGACCATGACTAATGAAGAAATACAAAACGAAAAAGAGATGGAAGAAGCGTTAGAGAGAATGTATGATGGCGTAAGCCGTCTTGACCTACTCAGACTGATATATTCCATCAAAGAGCAATTATGGCACGCCTGCATTTACGATGAATCGGAAAATGTAGTCAAGACCCCCCTTAATCCAGGTTCTAAGGAAACCGTTGACTCATTCATTGTGAATGCTGATCTCATAGAGGCCATTTACGAAAATTGTGTCAAAGGCAGGTTGCCTGACAAGGAGGACTGACCATGAAATTAACAGATTTGCAAATTGAAGCAATCAAGAATGACAAAAACCCGTCGAGATACGGGTGGAAGACTATGCTTTTAGCTCTAATTGAAGAGAATGGGAAACTGGAGAAGGCACTACACACCGAACAACAGATTGTTCAAGCCTTCTATGAATACAGAGATGAATGCTGCTTTGCTCATTGTGAGGCATGGATGCTTGAAAAAGGACATCGTGTAATAGTGAATGGACAAAGCGAATGGAAAGAGGAAACAGAATAATACTGACCATGACTAACGAAAATAACGATCTAATGGACAAGACGATCCGTTGGCTCGAGGAACTATCTGATCCAGACGGGCTACATGATGGGTGGCACGATGTCACGGAAATGGCAAAGCTCGCCCTGGACTCGATATTGGACAAGGAGACCGAAGTAGTCTACAAAGCAAACACCCAACCGGAGAATTGGTTTTCAATGGACTTGGAAGAAGCGAGTAGAATACAAGACGAGAACAGAGAGGCTCTGCGTAGAGAACTAAGGAAGGAATGCGACGGCGAATATGTTGGTGAAATCATCAAATTCGGTGTCGCAGACGGATATGCCGAATACATGGTCAAGCAAGAAAGGCCATTACAGCTTATTTGGCTTACAGACGGCGATAGTTACAGGATACACCCCGATATGATAAGGGGATTGACGCTTGATACCGTCAAGCATCAAGTAGAAGCCGATAGGAAACTAATGAAGATCTTGGAAGAGCAAAGATGGCCTGAAGCCAAACCAACTCCCAAAGGCACGCAGACTTGGTGGCGTGAGCGGAAAAAACTCCGAGAAGATTGATACTGACCATGACTAACGAAGATATGCTAGAATCTCTCGTAGAGAACTACATTGGAACAAAAACCGAAATCAGAGAAATGATAGGCAGAGGAAGACGACTCGGCTACTGGACAGCAATTGCTGGTTTGGCAGGCGCAGTCTTGTGGGCACTCAATTTACTCGCAGACCTAGTGCTGAAATTCATCTGATTATACTGACCATGTGCAGACCAAAGGAGTTTGACATAGAGGCCTTCAAGAGGCTTACTAATGAACAAAGAAATGAGATAGCAAACGAGGAATGGGCAATCGATTGCAATATAGTGGGAAGCTATGAATATGACGGACAATGGGTTACCAGCGTGAACTGCTCAAATCCAGAATGCGAATTCCGCCTCGGATATGGCGGAGACGAGTATTTCTGGTCGCTATTTATGACAGAAGAAGAATTGATCGAGATATTCGATTAGCAGAATACTGACTGACCATGACAGAAGAAGGTTACATTAGTGACACAACAATTTGGAAAATGAGAGATGAAATAGATCCTCCACACAAGGGACTAGTCATGTTTTCATCAAGCGGAGCTGAATACAACATAGAACAACTCATTGAGATGGGCGTTGATGAAAGCGATTGCTACGAGGTGGAATACGCAGGTTGCGATACCGTATGGATTCCATTAGAAGACATGAAATCCGTAAATAGAGGAGAATATGAACGCATCGTGAAACAAAAAGATGAATCAAACTGACCATGACGGATATGACAAAGAAAAGCGAGGAAGAACATTCCGCTTTATTGAATAAGAAACTCCCCGAAGGAGTAGACCCCAAGGACATTATTACGAAACTCGTTCCACGAGATTTCGTAGGCGGCTCGGAAGATACGGGTGCTTGGGTATTCTACCAAGAGGGAGTATTCTACAAGATTATGGACGACGAAGACGGACAACGCATTGCCATCTGGCATTGGACAGACGGAGAGTACGAAACGGACAATGATTGCGACGAGATATACAAGCAGAAAGCCAAGGCAGGTTGCCTAGCTTGGTTCGCAACCACAGAGGCAGCAATCCGGTACGCAGAAAGCCTAGAGGTGGAAGTGCCCGACAATGTCGCATCAGCACCCTCCAACATCTATGTAGAAGACAGAACTGGCATAGCGTGGGAGCGAACAGCCCATTGCCGAGTGGTTAATCCCCAACCCGTAACGGACTGGTGGATTGACTGATTACTGACCATGACAGAAATAAAAATCAGAGTGTCGAACATTGGTTTGGCATTCAAGATACTGGCCTTTGGCGGTGGTGTTGATTCTTCAGCACTACTAGCCATGCACTTGGACAGAGACAAGGCTGCTGCTTATTTGGAGATAAGCAGGGAGGAACTAGACAAGATCCTCCCTCCTTTCCACGCAGTAGTTTTCTCAGACCCAGGAAGCGAATGGCCGGAGACTTATGAGAACATAGAGTATGCGAGACAGAGGTGTGAAGATGAAAGAGTATCCTTCAATGTGGTGAGACACCACTACAACCGTTATTTCCACAAGGAGACGGGAGACGCACTTAGGCAGAAGGAGTGGAAGCTACTTCCTGAAGAGGAACAGATCCACTATGAGAAGAGATACGAGCCCTACACGATTTACGAATGGCTGACAGACAGCGCAGCATTCCCTCTGATGCCAGGGGGAGGCCATGTTTGTTCCATGAGATTCAAGGGTGATGTGATGCAGAAGTGGGCCGATGAGGAATTCGGAACGCACGATGTAAGCACAAAATACTGGTATCTTGGGATAGAAGCCGAGGAAAAAGGAAGATCACAACGCTTTACCGCCAACCATTCAGGCAATCTAGTGCCTGGACATGAGTATCGCTATCCTCTGATGGACTTGAAAATGACAAGAGAAGATTGTCTGAAGATGCTAGAACACCTAGAATGGGACTACAAAGGAGATGGATCTCCTGTGATGAAGAGTTCATGTATGTGGTGTCCATTCTCAAAAGAATGGGAGATCGACAGATTGGTTGCCGACGCTATGAATGGAAGCAACACGAAAGGTATCACCGAAGCCCTCGAGATAGAGAGGCGCTTCTATGAGACTGACAAGCACGCTGCATGGCACGAGGCAGGTATGCCCCTCAACAAGGGAGGCAGATGCAATGCCGGACACCATAGACAGCCATACGCTACGGGCTATTGCGAGCACGAAGGATGCTCAGAGCATAACAAGCACGGTCAAGCAACGCTTGTGCAACTCAGATACCCCAACGACGGATCACAACCTCACGCTAAGGGGAAGGTAAGAAAGACAATCGAGCAACATATCACACGCTTTGTTCAGGAGAACAAGTGATACTGACCAAGTTAAACGGTGAGACCCCATGCGACAAGCATGGCTTCAAACCACCAATCCCCAAGTGGGGGGTTTACGCAAGTGACGCTTTGGAATGAGAAACAGAGAAAAATGCTCAAAGAGCTAGAAGATGCTGGACAGGGTTCGATTGATGCCTGCCTACAAGCATCATTCACATTCGAAGCCGGAATTTGCAAGGTAAAAATCAAGGGGAAAGCAACCCGTAATGTCAATGAGGAGCATCCTGCCTATCTAATCTTGAACAGAGAAGGCATAGGAACAGGAGCTACCTTCGACCAAGCAGTAAAGGTTGCTTTGATAGATCGGTAGGTTCGCTTGGCGAACTTACCGTTCCCCCTTTTTGCCAACCCGAACTCTGAATCCCACCTCGCGAAGAGGTGGGAATATATTTTTGTCGACCCGAACTCCTAAACCACAAAGACAACATGACGAGTCGGACGGGGGTTCTGACCGCGCGGCAGATCACGCTGCAACCATAGCTCCCCGTCCACCTTTTCATAAAAGAACAAAAGGGAATACTCAATCCGGATGTCGGGTGCGGGGCTACTAAATTCTTCAGTCGTTTGTTGTGCTTCCCAGCCTCGCGCCCACCAACATTATACTGCGTTGATTAGTAGAGGGCTTTCATGACGGATGAAAACAAGTCCAGGCTGGCTCATCTGCAGGCATATCCAATGTGTACTGATTGCGATATGAAGAACTGGAATCCAATAAGGGCTAGGTGCATGAAATGTGGAAAACACTTGCCAATTGACTGGCTTTTCGACCGTTTGGGCGTTGGAAGGGGTTAAACGGCAAGTATCACTACGAATTTACATGGACTGGAACGAATGGAGAAAGTTGTGTGTCGAGGAGGGGCTGACCTCCGAGCAAACCAGCGAGAGTTGGAAGAATTACAAGACTATGAGGGAAGAGATAAAATTGATTGCATTGCAAGGCTACTCAAGCATAGAACAAGCATATCTCGATGAAGGTGAAAACGAATCCTCCGTTGGAAACGAATTCGATTTGTCACAAGCAGAAGATGTGCTGAAAGTTGCCGAGTCAGTCGGGCAGGCAATATCTGACGCAATACAAGAGGAACTTGAGGACATAACAGATCCAGACGAGCTAGACGAAACACTATTCGTCGAATTGGAGGACAATCAAAACGACCTCCTTACTAACTTCGCTCAGATAAAAGACCGAATAGAATACTACGAAGCAAAGGCAAAGATCCTTCGAAGAGAGGCTGATGAGGCCGCAGACGACTTCTCCAAGCAAATCAGGAGGTCATTAGATTGACTGAAGTTACTTGGCCACAGTTCAAACACGCTCACGCGGGAATGGAGAACGAAGAAATATCCAAACTCTGGAAAAAATTCAAGGAAGGAAAATATCTAATGAGCGAAACACCGAAAGAGAGCAAATCATCCAACGAAGTTCCTCGTGAAGAAGATGAAATCGAGGAATTGACTAAAATTCAAGAGCCAATAGAGGTCGAACCTCCAAAGGAAACAGAAGAAACAGAGGAATCCGAAGAAGAATCCGAAGAAGAAGAGGCCGAAATAGAGCAAATAGAGACCCCTCAGAGCGAAGAGAAGCCTCCAGAGACTCCTGAGCCTACCCCTGAGCCTCCAAAGCCTACAAGCAAGCCCAATAATGATAAATTGGCTGAGAGGTTAAGGGACAGTATGATCTTCGGGCTTTAGTCGTAGTCTATGAAAACCCGATTTCCATCATTTGAAACCGCTCCTACGAGTATATGTTCAAGACGATCAATCTCTTTTATCGATTCTTTAACCGACTCCACAGCTTTGACGAAGTCCTTGTTATCCTGCAACTCCCGAAGTTTCCTTCTTGGAACGGGAGATATGCTAATCTGACTGGCCTCAACCAGTTCTCTGTAACTTGAGCCTGTTGCTTCAATTACGATGTCGTCCAGGAGAACCTGCTTTCTCCTCAACAATCTTTTTTCCTCGATCATTTCGTTGACTAGTGGTATTTTTTCTCCACCAGAACGGTGCGGTGAGCCCTGATAAGCCAGTAAATCGTATTGGCTAGTAAGTTGCATGGCCTTTGCAGTTTTAATCCGGTCTTTGACCCCCATGTGGCTGGCATCAAGCAACACTCTCGTTGCAGTTTCGTAAGATGCTATGGTGAGTATGTCGGAATAATGCTCGAAACCACCGTTCTTTGGAACGCTGTATGACCCTTTCTTAGAGACGACCCCTTTCCCTCCTTGTATCGCAGAGGCGGAAAGAATCGTAGATACTCGAGTTCCATTCGTAAGGGCATCAGCTAATAGGCTCATATGACTGATATGGACATCTAGACCAGCACTAGCAATTCCATATTCTGCTATGTCTGCGTCTTTGTTGGTGACTATGTGGTACATATTCTCCAATAATACCATCCTAGCAGGTTCTATGCCAAGCGCATGATAGACTTGCCGAGGATCGTCGCAGGTTGAGCGTAGGAAATCGAATCTGTCATCACCGTCTACTGCGGCAAAGTAGCCACCAAATGAAGCTCTCACACCCGTTCCTTCTGGGTATTTGCTCTGTTTTTCTGGATCTGGCACTCTTTTCCAACGCATACCGTCGAATCCCTTGCCAGAATTGATGGGCTTGTTGTAATAGCTCCTTGCAGGTGGCCCAGATAAATCAGAGGCAACGAAATTACGGATATCCTTTCCAACGACATAGATGTAGAATTCACCTTCGACACCACCTCCTATCGCCCTACCCGATGACATTGTTTGGATCGGGTAGTCGGTCAGGCTTCCTTCTTTGCCAGAACCAGGATAGATCCCTTCGTACATATGCAGGCCATCACCTCCCAGTTCCAAATCATCGAAGGCCTCCGTAGATTGGGCCGTGATGTTCTCGTATAGATTGGAATAACCGTCTTCTCTAGCCTGCTTATCCGTAATGGTAATTCTTTCGCCATCGAGTAGGTAGTCGAAATCAATCTCTCCAACTTGTCTGAGCGAAGACGACGAGATTTCCCAACCCAAACCACAATTCTTGCAGCATTTGAAATTGCTATTCATAGCAAGCTCTAATGTGTATTTAGCAGGAGTCAGAGTCCAAAGCCTCCTTACTCCCAAGACATGGTCGGGACTGCCGTATTCTGTGTCATCAGGAACGATTCCTTTGATTGCCGCTTCAAGCTCCTCGAGATTCCTTGGTGAAAAATCGAAATTGTCAGTAGTCAAGGACTTGGCCTTCGTCTCTACCTCGACTCCTTCTACTGCAGTTATAGCGCCCTGCCATTCTTCCGTCAAACCCTCTCCCGTTTCAGTAGACTCCTCAACAGATTTGACGAACTCGTTTATGGCATTGAGGTAATCCACATTGTCAACGGACTCTGAGATTTTCATAGAAGTCGCTCTTTCACTCCGATACTGGGTTTTAACGAACTTGATAGTCGTCCTACAGTTGTTGCAGATCTCGAATCTCGGCAACAGCTCATACAAAGCCATCTTGTACGAAGGGGGGAAATGAGGAACTCGAACTACTGCATAAGAATCGAATTGCTCAATCTTGATGTTGCTACGCAGTCCAGGCATTGAAACCTCGCCTTTGAACACGGGGTCATTCCTAGGCTCACCTGTAAAGTCAAATTTCAAAGATAGGCGAAGTATAGAAATCAAGTCCTCTACATCTATGAATTCCAGATCCTTGTCTCTTTCATCTCCAAAGGGCTGTTTTGGGGTGATGATTATACTATCTTGTGTGTTTTCATCTTCGAACTCGATGTCGCATACGCTACCCAGCATTGTCCTGTTGAGGCCATGTCTGAGGGATTCTGCCTCGCCCCTGTCAAACCTTGCCTCATCACCCAATGCTAGGCTTAAGGTGTAGATATGACGAACTCCTGCGTGATCTGCAATCATCTGATCGAGAGGATTGACTTGTGTTGCAACTCCCGCATAGTGGAATGTTCGTAGCGTCATCTGTGTACCTGGCTCACCTATAGATTGAGCCGCAATCACTCCGACTCGCTCGCCCGGAGTCACCCTATCGGTGGATTGAGAAGATTGCAATCCATCTACTATCTGTTCTAGCTTATCGTCTTCTAATTCTTCAGGTAGCCGATAGTAAGAATCGGAAATGGGAACTCCATCCTGAACCCCACCTAGCCTTCTTGCCACATTAACAAGGTATAGGTCTGGAACTCGACCACCAGAAACGGATCGTAGCCGACCCAACCAATGAAGCACATGGTCGTCGGCCATGACCTGTCATGTGTGTCCGTCGTTTAGAGAATCCGACTACTCCAAATGGCTTCTTGCTGTTTTTGCAGCAACAGGGCCACCTGCCGCTTTGACGAATTCCTGAAATGATGAATGTTTTTGCTTCCACATGTGGAATGCCGACTGAACTTCAACAGAAACGGGGAAATCTGCGGAATAATTCAGTAAGTGCTCTATCTCATCAGGAATCTCGAAACCCTCAACAGGGGCTCTGGGCTCTGTTGCCCTCTGAAGCTCCTCTTGTTCCTCATCCGAATCGTCCTCTTCTTCTCGACTCACTATCTTGTCAAAGACTTCTGGAGCGTCAAACATAAGATTAGTCATTGTGGGCTGGCCTACAGATTGATCCAGAACCCTTTCGAAGTTATCGATTCTCCTAGCTAGAATAACTAATTGGTTGGAAAATCCAGAAGCCATCTGGTCTATTGCCATCATTATTCGTTGCTGATTTTCAATTACGCTGTTGAGTAGGGTATCGTCTGCAACCAATGGAATTTCTGGTTCTTCCAAGAATTCCAAATCATCTACAGCGTCGATAACCGGGTCAGGCAATCCATCACTAACAGTTTCATTTACTATGGGCAAAGGCTCATCAACAACTTCCTCTCCAGGGAGGAAACGACTTCTCCAATCTTCATCCATAGTATCGTCAACCGTCCTTGTCGTTTGAATCTTCACCAATCAGTTATTGCATCCTTTGGCGGCTCCTGACTCGATAAAATGAACTCACCACTCGTTCTAAAGCCGCCTGTGGGTTTTCTCGTTCGAATCGTTCCAATCCTCTTGAAGTCTGGATGCTTGAAAACACCCCCAATTGCTCTACGATCTACGCCATCTGGAAGAGGCAACGATCTTACTACCATGTCAATATGGACAGAACCCCCCATCAAACACCGATTTCTAGCCCATTTTCTAGCCTGGTTAATCCAAATAGCCACCGGATCTCTCCTTTCCTTGACATAACCTTCAGGGCCAGTTTTCAAATTCAAATCCTTCAACCTCTTTCTTAGCATCAACTCTCGCTGCTCAGAAGGCTGACCAATTGTGCCTTTCACCACAGAAACAATTTGTTCTATATGATCGTCCCTAATTCAAATCACATCCATCAAATCACTTATCATAGACCGCCAGGGGTTGTCGTCAGACATTATTTCGTCGATTGCGATTAAAGTGTAAGGCTCAACTCCTTGAGCAAGCTCTATTTTGGTTACTAGTAGTGAAACTACTTGTTTATCGTCGTCAGCAACAATGCCTGAAGCAAGCAAGGCATCCATGTAATGCTTGGCGATATTGTCAACATCCGGCCCGTTGTGCTTCAAGCTAGCCTTTGGCGGATTTCGAACCCTGTGTTTGTATTTTGGACAAGAGTACATAGCATGGATTCGTGCTTCTAATGGGCCAGTCAGCTTATCTCGCCCCTTCATCAATTTTGTAGCCATTTTCTTGATCCTCTGGCTGGATTCGTGCGTTTTCTTTGTAGGGTGAGTCATCACGCCCTTCGAAGTTCTGCGAAACCTAGGTCTTGAAGCGGCCACAGGATCTCCTGGTATTTTGATTTCGAAACCACTCATCCCTCTCCCCACTCTCGAACTACATCATATACCATATCCGCCCAAGAGTTCCAACCTCTATCGGCACGGATGATGATAAGTTGAGCCTTTACTGTGATGGGGATATCTCTGCATACTATGAAACAAGTCTCTACAGGGGTAAGTGTTGGCTCTTCCTCTTCAGTCTCCTCTCCCATGATAGGGTTCAATCGTCTTTGCCGTTTGACCTTACCCCCCGAAAGGCATATTTTTCTCACCGTGAGTGGAGCACCATGTCTGAAGATATGCCCTATCCGATTGGGGCTGCTTTACGCAGAAGAATTGGATGGAACTTATGGCATTACGGAGTCGCCTCGGAATATTACCATCCAGACACAAAAAAGCAATTGATCTATCAATTTGGCGGGCCATATGAGGGAGATATTGGCGAAAATGCCAAACTCCGTTTAGTAAATGCCATATGGCCTACTGAGAACAAGAAATCACACACAGGCGTACACATTGGCCTTACTCCATACGACATATTCTCCGAAAACAGGGATATTGAGATAGTTGAAGTCCCCGATGATCCTGTGCCTGTATTGAAAAGAGCCAAAAATCTGATGTTCAGGAGAGATTACAATCCCGCACTTAGAAACTGCGAGCATTATGCCAACTACGCCCTTTCTGGCACATGGAAATCAAACCAATCCAACGAGATGCTAGGAAAAGCAATGCAAGCAGCAGGAATGGCTTTGATTGCAGCAGTATTCAAGAACTAACGGCGCATTCTTGGTGGCGGAGGAGGGAAGAAGTCAATCTGCCCCTCGTTGAATGGATCATCAGTAAGGTCTATCTGAGGCATTTCTTTGATAAATGGTGATACGATTTGACCAATCTTATCGCTATCAATCCTCTCATACCATTCTAGTGCTATGTTGATGGCCTGTGCGACTTGACTCCAACTAATATCTTGGATCTCTCCAAGCGTTGGAGCCAACTGGTCTCTCGCCTCTTGCATTGAGGTGAGCATAGACTCGAGTGGAAATTGAGACAACTGACCGTTAAACTCCTCTAATTGTTCTGTGGATGTGCTTAATTCTTCAAGAAGCTCTATCATCCTTCTTTCCATCAACTCTGCTTTGTCCTCAATACGAACAGAAAGAATGCCTATTGTAAGGTTTGTACCGATGGTAAAAGCTATTCCAGCAGCGAGAATGTAAAGAAACACATCTGGGTAGTAGTATTGTAGTGCAGGCCCAATCGCCATCAACACAAGTGTAACAACAAGCAGTCCAATTCTCAGTCGAACATTCTTCTCTGCTTCAGTTAGCTTTGGCTTTTCGTCGAGACTTGGCTCGTCGTAACTTAGGCTTGACCCTTCGTAAACCACGACTACTCACCTTGATCTTCCCCGGAATCTTCTTCTGTAGCAGGGGGCTCTTCAATGGCCTCTGCAGGAGTTTCCGATTCAGCAGGTGTCTCAGCAGGTGTCTCAGCAACAATTTCTGTCACGGGCTGTGCCTGTTGTGTCAACGCCTCATCGACTTCTTGGATTGCCTCTTCTGCCTCGGATACTGCGCTCGCACCACCAGTCACTAAATCTGACAAAGCCCTTACAGGCGTTGCTGCAACTCCTAACGCGGTATCAGTAACCGCCTTGCCTGCCTGGATAGTACCAGTAACAGCAGATGTTGTCGCCGTAGCAACTCCAGAAGCAACAGTAACAGGGGCAGAAATTATCGCAGCAGCGACACTCTCATCTTCTTCTTCTGGCTCTGCTATTTCCATCTCAGGGGTCAATTCGTCTTTAGCGGGATCTCTGAGCCACTCTGGAACTCCGAAGTCAGAAAGAATGATGTGCATAAGAGTCCATTGTTGGGCAGGGCTCAGAGGCTCGCTCAATGCCTTCTCGTTAAACTGGTCGGTTCTTCGATCATAAAGTCCCTTTTTGACGAATGTAGCCAACTTGTTCAAGTCAAGACCTGAAGCTACTACATATCTTCTTGTTCTCTTGATCCAATCCTCTCTGATTGCTACTTTGTCTCCAAAGGCAGCACCTAATCTGCTTTTTCTTAATTCATATGTCCAATGTTCTATACTCATTCTGCCGCACCTCCTCTCGCTTTGTCCAAGAGGGATTCGATTATTGGCCTTGTGGTCGGCCTATTCAGGTAGTCCAGGTCATGTACCAGCGACGGAGAGTCCTCTAGATCGGCTGGCGCGTAGGCATTGACTATGCTTAATATGGAATCCACGCTTTCACTTGAGAACACAGGCCACAATGGGTGTTGACCTAGGATTGTAGCAGCCAAATCAATGCCTACTTCGCCCTTCTCGATCTTATTTATTGAAGTCCCTAGTGTGCGAAGATTTGCTATTACAAGCATTTCCTTTGCTGCCTGAGCAAGTTGCATCTCTACACTGGTCGGGAATGTGTCTTCGCCACGCCTAACAGAAATCTCAACCGCATTCATCAGCATTTGCATGGTATTTCCATCACTTGTCCACTCATCAGGCAAAGTCGGCATCATCTCATTCATGATGTGCGTATACTTCTCCTGGGTCGTCATTTGAGTCGGAGTTCGAGGTGGCGCTTCAAAAGTAGGTGCTAACTGTTCTGCCTCGGATGCTTGTGGCGGAGGCAAAGCTTCTTGCTCTTGTGCTGCATAGGGGTTATCTCCCATTGGAGTTCTCCTATTTGCTATGCCTGCTATGCCAGCAGTCACTCCTTGCGCTATTTCACCAAGTTGCCCGCTCTTGACAAGCTCTCCCCAAAACGACTCTTCTGGACTGTCCCCGCCAGTAAGCATCCTGTCGAGACTATGGTTGAGCAACCTGTCTTCGAGCGACGATCTAGAACCTCCTCCTCTCATGTTCTCCATGAGCATGGTCATCCATTGCTGATTTGCTTGCTGATTCATGTTGAAAAGAGCTATCATCTGAGAGGTGGAATCATTTGTTCTGTCATTGAGCTGTTTCATCAGAGTCATAGTCATCGGGTCAATACTCGGGCGATCTTGCTTCAATAGGGGCGCTAAAGCCGTTATGACTGCCGTAAGGTCACTTGTAGCTCCGCCTCCTTGGTGATAAGATGGTTGAGAGTCCAAACTATCGAACTGTTGCTCTAGCCGTCTAAACTCCAGGGCATCATTCATGTCGTCGCGTATTTCTGACAACAGACTTCCAGATGCCTTCCTCTCTGGTATCTCTATTTGACCAAGTTTCGGCCTCGAGAGGGGGGTTTGTGACGAAGATGACGGCATCGAGGATTGCCCTCGCTCAGTAGGGGGAACGCCACCTGCGTTTTTCCACGCCTCAAAAGAGGTTCTTACATCACTCGGACTCATGCCCGTCATTTCGCTGATATACTCGGCATCTATCTCTCCGTTATGGTAGAACATCGGTGTGCCTATCGGCTCATGCACATCCGGGTATTGTTTGAGATACTGCTCATCCACTACAGCCGTAAAATATCGTTCTAGTTCTGCTTTCAGTTGTTCTTTGTTTTGCATTTGCTTACTCTCCATCATCATCGTAATCAGATTCCTGTGTCATATTTTGAAAATAATTCTTCAAACCCTCTGCACCCCTTAGAAAGAGAAGATCGACAACATCTAGAGTTTGAACCTCCTCTACTTGATTTTCTTGACTAGTATAGCCTCTTTCTTCGAGCGAAGCCTCAATCTCTGTGACTAATTGCTTTGCTTTAGTAGCAAAATGAGAGTTATTTTGAGGATTCTGAGCTACAAGGGATATTAGTTGCATTACCTGAAAGCAATTCTCTTGCAACTTGCTTTCGAAGTCATTGCCAAGAAATTTATCAAATGGATCACTCATTGTATCACTCGTATGGGTTTGTTGTTTGCTTTGGCTGTTCAACTGATTCTGAATCATCATGCAACTCGTCTATGTAGGCTTGAACTGTTTCTGCCGTGATTTCTAGGTCAAGAAGAGTCTCTTGGACTTCTTCGAAGGTATCTAGAAGAAGACCCATTGCCATTGTCTTGATCATATACTGAGCTTTTGGATCAGTATAGGTGACCATCCTAACTGATTCTCTTGTTATATCCAAGGTTTGCTCATCCGTAACTACGCAAATGGAAATATCACCAGGTATTACCCAAACATCTGTGTATATTTCACCATCTGTAAGCACTACTCGGTCAGCCTTGAGCATGAACCATGTGAGCAGTAATTGTCGTATGAACTGTATGGAGTGAAAAAACCATGAAGGTTATTGCGAAAAAAACAAAGGAAAACAAACTCAAGCATGACTCTAATCGACAATAGTAGCAACCATAACAAGAAAAAGACTCACCAAACCTGTTTTTCCAACAAGGTTGCAATACCTTGTTTTTACCCATCACTTAGGAAAAAACGACCCCACCCCTCTGTTTCTTGTGGAACTTAGACAACCTAACCATGTATGGTTGCATTAGTTAATTATCACTTAAGCATGGTAATCTGAGGCAAAGGCATTATGAACCAAGCCGTCGCGGGCTTAGAATCCGGAGGCCAAGTTGCACATGACATCGAATACTGCAACCATAGATGCAACTAAGTGGTTCTCAGAAAACTCTCTGGGGAAGAAGGCAGCAGTATACCACCTCCTCATCAACGAGAAAATGATCGCTGCCAGAATAGCCGACGAGCTAGGTAAGAACAAAGCCACAATAAGCAGGTGGATTAGGACTCTTATCAAGGAGCAGTACATCATTCAATCAAACAAGTTCATTGACCACCAAAAGGAGATGGAACAAGTTAGGCCGGGGTCAGTAAGTCTGAGATTCAAAGCATACAAGAAAGGGCCAAGATCCAAAGAAATGGAGCAAACCATCCACAAGTTGCAGTCTCAAATGGGGGTTCATCGTGACACACCTCTCTGGTCAGCACTACCAGGGGGCGTTGAACCACGAATTGACATACACAGAATTGACTGGAACTTACCGATCAATACCGAAGGGCCACGAGGCGGTCAGCCACACGAACAAAGCCTAGAATCATGGGCGAGAATGGGTGTAGTTCCAAGCGGTAAAGAGATTCGCGGGTGGATATACTTTGCAGCACCGGACATAGAATCGGCAATAGGGCCGTGGAGAGTGCGATTTAGGCGAAAAGTATCGAAGGACGAAGACGGAAACCCTGTCTATGGTAAATTTTGCGCCCCTCACCCTGTCAGAATCACTCTCCCAAACCGTTACATCATCACTCCAGAAGAGGCAATGGACTCCTCAGAAATCAAGAAACGGATCTCAGACGCACTTTTTCATGTCATGTCTGAACTATCGAAGAAATATGGTTGGAGTCTTGGTCTACCAAAGCAAAAAAACAGCCAGATGTTTGAAGCAGGAGTGCTTAGATACGATCCAAAACTAGCGGAATTGGTCAAGAAAAGAAGAAAATCCGGAGAACCACGGATGCTTCCGGTAGCTGACGGCTTGACGATAGACGGTTCTCACGATCTATTAGACGAAGGTATTGTTCATTTGGATGCAGAAACAACCGAGCAGGCCGCAATGCAGGCACAGCCCGTACTTGTAATGGATCACATCTTCAAACAAATGACTGAGATGGCCGAAACAAATGCCAAAATCGCTAACGAATCAATAGAGACAATCGAAGAAACCGGAGTTAATGCAACAAATAGGATTGCCGAAAACATACAGTCCGACATGATGAATTTGGTCGAGAGGATGCACAACACATTCGAAGAGAGATTTAACCAGCATTTGGAGGAGTTCTTCGAAGCACAACAACTACGGGTAAATCGCGCCATAGAGCGTTTTGAAGCAAGATTAAGAGGCCAAAGGATCACAAATGATGAAGGGCAAATGTCGATAACAGACTTCTTCGATACAGACGAAAATCTAAGATGAACCGTTACGGCGTAACGGGTTTGCTTTATTCCCTATACCCCTATGCGAACAACATGAGTAACGCGGATGCGGCATTCTCAAATCCCCTTGCTAGAGCAAGATGGGGTTCGGACAAAGGCTTCGAAGTCCAAACATCGTCAGGGACAAGGCAACAAGCAAGATTCACCTTCACAGGCGGGCCTAGAGCATTTCTAACGACGGTAAGGGTGCTTCAAGAAATGGCATCGAAATATGTCGCAGATCCAGAAGTTGTGCAATTCACTCGAAGATTATTCAATGGAAAAATAGGAAAAGAGAGATTTGGGCTAAGAAATCACGACGAACTGGGAGAAATCCAAAGAATCGTGAGCTATTTTCAAGGAACTCACACTATCGATACACCAGATTCAGATGTAGGCAAGCCAAAGATGTACGGCGATCAAGGTTCTTACCGCTATCAAAAAGACCCATACTCCGTAGAGCTATTCCAAAGTCCGCCAAAAGTCATCCGTGATATACAAGCAGGGGAATCTGGTGCTGACTGTGACGATATAGCAGCCGCATGTGCTTGCGTATTGAATGCAGCAGGATATCCGTCAATGTTGATGATAGTTGATGCTGGTGGCCCAAAAGGGGCGTATTCTCATGTGATGCTAGCAACGAGAACATTCCAAAGCAATCCTATGTTTGGGGGTGATTGGTTTCCTGTAGAGCTGATTCACCCATTCCCGATGGGGCAATCCGTAAGGATCTCATCATACATCCCACTCCTGGTCGAAGATTACGACTTGACACCAAGAGAAAATAGACTGATACCAAAGGAGTTCAGATAAAATGATGAAAAAACACTACGAGTCTGGAATTGTACCGGAAGAAGTAACGATGCCAATGGAATCATCTGGGATGATGGTAGACAGGAAACCACCAACGGTGCAAAGACAAGCGTCAGGATTCTCAGGAATAGATCTCGAACCGCCAAAAGTTGCTCCAAGACCAGCACCACCAGAATTTACAATCAACCCGCCAGAGTATCCTCCAAGAGAGGCAGCACCACCTGGCTACCACAAAATGCCAAATGGAACGATCATGCGTAACTCCGCACATGGGTTGGGAACTATCAACGCACCAGTAACATCCAGAAAACTAGGATTCGCGCAAGGCGCTGGAAAGGCAGTAATGTTTGGAACAATGTTCGCTGGGGTGGCATACGGAGTCTACAAGACCGCACAATACCTATCGGAGGACGACGAATGAACGGATTATTCGGAATAATGAAGATGGGTTCGACAAACACGACCTTCGCTTACTTGATACTAGCGGGGTTGACGGGACTAGCTCTATCTAGAATCAAACCAAAGGGGGAGAAATAATGGCATTTATGGGCAATATGACGACAGCAATCGCGAACGAGATCAATCCAAACAACTTCGCTGCAAGACCTGGTATGATCGCTAACAACGCACCAAAACCAGAGAATGACTATCTGTTTGGTGCAAATATAGGGCACACTCACTTGGAGAACAACTTGAACATCTCGAAGTCGGTTATCAAAACCCGACTACCAGTATCTTTGCCAAGAATCGGCCAGACTGTAACTCCAGAAGAAGCGAAATTATACGGAGCCTTGATTTTCGGCACAGGTATGGCAATTTCATCATATCTGTATGTCATTAGAAAAGATGAGCCTGCATCAATGATCTTTGCAGGGAGCGCATTAGCTTGGCTATTCAGTAATTTCGTAGCCAAAGAAGGAGGTGTAGCATAATGAAGAAGCAAGACCCAAACACAGGACTAACGATAGATGTACCAGATTCAACCCCTCCTCTTGGAAAATTCCCTTACAGCGGGTTCTGGGCGGCAATATATGGTCGAGTGCCAGCAAATCTGCAGGCAAGGACTGGATTCTCCAAATTTGACATAGCAGGTTCACTTCAAAACATAGAGCAGATCACTAACGGGCCATATAGCGCCATCGTTGGAGAGAAGTTATGGAAGATTGGGGAATTACTATCTCTGAACCAATTCGTTCCAGCAACGGGTTCGGGTGGAACTGCTATCAATTACATCGAAGATGCTCCAGACGGGGGACGCGCACAAATAGCGGCTATATGTCTTGAACCAATTGTGAATGCTCTTCTGCAAAGAGCATCTCTTACTGGAAAAGTCGGTGATGAGATAGGAGCTGTAGAGGCTGAATACAATCAAAAACTAGAATTGATGGCTGAATTAGCATCCAGAATGGCAGTTTTGGAAGAATCATACTTGCCTCTTAGATCCGTTGAGAACGCAAGGGACAGTTTGCAATCTACAGCACAAGCAATGGATCGAATAGATGCCGAATTGAACCACATAGCGACCGGAATCGAAATGACAGATCAGCACACATCGAAGCTCAAGGCCGCCGAAAGCCAAATGACATCTGCCCAAAGGCAACATAATTCAGTCCTTCAGCAGATAGAGATGTGGCAAACCAAGTTGAATAACGCGGAAAGGAGTGGAAATGGTAGCGTCATTGAAAACGCAAAGACAAGGCTGACAGTTCTAAACAAAGATAACCGCGAATTATCGAGAACAATTCAGAATCTCGGCCAGAAAATGATGAGGATGAGGGTTTCGGACTATGACAGCAGTTCTATGCGTAAGGCAATGATGGATCTACAATCTCAGAGAAACGCATTGATAGGCGAACTCAAAGAAAAGAGAGCAGCATACTCAAAATTAGAGGAAATTTACAACCGAAACGAAATAGAGATGAACATGGTAAGGCAAAATGGTGCTAGACTATCCCAAGACCTGGACAAGCTACACGGACAATTAGTCAAGATGAAGGAAAGTCAGAAGATAGTCGCATCCGAAAATGAGTCAGACATAGTGAGAATGTGGGTAAATCACCTAAATGGAGTATATGTGGATGTTGAGATGTTCCTCTTTGGCAACCTCAAACGAGCACAGGACGCTGCCGTGTCTGCACAGGGCAGTTCCATTTACCAACAAGCGATAAACGCAAGCAAGATCGCTGAGATGGAGAAGTTCCTCTCATCTGTTGACATGATATCTGATTACCTAGACAGCGACGAAGTGAAACTACTGGAACAAGTAGCAAGACTTGGGACTGTAATGAACTATCTGCCTGGAACATCGAGAGTAATGGCATTGAGGGATATGAACTACTCTCGAAGAAAAGACGCGTACAGGAACATGATAGAAGAAATGCTAGAGCTTGGCCAACCAAGACAATCTGATGTGCCAAAAGCATCCTTCGAGGCATTTGGCTTCAAGTTGTCAAAGTCCGAGCCATTGTCTGAAGTGGCTAAATTGCTTCAACATCTTACGGACAGCATGATGGAGGGGAACTGATGTTTGACGATAGAGCACACACAGAAATAACGAAGGCAGAATACGCCCAGACACAAAGGGCTCTGGAAAAGCTTGAGCAAGCCTACACAGGAAACCGGATGACAAAGGCAATGTACCTTTCAAGAAGGGAGCGCCTAGTCAAGAATTTAGAAAGAGTGGTAAGTGCAAACACACCGTTATTCACCAATCCAGAAGGATTCTACGGGAGAAACGAGTTGAATCTGAGTCCAAGGCCGATAGGATACCAACAGGCGCTAGAAGCGGCACAGGATCTAGATGGGAATGCTCGAAAGGTAAATGAGTCTAAAATACGAAGCGCAGCAATATCGAACGCACTTGTCGAGGAAGTTGATACTGCCTCAATCATGGATGCCCTGCAAGCAAACGCAAGCCCAAACAATTTCGCGTCAGCTTTGAACGCAGTTGACGATATGCAAAGCTCCAAACTACTAGGGGCAACAATGGCAGGGGTATGGAGCGACATTTCTAACTCATCAGCGATCACCAACGCCCTATCAAACCTAAGAAATGCAGTAAGGAGCAGGGTGCAGGAGACAATCAACACAGGGATGCCCGCTTCTGCAGCAGAGAACTACATACTGAGCAACGCAAGAAACGCTGGCGCGGTGCTGACGAAGGAAGGGTACGACAGGAACAGGGCTGCCGACATTGTAAAGTCCGTGATAAACGGAGAAATGTCTGTCATAGCGGCACAGAATCTTGTCTCCGCAGATCTAAGAGAGGCTACGAACGCTGTAGTGAGCCCACAACCGGATTTCACGACAAACCCAACAGTAAGCCCGAATGCTGCAAGGGTGAACACGGATGCAATGCCAGTCAAGGAACTCGTCGAAGTAAGAGAGGCCGCGATTGAAACGCTTGCAGATCCGCTGGCATTCCAAGAGGAATTGGACTGGGCTGCGTCCTTTGTAGAACAAGCAAACAAGACTCTGAACCAAAGAGCGAACCAAACAAACGCAATCACGGGTAATTCCGCACACCAAATCAAGGTAAGCACAGAACCGAGGATGAAACAGGAGAACCAGGGCGACGGACTACCAATGCCGATGATAGAGCAAACACCTGTTGCGAAACCACCGCGACAAATGACAGTAAATGAGAAAGTTCAGAACATATCTTCGCTAAATCAATCAGCCGTAGCGCAAAGTGATGCCCTGCCCGTTATGATCAACCAAAAACTTCCAGAGATAGTGAATACAGGCCCAACACTACAGGAGTTAGAGAAGGCCGAGAGAAACCTAGAAGCAAAACTAGCGGCAGAAGAAGCTGAGAGAAAAGCCAAGGAAGCCGAAATCGCCCGTAGGCAGGCACTCGAGGCAGAAAAAGCAGAGGCAAGAGAACTTGCTCGAAAGAAGAAGGCCGAAGAGGAAAAGAGAATCGCCCAGAACAAGAGGAGAGCAGCAGAGGCAGAGGCAAAGAGAGCTAGGAATGCTGAAGATAAGGCAAAGGCTCTTGCTAAGGCGGCGGAAGAAAACCGCCTTGCTAAAGAAGCGGCAGCGGCAGCAGCGAAAGCAGAGCAAGAGGCTCGAAAAGCGGCTGAATTGAAGAGATTAGCAAATCAAAAGGCGGCAGAAAACGCAAAGAAAGCGAAAGAGGCTGAGAGGCTACAACTTCAGAAGGAGAAAGAAGCCGCAAAGATCGCACAAGAGAAGCGTATTGCACAAGAGAAGCGTATTGCAAACCAAATTCGAAAGGCAGAAGAAGCAAGAATCGCACAGGAGAAGCGAGTTGCTCAGGAAGAAAGGAAAGCAGAGCAGAAGAGGCTTGCAAACTTGAAGGCCCAGAAGATCGCACAAGAGAAGAGATTGGCGAATGAGGCAGCAAAGAGAGCCGAAAATGAAAGGAGAAGAAAAATCCAAGCATTGCAGAAGGTGGAACAAGAGGCAAAGATCCTACAGAAGCCCACAGTAGCCAACAATGTGTTGAAAATTGCAAAGAACACCAGGGCGAATAATGTGGCAAAAGCCCTCGCAAAACTACCAACTGAGCAAAATGTCCAGAAAGTTCTGAAAATAAAGAGAGCAGATGAAAAACCCGGTATTGGAAAGGGTGGAAGGCCACTTCCAGTCAATACGGGTATGAAACGAGGAGATGCGAAAATGAAAAGACTCATGGGTGTAAAGAGATCATCAACATCGACAACAACCTCTCACCCAGAAGGGCACGACCCGAGAAGTGCTTTCAGGGACGATTTGAATACAAGCGGACTCGGCGCATCGACTTCGACCACCACATCGTCAAGAACAAGCGGAGCATATCGTTTCGAAGACCCGAGGTTCATGCACAGGTGGGGATAGGTAAATGGAAGTTGACTTCACTTCAATGATGAGGGGCTTAGGGAGCACCTCGTATGATTGGAACTTCGTGAAGGAGAACGAGGGAATAACGCTATTGAGAAGCAATCACCCAAGCGGAGGCTCATGCTTCAAGATAGTGAAGGATTTTACCACAACATTCGAGAAGCAGTTGTATCCCACTATGAGCAATCCAGCAAAGGATGGCAATACAGAAGTAGAGAGGGACGCGAAAAGAGCCTATTCGTCGTTTGATAACCTAATCAACTCGGGAATAAGCTCTGATACGGGCATGATGCCAACTAAGGCAGTATCATTCAAGGATCTGGATACCAAGCTACAGGCGCTCCCGTTCTTTGACGAGGATTTAGTAATAGAACTTCAAAGAACAGGGATAAACGACTTCGGTGGCCAGAAAACAGCATTGAACTTGGACTATCCCAGAGGTTTTGTAACATTTGGGAAGCAGAAGCTACTGGAGCAGGCGAAATCGAACTATGGCTCATTCAAAGCCGAAATACGATTGAAGGCGCTCAAGGACATGAGGACATCAGTATTGTACGATTATCTGGAAGAGAGCGTATATCAAGATGTGAAAAGAGCCCGCAGGGAAATGAAGAAAAAATACGCTCAAAGTGAATACGAAGGATCTCTGTCAGATTACGCAACGAATAACGGAGACGGATTACTACCGGATACGCCCTATGCGATAGTAACTGTGAGGTTCGTGGATCAGAACGGCGACGAAGTAACAGATCTGCCATACACGATGTCTGCGCGGGGGGCAATAAACTTCAGAGAGTCTATGATAAGGACAGGGGCAGGAAAGAATCCAGGTGCTTTCGCATCAGGAGCTACTCTATTCGAAGATTCAAGCGCCTCTACAGACGGCAAGCACTACCTATATCGTTACAAGATTAACGACGAAGTCCCTCACAGAGGGGCATTCAAGATTCAGATCATAGTCCCTAAGTTCGATAGCACATCCATTTGGGCAAACCCGAGGATAAAGGCATATGGTGGAACACCAACATCAGCAAACGACAGAGGCGGGTCGATAATTCCAGCCAAAGCAGGCATAATGCTAACATCTCAATCGTTTAGGTTCGAGGGAATGGGGACAAGACACGAAGTTACCGTCCCCATATACAGAGAGCCTATACCGAATCACTTGGTTTTGACGCAGGACGGGAGGCTAGTAAGTAAATGGTCTACGATCCCGACTGTAGATAAACTACCGAGGCATCAAAAAGTAACTCTAAGAGTGGCAGTATCTAGGTTGATGGCCTCTGAATTGTGGGAGAAAGCGGATAAGAACAACGATTTGGTCATAGATCAAGACGAATACCAATCAAAGGAAGGTGAGGCCGCCCGCCAAGACCTCAAGTTAGAAGAGAAAATACCAGTGAGGCAAATAACAGTCGAGCTACGCCCCAAATCAACGAACACTTGGCTTTCCTCTCGGGAGATAATTTCTGACGATACAGACCTATCGGGTGTGGCCACAATAACAGCTCCACTAGGAAATTACACAGTCGTGCTTGTATCAAAGAATGCAAGTGGAGAACTTACAGATAACACAATCGGAGAAATAGAAATCCCTGCTGGAATATTCTACAGGGAAACCACAGAGAATGATACGACCCCAATCGCGCTCGTCGGCGCTACCATGACTGATTCTTATGCTACAGTTGTGAATTTCAACCTCAAATCAACAATACCTCGTATAAAATCAGGAATGAGTGCAGAATACGGATCAGTATATGCCATCAAGTCGCTACCAGGAATTGAAACGGGTTGGCCAAACAACGCACCTACTACGACAGACATGGACATATTTTCCGAATTCGAGATACTTCTTCAGCCATTACCTGGAGAAATAGCACTCGAGGGCGACTACGAGGACATAGACGAGGAAGAAGTGCCAGAAGAACCACTCTCGTTCGGAGAAATGATAACGATCACTCAACCATCGACAGGAACAGTCGTGACAGGTATCGACCAGACTCAAGCGGGCACGAAGTGGAATATCTCAAGAGTAGCTGTTATGCGAGGCGCATCACCAACTGTCCAATTCTTCGAGACATTCGACCAATCTTCGCCAAAAGATCCGCTTGGTAGGGATAAGTTCGCGAAAGCAAACATCATCTATCCAGTAGCGCAAAACATGACGCAGGGAGATGAATACTTGGTATTCTATCCAGCAGAGCAGGGCGATATTATTGCATATCCTACATTATCAGTTTCAGTTTCAACACCAGGACAAAGCGGATTCACCTACGAGATCATCGAGATACCAGATGAACCAGAGGATATTGTGAATAATGTGGTGAACAATACTAGCAATGCCCTTCCAGCACCTCCACCCGCACCAAAAATCCCGTATGGGGGCTACTTCTATACTGTGGAATCAAGGTCAAACCTAGGCATGGGCAATAACGCATACCTTTGGCAAGTCTTCTCCTCTGTGCAAAGCGACGAGGCGATACAAGCCGATCTCACGCTAACAGGTTATCAAGGAGCTACTCAAGAAGCACGGTCATACATTGACTCGCTTACAGTTCCCACTACAAACAATGTACCAAACGACTCCATGTTACAACCAGTGTCTAACAATGTTCCTCCGGCAGAGAACTGGGTTGATCCTGTTGTAATCAACGCCGTGTTAGAAGCAGAGAATGAAGGAGACACAATAACAGCCAACATGCTAACATCACAGGCGATTATAGATGCTTACCGCGCAGGGACGCTGACATACCAGCAAGCATACGCCCAACTCCGTGACGGTCACGGTTGGAGTGATCTCGACATAACAGAGAGTCTTGATACGACCTCTGCCGTTTTTACTGGTAACGGGCCAACGGCAGTCGAAATGCTAGCACAGAACAACAATGCAAACAATACATACTACTCAAACACCCCACCTTCACGCACATTCTCATGGGAACAGGAGGCCAACAACGCTCCCGCAAACAACACAGGCGATGGCCTCCCTACTTCTATAGTGAACCAGGCTAATAATGAGCCAACAGTGCCAAATGCAGTCACAATGAATGCAATGGCTACAAGCCAAATAATCAATAATTACGCGGCAGGCAACATGACTTACCAAGAAGCATACAGCGCACTTGAGATGCAACATGGATGGAGTTATACGGACATAACAGAATCATTAGATCCATTAGCAAATAATCACGCTGCAGCCGTAGCCGCAGCCGAAGCATCAGCCCAACAAGCCGCCAATAACGCTGCACTATTCGCTGCCCGTGCAGCAGCAGCGCAGTCCTCTTCCTCGAACAACACTACAGACAACGGTTGCTACATCACAACTGCAGTTATGAGATCGGAAGGGCATGACGAATCTCCAGAACTACAGTCAATGAGGGCTTTGAGGGATAATTACGGAATTCATCACTATGCAGAGGAAGTTGAGGAATACTACAAGATAGCACCATCAATAGTAAGTGGCATTTCCAACTCCCCTAACAGCGAAGCAATATTCAAGGAGCTTTATCACAAATTCATAGTGCCAGCGCATGAGCTAGTCAAGCAAGGCAAATATGAAGACGCTCATACAATATACAGAAAGATGGTGAGAAGAGCCGAGGGGGTGGCATTTTGAAGTATCGAGTTGTAATCAAAGACCCGATGGGAACAATAGTCGCATCAGAAGAGGGGTTCGAAACACCAGGGCAAGCACAATCTTACGGCCAGCAGTCGATTGACGCTATCAGCTCACAAACACAATGGACAGCAAGAACGCTGATCATGGCAAACCCTGGTGGCGCTTTATTCACAGGAATGGCGTTGAAGGTAGATAGCACAGTCGAAGAAGCATTATCCAGAGTCGAGGCAGCGATAACGGGCGCTAACCCCTTGCCGAGAATATCAGATACAGGCAAAGGAGATACAGCTACGGGAGTATGGGGTGGAAAGGCAGCAACACTATATCCGATATCGTTCAGATCCATTGGAACAAACCCTCAACAAGAAACAAGCGCAATATCCAATGCGTATGAGGAACTAGGAAGCGCAAGAAAGATATTCGGCGCGGTTGGCAAATTAGAGATGAACGGAGAACCACTCGGAGATGTGCTTTACGCACCTATCGTCGAGCCAGAAGATCCAGATACAAGCGGTTTCATAATGGGGTGAGAAAAAATGGCACAGACAATGAGTCCTTACAAGATTGACGCAATAATAAGGTGGCAAGAGGAAACAGAGCTAAGAACTCAAGCCATCAAGAATGCAGAGATAATCAATGGGGAGAGCGAGGAAGCGTACATCGAGAGAATTGAGGCTATGCCCCAACCGCGCACTTGGCTGGAGTTCGCAGTAGACCCATTGGAAGACGGCGCTCCAAAAGACCCCTCGGCTGATGCACCAGGGATGCTAGACCCAAACGATCCATTGAACAGCGATAGCCTACTCTTGTCTCCAGAATGGTCAGATGTTATCACAGGAGAAGATTTCGACACGGTTTACTTCTACAAGCAATCACAGAAAGGGAGACAAGGATTGTTGACGAAGGTCAGTGAGGGCATATATCCTTCAATAGTCCATAAAACAGCCGCAGCAGACTATGTGCCGAGTCTATGGAACATATTTCAGAATAAGGACGGAAGCAGATACGAGGGACATGAAGTAGATAACTTCTGGATGCGAAGCCTTTTCCACGGAACTGGAGCAGTCTGGAACTTGTTGATGTTTACTGGAATCGCCGCAATAGGTTCTTATGGAGCAAGAAAACTAATCGAGAACACATTCGTAGGTGCGGTCGAGGCCGTGGATGAGGGAATCGAAGAAATCTTGGACTGAGGTGCTTTGATGGTTTTATCAGAATTCACAGATGGCGTATCCAACGCATACTCAGAAGTGAGGGATGCTGCATATGACACCTATACATACAACCCGCCAGGGCCAATACCGAGCATTGAGTGGAGCATTGAGAAGGTATTGAGCCTCATCCCCGATCCTCAAGACAGAGTATGGCTTGATGATATGAACAAAGGAGCAGGTGAGGTTTCGGTATTCGCTAAGACTGACGCAGCGTTCGACAGGGAGAACTTCGTTTCTATGTTCGATAGGCACAACTTCTCACCGTTTGACGGGAACATCAAGAAGGGAGAAAAGGAAAGCAAGATATTCGCACCGTTCTCTTTGTACACCCCTACATCGATATGGCCGTATCAAGATAGGGACGGGAGCAGATACACAGTCCATGATTTTGCTTCGAAGGACATAGGAATACCTGGTGTTCTTGAGAATCCCATAAAGAAGCTGATGAGAATAGACTTGGACATAGATCAAGACGACAAATCGGATTGGGGCGGATTGCCTCTGTTTAACTGGATTGCAGACCCATTGATGGGTATCGGCCCTATACTGCTATTGATACTAATTGGCTACATTGGCGCTACGCTAATCCCAATGGCTCTGCCGATAATAGGTGGTTCTTTACTTCCATTTTGATAGTTACACCGTTACGGCGTAACGGGTTTGATTTATCCCCTATACCCCCATGCGACAGACATGGCGAACGAGGCCGTAATAGAACAAAAGATGGCCGAAGTATCCAACATAGCCGTAAAATTAGGCGTAGACCGATATTTAGGTACAGATCGGATGAATCAAGTTGAGGCAATAGTAGCAGAATGGGCAGTCCAAACAGAGGATAGCGACATATTAGCTTCCGAGTCACTTTGGCTTGACGCAAAACGCGAGATAGAGAACATACTTACTGATATGTCATTGACGCACAACAGCAAGGAAAACCTATTCCTGCTGGGCGCTACTCAATCTGGGCAAATACCGCTTTCAGATGTGTCTGAATCTTTGATTGAGGGCTGGAACAAGCTTCTCTCAATACACGCTAACACAATTACGCAAATGAATAGGCACGACCTCGAGACAATTGACCGAGCAAGAGACAGCGCATTATCCAAGATACCCGTATACGGAAGCGTGCAAGAGAAGGAAATAGCAATAGAATCTGCCAGACAATCTCTGCAATCCCTAGAAGATACATTGGTCGAGTCCAGCAAGAGGACTGAACAGGCTCAATTGAAGGGAGAGATAGCAAACAGGATGACAAGCAAGAGCATGATCCTAGCAGAGGCCAAATCCGCCAAGAAGCAATCCTTGATCCCATACGGAGACTACCAAGAGATTGAATCTCTTCTCGGTAATAACGGGGTATTTTCAGAGCAAATGAGCAGTATAGGCAATTTCGCGCACGACCCTAACATCATCCTAGATCAGATGGACAGGGTTCTAAACAGAGCCATGTCGATTCTAGAGAGAGAGGGTCAAGCTACAACTACGCTAGCAGGCGGTATGTTCGTGACATCAGAGAGGCAACAGAGAATATCCAACCTCGGCTCAACGAACAACACCGGAGACGGGATGCGAATAAGCGGAAACGAGAACAAGAACTACAGAATGGGATATGGTGGAGGGAATACTGCAAGCAATACCAGTATCGCACCTTTCGACCCCAGAGCGCCAGCAATGCACAAGGTTTCAGAAGAGTCTCACACGATGAACAAGCACAAGGCCGCAGGGAGGCTGAATGCGATCCATGCTAAGAAGAGCGAGGGACTTTACAAGACAGGATTTGGAAACAGTTTCTCAAACAAGTATCCAACACACACGACCGCTATGGTCGTAGGGGGATTCCTAGCATTAGCTTGGTTCGGTAGAGCCGGATTCCAAAATCGCAAACCAAGGTCTATGCCTTCAGGGGCTATAACGAATTGGTAGGTGATTAGGTGGCACGCCGTAAGAGAGTAATATCGAACCCAGTTGGTGACAGGGAACGATACTATCAACAGGTATCTCCGTTGGGGGGCAAGGCTGGAGGCAGAACCAAGAGTCTGAAGGATTTGTTGCGGAAAGACGGAAAGAGGGCGAACACGACCGCAAGCGTGAGCAAATACCCAGATATTCTGGACATTTATGCCATGATTAACAGCTTGACGCTAGAGCAAATCAAGAGATACTCCAGAACATCTGCGTATGATGTGCTATCAAGGGATCTTCTTTTCCACTTTGCCGAAGATTGGGGCGAATTGAATAGAGATCATTCGGGTTATCTGTCTCAAGTGCCCGAAGGCTACTCTAAATTAGCAGCATCCTTGATCGGAGACTTGCTGTATTGGATGATAACCGGAGTAAACGAGAGGTCGATCATCAAGACCGAGGAGGACATAAGGGATACCTTGCCCTGGTCACAGGAAATCAGCATCAACTGTCCAGACTTCGCAAAGAGGATGAAATCTATTCAAGGACTATCTATTCACGATTTGAGGGGATTGCAGATAAGGATATTGAACAATCTCCCAATAAACAGCTACAATCGCTATACGATTGCACAAGCCACACAAGACGATCCAGAATTGGCAGAGCAGTTCTTCCCAAAGACCGAGCCATTGGATTTTGACGAGCATCAGACATTGACGACACTAATCGCGCTGGTGGATGAGGGAGACATAGAGAAGTTCTCAGTAGCTTTGGCACAATCATCGGAATCGAAGCTGACTGGTGCTACAGCGGCAATGACATTCGAGGCGTTTGAAATGGCGAAACAGGCCGTTGATGCCTACAAGCGCGGAGAGACGGAGCAGACTAGGATGAGACTGAGCACATTGGTCAATGAGTATGGCATGAACCTCAACACATTCCAGTCAGGACTCAAGGACATGTTCGTTTTGACAGCATCCACACCCACTCCCGCACCTGGAGGAGGGAAGAAAGGTGCTAAAATTGCTTTGAAAGGATCTCCTTCTCCCTTGTTGGTGAGTCTAGACACTTCAATGTCTCCAGAAGGTGGTTGGCCGAGTGGCGACATGCACGCAATCATGAAATTCGCAAACCAACATAGTGTTCAATTCAAAAAGGTGGATCAAGGAAAAGTGAAGATGCAAGGAGTAGACAGGGAGAAAGTGAAGAACAAAGGCACTTTGGGTCTCCGAGCTATTTCTGTGAAAGGGGAGGCAGGTCAAACTGCTCTAACAACCAATTGGACTGGAATCTTCGAAGCCGCATTGAATGGAAGAGACTACCGTGAAGAGAAGAATGTGGATGACCTCGCAAAGGGCATCGAACTCGAATGGCCGAATGTAGAGTCAATTTCAATTAGATTCATCATCCATGCAGACTTGTCACAAGGAATAGGAGATGATTACCTTGTTCCGAAGGCCATGCTAACTGTAGTGGCCAGACAGGCCGTCAATGACAATTTCAAGGCGGGAGAATTCAAACTCTTGAATTATGGGAATGATAATGACCCATTCTACCTACCCGTCATCGACTTGTTCGTTGAGGATCTTGGAAGAGCAACAGGAATAGCAGACGCATTCACGAAGGCTTCGAGAGAAGCAGCCCTAGAGGCAGGGCTTGATGAGGAGGAGGCCGATGAGAGCCTAGGAGAAATCCTAGAGGAGTCTCTTAGCGTAAGCACAGCCAGAAGGAGTGTGAAAGGCTCTCAGAAGAAGGCGATTGGAAATGCCATAGCAATAGATCTAGTCCCCAAATCACAAATAGAAATGAAATCGATAACGGAATTCCACCCAAGGATGAAGTATCTCAAGAAAGTGAGGGACAAGCACAATCTGAAGGAGATGTACAAGCACTACGCCACAGGGCAACTGCCTACAAGGGCGAAAGGCGGCAAGTACAGGTGGAGGGGTAAGCTATACAATTCGAAGAAGCAAGTTCAGGCTGCTGTGAGCAAGGACGGCACACAAGTGGACAAGGGACACCAGTCAATGAGCATACTATACGCACGCAGGAAGGACAACGGCAACCTAGTGCCTCACAGGATAATACTGCCGAAGATCATGGTAAAGTTCTCAGACGGTAGAATGACAGCCAACAAAGGCTCGAAGCACAGCGCACAAGTGGCAAAGCTACTCAAGCAGATAGAGGCGGACTTCGGCAAGATTGACTTCATGAAGAACCTCAACGATGCAGGTGGCCAATCAGTCAAAGGAAAGGACAAGAGAGGTAAGCCGAAGGAATACAACTACAATAGGGGTGTCGGCAAGCTATTCAAGGCCAAAGGCCTACAACGAGAAGGAATCGGCCTCTATGTTTCTCAAATTGCGTTGAACGGTGTAATGCACTATGAGGGAAGGGCGCAGGGCGGCTCGAGAGTCGGGCCTTTCGCGTTTGAGGGGGTGAAAGCATGAAGGGAATGAAAGTCAAACCGCTCAAAATATCCGACAGGCAAAGAGGAAGGATCGAGAAGAAGGGCATCGGGGAACTTCACTCCGCACAACAGTCCTGGCTAAGTGAACTGAGGAAAACAGGACACGGAGGAGATTGGGGCTCGGAGTTGTACATGAACGACGGCCCGATTATCTATGCAAGTGCAGCCGACACTACGAAGAAAGTAGGAATGATGGAGGCAATGGACTTGATAGTGAAAGGCAAACCGATCTTCATTCTACCAACAAACGAGAGAGTATTGCTGAATCCTCCGGATGTCGAGCCGATCACACGGTCGTTGGATGCAGTCGAGAGATTCGAGATGCAGAATTTGATGAATGAGCTGTATCCCGACATGAGCAAGATAAGCCTAGCAAAGAGGATTCAGGAGAGAGGCCCTTTCAGATCCGCATTCGAGACACAATCTGGAAAGTCCACGCCTCACGGAACACCTGTGAGAGTGAGCCAAGAGGTATCGAGGAAGATGAGGTCGCAGATATTGGGAATCCAGCCAACGAAGGCGGAGAAGCTTTCTGCAAGGCAATCAAAGCAACTCCGTGACCGAATCAGCGAGAGGATTTACGATAAATACCAGAAATACCTAGAAAAGGAATTTCCAGGCACGACCCGAGAGGATCTTGTAAAGGGTGCTAAGGCAATAGGAGCTACAGAAACAGCCTTGTTGGAGGAGATACTTTCCGGTAGCCACCAGTATATCGATGGAAGTGAGAGGACTAAAGCAGACTTCAAGCGTATGCTGATCACCTACAATCAAGCAAGAAAGAACAATTCGGGTTATCTAGCGAAGGTTCTTCCGAGACTGAAGCAGGCCTTTGGAGACATCGAGGTGTTCGAGGGATTCGACGAGAAGTTCTTGAACGCACTATCGCCAACGGCAGAGACGATCACCGAGCCATCTGTTATCCATCTCATCTACGACATCGAGAGCGATTCCTTCCTTGACCCTGGTGACTTGTTCGACAGGTTCGCATTGAGGTTGCTGACGGGTGAGCCGAGGCCAGACGCACAATTCACCGCAAGTCCAGCATATGTGAGGGACGAGAGAAAGAAATCGGAAATAAGGTTCATGGCCACTTTCAATCAAAACAAGCTACAAGCCGCGACATCCATCCTGCAGGCTTCGCGCCAGGCATTCGCATCAGACAGGGGAATACTCGATGTTGGCTTCTCTGCCATGAGTAAGAAAGAGGGTGAAACTTACGAGAAGGTAGTCGAAAACGCACTCGATAAGGCAAACAACGACCGAAAGAAGGGTAAAGCAATCAAGACGGTATTCGACATTCGTGGCGATTCAGTAAACAAAACGGGCGTGATGCTCGAACTCGTCAAGAAGAGGTTGGCATTCCCAATCGGAGGTGTAGGCGAACTAGTCAAGCCAAAGAGATCGGATTATGAAGGGGGATTAGTGAGTAAGCTACCATTCGTGGGCGATTCTGAGGAGTACAAGAGAGACTTGGCCGAGTACAACCGATTGAAGAAACTGTCAAAGAAGCAGTTGACGGTATCGAAGTTCTATCTTGTCCCTGTGTTTTCTGCCGGATTCTCGAAGAGACCGAAGGGGTGGGATAGCAGATGGGTCGTTCCGACATTCCAGATCCTTGAGGAATACGCCGATGTCTTGAACAGTAAGGGAGACAAGCCATCAGCTCTGGAACTGCTGTATCTGATCGCCACACGCTCTAAGGCGCTTTACGACTACGAGTTGAGCGAAGCCGAGACAATGCTCCTATACACCATGCTAGACCCTCACGATCCTAACAAGACGAGAAGGGCTTCCGTGAGGAGAAACCCTGCTCCTGTGAATATCCTCCCTGGTGCTAACTTGAAGTCAGAAGACCTCGGAGACCCATTCAACGACAGCAGAGCAAAGTTCGTGTTCGATTTCCTAAAGAAGAAGTTCGAGGAGGAGAACGAGCGTCAGCAGAAGTTGGCTGCAAAGCAAAAACTAACCGCAATCAAGAGCGCAGGAAAAGCACCTCTCAAAAAGTCTCAAGATTTTTGGAAGGCTAATCAAGGCAAAGGGCTCAAATTATTCGGAAGCGCGAAATACAAAGGCAGCGGAAATTCTGCGTTCCACGACAAAGATTGGATGCAACAGGCTATTGAGAAGAAAGGCTACATTTGGGATGGAAAGAAATATGTTGAGAAGACCGCTGCTGATACGATAGCCGAGGCAGAGGAACAAATCGAGCAGATCGAGGAAGAGATAGAAAATCTCGAAGATGCTGTTGAAAGCGGTAGTGAAGAGGAAATCGAAGAGGCAGAGGACGAACTCGAAGAGGAAGTCGACAACGACGAAGAAGAGGAAGAAGAAGAGGAAGAGGAAGAGGAAGCAGTCTTCGGCGGGCCTTGGACGAAAGTAAAACCAATTTCGCAAGCTTCCCACGAAGCGTTGCGTGCGCTAGTCTTGGGCGAAGCTAATACTGGAGATTCCACTAATGATCTTCATTTGTGGATGCAGCAATTTGGAGAAGATGTGGAAAGTCTAACACCAAAAGATGTCGAACCCGGTTATTTAGAAACAATACAAGATATGTATTTCGATCCAGAATGGATGACCCAATATAGGTATAGTGACGAATCAGATGCGCAAGAACATGTTGAAGAAGTAATGAAAGTCGTAACTCAAGCAATAATAAATCGGAAGGAAAGACAAGAAACAGAAGAGGAAGAAGAACCATCATCATTATCCGACCTAGAAACAGACCAAATGACTTCGGAAGAACTCATGGAACAAATTGGAAAATCCATGGAAAAGAAAGATTCAGATGACGGAGAGTCAGTCAATCGTGGAGATGCAGACAAAGACGATATCCACCCGATCAGAAAACAAATCGAATACGAGGAACTGATGGACGACCTCGTAGGGGAGGGCAATTGGAATAGAAACCCAAAGAGAGCTGGACTCTCAATGCAACCTCCATCAATAGTCGCAGCAGATAGCAAGTCAGATGCGAGCCGGAAGCAAGAACGGCTATTACGCGCTGGATACGACTATACTGTAATGCAGAAGGGCAAGAAATTCATAGTCGTTAATCAGAAGTCAAGTCAGTTCCAAAGAGCGCAGAAAGAGGGCTACAAGCCTATCTCGATAGATTCGTTCATGGGAGAGAAGGCACTTACAATGGCTCGAAAGAAGGCCAAGAAGAACCCCATGACGGCAGAGTGCCGGAAGTGTGGTCACAGGCAGACGATGAAGAGCCTCAAAGACAAGTGCGAGAAGTGCGGTCATGACAAGTTCAAGACCGGAGTTGTAAGCAGGCGCAAGGCATCTCACAGTTGCGCTTACAGAAAGACGAAAAGAAGCAAGAAGTGTGGTGGCCGAGTTACGCTGATGAAGAACGGCAGGATATACAAGTGTAAGGACTGCGGTGCTAAATACGAGATGAGGTGATTGAGATGAATGTCAGACAAATAGGTTTCCTAGCCTTCTTGCTTTTTACACAAAAACCCGCAAGGGAGCATGGTAATGCCGCCATCCAAGTTTTCGGTGAAGCCGCTAAATTATCCTTCTTGGGAATAATGGCCATAGAATCATTCAGACATTTGACAGGGGGCGATTAAAATTGGTCAAGAAGTCAAAGTGGGAGGTGACGATGGAGGAGAAGGGCGACGAGTTCGTAGTGACCTTCAACGGGAAATCCAACACAGCACATCACCTACTTGGTCTAGAAGCACTATTAAGGGGATTGCGATCTTGGGGTCAGGACATCGACTTCAAGGACGGTAAAACACCAAAGAACTTCAAGAAGACATGGTATTTGCCGAATGGGAAGGTTGCGGCAAAGCTCAATCCAGGGCCAGCGAAGAAAACCAAAGGCAAGGGGAAGGCGAATGTTTCGGACGACGCTATGCAGTTGTATAGGCAGTTCAACGGAACAGATCCAAAGTCAGTCGACATCGTGAAGGTGTGGATGCCTGACGAGAACAGCCCATTGGTAGCTCTTGGGGAGGGCGAGTGCCCATTCATCGGCTACGAGTCCGGTAAAGCCAACAAGAAAGGAGAGATAGATACTTACATTCACCATTTCGGAGAGGAAGGTGGAAAGAAACCCAAGTTGTATGTCACGATGCCACCAGAGGGGATGGATAAAATGTTGATCATTCTAGGTGGAGACTGGGACATAGAGGAAAGGGGCGACGGAAATTTATGGTTGGTGGACTAAGATGGATTTTGATTTGAACAAAGAAATGAATGCAATAACGACGCACATACACGAGGAGCTAGACCAAGCATTGTATGGGCCGATAGGAATACTGTCCAACCCGTTCCGCTTTGGGTTCTACGCCCTTGCTCTGGGTGTGGCCAACCTGCTCATCATCCAGACCATATCGGGAGCAATATCATCTGCGAGGGATGAAAGATAGGGGGGTCTGACTTGTGGCAACAGTCTCAACTCTCGATGAAATGAGGGCGAACCGCGTAGGATTCGGGTCATTCATCAAGAGAGACGCAGAGCCATTCAGAATCAGATCCCTTGCAGATGTTTTGGACTTCGATGCGAACAACAAGGCGAAGAAGGACGCAAACGGAGATCTCGTCATCAAAGAATTCACAATACCATTAGAGAGTGACGAAAAGGTAAAGAGACAGATTTCCAAACCATCATTGGGTGGTAAAAGGTCGGATGACGCTACGAAATACCATTCATCAGCGTTGGTTCACATATTAGAGACGCTTCAAAACAACAACAAGGCAATCCTGACATCAGGGAGGGATGCCTCGCATGGAATCATAAACGATTTGCTACAAGGCGGGGAAAGCACCGAGAACTACAAAGAATTCGATGTGTTCTTCGACAAGCCAAGAGCAGGTCAGCCCATTTCTGGTGGAGAAGGCAGGAGCGTTGCGAAGCTACTTCCTTCTGCCGTGATTGGAGAAGGCTCGCTGAAAAAGGAGGACAGTCTGACAAAGCAACAGAAGAACCGCCTAAAGGAGAGGTTCAAGCAGTTGGGGAAAACCACTCCTCTTTCACTCGAGAACGATGTAGTCGGTGCAGATGGAAAGAAGAGAAAACCAACTGGCAAGACTCATGTGGCCTCTACGCCGATGGTTCATTACTACCAATCGAGATACATAGCCTCTATGCTGTTGGATAAGGCAAAGGAAGCAGTAGCGACAAAAACCAGTGACTTGACTCCAATTTCATCCTTGACGGGGGCTGAAGAGGACATAATAGCAAGGTCGATTGACATTTCACCAGATGTGAGAACAGAGGTGGATCAGATATTCGACATGTATCCTGTGGGAACGACGATAAAATTCCGAGACAAAAGCAGTCTCGCAGTCGGTGGCGACGAGATAATAGTCGAGGGCAACCATATCGACATTGGAATACTGCAGAGGATGTATGCCCTGTATGACAACCCCCAAAGGAAAAAGTTCCGAGAAAATGTCGCAGAGATAATCAGATCCATACCAGTGACGCAGGCGCACAGAAACTCAGGAAGAAGTGCGGGAGACACTTACTACAGCATAGACCCCGAGATTCTGGAAAGTGTGCTAGTATGGATCAATGACACGGAGTTCGAGCCGCCCAAGAAGAAGAGAGCAATCAAATTCATAGACGAAATCAGCCCTGACTCAGGAAGCATTTCGTTTGCGACATTGCCTCTAGGGTCAATTATGGAGATGCCTGGTTGGATGCTTTTCGAATATGCGGAAGACAACGGGGAATCTTTGATGGGAAGATTTGACGAGAGGTTCTCCGGCGAATGGATAGATAGGTTTGAGATGCTATCACAACTGATGATGGACTACGAAGATGACTACGAGGCAAAGGAAGAGATAGAATCGAACTGGGTCACTATCGAGGAAATGATGCAAGCGTCAATTTCTGGGACTCTTGTCGAGACAACAGATGAAGACATCACCATAGAATACGATCTTCGCCCCTTCTTAGATTCCGAGGTCGTAAGAGTGGTATTCGACAAGGATAGGTTGATGTCGAATGAGATGGAGAAACAAGAATTGGACGACTTTAGGGCAAAATACGAGCAAAGTAGGATGCAATCCTATGGTTTGAAGAGCACAAGGGGAACGGTATTCAAAGATTCAGAAGGAGAAGATACAGCTCCGTGGGAACTGAGCGAGAAGCAAATAGTGAATGGTGGGCAGGGAACTGATTACCAATCGCAGATGGGTTTCGAGCTTGTCGTTAGGGAAGGTGAAGGCATATCAGTAGCCTATCCTCAAGTTATCGATGTCTACGAAGGCAAGATAGAGACGGACATTGGAATGTCTAGGGCGTTTCAGGCACTTGGCGAGGTTTTGATGTATCTGGTGAAGAACAATGGGGTGGATGAGGCGAAGGGCTATTCTTCAAGATCGGTTTTCGATAGGTGCGTGTCTGGCTTGCTTGGAAGGTACAACAAACCAGGGCCAGCGCCTTATCATGCCCAATTGCATCACGACTTGTTATACGCAATGACGAGAGATGCACTCAAACAAGTGGATTCAGGACAGGGTTTGGTTTCTCTGGGTGCGAGCCTAGTATTCGAGCAATATGCGAACAACCCCTCCAAACTGATGGTGATGTGGATGTTGGCGAATTACAAGCTGATAGACATGGGTGGAATTGACGAAGACGGCGTTCCGTCCTTCTTCACAATGCCAATGACGGAGTTCGATACGAAGACCGCAGAGGCTCAATTGATGAACACGATGGCTCTGATCATCATATCATACTACAGACTAGCATTCTATCCTCTGAGACTTAGAGCCAAGGGGAAGGAGAAAACGCAATTCAGCATGAAGAATTGGGAGAAGTTGCAGAAAGACGCTAGTTCGGATGGGCCAGAGCCATACGCCTTTGCAGCGGTCTTGAAGTTCCTGTCGCAAGCCGACGGTCTGAAAGTTGAGATCCCTGCATGGATGCCCGGACTTCCAGAAAACTTCGCTGCCTTGGAGAGAACGAGGAACAAGGAAGAGGTAGCGGAATACATCAGTTGGGCATACGGGAGCAACCCCACATCAGTCGAGCATTTCTGCGAGATCGCCGCTGCTTACCACGCTGCAAAGGCACTATCGTACTATGAGCCAGGGCGATATGCGGAGATGGTGAAGACATTCGTCGATGCAGTCGAGGCTGAGAGAGGAGAGGGATTCTTGATCTCCGTGTTAATCGCATACAATCAGGAGGAGAGGTTGCCGACACAAGCCAAAGCGCCTGATTTTGAAGGCGCAGATGTGGAGAAGATACAGATCGTTGGGGGTAAGCTATGACACAACTGCCTCCTATGCCTGAAACCGCAGCATACATATTGCGTAATAGTAATCACTTCGGATTCAGGGAGTTGAGCGAGGATGATTTCGCATCGAGGGCAAGTGCCGCAATAATGACGAGAAGCGGGGCTGACGGCAAATTCCTAACAAGAGCGCCTCTGGACTTCTTCCTGTCAAAGACACAGGACACAATGCGACCAGGAGCGGTAATCAGGGATTGGGGGATAAAGAACACCGCTGTGGGGAAATCAAGACCAGTCATTGTGTTAGAGGAGGACTATCCTGGAATCCCCATTGACCAAGTAGCAGTCCTCTTTGAGTATCAAGCTAGATTGTTGCACAAGCTAGAGGCAGATGCGAATAGAGCAGGCCCATCCATATCGGTGGTAAACGAATATCCTCCCACGCTCTTGACGCTAGTGAATGACGATGAAGACGAGGATTTGATGGAAAAGATAGAGAAACAGGGGGATATGCACTCGACTTACAGGGGCAAAGCGGTAAAGTGGCTGAGAAGAAGAACTCCAAGCAACACTCGAACCGTAGGATTCGACCACTCCAAAGGAAGAATGGATGGGAGGATGAGATCCTCGAGCATAACTGGCCTGCTGTTGAACTCTGAGACGATTATCACGATAGAGATCGAAGCGAGGAAGACCATCAAGCGACCGGAGATCGCAGTCGCGCTCGACTTGCAATCGGATATTGACAGGATGGAGTTCCAGACTTTGCTATGCTCTGCAACGAGCAGAAGGATGCTTCTGTATGTCGCACTAGCGATTCCAGAACAGCGGAATGGTGCTATTGAGATGATTTCACCCCTCCTCAAAAATCTAAGAGGGTCAGACGGAACAATGACTACGGAGATACTCGAGGTAAAATCCCGCAGATCACTATATCCTCTTTCCTTGTACATATTGCCTCCGCCCCCAAAGACATCTTCAGGCGCGAAGGGTATGTTCTCTCACAACATTGTGGGAATGGGTCGCGCAATCATACCAATAGGAAATGATGAGTTCGACTTCCATTATGAGGCACACCCGCTAGTTGCGGCTTACAACATATCGAAATACATCACCTCAGTCACATCGTTCCTACGAACAGCTCAAGCACTCGATTCCAAGAGAGAACCGCAAGAACCGGACATTAGAGAAGTGAATGACCCAGAAACGCTACGAAAGTATGAGGCATTTAGGGCAAAATCCCTTCGGATCGTCAATACCCTGCCTGAAGATGACACCGATATGACATTCACAATACCATTTGGCAGGGATGTCGTCGTCAGAGCGAGAAGGGAAAACGCTCAGATGGTGGGGTTCACGGACAAGTCAATCAGAACGGGACTGATTCAACTCCGGCAGATAGAGTCATTGATGTCTGAGGGAGAGGACATATTCCTGCATTGCAGACTTTCAGCCTTGCCGAACAATGATCCAGACCTACCAAGGCAACTGCTGAATTTTGAGAGTGATGATTGGGATGGGGCATTCTTGCACATCATAAGCGAACTATCTCCTGAGTACAAACACCCTCCCCAACACTTGATGGAGGCGAATGTTGCTCCTGTGAAAACGGCGAAGGGAAGCATTTTGCCGATATATGAGGATGAGATGGCCAATGGAAACCCAGTCAGACCCTCAGCGGAGACGATAGGATATGTGATGGATGGCAAAACCTACTACTACAATCACACCTTCAGGATTCGGGCAACAGTCCTGGCTATGGACACAAGCGGCAAGAGATTCGCAAACGGAGAGTTAGGGGCAGTCCTTCTTGGCGTGATGTCCGAAGAGAGAAGGAGAAGGCCTGAAGGAACTATTACAGGCAGTACAGCATCCAGAGCGCCATTACAGACAGTATTCGAAAGCATAGGCCGAGCAAGCTCAATGAGGGGATTCACAGTCGATGATAGGAGGGCGCTTTACAAGCATCTGATTCAATACACCACGCACACGGAGGGCGACTTAGCATTCATAGATCCTGTAAAGGCGGATCTGATACTGGAGATAGAGTTCTCCAAGATGTTCCTACGCCAAGCGCCAAGATTCGTGAGAAGAACAGAACTCACAAGGCAAACAGACAGATTCGCCACCGACGCTAACAAGGAGGCGAGCCTCAAGCCGATGAGATACAAAGACCCCGTAACAGGAAAGATGCGTACAGAGAGGATGATGCCCGTTCTCCCTGTGTCTCAACAGGCACTAACGCAAAAGAAAGTAAGAGACGGCTTCGTAGAGACGGGATTCGCTATGCTTGTTCCTATCGAGGAGCAGACGAACCCGCAAATCGAGGATGCGACGATAGTGGGAATAAGGTCTGCAATACCAGATCTCGACTACAAAGTTGACCCTGAGACGGTTCTTACAGCTAAGACTGTGTACGAGACCAATGATGGCCTTGTGTATTTCTCGGACATAGGCCTTGACCAATTCAAGGAGAACGGCCCAGAACCCCACATCGAGGGTGAAGTGCTTACGGCAAGCCTCAACCCGCCTGCTGGAGGGGAGTTCTCCCGACACAGGCAGATAGAGCCATGGAGATTCAAGCAAGAGCGCGGTAAGTCCAGACTCAGGACATACGATTTAGACGATCCAAGAGAGAAAGCCCAAGCAGAGAACTTCATCGGATGGAACAGCAGATACAATGACTACGATGGTGCAAGGGCGATTGTCGCTCCTTTGAGGGATGATGTGAAGAACTGGGCTATTCAATCCATATTGATACCGAAGAAGTATGGTTTGAGGAGAACGGCCAATGAGATCAGATTAGATTCGCTGGAAGCCCCCAAGTGGTATCAGAAGGCACACCCTGGTTGGAAGAAACCAACCGTTGACGACATCATAAAGACAAGCGAACCAAAGTTCAGGGCTTTCGTGGAAGCCAGCGATTCCCCGAAGCAGATGGCAATAGCGGCAAACCCTCCTGTGTTCGAGAGTCCGGAGGCTATGGACATGGGAATAGCAACCGACTCGGGCAATACGAAGTGGCACAACCAATTCCCAGAGGGCTTCGAGGAACAAGCGGAGACAATACCTGCTATTGCGAAGAATTGGAAGAAGAAGTCTTTCAGAGTCGAGATGTCGCTTGGAGACTTCCTAGAGAAATACAAGGACGATATGAGGCCATACACAGTATCTCACAAGATAGACGGCGACAGTAGCATGGTAATGTTCGACGGAGAGGAGTCAATCATCTGGAATCACAGAGGTAGATGGCGAAAGGACTTCCACATAACAGACGAGATCACAGCATCACTCAAGTCGTCCGGAGTGACTAAGGCAATGATAAACGGTGAGCTTTACGCAGTAGACTCCGACGGACTGACACTACCATTGAATGAGGTTGGGAGCATCATAGTGTCTCCTAAGACGATTGAGAGGCAGAACCAAATCAGATTCACAGCATTCGACATAACTCACTTGGAAGTGCAGGGAATAAGAGACACCTTCACAAGAATTGACACAGAAACCCCATATCAAACAAGGATGAAATTGCTGAAGGAAGGGTTGAAGTTCCCATTATTGCCATTATTGTGGGGAAAAACAATCTCAGTTGTGCAATCATGGAGAGCTGAAGGTGACAACATGCGGTCAGTCCAGATAGCATGGGACGCTGGAATGAAAGAACCCAATTTTGAGGGACTTGTATTGAGATTCGATGACGAGCCTAAGTCAATCAAGATCAAGATGAAGGGAACTGCTGATTTAGCCGTGATTGGATTCTATCGTGGCAGAGCAGGTGGCAGGGACGAGGAGATCATTGGCGGGGGTGGCCTAGCATGGATGCTACCAAACGGGGACTTCGTGTATTCGGGGAATGCGGTAATCGGCGGTTCAATCGTGGAGAAGAGAGCCCTGCTCGACAAACTGTTGCCTACCGCGCTCGAAGGCCTGCCCAAAGTCAGATGGGGCAACCACTCGGTAGACCCAACGAAGACGCACATGACCACAGGCAAGGGGACAATGACTCCTGTAAAGCCAACAATGGTCGGAGAATTCCAATACAGGGGCTTGAACTGGAGTGAGAAACCCATCTATCGGCTCAAAGGAAAGAAGCTAGTCCAAGTCGGCACAATGAGAGCACCTACTATGTTCCAACCATCCTTCAAGAGATGGAGGACTGACAAGGAGATAACTCCACAGGATCTAAGGATGGAGCAAGTGCCTACAGAGGGAACAGGGAAATGGGGGCAGGTGAAGGCATGAAAGACCCGAGAGAAGGATCTCCATTCTTTCCAGGCGAGGCAGCGATAAAGCACCCTCACTTGCTGTATGCAGATCTAATATCTCCTACGATTTCCTTCAACCCACTCATTCCTGTCGAGGAAACATTGCCTAACCAAGTCATAATCACCATCTCAGGGCCACCTGGAACGGGAAAGACCAGCCTAGCGAAGGAACTCAAGCTGTTGTTCGGTAAGAAAGCCTCCATTGCACCCACATTCACGACTAGGGGGAAGAGAAGAAACGAGAAGCAGGGCGTTGATGCCAACTTCGTATCCGAGGCCAAGTTCGAGAAGATGAAGGAGGCGGGCGAGTTCGAATCACCGAATGGCGTTGACCTGTCCTTCGACATCTACACCAAGAAATACGGTCGAAGGGTCAGCGACCTAACGAAGACCCCGATTGTTATCGTAGATACATCATTCTCTGGGCTAGAGATGATGAGAAAGGCGGAGATAGCAGAAGTATTCTCGATATTCATCAAATTAGACAGGCCTAGAGAGGAATGGGAGAAGATCATCCGATCAAGGAGAGAGCCGGAGGAGATAGTCCAGAGGAGGATAAAGTCCGGTATCAGTATGATGAGGAACTACAAGGACATGAAGTTCGACTTGGTGACGAAGAACAGGAAAGGGGAGTTGAAGAAGACAGCGAAGCAGGTTAAATCTAGAATTCTTGGTGACCTATCGAAGAATCCTCCACAAGCCCATGTAGTGATTGACGGATCTCCAAAGAAGGACAAGAAGCTACGCGCAGTATTCACATTCCCCGATGGGAGGAAGAAAACCCGTCACTTTGGTGGAAAGGGATATTCGGACTACACGATCCACAAGGACGAGAAGAGGAAGAACAGGTACGATGTAAGGCACGCTAGGAGAGAGGATTGGGAGGACTTTACTACAGCGGGCGCATTATCCAAGTGGATACTGTGGAATAAACCGTCCCTCAAAGATAGCTTCGACCATTTCCTCGCGCTATTCTCCCTGACTGGCGAACTCAAGGTCAAGACGAGTCTCCCTGGACGCATACCTGCACATAGAAACCCAAGAACACCGAAGGGCAAGAAGTTCCCAGAACGATACCTAACAGGTCTGAACAAGACCGAGAAGGCCATTGCCATGTATGAGATAGATCGAGGCTACGAGTATGACGAGGATGATCCAGAGGCATACAAGTTCTGGAAGAGCGACATCATGGCAAAGGCGAGGGATATGGAGATAGTTCCCTCAAAGCACAGGCTGGCATTCATAGAGAAGTATGGCATTCTACCGAAGGGCAAGAGCGACTGGCTCACAAGAATGAGCAAAGCAACAGGGATCAAGAGGAGCATACTCGAGAAGATAGAGGACAAGGGAGAGGCCGCATGGAGAGTCGGTCATCGACCAGGGGTGACTCAACAGCAATGGGCGAGAGGAAGGGTGTATGCCTTCGTAATGGGTGCAAACTCATCAACAGGCCCAGGTAAGCCCGATAACAAGTTGGCGATTGAGGCGGGAATTAGGAGTAATCCTGTAAAATTCATGGTGGAAGCATGGCCCTTTGCCAAATTCCCAAAAATCCCACATCCCGATGATGAGGCTACGATGAAAGAGCTTGAGATGGTGATGCACCAATATGAGAACAGAGTCGTACCGGAGGAGCTACAGGATGACGCAGACAAAATCACACCTCTATTTGCCCAATACCTGCTAAGGGCAGAATTACCCTACGACAAGAAGGAGATGGAGGAGATAAAAACCGCATTGAAACCACTCATCATCGAAATGAAGCACCATTATGGCAGGCTAAGGCCATACCAATTTGCGAAAGAGAAAGGAATTGACTTCAAAGGAGACTTCCTAGACACAGCGCAAACCCCAGAATACCCTAGTGGACACTCGCTACAGGCATACACGCTAGCCCACATACTATCGAAGCGATACCCTCTGCACAAGCTAGGCCTATTCTTCGTGGCTGATATGGTATCGTTATCACGGATAGATCGTGGCGTTCACTACCCTAGCGCAATCGAGTATTCCAAGCAACTAGCACAATTTATATCGGAACAGCCTTGGATGAGAGCCCAAATCAAGAAGAACCCGCTTTCTCCGCTAATGTCTGGAAAGCCTGTAATTGAAAGAAAACCATCTATCGGAAGGAGGGTGCTGTATATGCCCAAATGGGAAGAGGATGATGACGCTTGGTTCAAGATAGCAGTAGGATACTCGTCCAACAAGGCAGCCAAAGAGGACTTGCCCAAGTTCAAGGCGGCTGTTGCAAAGCACATAGAGGGAGATTACACAGTAAAGACGCACAAGAGATACAATTACGCAATGACAAAGGGCAAGAAGATGGGAACGACCCACCCCAAGACAGGCGGGCCAAAGTCACAACAGCAGGCGATACAAACTAGAAAGTCTGACGAAGGGGAAACTATGTTCACCGCAGATCCACTACTAGGCGAGTCATGGCGAGGAAATCCTTGGAACTCTGAACCAGGCGAATACTGGTGGTATGCAACACACAAGAACTGCCCTAAGAGAGAAAAGGAGCAGAAAATAAGCAAGTATGACAGTAGGGAGGCAGATTACACCTATCCCCTGCCTAAGATCACTCTTTCAAGGCACTTAGACGGCCCATTGAAAGGACAGCCTAAGAATCAGATAGACGGTTACATTAGAACGCCATCAGTATATGTGAAGCACGACGACGAGAAGAATTTCGAAAAAGACGATGAAGGCTTCTTCATACCTAACGAGGTGACTCACGAATGCGCTTCCTGCGGTGAAGAAGTATCTAGGGATGAATTCTACAAGTATACTGTTAAATTCATACCAGCGAAAAGCAACCCTCCTAAGAGGATAGAAATCGCATCAAGTGGAATTGGAACGATTGTTGCAAAGCAACTGTCCAGAGAAGTTAGGGCGAAGGGGCATGAGGTAGTTATGGCATATTCCCCAGGAACGACCCCGGACTTCAAGTCCGAGGTTTACTTGGAAATAATCGAATCCGATGATAATGACAGCGACATAATCGTTGCGTATCCTGAATCGGGCGGAGATCGTCACAGGATAATGGCTCAAAGCGTAGCTATGTTCGTATCAAACAGCACGAATCTAGATGTTGGGGTGCAGCCGTTAGATGACTTAGAGGCGCTTGGAAACAGATTGCTAGCAAAATCATCGGGAGGGGCAGAATCTCTAGCATTGTTCATCGGGAACGAACTTGACATACACAGGCATTACCAGGAAATATCAGATTCGCTAGGAAAGGCAATTGACATTTCTGTGAATCCGCCAGAAGGAATGTCGGTGATGAACTACATATTGAGCTTCCCAGTAGAGTTCTATGACACATCACTTGCATTCTTCCAATTGCAGGATAAGGGATATGAGTGGGTTACTGACAACATGAAAATAAACTCATACACACTACTGACTCCTTACAACGACAAGTCGAAACTGATCATCAAACCCTCAATCACATTCCTGCATTCTGCCCACCTGCTGTCAGAGGAGGAGCAAGAAAAAGTAAGGGACGATGTGCTACAAGCAGCAGAGAAAGTAGTGTTGCAGAATCCTAATCATGGGGGAAAGATGCCTCCATCGGCAAAAAAGTTCCTTGAAAGAAGGAAGCAAGAGGGTGTAACAGAAAGAATACCTGATGACATCTTCAAAGAGCTAAAGGAAGGAAAGCCGCAAAGAGCCTATCAATGGCTTGACTCAAAGAAAGGCAAACCGCAGAAGGGTGGCCAACCGCAGAAGGGTGGCCAACCGCAGAAGGGTGGCCAACCGCAGAAGGGTAGACAACAGAGAAAGCAGGTGAAGAAGGTGTTTAGCACCATGAGCAGAGATCTAATCAAGGGACTTACAGGAAGAAACCATCCAAAGAACCAATCGGACGACTATGGAAAGGACAAGAAAAAGCAAGATCAGAAAAAAGGTGGGAAAAAAGGCGGGAACAGGAACAGAAAGAGGAAGAACCCGCCATTCCCTAAGATGTATCTCCCGAAAGACAGCTTGTTCGGAGTAAGAAACAATCCCGACGAAGGGGAGGAATACTTGGAGGACTTCGATACGACAATGACTGAGAAAGAAGCCAAGAGGAAATTCAAGAAGGAGAAACTGAGGGGCAAAGTAGGCTCAGAGGAACTGTTCTTCCAACTGGCTGAGAAGGTGCAAGACTTCGGTGAAGCGTCTGGTTGGATAAAGGACGGATACCTGTATCATCGACCAGGCGCGAGGCATCTCAACGAAGCAATGGTATCTGGGTACATTCTAGATGGAGCAGAGGCATTCTTCCACACGCACCCTAGAGTTTGGGAGCCGTCCCAGACTAGCCCAGATGATTTCAAGGTCTATCATGGCCTTTTCACAGTCAAGGGAATACAGGATCACTTCACAGTAATGGGTGATAGAATAGATTGGTTTCATTTTGCAAAGTCAAACAGAATCAAGCCCGAAGAGATGGCTGATGTGATTGAGGACTTTGAATCGGACATTGAGCAGGTATTCGAGGAGGCTGAACATAAGCACCTCAACGACACCGACGGACACTCATCACTAAGGGATAGGACGAAGGACATCACAAAAGCCCTGAATGAGAGAATCCCCGAATATCAAGTCAGGTTCAAGTGCTATCAGATGTCGCCCGAGCAGATAAGGGAATCAAAGGCCTGATTCATGCAAGGTTGCGAAGCTCTAATGCCATCATCATAATCTTGTCTGAAATCATCTTATTCAATTTCGCCATCTTGCGAATTTTCTCCACAGATGTTGGTTTTCCGATGTCGCTGAATATCATTTCTAACATATCCATCTCATCCGGCATTAGAACAAGCCCATTGAAATCAAATGATGTTCCGTCTGCCGCCTTCCATTCACTGTCGTCTTCTTCTATTTCTCCAGTAGCTAGATTCACGCTTATACGCATGGCTTCCGACACAGGATGATGTCATATTAAAGAATCCCAATAATTGGGATTAGATAGCAATTAAACGACAACGACGGTTGAAACGGTCGTGGAAGACGAGTTCGAGACTTTGAGAGGCAGAGATGCACAGAAGCATATCGTGAGTAAAGCGATTGAAGTTGGAGAGAGGGTTCGAACAACACTAGGGCCACTTGGGTACGACAAGATGATGGTCGACAAGATGGGAGAGTTCCTACTAACGAACGATGGAGCTACGATCTTGAAGATGAGGCACGACCGAGATCCTGTGGCGAGAATTGTCGCTCAAGTCGCAAAGGCGCAGGAGGCTTCGGTGTTTGACGGCACAACAAGCACAACTATTCTTCTAGCCGAACTACTCAAGCAGGCATGGACGCTGATAGAGAAAGGAGTTCAGCCGAATGCAATAATGAAGGGCTACAGATTCGCGCTGGAAATCGCAATTGATACCGCTAAGGAGAACGCATCAGAAGGCGATACGCCCTATGAAGCGGCAAAGAAGGTAGCTCAAACAGCAATTACTGGAAAATCAGCAGAGGATTACATAGAGATTCTGAGCGACATATGCGCTAAGGCCGCAGAAGCAGCCACTCCAGACAACATCAAACTGATAGGGAGGCCAGGTGACCCTAAAGACGCAGAACTGATTGAAGGCGTTGTTATACTGAAGCAGAACTCGTATCCGACCGATAAGGAGTCATTCGAAGGGAAGATACTGTTATTGGATGAGGAACTAGGCCCACCTCAAGCGAACCTCAATCTAGCAGATCCAAGCAAGATAGCGCAGGTGGCTAAAGTTCAACAGCAATACATGGACGAGAGACTATCCGCTATTGATGAAATGGGAATCGCAGCAGTTCTTTGTCAGAAAGGCATGGATTCAAGAGCGATTCAGCATTTCAGAAGAAAGGGCATACTTGCAGTTAGAAACATCAGGAAGAGCGATATGCACCGTATAGCAAAGGCGACCAACGGAGAAGTCGTCGCTGATCTTGCAGACATACTACTGGAAGAACTGGGTGAAGGAACTTGTAAGATTCGTGGAAAAGAAGGGCCAAACCCGTATATTCAAGCAATCGGTGAGAATGTGAATGTGGCTTCAATCATCCTCCCAGCGCCTACTGAGCAAACGGCAGCAGAATTCTCTAGGGCAATGGATGATGCAATAGGTGTAGCTTACATCACAGCAAAAGAACCGTTGACAGTTCCAGGTGCAGGTTCGATACAAGCGAGAATGGCTACTGCGATCAGAAACTCTGATCCTATGCCGTCTTCAAGGGCAGAGTTGGCTAAACTAGCATTTGCTGAATCATTACTGATCATACCAAGGACACTCGCTGAAACAGCGTCTATGGACATAATAGATACATTGTATGAACTTTCAATCAACCAAAACCTCGGTGTTGACCCAAGAGGGGAGAAGGTTTGCGACATGAGTCATGTTGTAGAGCCACTAGCCCTAGTGGTGTCCTGCATGAACACAGCAACGGAAAATGCAATTTCTCTACTGAGGACAGACGAGATACAGAAATCAAGACCTATACAAGATACATTTGTGGATGAGATGTCTTGATAGCAGGGGCATTTCAGTCAATACTCCCCAAATGGGCTATCTCCGCCTTCGCTTTGAGGGAGGCGGTGCGAACCTCTTGGCGTAGAGGTCTATCGGCTTTGGGGGTAAGGGGACAGGAGTATGCAACTGCCAATCCACGGAGGCGAGTGTCTGGAAGGCGAAATAGTAAGGATTCTCCTTGAGCCAATCCATCCAGTCAATGAGATCAGTCATCAACCTCGAGCGTAGATAATCCGGCCTTTCCTGCATGAAGAACACCATTCTGCTATTGCATTGTGAAAGCGTCTGTTCATGTATGTCCTGAAGTCTTTGACCAATGACGATTGCGTGAATAGATTTCCCTGCGCCTGTAGTGGACAACCTCTCCAAACCCTCATGCTTACCTCCCTTACTGGAATACAATTGAACTTCATCGACGAAAACAGCATAAGGACACCCTTTGTACCTCCTTTTCCCACGCATTTCAAACAATAGATTGACGATATCTGTCAAATGCCTCGATCTCTCTGAAGTGCCTGGAGGTCGGTAAATGACTCTCTTTACCTTCATAGTCAAGTAGTAGCGCAAATCATTCGGAGTCGTAGCAAAGAAGCCATGCTCGAGCAAATCATCGTCGTGTTTGGTATCAATGAATATGTGAGTGGCGGACTTTCTCCCGTCGAACAGATTCTCATTGAGGAAAAATTGCATGGCGGCTGTGCTCTTACCGTACCTAGTTTGACCACAGATCACTAGATGGCCACTTCGAATGCCGTCATACAACGGCTTCATTGTGCTGATTAACTTAGAAGGCGCATCCAAGAAACCACCCTACCGTCTCCTACGAGTCCTTTCTTTAGCTTCGAGCTTCGCCCTATGCTCTGTTGTCGAGAAATTTATGTCAAGGGAAAGATATGTGATGAGGAGATTGTTGATAGTCCTGTTCTCCTCTTCTGCCTGTTGCCTCACGCGTAACATGATATCATCCGGAATTCTGATGGATATGACGGTGCTCTTCTTCTTCGCTCGCCGTGCCATGAGGCGTTCTAGGGTGGATTGTCCTTTGACGCTTACGCAACGACAAAGAATTACATTGTAGCGAAAAGAGATACAATGTGATACGGTTTGGTTATATTGAACACTATCGAGCCCCATCCAATGAGCGAAGGAACACTCGTTTTAGTGAACCCTCCAAAGAAATCAAAAAAGGTGAAAAGGAATATGCCAGCACGAAAGACAACTAAGAAGAGCACAAGAAAGGCCGTGCGTAGAGGTTCAACTAAGGCTTCACGCAGCGCAGCAGCAAAGAAGGCTGCCAGGACAAGGAAGGCTAACGCCGCCAAGAGATCCCGAGCAGCAAAGAAGGCAGCAGCAACTCGAAAGCGCAACGCCGCTAAGAGATCCGCAGCCGGAAAGAAGGCAGCCGCTTCTCGCAAGAGGAAGACTTCCCGAAAGTCCACAGCAAAGCGTGGCCCATCCAAGGCTAAGAGATCCGCAGCAGCAAAGAAGGGCTGGAGAACTCGCAGAGCTAAGGCTACTAAGAGATCCAACGCGGCTAAGAGAGCAGCACGATCCCGCAAGGCTAAGACAACTCGCAGAAAGACTGTCAAGAGAAAGTCCACAGCAAAGAAATCTGGCCGCATGACCAAGGCTAAGAGATCCGCAGCAGCAAAGAAGGGCTGGAGAACTCGCAGAGCAGGTGGCTCGAAGAGAAGAGTTTCCAAGAGGAGAGTCAAGAGGAAGGCTTCCCGCAGATCCGCAAAGATGGGCGGTCTAGTCAACAAGTTCGCACCTGTAAAGGGCGCAATGGCTGGAGCTAACTCAGTTGTAGACTCAGTCTCGATGAAGACTGTAGACTCCCTAATGGATGTAACCAAGGGCGCAGCAGCCGGAATGGGTATGCTCGGACTACTTGCAGTCGCTAAGGGCGGTATCTGGAACAAGATCGGTGTGACTGACATGGTCGCTTCCGTCGCATCTGGACTACCAGCAGACGAAGATCTAGTATCAGCCTTCGACGCAATGCTTGACCTAGCAACCATCGGTGCTATCGGTGTTGCTCTGGACAAGGGTCTAGGAACTAACAAGAAGCTAATCGCAGCAGGTACAGCAGGTGCAAGCCTTCTAGTTGCAATCGACTTCCTGTCAAGCATCAAGACTTTCGGAATCGGAGACACAGCAGTAGGTATCTCACAGGGAGACATCCCTGGAGTCGGCCTCTTGTCCTCTCTGCCAATAGTCGGCCCAGCATTTTCAGGCGCTCACAACTTGGGCGGCCTTGGAATGGCAACTTCTGAGAAGATGTTCGGTATGCACAACCAAGCCGCTATGGGCATGGCACATGGAAACATGGGCATGATGCACGGAGCACACGGAAGCAACAACCTTGCTCTAGCAATGTCTCCTAACAACACAGCCGCTACAGGAAACGCCAAGTTCTTCGGAACAAAGTCTCTTGGATCAACCAGAGTAAACCTCTTCTGAATAAGGAGGGGAACTCTTGGCCAAGAAGCTGAAGACCAGGGCTAAGGAACTAGGCCTGACGCAGGAGAATGCAAATCTGCTACTCGCCTGTGCTGCAGGTCTGGGGATCTACGGAGTGGGAGTCACCACGCTGGACGAATCCGTGAAGCTTGCTCAGAACGACGAGCAATACAGGCAGTTTGCCAAGATGCTTTACGGAACTACTCCTGGCGTGGTTCTCTCATCCCTTGGTTTGTTGGCAGGTATCAGTTTTGCACAGCAACAAGCAATGGACATGGGTTACATCAGCAAGAATGCTGGAAGGAAGGCCAAAGCAGCCGCAGTAGGATTCGCCGGAGCAACAATGCTCTCCAGGCTACCCTATGGGAACATCGGACAACGATTCGATTACCTAGCAGCCGGATCTCCTTCAGCAGCGTTGAACCTTACAGGGAACGACGCAGTATTGCTGACTAACTCATTATGAGCCAAAACAGACTTGCTACGCTTACTGTTTGAAGCACTACCATTGCGACGAGCATGATGTATGCGCTGTCCACAGCATTCTCGATTTCTTCGAAGCGTTCGAGCAGAGGCTCGAGATCCAAAGCACTTCTCTGGAATGATGAGTCTTGAGCCAAAGTTCCTAGTAGCTCTTTTGCGAATCTCTTTGCCGTTCCAGATTCCTTGCCTCTCATATTAGATCACCTTGATTAGGACAAAAATAGCTACGACCAACTTCAACAACCCCGTTAGAGTGCGTGTTAGTTGCATAGTAGCGACATACTTCGATGCCCATGTTTCCAACCTACTCATTATTCCTCCCCAACTTGTACCTCATCATAGAAGGTGACGCTGATCATAGCTTCACTGACCAGCCCAGGTCGAAGTGAGAACAAGCTCTGTTGAAGTTCGACAGCAGAGTGACCCTCTCCCTCGTTGAAATACCAATGAAGCTCTACAAGGCTAACTTCTGTTCCTACGCCAGCAATCGCCTGGACTTCGACACCGTGGCCATCGTAATTATCTCGCCACTTCTTCGTTGCAGCCAGGACTGCTTCCTCGAACTCAAACGCTTTCTTCGAAGTATCTACTTCCTTGCTGACTGTCAAACCCCAAAAAGCCGTCTCTCTATCTACTGTTTCTGAGAAGAGGACTAAATTCTCACCATCACATTCTTCGCAAGTATCATTCGTAATGCCAGTCAAAGCCCCACAAAGGAGGCATTTCTTACCTCTGATTTCCATCTTTAATCCTCTAACTGTTGTTTTAGCATCTCTTGATGGCGCTTTCGTTGCGCCGCATCCCTGAACAAATCATTCTTCTTTGTCCTTAATGCTTCAAGCGCGTGCATACGAAGGCAAGTCGACAGACCGATCTGTAGCTGTTCCGCTACGAACTTCAGATCCTCGAAGTCGTCACCGCTAAGGCGAACGCGAACGGTATGCTCCTTTGGGTCTGACTTCGACACAAACTTCTCAAGAGTTGTTGCCGTTTGAACAAATCGGAACGATTGACTACGGCTTGCCTACAAAGGAACACAACTTGCCTACAATAGTCCACCCCCCTTGATATATGGAAGGTCAATGGGATAGACTAGCGCAAATGAGCGCCAATTGAAAAAAAGGAATGGAATAAACATGGAATGGAAAGTATATTTTGATAGACCAGCAGCATTGATAGCGGACTATCTCGACCAGATAAACGGATTTATCGCTTACGCGTATCCAAACTGGGGCGGGAAGAACCGAGGCGTTTGGGCCAAGGGAGAATACGGAACTGGCGGACTCCGCGCAGATCACTTCTCAATCTTGGACACCCAAGGTGTATGGCAAGTGCCTAACACAGCAATCGGTACAACTGGAAGCAAGACTTCCGCAGCAAACGGATGGATCTCCAAGGCTCTTGACTTCAAGACCCTGGAAGAGCTATATGTTATGATGCAAGGTCTCCAGTACGCAGTTAACCCTCTGAACATCGTTGAGACCCAGTGGGCTATCGCAGGGATCACCACCCCAGTCGTAGAGAATTCAGTCATGAGCGTTCTAGAAGAGCCTCTAGTATACTACAGCGAGCCTCTTGTTGTAGAGCCTGAGAAGACCATTGCATGGGATGTCAGGACACGCCAGGCTTCCACCGCTCTAAGCGCAGAGAAGATCAGAGTTGTCGGCCTAGTTGTCGGTCAGCACCACGAACTAATTCAGCAGACTACATCCAGCGGAGAGTTGAACTGAATTCCTTCGGGAAGTCAGACAGGAGTGAGGTGAGAGGAAAATGGGAGACCAAGGAACTCTAGCACAATCGGCAATCGGTGGCTTCGAGCTTGCCACTGGTTCTAAGCCCGCACTACATTGTCTGCATGTCACCGGAAAGTACACCAACGGAGATGCCCTATTCATTAACAGTGAAGGGACTGCCTCTGCTAACAGCGGAGCTACGACAGGTTTCTCTGTCGTTTACGGCGCAGGATCTCTAACACTCGGAACCATAGCAGCAGCAGGTACGCCTGTGGCTGTTGTATTCGGGTCTGGTGACAACAAGGACGACATCGACATAGTCGGAGCACATGGAAGCATTTCATGGGACGACGGCGGCGGATCAACCTTTGACACAGCAGGAGCTTGTTCAGTATCATCCATAAACGGTGGAACTGTCAACCTATTAGTTCAGATGATTGGAGCAGACGGTGAAGCTGGCCCACCAGTATCGGGTACAGACACCTACAGGCTAATCGTGTACGCACACGCAAGATCCAACCTCTGATTACGATTCGAACAGCATCCCTTGAGCCTCTTTGTTGAGGCTCTCGGGGGCTGGTCGATGATAGGAGTGATACACACATGGACGGAATCAGAGCAGGTGGATTAGGCTATCCTGGTGGGAGATCAGGACACATGGGCAATGCCGCACAAGCAGGCAATATGTCACATGGATTCGGATCTCTTGGATATGCAGGTGGAAGGACAGGCTTCGCAGCCCAGTCCGACAACCACGCATTCGGAAACACGGGACAGGCTAACAACACGATCAACGCGCCTTTGAATGAGATATTCAACGAGCCAAGCAACAACAACAGTAACAACAGCCCATTGAAGGCGATAAACTCGAAGATCTTCGGAAGAGGAACTTTCGAGCTACCGTTCTTTGGAGCTGTTCCACCCGCCGCACTAGGTTTGGGTTTAGTTGGCTTGTACATGTTTATGAATAGGGATTAGTGATTTAGATGAACGACTCGAACTTCTTTGGTGGCGGAATAGGAGGAACTGTTACGCCCAGGAGAAGAGGCGGGTCGATCCGTTGGAATGGCGGTCTGGGACAAACCGAGAACAAGTATACGGTCGACACCAGTTCGGTGATAGCAGGGATCGGATATACTGCCATAGCATACGGAACAATCAGAGTTATCGCGAATTTCTATCCGAAGGCAAGAGCCAAGATGGACAGGATCACAAAGAAGAAAGGAGTCATCGGAGTGCCCGAAGCTACGCTGAAAGGTGCTCAAACTATCGTAAAGGAGGCCATTTGATGCAGGCCAGTGAATACGAGTCAATGATGGCGACACACACAAACCCCCCAATGGCTGGCGAGGCCCTACCTCGTCTTGCTGGTCTTGGGGCGCATCACAGAAGCCTTGGTAATACCAGGCTTGCTGCAGGGGGATTAGCCTCCGTAATAGCGGCTTCCTTAATATACGATTTATACAAGGAAGAATCTAGTGCTGGTCGATATCTCAGACTAGTTGCAGCAATGACAGGCGGATTTTTAGTATCCCGCGCAATGAGGTAAAACAAAATTCCCAAAATTAAACACACATAGGAGAAAAAGAAAATGGCAAGAGTACAATTTGGAAGAAGCCCGACAGTAAGGGGATACAACCCCATGGAGAACACCCTGAAGCCTGGATTTATCATCAAGCTTCGTGGTAAGTTCTACGCAGTAGACAGCGTAGAGGGACTTACCTACGATCTAGTGGTAACAGCGCAGGGGAACACGAACGGAACTGAGGTATCCGATGCTTATGATAGCGGATACTTCGAGGATGAAGACCTAGAACCCTTTAGGAATCATCTTTACTGCCTCGTTCCCTGCCTCTACAGGCAACCGAAGTTTATTTCGCGTAGCGGAACATACGACGGCGTAGGATTCCCGAACGACACGACCGTAGTCACGGTGACATCGACGCAATCCATCGGAGGAGCATCGAGAACCTATGTCGGAGACATATCCGGCAAGGTGTTCCTGAAGCATCCGGCGGGTATCGCACGCTGGAGCGCAGATGAAGCTCCGGAGAACGACAAGACAGGATTCATTGATGTGAATACCAGTCCAGTCGATGATCCTAACCCGAACTTCGCAATATGGATCGAGTCCTCAGAGTCCATGCTGCCTAACTTCAGGTTCTTGAACGACACAGGCGAGGCCCTTTACTATCCAGTAATACACTTGGTAGGATTCAAGGCCCGATTGAAGGAAATGAGCCCTTCGGACATCGAGGAGGCTCGAAGGATAAACGGCGGGCGACTTGTCTACAAGCTAATCGTACCTCAAGGGCTACCCTATGCAGGTGCAATCACAGCAGAAACAGGCGGATCTCCCAACATGATGTAGGGGGTGAAGTAAGTGGCATTAACACCAGCACAATTGGGAACTAAGTCAAAGCAGATGCCAGGGCATGTGCGTGCGGCTAACGAAGTCGTCAAAGGCCCACATCTCGGCAGAGTGTCTCCTCAGTCTGGTAACTACATGGATCGAAGATACAGCACAGGCAAACTTGTGATGCTCGACGGTGGCTTGCACAGAGTAGTGTCTGCTGAACCAATATCGGTTAGACACTTCTTCGGAATACCGTGCGTCATAGATGCAGTATCAGCAAACTCAGTGACGATCAGCCTCGACGACGGAAACCAACTTGGGGCTAACAGCGGTTCTGTTGATCTCTCAGCAATTACTCCCGTAATAGGCGACCAAGTCATACTAGGGGCACAGACATACAGGCAAGACTACCAATTAGTCACGATTGACGGATTGAGCGGAGGAAATTTAGGCTCAACAACAGGATCAGTCCTATCGATAGCAGAAACAATCGATACTGACAGAATCAAAGTAGGTGATGAAGCTACTATTCTCAGATTACCAAAGGCCTCGACTAGTAATGGGGCAATTGTTCTGGACGCTCAGACCGTCGATGTGCTTCAACCCACAGCGCCCGGCTCAACTACAGACATACCTGTTTACCATCTCTCACTAGGCGTTTCAGAACACCCAACTCTAATCAGTCGTGCAGGAAACACAACATCAATGCAAGACCATGAGTATGAAGATCAGGAATCAGTCCTATCTGTTTCGAATAAGTCCGTAGATGGAGATGAGGTCGGTACAGGGACAAAACCCACAATCGTTGGGGTTATAGGGCCTTCTTTGAGGGTCTTGCAGCCAAGAGGCGTTGTCAGATTCGCTGCCGACGAAGTAAATACGATGAATGTGAGTTCGGATAAGATCCTTCAAGGCAAGAGCGGCATCATTGAGGTTCACAGTAGCTCCGAATCAGACATGAATCCATTGTTCGACTTGTGGATGGGTGCTGGAGAAGAGGAAGCGCCCGAGTTCCAAATCATGAATAGACACACAAACGCTGCTTTGATTTCACCTTATGTGGTTTTCATAGGGTGGAAGTATAGGATGAGACCAGTCCCAGAAAACGAACTAAGGGAGATGCTACGAAGATCTGGCCGTTTCAAGTATGAGATTATACCAACCGCATTCACAAGAGGAAACAAACAAGGCGACAGCAGAAGTGCGCCGACGATGGGTTGGAAAGAGCTTGTAGAGCAGAACAGAGGCAAGAAACTATCTCTCGAGGATTACAGGCGAGCAACAGAGCAAACAACCAGTCAGACAAGGAACATTCTATACGGCACTACTGGCTCAAGGGTATCAAGACGCGGGCAAGACCCACGCCAAAACCATAGGGGGTACAACTGATGTGCGACGGAAATTGCGGATCATGTCCTATTAGGGGGTTATTCTGTTGAGTGACTTCTTCGAAGTAGGTGCAGATGGCGTAACTGAAGTCATCGGCTTCCCTGACGAGCCTACGGTAGTAGCAATACCTGGTCTCCCCTCTGAAGGAGCAGGTGCTAAAGGAATAGCGACAAAAGACACTCCTGCAGATACAACAGGCCAGAGGTATGTTTCCACTAGAAAGACCTCACTTACTCTTACTCCAGGGCAAACTTTGACGATCCTAGATGAGAGGGAGGAAGGGATGCTGAACTACGCATACATCAAGGCAACAACAGGCTCGACTGCGAGCGCCGGAAAGCTAGCGGTGTATTTGCAACTGGATGACTATGCTCAGGGCGGCACGGATTCGGGCGTGAAGAATCTTACATTCGACAAGCTCACGGATCTAAACTTCCCCTCCGATATCCCTGGAATGTGGCATCTGACTGTGGATAAGACAGACGAGAAGGTAGCACTATTCAGAGGAGCAGAGCAATTCCCTCACATGAAGAGGATCAGACTTCTAATATCAAACACCGACTCATCCCAAAACCTCACTGTCGAAGAGGTTGAGATTGTTCGATATCAAACGAAATTGTTGAGGTGATTAGATGAGTGGAGTATTTGGGGGCTTACCGGACGCATTGATACAGTTTCAGACTACAGTGGGAACTAGCGCAGTTAACATAACATCATCAGCACCAGCAGATAGCCTGACTTTTCTTGCTGACGCAGGCAACTCGGCTAGTATATTCCTTGGAAAATCCAGTTCGGTGACTACTAGCAACGGTTTCCCGCTCGCTGCAGGGGGCAGCATAACGCTGAAAATTAGTGATTCTAGCCTGGTCTATGCAATCAGTAGCTCATCGAGCCAAACATTGCATACGATTGGGAGTTGAATAAGTGCCGTCATATTACTCTGCACCACCTACGCTAGCCGACGATATATCGAACCTGACGGTGTCCAACTTCGCTGGTTCAGCCATTCAGATTTCATCTGAGGCATTCACGGACTCCAACACGGTGTTGATGACGGCTGCTTCGACGGATGACAGAATAGACGCAAAGGGATTCCTAACTAACTCCACCGCAAACTCCACCTTCGCACCGATCAATAACCCCACATTCACTGGAACAATAACGACACCCTCTCACTCCAATGTCGATACTGTTCTAACTTCGGTTGCTGCTAAAGCGCCAAAAGACGCACCGACATTCACAGGAACGGTAGCAATACCCGGTTTTACGGATGTAGCCACGACCTTAGCAGGAATAGCGACAAACGCCGCAGCAATCACGGCGCTATCGAATGGCGCACCAGCCCTTCTGAACACTCTTGACGAACTAGCGGCGGCGATAAATGACGACGAGAACTTCTCTACGACAATAACAAACGCACTAGCAGGTAAGGCTGATGCAGCCTCTCCAACGCTTACAGGAACTCCTAACCTATCTCAGGGATTCGCCATCGGTGGAACAGATGTCACGGCTAGTGCCGCAGAAATCAACATACTCGACGGTGCTACACTAACTACAAATGAGCTGAATTTACTTGATGGAGTCACGGCTTCGACATCGGAATTGAATATCACCGATGGAATAACGGTGACGACAGCAGACATAAACCGAGTCGCAGGAACATCGGCCACAACGGCTGAGTTGAACCTACTTTCAGGCGTGACTACTCTGACAAGCCTACCAGGACTAACGGCATCTCCTACAGAGTTGAATGCCCTCGACGGCCTCACAGCCACTACAGGGGAGCTGAATATACTCGACGGAGCTACATTGACTACTACAGAGTTAAATGCACTTGACGGCTTCACAGGAGATCATAACGATCTAAATTTCGCCAAAGAACTTCGAGCAACTGGCGTTACTTCAACAGAATTAGACATCCTCGACGGAAACACAAGCGCGACATCAACGACCGTTGTAGCAGGTGATCGGGTAGTCTACAACGACGCGGGAACAATGAAGCAAGTTGCAATGTCCGACATAGTCACTTTCCTAAACGACTCTTCTGTGCTTACTTTATTGGGGGCTCAATCTCCTGGTAATGCAATTTCTGGACTCACATCAACCGCAGCAGAGCTGAATATCCTCGATGGGGCTACATTGTCTACTACAGAGTTGAATTTCGTTGATGGGGTTACTAGTGCTATACAGACGCAACTGAACGCGAAAGCGGCTCTAGGGGGGGCAACCTTCACCGGAGCAGTAAACATCCCTGCAGGCAGCCTCCAATTGGCCGGAACGGCCATCACCTCCACAGCAGGTGAGTTGAATATCCTCGACGGGGTCACAGCAACTTCGACTGAAATTAACAAACTTTCAGGCCTAACAGCCAGTACGACCGAGCTAAATCTCCTCGACGGAGTCACAGCGACAACTGCTGAGATTAACTACCTCGACGGAGTTACCTCTAACATACAGACGCAACTTGACGGATCTGTAAGCACACTCAACCCGACATTTACTGGAACGGTATCAATCCCAACGCCATTCAACATCGGCGGAGTGTCGATGACGGCTACTGCGGCTGAATTGAATATAATGGACGGAGTCACAGCATCTACAGGGGAGATAAATGTCCTTGACGGGCTCACAGCGACAACTTCTGAGCTAAATGCCGTAGCAGGCCTCACAGCGACAACTTCTGAGCTAAACATACTCGACGGGGCAACACTTTCGACGAACGAGTTGAATTTGTTGGATGGCTTGTTAGCCTCAACCGCAGAACTCTCGATTATGGACGGCGCTACCTCTGCAACCTCGACAGTCGTAGCGTCAGCCGACAGAGTCGTTTACAACGATGATGGAACGATGAAGCAGGTGGCAATGTCCGACATAGTCACTTTCTTGAACGATGCCTCAGTTCTTACGAATGTTGGAGGGGGATCTAACGCAGTATCGGCAGCAAGCACATTCGGAACAGACAATGTGCTAATCAAGTCGGATGGGACTGCAAAGGGATCACAAGCCACAGGAATTACTGTCGCGGACTCGACTAACAACATGAGTGGTGTAGGAACTATCAGTTCCGGTGCGATTACTTCGTCTGGTGTGGTCACCGCTACAGGCATAACTATCGGTTCTGCTGCGATTCTAGAGGCAGAATTGGAGATATTAGACGGTGCGACTGTAACTACGGATGAACTGAATCTCCTCGACGGGGTGACCGCTTCAACTTCTGAGATTAACATACTTGACGGCCTAACGGCAAATAAGGACGAATTGAATTTGCTCGATGCTTCGGGCGGTTCAACAACAACACTAGCAACCGGAGATGCCTTCATCATAGGAGACGCAGATGCCTCGAACGCAACCAAGAAGGTTCTATTGAGCGACATGATCGCTCTAATCAACACACAGACTCTATCTGCTTCAACCACAGGCAATGCCGCAACCGCTACCGCAGCCACGACGGCAGCAACATTGGCTACTGCCAGGACAATTGCTGGAGTGTCCTTCGACGGGTCGGCAAACATCACAATCGCCCCAACTGACTTGACAGGAGTCACGGCTACTGCTGCGGAAATCAACATCTTGGACGGGGCGACATTAGATGTAAACGAGCTAAATCTCCTTGACGGGGTCACAGCGACTACAAGTGAGATTAACATATTAGACGGGCTGACAGCCAACAAGGACGAACTGAATCTATTGGATGCAAGCGCAGGGTCATCGGTTGCCGTTGCATCTGGAGACGCATTCATCATCGGTGATGCCTCGGACTCAAACGCCACCAAGAAGACCACCATAGCAAATCTAGTCACTTTCTTGAACGACACATCGGTTCTAACTGATGTCGGCTCTTCAATCGCTACCGCGTTAGTAAGCCTATCAGGGGTATCTTCCGGTTCAACGGATCTCGGAACATTCACAGGATCAACGATTGCAGACAACCAGACCAT